>Ga0180222_1002634_pt1 | contig 13869 bp, 10 predicted proteins | sample eDN5th37CKraftOP_FD_151336 | JGI IMG/M metagenome (GOLD analysis project Ga0180222, IMG submission 151336) | Enriched Organic Plus compost microbial communities from Emeryville, California, USA - eDNA 5th pass 37_C Kraft OP (version 2) (version 2) ... | reverse complement strand
GTCGGCGTACTGCCCGTCCGCCAGCGTGGGCGGCGGCAGCAAGCGATGCTTGAAATTGCTGTCCGCGTAGTAGCGCAGCTTCTTCGCCTTGATCGGCGCCACGCTGGACACCATCACCACCGCCTCGTCGGGCGGAAGCTGCATGACTTCGCCCGGCGTCAGCAGCGGGCGCGCGGTTTCCTGGCGCGACACCATCAGGTGGCCCAGCCACGGCGCCAGCCGGTGGCCCGCGTAGTTGCGCTGCGCGCGCAGCTCGGTGGCCGTGCCCAGCGTCTCGGAGATGCGTTTGGCGGTGCGTTCGTCGTTCGTGGCGAACGTCACACGCACATGGCAGTTGTCGAGGATAGAGTGGTTCTGCCCATACGCCTTGTCGATCTGGTTGAGCGATTGCGCGATGAGGAAGCTACGGATGCCGTAGCCCGCCATGAAGGCCAGCGCCGTCTCGAAGAAGTCCAGGCGCCCGAGCGCCGGGAACTCGTCGAGCATCAGCAGCAGCTTGTGGCGTCGCTCGATGCCGTCGGAGCCATCCAGCGATTCGGTGAGGCGCCGCCCGATCTGGTTGAGGATCAGGCGAATGAGCGGCTTCGTCCGCGAAATGTCCGAAGGCGGCACCACCAGATACAGCGACACCGGATGCTCGGCTGCGATCAGGTCGGCAATGCGCCAATCGCACCGCGACGTGACTTCGGCCACCGTGGGATCGCGGTACAGGCCCAGGAACGACATGGCCGTGGACAGCACGCCCGAGCGTTCGTTGTCCGACTTGTTGAGCACTTCGCGCGCCGCCGAAGCGACGACAGGATGCGGCCCATCGCCCAAGTGCGGCGTGGTCATCATCCGGTGCAGGGTCAGCTCGAACGGGCTGGCCGGGTCGGAGAGAAAGTTGGCGACGCCGCGCAGCGTCTTGTCCTCGCCCGCGTAGAGCACATGCAGGATGGCGCCGACCAACAGCGCGTGGCTGGTCTTTTCCCAATGGTTGCGCTTCTCCAGCGCGCCTTCGGGATCGACCAGAATGTCCGCGATGTTCTGCACGTCGCGCACTTCATACGCGCCGCGCCGCACCTCCAGCAGCGGGTTGTAGGCGGCCGACTTCGCATCGGTCGGGTTGAACAGCAGGCAATGCGAGAAGCGCGAACGCCAGCCTGCGGTGATCTGCCAGTTCTCGCCCTTGATGTCGTGGATGACGGCGGATGCAGGCCAGGAAAGCAGTGTCGGCACCACTAGGCCGACGCCTTTGCCGCTGCGCGTGGGCGCAAAGGTCAGGACGTGCTCCGGCCCCTCATGTCGCAGGTACTGGCGATCGTGCTGGCCGAGGAACACGCCGGCCGGTTGCGTGAGGCCGGCCTTGCGAATGTCATCCGCGTTCGCCCAGCGGGCCGAGCCGTAGGTCGTGACCAGGCGCGACTGGCGCGAGCGCCATATCGACATGCCGATGGCGACCACCACCGCCAGCAAGCCGCTGCCGCCCGCGATGGCGCCGCCGGTGTCGAACACGCGCGGCGCGTAGGCGTCGAAGACGAACCACCACTCGAACAGCCGCCACGGGTGATAGACCGGCGTACCGAAGAAATCGAACCAGGGCGAGCCAAGGCGTAGCTGATAGCCCAGGGCGGCGGCTGTCCATTGCGTGGCGCTCCACACCCCAGCGATCACGATGCCGAACACCACGGCAATCTGACCGAACAGCACGTTCGTTCCCTGCATCATCCAGCCTCCGATCGCAGCACAGGCATGTGCCGCCCTCGTGAGGATCAGTGCCGCTGGGCGTGCCGGTCAAAGACCGTTATCGGCATGTTGATGCCGCAAAAAGCATGGTTTCCGGCAGGGAAGAACTGGGGCGAAAGACCGCCACAACGGGCGCGCTGCTGCGCAGCGCGCAAAAAGGCGCAGGCACGCGCAGGTGCGTTGCGGCAAACCGACCATCAGAACTTCGGCGGTTCCTTCGGCGGCGTATAAGGCACCTTGCCGTCACCCAGGAAACGCCGGTTCGTCGCTTCGGCCACTCGGTTGCACAGCACGTCGCCCATCGTCGGACGATCCGTCTTGCACTGCTGGCGCAGTTCTCGCAAACGCACGGGGTCAGCAGCCAGTTGCTCCACGCTGGGCACGGCGGCGGGCTTGGACGGCTCAGACTTGCCGCAGGCGACCAGCAGAACTGCTAGCGACGACATAGCGATGATCTTGGATAGGTTCATGGCTTGAATCCTCCGAAGTGAAACGGGGCCAATGGCTAAGCGTCTCCCGGTACCAGGGCTTCGACCCGCTCGATAAAGCGGGCTAGCGCCTGCGACGGCTCGGCGTCGCGGCGCAGCAGATAGGTGGTGAGCATGGGCGACTTTCCCGCGAGCGGTCGGCCCACCACGCCCGGCTCGTGGCTGGAAGCGATGTGCGCGGCGCCTGCGAGCCCCAGCGCCAAGCCGGCCGACACGAAAGTCATCATCACGTCGAACGTGGCGACGTACTGTTCGATCAAGGGCTCCCGGTCCTGCTTGCGCAGGATGCGGTCGATCTGCTTGGCATGGCCTTCGCAAACTGCCGGGTCGCCCAGCACCAGGGGATGTTGCAGCACTTCATCCAGCGGTACCCGCCTGTGGGCCAGTAGTTCATGGCGCGCGGGCATGGCGACCATCAGCTCATCCTCCCAGGCGGGTTCGATGATGATGCCGTCGCCCACCTCGTCGGCCATCGAGAAGCCCGCGTCGTATAGATCGTCACGCAGGCCGCTGAGCTGCTGGGCCAGCGGCACCTCGAACAGGCGGATCTCGATCTCCGGGTCTTCCTCGCGGCAGCGCGCCAGCAGTGCCGGCAGGCGCGAGGGGCTGATGCCGTCGGACAGCGCCACGCGCAACCGGCCGTGAAAGCCATTGGCCGCTGCCTTCACGCTCTCACGCGCTTGGTCCAGCGCCAACAGCACGCGAGGCGCGTTCTCCATCAGCAGCTTGCCCGCAAGCGTCAGGCGCGTGCTGCGGCTGGTACGCACGAACAGTTGTGCGCCCAATTCTTCTTCCAATTCCCTGATGGCGCGCGACAGTGGTGACTGTTCGATATGCAGCCGCTCCGCAGCGCGGGCGAAGTGCAGCTCCTCAGCAACGGCCAGAAAGTACCGAAGGTGACGGAATTCCATGAGTCGATGTCCCTGTAAAGCTTGAAGGAGTCTGTCGTGGTGCCGTAACGGCGTTCATCGCTGTTCCTTTCAAGCGGTTACGCCCTCATGTGCGGGCTCTGCCGTGACATCCTCTTCTTGCTCGTCCGGGCGATGGGCCAGCCGATACAGAATCGGTAGCACCAGCAGCGTCAGCACGGTGGAAGACAAGATGCCTCCGATCACTACGGTAGCCAGGGGGCGTTGCACTTCCGCGCCTGTTCCCGTGGCAATCGCCATCGGGATGAAACCCAGCGACGCCACTAGGGCTGTCATCAGCACCGGCCGCAAGCGTGTCAGCGCGCCCTCGCGGATGGCTTCATCCAGCGGTGTTCCGTCCTCGCGCAACCCGCGGATGTAGGAAATCATCACTAGGCCATTGAGCACGGCCACACCTGACAGCGCGATGAAGCCCACGGCAGCGGAAATCGACAGAGGAATGTCGCGCAGCCACAGCGCCAAGATGCCGCCGGTCAGCGCGAACGGAATGCCAGTAAAGACCAGCAAGCCGTCCTTGACATTGCCGAACATGGCGAACAACAGCAGGAACACCAGCAGCAGCGACACCGGCACGACGATCTGCAAACGCTGCGTGGCTGATTGCAGATTCTCGAAAGTACCGCCCCAACTCGTCCAGTAGCCCGTGGGAATCTTGACCTGTGCCAGCGCCGCCTCGGCGTCGGCCACGAATGAGCCCACGTCACGGCCGCGCACGTTGGCGCTCACCACGATGCGGCGCTTGCCGTTTTCGCGGCTGACCTGGTTGGGGCCGGGTGCCAGCTCGAAGCTCGCCACCTCGGCCAATTGGATGAAGTTCGTCCGTCCTTCGGCACTGCCGGTCCCACCCGTTCCGCGCGGCAGCGGAATCGGCAGGCGCTTCATGCTGTCCAGGTCGTTGCGCAAGGACTCCGGCAGGCGAACCAGGATGTCGAAGCGGCGGTCGCCCTCGAACAGGGTGCCAGCCTCACGCCCGCCGATGGCGGTGGCCACGGCATCTTGGATGTCGGCCACGTTAAGCCCATAGCGCGAGGCTTTTTGGCGGTCGATATTCACGGTCAGCATGGGCAAACCGGTGGTTTGCTCCACCTTGACCTCGGACGCGCCGGGAATCTTCTGCAACATGGACGAGATCTCTTCACCCGTCTTATTCAGGACATCCATGTCGTCGCCAAAAATCTTCACCGCCACATCGCTGCGAACCCCTGAAATGAGTTCGTTGAAGCGCAATTGGATAGGCTGCGAGAACTCGTAGTTGTTGCCCGGCACCTTGCCCACGACATCCTGAATGGCCGCCAGCAATTCGTCGCGCGACTTGCGCGGCTCCGGCCACTCGGACACCGGCTTGAGCATGATGTAGCCGTCGGAAATGTTCGGCGGCATGGGGTCGGACGCGATTTCAGCCGTGCCGGTGCGCGCGAAAACGCGGTCGATCTCGGGGAACTTAGCCTTCAGCGTCGCTTCCAGGCGCTGCTGCATCGCGACCGATTGCGATAGGCTGGTGCCAGGAATGCGCAGGGCCTGGATGGCGAAATCGCCTTCGTTCAGGCTGGGCACGAACTCGCTGCCCATACGGGTGGCGATCAGGCCGCACAGCACCACTGCCACGGCGGCTGCCGTGAGCACCACCGCTTTAGCCGTCATCACGCGATCCAGCAGCGGGCCATACCAGCGCTTGGCCTGCACGACCAGGAAGTTCTCTGTCTCGCTGACCCGGTGGCCGATGAATAGGGCGACCGCTGCCGGAATGAAAGTCACCGACAGGATCATGGCCCCCACCAGCGCGGCCACCACCGTGAACGCCATCGGGTGGAACATCTTCCCTTCCACCCCCGTCAGGGCGAAGATGGGCAGGTAGACCACCATGATGATGAGTTGCCCGAACAGCAGCGCGCGGCGTGATTCCTTCGATGCCAGGAACACCTCGTGAAAGCGTTCCGCCCGCGTCAACGGTCTGCCGTAGTGCGCCTGTGCATGGGCCAAGCGTCGCACGCAGTTCTCGACGATCACCACCGCTCCGTCGATGATGATGCCGAAGTCCAGCGCCCCGAGGCTCATCAGGTTGGCGCTCACCTTGTAATGCACCATGCCAGTGAAGGTGAACAGCATCGACAAGGGAATCACCGTCGCCGTGATGATGGCCGCGCGGATATTGCCCAGGAACAGGAACAGGATCACGATCACCAGGATCGCGCCTTCCAGCAGATTCTTCTTCACCGTGGCGATGGCCTTGTCCACCAGCACAGTGCGGTCGTAGACCGTCACCGCATGCACGCCCTCGGGCAAGCTGCGGTTGATCTCCACCATCTTCTTGTCCACGGCCTGCGAAACCGTACGGCTGTTCTGGCCGATGAGCATGAAGGCCGTGCCCAGCACCACTTCGCGCCCGTTGGCTGTGGCGGCACCCGTGCGCAGTTCACGCCCCAGCCCAACCTCGGCCACGTCACGCACCCGGATCGGCACACCACCGACGCTGCTGACGATCACGTTGCTGATGTCCTCCAAGGTTTTGACCTGACCGGGCGCTCGAATCAGATATTGCTCGCCACGCTTTTCGATATAGCCCGCGCCCACGTTGCCGTTGTTGCGCTCCAATGCCGTCACGATGTCCTGCAAGGTGACGCCCAGCGAGGTGAGGCGCTCAGGATTAGGGGCGATCTGGTATTCCTTGGAATAGCCGCCAATGGAGTTGATTTCTGTGACGCCGGGCACGTTGCGCAACTGTGGCTTGATGATCCAGTCCTGAATCTCGCGCAGATCGGTGGCCGTATAGGGTTGGCCATCAGGCTTCTTCGCACCATCCTTGGCTTCGACCGTCCACAGGTAGATCTCGCCCAAGCCGGTCGAAATCGGACCCATGGTCGGGGTAATTCCGGGGGGCAACTTGTCGCGCGCCTCCTGGATGCGTTCGTTGACCAATTGGCGCGCAAAGTAGATGTCGGTGCCGTCCTTGAAGATCACAGTCACTTGTGACAGTCCATAGCGGGACAGGGAACGGGTTTGCTCCAGGTTGGGAAGGCCCGCCATCACGGTCTCAATCGGGTAAGTCACCCGTTGCTCGGTCTCCAGCGGCGAGTACCCCGGCGCTTGGGTGTTGATCTGTACCTGGACGTTGGTGATGTCCGGCACGGCATCGATGGGGAGCTTCTGGTAGTTGAATACGCCGACGGCCGCCATACCGATGACTGCCAGCAACACCAACCATCGATGTTCGATGGCTGCTCGAATAAGTTTTTCAAACATGTGCGTGGCTCCGGTATCAATGGGTGTGTTCGGCAGAGGCTTTGCCGAGCTCAGACTTCACGACAAAACTTCCTGCTGCCGCGTAGGGAGCCCCCGGCTTGAGTCCTTGCACCACCTCGACCCGCTTGCCATCACTGCGGCCCAACTGCACGGGCTGGGCAATGAAGCCTCCGTTCACTTTCAGGAACACCACGGGCTTGTCGCCCAAGGTCTGAATGGCGTCACTGGCCACAGTCACGGGTACTTCCGCCTCCGATGCAGTCACCTCCACACTGACAAACAGACCAGGACGCCAAACGCCCTTGGGGTTGGACAAGACCACGCGGGCCTTGGCCATGCGAGTTTGTTCACCGATCAACGAACCCACAAAAGTTATGGTTCCGGTCGCGCTGGCATCGAAGGCCGTCGCTTTGATGGTGACCTTCTCGCCAACCCTGACCAGCGGCAAATCCTTGGCGGGCACGTTGATCTCTGCCCAGACCTGGCCCAGGTCGGACACCGTGAACACGGCGGCGTCTTCCTTGACGGCCTCGCCCAGGCTGAGGTGCTTTTCAATCACCATGCCATCGAAGGGCGCGCGCAGCTCGAAGCGATTGAGCCCCCCCGAAGATCCTGATGTCAGACCCAAGGCGGACAGCTTCTGCTGGGCGTTGGCCACGGCGACCTCTGCCTCGTGTAAGGCTTGCTTGGCTTGCAGGTAGTCCTGCTCGGCAGAGATCTTCTGCTCCCAGAGCCGCTTTTCACGCTCATACGTGGTCTTGGCCAAGGTCAATCGCTTTTGTGCTGTCTGCAACTCGCTGCGCTGCTCTGATGCCGCCGGGCTGGCGATGACGGCCAAAACTTGGCCTCGTCTGACCGCCTGCCCCAGACTGACCTGCACACTCTCGACCACACCCGCAATGCGCGGAACAATGTGCGAAGTCCGGTCTTCATTCAGACGAATTTCGCCTGGCAATTGCAAAACAGACTTGATGCGCGCAGGACCTGCCGTGTCGATGCCAATGGATGCGGCCTTGATTTGTGCATCGCTAAGCTCGACCTTCCCTTCCTCTTGGTTCAGGACGAACATGAAGGGCTCGGTGGCAGTCTGGGCAACGATGCTGATCTCGAACGCGTGTGGCTCGGGCACCACCTCACGGCTCACCAGGCTGTCCTTGTCAGGTGCAAAGTTGAGGGTCTGCGTCTCTCCGGTCAAGCGCGTGATGGTGGCGCTGACTTTGGCTGCATTGTTTGGAAGCGGCTTATCTTTGCTGAACAGCCAGATCCGCAGGCGTGGTTCGCCTCCGTCCTCGGCCAGCAAAGCCTCCAGCCCAAAATCTCCTTCCTTGAACAGCTTGCCGCCATGAGGCCCCTTGCTGGGGCCTTCGTGGTGCTCGCCGTCAGCGTGGCCTTTGTCATGATCGTGCCCATCGCCACTCGTCTTGCCGTGGTGCTCACCATCACTGTGCGCTTTCGCTTCAACGTGGCTGCCATGACCGTGGCCATCATCTTCCGCCGTCTTGCTTGTCTTGTTGCTCAGAATGGCGGTGCCAAGCACTACGCCAGTCACGGCAATTGCAGCGATGGCGACCAACTGCTTTTTGCTGATGTTCAGTTTTTTTGTGTCGATTTTCATATTCATTCCTGATTGGATGGCTTGTCGGCATTCGGGGTGGAGTCGCCGAGCACCCGGTCAATGTCCGCCGCCGCGCGATGCGCTTCGGCCAGTGCCTTGAGGTATTGGGACTTGGCGGCGAAGTAGGTGCGCTGCGCGTCTAGCACTTCTAGAAAGTTGAACTTGCCGTTCTCGAATCCGATGGTGGCTGCGTCGTAGGCACTCTTAGCCCCGGGGAGTACGTCCCGTTGCAAGACCTCGACTTCCCTGCGAATGGCGTCCAGCCGCTCGCGGGCTTGCATCACTTCAGTGCCGACTCGCACGTTCAACGCCTGGAGTTCGTCCCGGGCTTTGTCTTCGCGCTTCAGCGCTTCCAGCAAGTTGCCCTGATTGCGATCAAACAACGGCAACGGCACGGAGACGCCGAACAGCAGCTGATCACGCTGCAGCTCATTGGAGCGCTTCACTCCCAGGCTGAAGGTGACATCGGGTACCCGCTTGCTGCGCTCCAAATCGACCAGTGATCTGCGGCGTTCCACCTCTAGCTGCGCACGACGCAAGGTTGGCGAGACAGACAGGCGTTGCTGGACACTGTCGAAGCTTGGAACGGGCGGGAGCGCTTCAACATTGCCCGCGACGAGGGTGAAGCGAGGTGGATTGGCACCCAGCAAGCTGGCAAGACGTCCCCGAGCGTTGCGGTGCTCGCTTTGCGCCTGGGCGAGTTCAACGCGCACCCCGGCCTCAGCCACCCGGGCCTTTGATTCTTCGACGGGAGAAACCTTACCCGCTGCCACGCGCTTGGCAACCGCGTCGGTCGCTTTTCTCGCCAAATCGACACTGTCAAGAGCCAGTGCTACACGCTCCTGGGCTGCCAGCGTTTCGAAGAAGGCGGCGACCACAGCGGCGCGGATTTCGATGCGCCGCACATTCAGGTCTTCCACTGCGATGTCGCGCCCTCGCTCTGCCGCGGCAATGCGGGCAGCGCGCTTGCCCCCCAGCTCGATGGGCAGATTGATCTGGACGCTTTGCGTGCGGGTTGGCGTGCGTTGGTCTTCGAGCGAGTACGCCAGCTCGGGATTAGGACGTACTCGTCCCTGAATTACCTGGCCCTCCACGGCCTCGATCTCCCGTTGGGCGACAGTCAGGTCAAGATTCGCCTCCAAAGCCAGCGCGACGGCCTTTTGCAGGGTCAGGGGCGTTGCTGCTTCAATCTGCTCTACGCCGTTGGCGCTCTGCCCAAGAGCTGGTGCCGTCGGCAATAACTGAGCGAAAGCCGTCCCCGTCATGAGCGCAAGGAGCAAGCCTGCCGCAACCGCCCTCGCGTTGTAATTGTGAATATCCTTCAGCATCCGATTCTCCAGTGATTTGAAATACACAAGGGAATCGGCGGGGGGCAATCCAGATGATCGCCAGCAACGTCATCACATCAGCCGCGCGAAGCCGGCTGGATACCGTAGCGCGCCATGCGCGACGGCAGGGGCGAGGACGAAGGGAAAGGAACGCGCTCCCCGCCGATCAGGCGAGGACACGCCACTGAGGGCGCTCTAAACGTTCAGGTGGAGGCGCAGCAAGGTGCTCCGGGGGATACCCCGTAACCAGGGACGGGCTGACTGGCGACGCCAGCTTCACATCCCCTGACAAGACCGAGAAGCACCCGGCATGACAGGACGCGCAATCAGGATCGCCACCCAGGGTCTTGGCCGGATCAGGGCTGGCATCCTTGCCGTCGGCCGCCTTGTGCTGATGCGCATGGTGGCCGAAGTGCTTGGCCGCAGCTCCGGTTTCATGCTGGCAATAACTGGCCACTGCCGCCCAACTGAATTGAAGCGGCAAGAACACCAGCAAGACGAGGGCCAGCCATTTGCGCATAGGGGTAACAGTGTAGCAGTACAGGCTTTACTTTGCCACTCCTCGCTGCTTGGGTTTTCTCAGAGCCCCGTGCGCGTAGCGTGCCTCCTCTCAGGTTCATCCTGCATCAAATCAGAGCCGCTTCGATATTCGGCGAGTTGTGGCCGCTTTGACGACTGGGGCGACACGAGGGGGCGCCACAGCGCAGGGTACGGGCAGCAGCAGGTCAACCGCCGGAGTACATTTCGAGCCGCGCACGTCGAGCTTCTGGTGATTCGCTGCGCATCTCATCGAGAACCTGCTGGCGCGTCTTCGGCGCTTCGGAACTCTTGATGGGCAACGGTGCTCCACGTTGCAGTATCGCCAGCGTACCGTCCTTACGGGCGGCCTCGACTTCGGCCATCACCTGGGCGCGTGTCTTGGTACTCTGGAAGTGATCCGGGTGGTACGTGAAGCCCTCCTCGGTGGGGGCCGGGTGCCACATCGAACTGGCCTGGGCCGTCAGGGGGAGTGCCGTAGCCAGGATGATCGCCTTCAAGGCAGCAAGATGGGTCAGTTTCATTTCATGGTCCTTTCCATTGCTAAGTGCAGATAATCGATATGCCCGAAGGCATGAGGACAATGTAAGAACCGGCACAGAACGGGAGTAAAACGTGCAGATGACAATTTGGACAGGTTGCGAGAGGCCGCAGAGGGAACGCTGCGCATGAAGCTGCTGATCGTTGAAGACGAAGCCAAGCTCGCGGACTATCTTCGCAAGGGTCTCTCTGAAGAGGGCTATGTGATCGATGTGGCTGCCAACGGCATTGATGGCCTCCACATGGCCTCCCACGGCCACTACGACCTGATCGTCCTCGACACCATGCTGCCGGGCATTGATGGCTTCGGCTTGCTGGCCGCGCTGCGGCAGAGCAAGCAGACGCCGGTGATCATGTTGACGGCCCGCCATCGCATCGAGGATCGCGTACGCGGACTGAAGGCGGGAGCGGACGACTACCTCGTTAAGCCGTTCGCCTTTTCCGAACTGGTGGCACGCATTGAGGTGCTGCTGCGCCGCGCTGCTGGTACTGCACCCGCGCCTGATGCGCTGGTGCTGTGCCTTGGGGACTTGCAAGTGGACCTGGCGAGGCGGCGCGCTACTCGGGCCGGCCAGCGCATCGACCTGTCCGCAAAGGAGTTCCAACTGCTGACGCTGCTCTTGCGCCGCAAGGGCGAGGTTCTGTCACGTACTGAAATCGCGGAGCAAGTATGGGACGTGAACTTCGATCACGGTACCAACGTGATCGACGTCGCTGTGCGTCGCCTTCGGAGCAAGCTCGACCTGCCCTTCGAGCGCCCACTGCTGCACACCGTCCGTGGCATGGGCTACGTACTCGAAGATCGGCAACCGTGAGACCCAGGCGTGCCGGATCGCTGGGGCGGCGGCTTGCCCGCTGGCTCGCACTTCTCACCCTGGTCGGGCTGGCCTTGACCTGTCTGGGCATTTACACCGTCACCGCACTGAGCTTCAAAGAGCGGCAGATGGACACGCTGCGGCAACAGCAGATCCAGGTGAACCATCTCATTGCTGAGGCAGCAGGGTTGGGAAGCGGTACGCTTGCACACAAGCTTGACGATGGCATGGTCGGCCGACAGGACATGAAATTGATCCTGACCCGTGCCGACGGCAGCGTCATCTATGCCAGCGCCGGCATTCCAGTGCATCACCGCGTGATCGACATGCGATTCGAGGCTACGACCGGCACTCCCCCCATCCAGGCGGTGCTGAGTCTTGATGTCAGCGAGGACGATCGTGTGCTAGAGCGTCTAGCCCGCACGCTCGTCGCCGCCGCACTCGCTGGCGCAGTGGTGATTGCTGTTGGCGGATTTACGCTGGTGCAGATCGGGCTGCGTCCAGTGCGCGACCTCTCGGCTCAGATCCAGGCGCTGGAGGCCGATACTCTGCACCGGCTTCTGGATGGCTCCGCTCAACCCGACGAACTGGCTCCGCTGGTGGCCCACGTCAACGAATTGCTGAAGCGTCTGCACAAAGCCTACGAACAACTGGAAGCCTTCAATGCTGACGTTGCGCATGAACTGTTCACGCCGTTGGCGACGTTGATGGGGGGCACCGAAGTCGCTTTGCGCAAAGCACGCGATGCCGACACGCTGCGGGATGTGTTGGGCTCGCACCTCGAAGATATCCAGCGCATGTCGATGATCGTGCAGGACATGCTCTTCTTGTCGCAAGCCGACCGAGGAGCTGAAGCCCGCCGCGAGCATGTCGCCAGTCTGGCCGGCGTTGCGCGCGCGGTGGTGGAATTGCACGAGGCGGCCATTGAGGAAGCCGGGCTGAAAGTTCGTATCAATGGTGATGCCACTGGCTTGGCCGACGTGCGCCTATTGCAGCGCGCATTGTCCAACCTGATCGGCAACGCAACCCGGCACGCGCATCCGCACAGCACCGTTGTCGTGCAAATCGACCGACTGGATGGTGAGATCGCCCTGCGGGTGATGAACGAAGGGCCGACGATCTCAGCCGAGCATTTGCCCAATCTGTTCAACCGCTTCTACCGGGCAGATGCAGCGCGGTCGGATGCCGCCCGCAATCATGGACTGGGCTTGGCCATCGTGGCCGCCATCGCCCGCATGCACGGAGGGCGGACTATGGTCGATTCGAGCAACGGCGTCACATCTATCGGGCTCGCGGTGCCTACCCCGAACACGCAATAGTTCAACGGGTCGCGCCCTACCAACAGGCTGGCCTACTAGCCAATTACTTCTTCTAGCAGGAGAAGCGCCAGAAAGCCGACAAAGAACATCGCCGTCACCCAGGGACGATCTGGCGTTTCGTGCGCTTCGACCAACAGTTCTTCGGTCACGAGGTAGAGCAACGCAATCAGACCAAACGCGAAGAAGCCAGTTAGAAGAGGGTTGGGCAACAGCGCCACCGGCGCTCCAAGCAAGGCCCCGATCGGCAGCAAGAGCACGAGCGCGGACGTAATCCAAATGACCTTGGCACGAGAACGAACGCTCTCGCCGAGTTCCGTCGCCACCGTCAATCCCAGGAACAGAACCTCAATGGTCAGGGCGATGGTCAGAAGCAAGCCGACCTTTGGGCCAGCCGCAAACCCGATACCAAGCACCAAGCCATCAATCAGGATGTCGATGCCGATCACGGTCAGGAGACCGGCTGGCCCCTTCGCCAATGCTTCCAGATGCTTCACCAGCAGCATGGTGGCGACGCCGATTCCGCCGCCGATCATCGTCGCCAAAGGTGAGGCGCGGTGCATGATGTCGGGCAAAATTTCGCCGGCCGCCGCCGCGAACACGACGCCAGCGGCAAAGTGCTGAATCGCACTGACCAGTGTTGGCCCCGGCCGCACGTTCACCGCGACCGTAGCTCCGATGATGGCGGCCGCTGCCGGAATCAAGGTGTAGATCCAGGCCGAGATCACCATGATTCAAGTTACTGCGTTGCCGCACTGAGCGCAGAATTTCGCGCCGATGGGAATGACGCTACTGCACTTCTTACACGATGCTGGCACCAGCGATGTCCCGCACTGGCCGCAAAAGCGGGAGCCTTGCGGATTGATCGTTTTGCATTGCGGGCATGGGATGCCACTGGCCGAAGGCGTTGGATTGCGCCCCCAATCATGACCGCTGGAGCTGCCGCGGCCGTGGCTATTGCCATGCCCGTGGGAACTGCCATGCCCTCCGCTGTCTCCGCCAAAAATTCGACCTAAGATTCCCATTTTCAAACTCCGTATTCCGTTTTATCGACCCGCCCGCTGTCTGAGCAGCCTCAGTCCGTTGAAGACCACCAGCAAGCTCGCCCCCATGTCGGCGAACACGGCCATCCACATGGAGGCATCGTCGAAGACGGCCAGCAACAGGAAAACCGCCTTGATGCCCAGCGCGAGCACGATGTTCTGCCACAGCACGGCGTGGGTGCGCTTGGACAGTCGGATCGTTTCGGGTAGTCGGCGCAGGTCGTCATTCATGACCACCACATCGGCGGCCTCCATCGCGGTGTGGGTGCCAGCGCCGCCCATAGCGAAGCCGA
>Ga0180222_1002632_pt1 | contig 13877 bp, 8 predicted proteins | sample eDN5th37CKraftOP_FD_151336 | JGI IMG/M metagenome (GOLD analysis project Ga0180222, IMG submission 151336) | Enriched Organic Plus compost microbial communities from Emeryville, California, USA - eDNA 5th pass 37_C Kraft OP (version 2) (version 2) ... | reverse complement strand
CGGAGCTTCCCGAGGAATGGCTGCGCGCCGTCGCCGAAAAATATCTGACGCCCGAGGAGATGGAGAAGATCAAGGCGCTCGGCTCCTGGGAAGAGATCATGGAGACGCTGAAGAAACGGCTCGAGGAGCAGCAAGGCCGGCATCAGGGCGGCAACAAGTGGATCGGCACTGGCGGCACCTCTCCCTACGGCAATTCCGGCTATAATCCTGAAGGCATCCGGATCGGCGGCGAAAGCCGGCACAAACGCGCGATCAAGGTGTGGGATAGGCGCGAGTTCCAGAATCTGGACAGCACGCGTGAGCTCGGCACCCGCAACATCAAGGTCGCGCTGCGGCGGCTGCGCCGCTTCGCGCGCGAGGGCGCGGCCGACGAGCTCGACATTGACGCCACGATCGACGGCACCGCCCGCAAAGGCTGGCTCGACGTGCAGATGCGCCCCGAGCGGCACAATGCGGTGAAGCTGCTGCTCTTCCTCGATGTCGGCGGATCGATGGATCCCTATATCCGGCTGTGCGAGGAGCTGTTCTCGGCCGCCACCTCGGAGTTCAAGAACCTCGAATTCTTCTATTTCCACAATTGCGTCTACGAAGGCCTGTGGAAGGACAATCGCCGCCGATTCTCGGAGCGGACGCCGACCTGGGACGTTCTTCACAAATATGGGCACGACTGGAAGCTGGTGTTCGTCGGGGATTCAGCCATGAGCCCTTATGAGATCACCCATCCGGGCGGATCCGTGGAGCATTTCAACGACGAGGCGGGCGCGGTGTGGATGCACAGGCTGGTGACCACCTATCCCGCCGCGGCGTGGCTCAACCCCGTCGCGGAGCAGCATTGGGGCTATTCGCAATCCACCCGCCTCATGCAGGAGCTGCTCGGCGGACGCATGTACCCGCTCACCCTCGCCGGACTCGACGAGGCGATGCGGACCTTGAGCAGGAAGACGTAAGATGAGGATCATGAAGGCTGCCATCGCCACGGCCCTGTTCGCTATCGCCACCGCCGCGCTCGCCATCCCGGCACACGCGCCCAACCCGTTCAACGACCGCCTCCGCGCGCTCGGTGAGCTGGAACGCAATTCGGTGCTCCGCCGCGGCATCCTGGATTCGGGCCAGCGCTGCAAGCGCGTGGCGGGATCGGTGTTCAACGGCCCCTATGGCAATCTGATGCGATGGACGGCCTGGTGCGAGCCGGATGGCGATTATGCCGTCTATATCGGCACCGACCAATCCGTCCAGGTCCGCCCCTGCGCCGACGCGGCGCAGCTCAAGCTGCCGCTCTGCACGGCGCGGCCGAAAACTCCTAAGAAGTGAAGTCCACCGGCAAGCACGCTTCGGTGGTGAAGACGAAGCTCGTCTTCAGCCGGCGGCCCGCAGCGCCGGGTTGAGCACGCCGCCGCTCATCGGCACCGGCACGCCCGTCGTCCCGGGGAAGCTGATCGGCAGGCCTTCGAGCGCGCGGACGGCCATATAGGCGAAACCCTCGGCTTCGGTCGCGTCGCCGTTCCAGCCGAGCGCTTCGATCGGCTCCGCCTTCACGCCGCAAGCCTCCCCCAGCATGCGCATCAAGGTTGCGTTATGACGTCCACCGCCCGCGACGATCAGCCGGCGCGGCGGCTCGGGGAGCAATCGCAGGCCCCGCGCGACGGTCTCGGCCGTGAAGGCGGTCAGCGTCGCCGCGCCGTCGGCAGGCGCCAGGCCCTGCGCCGCCGCGGTGGTGAAATCGGACCGATCGAGCGACTTGGGCGGCGGGGCATCGAACCAGGGGTTGTCGAGCATCGCCGCGAGCACCTGCCGATCGACCGCGCCTGTCGCCGCAAAGGCGCCGCCCGCGTCATAGGCTTCGCCGGTCTCGGCCGCCATCCAGTCGTCGATCAGGCCGTTCGCCGGGCCGGTATCGAACGCGACGATATGGTCGCCGTCGCCGATCCAGGTCACATTGGCGACGCCGCCGAGGTTGAGCACCGCGATCGGACGCGGCAGCGCAGCGGTGAGCGCGCGATGATAGACGGGCAGCAGCGGCGCGCCCTGCCCTCCGGCCGCAACGTCGGCGGTGCGCAGGTCGTTGATCACCGGCACGCCCAACGCCGCCGCCATGGCCGCGCCGTCGCCGATCTGCCAGGTCCAGCCGGCCTGCGGACGATGCGCGACGGTCTGGCCGTGGAATCCGATCACGGCGATGTCGGACGGGGAGAGGCCGGCCTCGGACAGGAGCTTGCGTACCGCCAATATGTGCGCGCGGGTCAGCATCTCCTCGGCGGCGACGATCGGCGGACTGGGCCGCGGCTTGTCGAAGCTCAGCGCCAGGGCGGTGACCTCGCGCAACATGCCCCGCGCCTGCTCGGAATAGGGCTCCCCGCGAAAGGCGATCGGACGGATCAGGTCCCGACCGTCCGTCTCGATCAGCGCCGCATCGATGCCGTCGAGCGACGTGCCCGACATCAGCCCGACCGCGAGCACGCTACCCATACGCCCACCCTCATGCTAAGCGCCCGCGCGCCATGACCGAATTTACGTCCGAACTGCTTCGGCTGCTCGATGCCCGAGGCTATATCCATCAGGTGACCGATGCCAGCGCGCTCGACGCGCTGGCGGCGCGGACCATCGTGCCCGGCTATATCGGCTTCGATCCCACCGCGCCCTCGCTGCACGTCGGCAGCCTCGTCCAGATCATGCTGCTCCGCCGCCTCCAGCAGACCGGACACAAGCCGATCGTCGTGATGGGCGGCGGCACCGGCAAGATCGGCGATCCCAGCTTCAAGGATGAGGCGCGCAAGCTGCTGACGATCGATACGATCGGGGAGAATATCGCCTCGATCAAGCGGGTGTTCGAACGCTTCCTGACCTTCGGCGACGGGCCGACCGACGCGATCATGGTCGATAACGCCGAATGGCTCGACCGGCTGGAATATATCCCCTTCCTGCGCGATGTCGGCCAGCATTTCTCGATCAACCGGATGCTGAGCTTCGATTCGGTGAAGCTCCGGCTCGATCGCGAGCAGTCGCTGAGCTTCCTCGAATTCAATTACATGATCCTCCAGGCCTATGACTTTCTGGAGCTGTCCCGCCGCGTCGGCTGCCGCCTGCAGATGGGCGGATCGGATCAGTGGGGCAATATCGTCAACGGCATCGAGCTGACCCGCCGCATGGACGGCATCGAGGTGTTCGGCGTCACCACCCCGCTGATCACCACCGCCGATGGCGGCAAGATGGGCAAGACCATGTCGGGCGCGGTATGGCTCAACGACGATGCGCTGAGCGCCTACGACTATTGGCAATTCTGGCGGAACACGCACGACAGGGACGTCGGCCGTTTCCTGCGCCTGTTCACCGATCTGCCGCTCGACGAGATTGCGAGGCTGGAGGCGCTTGAAGGCCAGGAGATCAACCAGGCCAAGATCGTGCTCGCCAACGAGGCGACCGCAATGTGCCGCGGCATCGAGGCCGCCCGTGAGGCGGCCGAGACCGCTCGACGCACCTTCGAGGAAGGCGCCGCCGGCGAAGCGCTGCCTACCCTCTCCGTTCCGGGCGGCAGCATCGGCATCGTCGATGCGCTGGTAGGGCTCGGCCTCGCGGCCTCCAAGGGCGAGGCGCGCCGGCTGATCAAGGGCGGCGGCGCGCGCGTCGATGGCGAGAAGGTGAGCGACGAAACGCTCGTCGTCACGGTCGGCGCCGAGCCGGTGAAGCTTTCCGCCGGCAGGAAGAATCACGGCGTGCTGACGGCTTGATCCGTCGCGCCGGCGTCAGTCGGGGCTATCGGGCGTCCGTCGAACGGAAGGGTCGGCCCCTCAGCCGGCGCGCACCTCGCCCATCGCGCCGGGCATGTGGACAGTGACGCCGGTCGCCGCGGCCGAGGCCGCGCCATTCCTCCGGCGTCAGCAGCAGCTCGTCGCGCATGAGCAGCAGCCCCAGATCGCGGCGCGCCGAGATCATCGCCAGCAAGGGGGCGGCGATCAGGCTCAACGCCACCGGCGCGGTCCACAGCAGCTGGTGCTGGGCACCGAGCGATATGGCGAACATCGCCAGGCCCGCCAGCACATGCCAGCGATAGAAGCGCACCGCATAGCCCAGGCCAAGGCCGTCGGCATCGCGGCACTGCGGCTTCCAGCCGGAATCGCGGCCGCGCAGGATGTCGATCAGCATCAGCGTCTGGGTCATCATGACCATCGGCGCCAGCAGGATGGCGAGGGGTATCTCGATCATCACGCTGGCGATGATCCGCTCCGCCCCGCCATAGGCCGCGCGGCGCGCCGGATCGCCCAGCACCCAGGCGAGCGAGAGCAGCTTCGGCCCGAATAGCAGCACGAAGGTGAGCGTGAACACCCAGGTGACCTGCGGCACCTCCAGCAGCATGCGGCCGCTCGCGTCGGGCTGCTGCAGCGCGCCGGCGATGAGCATCATCAGCCAGAGTGGCGAGGTGAGATAGGCCGATCCGCCGATCAGCAGCTGGAAGCGGCTGGCCCAATGGAAGCCGCTCGCGCCGAGCAGGCCCAGATGCTGGATGTTGCCCTGGCACCAGCGGCGATCGCGAATCGCGTGATCGATCGCCGTCGGCGGATATTCCTCGTAGCTGCCCTCCTCTACCTCCACCATGTGGACCGCCCAGCCGTGGCGCCGCAGCATCGCCGCCTCGACCATGTCGTGGCTGAGGATGGGGCCGCCGAACGGCTTGCGACCGGGCAGCGTCGGCAGGCCGCAGCACTGCGCGAAGGCATGGGTGCGGATGATCGCGTTATGGCCCCAGAAGGTCGCCTCCGCCCCCGACCACCAGAGCAGGCCGGCGGACGTCACCGGGCTGTAGAGCCGTGCCGCGAACTGCTGCCAGCGCGCGAAGAGCGTGCGGCTGCCGATGATCGACGGCAGCGTCTGGATCAGCGCGACGCCGGGATGCATCTCCATGGTGCGCGCAAGCCGGCTCATCACCTCGCCCGACATCAGGCTGTCGGCATCGAGCACGATCATATGCTCGTAGGCGCCTCCGAACCGGCCGATCCATTCGGCGATATTGCCCGGCTTGCGGTGGATGTTCTGGGGCCGCAGCCGATAATAGAGGCCGACCGGAGCCTCGCGGCGGAGCGCCTGGAAGGCGGCATGCTCGGCGCTCCGGACCGCCTGATCGGTGGAATCGCTGAGGATGAAGAAATCGAAGCGGTCGCCGTGGCCGGTGGATGCGACCGAACGCATCATCATGTGCACGCGCCGCATCACTCCCTCGACATCCTCATTGTAGATCGGAACCAGCACCGCCGTTCGCGCCTCGGGCCTGCCTGCCGGCGCGAGCTGGAGCGATTCATGCGTACCGCCGTTCCGCAACGCGAAATAGCCGGCCAGCGCGGTGGAGAAGGCGAAGGCGATCCACGCGAACAACGGGCAGAAGAGCAGGATCAGGCCGAACTCGCGCAGGCTGATCCCATCCTCCGCGGCCACCCCGACCAGATCGGCGCTGGCGAACAGCGTGACGACGATCGTTCCGACGATCAGCATCGCGCGCCGTTCGTCGATCGAGCGCGGCGAGGTCGCGGGCGTCCTGACCGCGGCCGGAGCCTCGGAAAAGGAACGCACCGGCATCGCCAGCGGCGCCTCGGACGGAAGATCGCCCGCCATCTGATGCGGCGCCGTCAGGGGAATATGGGTGCTCATGCCGTCCACCTCGACAGCCAGGTTTCCGATTTCCCGGCGAGCGCGAGCCGAAGCTCGGCCACCCCGGCTGGCGGCGGCGCGAACTCGAAGCTCGCGCGCACCGCACGGCCGCCAGGCAGGGCCTCCAGGCGCACCGGCGTCATCGCGCCGGCGCTGGCCGACGCCACGGGATGAACGTCTTGCAATGTGCTCAAGGCAGGGGTTCCTTCGAAATCGATCGCGTAGCGGCGGCGGTTGCTGCTCTTTCCGCCGACGATGTCCAATCCGGTCCGTGTCGCGACGACACGCGCCACGTCGTTCGGCGCGGAACTGCGCTCGCCCCACCGGAGCCGATAGGCGAGGCGAACCTCGCGCCCCGGCATCCATGGCGCCTTGGGGCGCCAGAAGGCGGCGATGTTGTCCCCGGTCTCGTCATGAGCCGGCATCTCGAGCAGCTGGACACTGCCCGCGCCCCAGTTGCCCACGGGTTCAACCCACAGGCTCGGACGCTTCTCGTATCGCGCTTCCATGTCCTGATAGTCCGAGAAGGACCGGGCACGCTGCATCAGGCCGAAACCGCGGGGATTATCATCGTCGAACACGCTGATCTGGATGCTGTTCGGATTAGCCAAAGGACGCCACAGCCGCTCGCCCCGCCCTGTCCAGATCTCCAGCCCGTCCGAATCATGCACCGCTGGACGGAAATCGTCGAACCGGCGGCCGCCGCCGGAGAACAGGAACATGCTGCTCATCGGCGCGACACCGGGCGTATGGATCCGAACGCGCGGATAGAGCCGGGCCTCGACGTCGAAGCGGGTCTCGTCGCCCGGCCTTATGATCATATGATAGGCGCCCGTGACGCTCGGCCCGTCGAGCAGGGCATGCACGCGCAACGCGTCCGGCGAGGGATGCTCCAGCCAGAAGGCGCGGAAGATCGGAAATTCCTCCTTGGGGCCACCCGTCCCGATGCCGAGGCCGCGGGCGGATAGCCCGTAGAGCTGGCCGCGCCCGACGGCGCGGAAATAGCTCGCTCCCTGGAACACCGCGATCTCGTCCATCACGTCGCCACGGTTGATCGGATGGAGGAAGCGCACGCCGGAAAAGCCCGTATCCGGATCCGATGGCGCCTTCGTGCCCGCCGGGAAGGAGAATTGGGTCGGATCGAACGCCACGGGCACGGCCCTGCCGTCCGCGACCGTGAACAGCTCCACCTTCTCCTTGAACAGCCAGCCGCGCATCATCGGCTCGGCGATGAACCGCGCCGGATCACCCGCCCAGATCGCCTGCCCGCGATCGAAGCGATGGCGGCGATAGCCGTCATAGCCGATACGCGCGAGCGAGGGCGGCAGCACCTTCGCGGGTGCCACATAAGGCCTCGCCGCAAGGCTGCGCGCCAGCGCGTCCACGCGCAGGGGCGAGAAGGCCGCAACCGGCAGGGCCGCGTGCACCGGTCCGGCCAAGCCAAAGGCGGCCAGAGCGAGAAGCGCACCGCGCCTGTCGCAAACGATCGGATCATTACCGTACAGAACCGATATCCTTCGACTAACGACGACCCCGCTTCTTGCCCGCAACCCTTCAGGCGATTTTTGGTTGCAGGTGCGAACATTCATAGGTTCGCGGCTCCCTAAGCAGATTGTAACTGAACGGAAGCTTTCATCGCCTGAATTTGCGGGGCGGGCCGGCCGGGATCATCGACGAAAGGTGAACGGCCGTTGAGGATTCCGCGGATTCCCCGCGCCGCGATCGGCCGGCCCGGCCCGCCGTCAGCCCGCCCGCAGCAGGCCGATCGCCGCGTCGCGCTCGAACAGATAGAGCGCCGTACGTGCCGCGCGGCCGCGCGGCGCTTCGAGCCCGCCGTCACGATCGACCAGCAGGCGCGCATCGCCGTTCGCGGTCTGTACCAGCGATTGGACATCCTCGGGAGCCGCGATCCGGAACGACGCTTCGCCGGACTGGCGGGTGCCGAGCATCTCGCCTGCGCCGCGCAGCCGCAGATCTTCCTCCGCAATGCGGAATCCGTCGTTGGTCTCGCGCATCAGCGCCAGTCGCGCCCGCGCGGTTTCGCTGAGCTGGGCGCCGCGCATCAGCAGGCAGACCGATCGGCCGCCGCCGCGCCCGACACGGCCGCGCAGCTGGTGAAGCTGGGCGAGCCCGAACCGATCCGCCCCCTCGATGATGATCAGCGTCGCATTGGGCACGTCGACGCCGACCTCGATCACCGTGGTCGCGACCAGAAGCTGCAGCCGGCCGGCCTGGAACTCGGCCATGACCGCGTCCTTCTCGGGTCCCTTCATGCGGCCGTGGACGAGCCCGACACGGCCGCCGAGCCGCTCCTTGAGCACCAGCGCGCGCTGCTCGGCGGCCGCCTGGTCGGATGCCTCGCTTTCCTCGACGAGCGGGCAGACCCAATAGGCCTGGCCGCCGCTGGCCATGTGCCGGCCGAGCGCATCGACGACCTCCTCGATCCGCTCGGTCGAGAGCACCCGGGTCTCGATCGGCTGGCGGCCGGGCGGCATCTCGTCGAGCCGGCTGACCTCCATCTCGCCATATTGGGTGAGGGTCAGCGTCCGCGGGATGGGCGTCGCGGTCATCACCAGCAGGTGCGGCGGCCGCTCCGCCTTGCCCGCCAGCATGAGCCGCTGGGCGACGCCGAAGCGATGTTGCTCGTCGACCACGGCGAGCCCGAGATTGCGATAGGCCACTGCCTGCTGGAAGATCGCATGGGTGCCGACCAATATGTCGATCGAGCCGTCGGCGAGCCCCATCAGGGTCGCCTCGCGCGCGCGGCCCTTCTCGCGTCCGGTGAGGATGGCGACGTTGACGGGCAGTCCGGCCAGCTGGCGCGTCAGCGTCGCGTGATGCTGGCGGGCGAGGATCTCGGTAGGCGCCAGCAGCGCACCCTGCGCGCCCGCCTCGACGGCGACGAGGAGCGCCATCAGCGCGACGAGCGTCTTGCCCGAGCCGACATCGCCCTGCAGCAGCCGCGTCATCGGCGTATGCTGGGCGAGATCATCCTCGATCTCGGCGATCGCGCGCGTCTGCGCCCCGGTCGGCGCATAGGGAAGCGAGAGGCGCCCGCGCAGGCGCCCGTCCCCGACCAGCGGCGTGCCCCGGCGCCGGCGCGCGGACGCGCGTACCAGCATCAGCGCGAGCTGGTTTGCGAACACCTCGTCATAGGCGAGCCGCTGCCGCGCCACCGCGTCGAGCGGATCGGCATGGACGCGCAGCAGCGCCTCGCGCCATGTCGGCCAGCCGTGCCGCTCGACGAGGCTCGGCTCGATCCATTCGGGAAGATCCGGGGCGCGGGCGATCGCCTGCCGCACCAGCTGAGTCATGCGCTTGTTGGTGATCCCTTCGGAGAGGCCGTAGACCGCCTCGCGCTCCGGCAGGTCCGCCGCGTCGGTGTCCGGATGGACGATCTGGAACCAGACATCATATTGCTCGAGCTTGCCCGAGATCGTCCGCTTCTCGCCCAGCGGCAGCAGCTTGCGCGCCCAGCCTGGATTGCCGCCGAAGAAGACGAGCTGCATCGCCTGCCCGGCCGAATCGACCGCCCTGATCCGGAACGGGCTGCGGGGGCTGCCCCCAGCGCGATAGTCGGTCGGCGTCACCTCGAGCGTGATGATCCGGCCGACATCCGCCTCGTCGAGCCGCTCCACCCGCCGGCGTTCGACGATCCCGGTCGGAAGGTGGAACAGCAGGTCGACGGCACGGGTGAGGCCCAGCCGGGCCAACGGCTTGGCAAGGCCGGATCCCACCCCCTTCAGAGCTTCGGTCTCGGCGAACAGCGGGTTGAGGATATCGGGACGCATGGCTAGATGCGACGCACTTATAGCCAAGCCGGCCGGCGCCGAAAGCCCGCCGGCCGTTTTGCATTGGATGACGATGGATCACGAGACCCGCCTCAAGCGCCTTGCCTTCCGTGCCTGGCATCGCGGCACCAAGGAAGCCGACCTGATGATCGGCGGCTTCTTCGATCGCTATGCGGCGAGCTGGACCGAGGCCGAGGCCGATTGGTTCGAAGCCCTGCTGGAGGAGCAGGACGTCGACATCATGGCTTGGGCGCTCGGTACGCTTGCCGTCCCGGAACGGTGGCGGGGGCAGATGATGGATCGGTTCTGCCGGCTCGACTTCATCCCGGTGAGCGAATGAGCGATCTCGTTCACCCCACCCTTTCAGGGGAGGGGAATAGGCCATGATCGACCTTCAGCGCATCCTGTCCGCCTCCGATCCGCTCACCCTTGCCGGCACGCCGCCGGGCTTCCTGCCGTGGCTCGCGGCCGATCTTGCGCGCGCCGCCAAGGGCCGGGCGGTGTTCATCGCGGCCGACGACATCGCGATGCAGGGCATCGCCGACGCTGCCGTCCACTTCGCGCCGGAGCTGGAGATCATCCGCTTCCCGGCATGGGACTGCCTGCCCTATGATCGCGCATCCCCTTCGCTGCGCGCGACCTCGGAACGGCTCGCCGCGCTGCACGCGCTCCAGCGCAAGGGCGGCAAGCCGCAGCTCGTCGTCACCACCGCCAATGCCGCGATCCAGCGCACGCTGACGCCCTTCCGCGTCCGGCAGCTCGTCGCCCGGCTCGCCCCCGGCGAGCGGATCGACCGCGATGCGCTTGCCGAGCTTTTGCAGGCGAACGGCTATGTGCGGACCGAAACCGTCGCCGATGCCGGCGAATATGCGGTGCGCGGCGGCCTGATCGATCTTTTTCCCGCGGGCGAATCGCTCGCGCTGCGGCTCGACTTCTTCGGCGACGAGATCGAGAGCGTGCGCCAGTTCGATCCCGCCGACCAGCGGAGCGTCGGCCGGATCGACGGCTTCACTCTCCTGCCTGCCTCCGAGGCGCTGCTCGACGGGGAGACGGTCAAGCGCTTCCGAACCCGCTACCGCGAGCGTTTCGGCGCCACGGCGACGGGCGACCCGCTCTATCAGGCGCTCTCCGAAAAGCGCCGCCTCGCCGGCATGGAGCATTGGCTGCCGCTGCTCGAGGAGCGGCTGAGCACGCTGTTCGATCATCTCGCACCCGACGACGTGATCGTCCGGGAAGCCGGCGTCACCGGCGCGGCGGAAGCCCGCTTCGAAGCCATCGCCGATTACCATGCGAACCGCCTGCGCGCCCAATCGGCCGATCCGGGCAGCTATCGCCCGCTGGGTCCTGCCGAGCTCTATCTCGCGGCGGCGGAATGGGAAACGCTCGTCGCCGACCGGCCGATCCACATCAGCTCGCCCTTTCACGCCCCCGACAGCGCCTCCGTCGTCGATTTCGGCGTGGATGGCCCGCGCGACTTCACGCCGGAGCGCACGCAGAACGCCAATATCTACGAGGCGGTCGCGGATCACGCGACCAAGCTCGCCCGCGACGGCCGCAAGGTCGTCCTCGCCAGCTATTCGCGCGGCGCGCGCGAACGGTTGAGCGGCCTGCTCAGGGATCACGGCCTCGACCGACTGGCCCTGGCCGAAAGCTGGCAGGAGGCACTCGGACAGGCATCGGACGGACGCACCGCGCTCGCCGTGCTGCCGCTCGACCATGGCTTCACCACGCCCGACATCGCCGTGCTCACCGAGCAGGACATGCTCGGCGACCGGCTCGTCCGCCGCGCGAAGCGGAAGAAGTCGGCAGACGCCTTCCTTGCCGAGCTGGCGACGCTCAGCCCGGGCGATTTCGTCGTCCACGCCGATCATGGCATCGGCCGCTATGAGGGCCTGACGCAGATCCCGGTCGGCCAATCGCCGCACGACTGCGTCTGGCTGACCTATGCCGGCGGCGACAAGCTCTACGTGCCGGTCGAGAATATCGACGTGCTCTCGCGCTACGGCGCGGAGAGCGATGGCGTGACGCTCGACAAGCTGGGCGGCGTCGCCTGGCAGGCGCGCAAGGCGAAGATGCGCGAGCGCATCCGCGAGATCGCGGGCGAGCTCATCGCCACCGCCGCCGCCCGCGCGCTGCGGCCGGGCCAGGTCGCCGAGCCGGACAGCGGCGGCTATGCGAGCTTTGTCGACCGGTTCCCGTATGACGAAACCGACGATCAGGAACGCGCGATCGCCGATGTGATCGAGGATCTCGCCTCGGGCCGCCCCATGGACCGGCTGGTCTGCGGCGATGTCGGTTTCGGCAAGACCGAGGTCGCGATGCGCGCCGCCTTCATCGCCGCCATGGCGGGCATGCAGGTCGCGCTGATCTGCCCGACCACGCTCCTCGCGCGCCAGCACCATGCCAATTTCGTCGAGCGTTTCCGCGGCTTTCCGGTCGAGATCGGCCGGCTGAGCCGGCTCGTCGCCGCCTCCGAGGCGAAGGCGACGAAGGAGGGCCTGGCCGACGGCACGATCGACATCGTGATCGGCACGCATGCGCTGCTCGCCAAATCGGTGGCGTTCAAGCGGCTCGGCCTCGTTATCGTCGACGAGGAGCAGCATTTCGGCGTCACCCATAAGGAGCAGCTCAAGGCGATGAAGGCGGACGTGCACGTCCTCACCCTCACCGCCACGCCGATCCCGCGCACGCTGCAGATGGCGATGTCCGGCCTGCGCGAGCTTTCCGTGATCCAGACGCCGCCGGTCGATCGGCTCGCGGTGCGCACCTATGTGATGCCCTGGGATCCGGTGGTGCTGCGCGAGGCGCTGCTGCGCGAGCATTATCGCGGCGGGCAGACCTTCTTCGTGACGCCGCGGATCAAGGACCTGCCCGACATCGAGGAATATCTGCGCAAGGAGGTGCCGGAGGTCCGCTACGTCGTGGCGCACGGCCAGATGGCGCCTTCCGAGGTCGAGGAGCGGATGTCCGCGTTCTACGACAAGCAATATGAGGTGCTCGTCTCGACGACGATCATCGAGAGCGGCCTCGACATTCCCAGCGCCAACACGCTGATCGTCAACCGCGCAGACCGGTTCGGCCTGGCGCAGCTCTATCAGGTCCGCGGCCGGGTCGGCCGGTCCAAGACCCGTGCCTATGCCTATATGACCACCGGCAATGGGCGGATCACGGAGACCGCGGCCAAGCGCCTGCAGGTGCTCTCCGATCTCGATACGCTCGGCGCCGGCTTCCAGCTCGCCAGCCACGATCTCGACATCCGCGGGGCGGGCAACCTCCTCGGCGACGAGCAGTCCGGCCATATCAAGGAGGTCGGCTTCGAACTCTACCAGTCGATGCTCGAGGAGGCGATCCTGGAAGCCAAGGCGGGCGGCGCCGGGCTCGCGCCGCCACGCGAAAGCTGGTCTCCGCAGATCACCGTCGACGCGCCGATCCTCATCCCCGAGGATTATGTGCCGGATCTCGATCTGCGCATGGGCCTTTACCGCAGGCTCAACGAGCTGGAGGACGGCCAGGCGATCGAGGCCTTCGCGGCAGAACTCATCGACCGCTTCGGTTCGCTGCCGGAAGCGACCGAGAATCTGCTGAGCGTGATCCGCACCAAGCTCAACTGCCGCCTCGCCTGCGTCGCGAAGCTGGACGTCGGCCCGCGCGGTGCGCTCGTCACCTTCCACAATGACAGCTTCCCCGATCCGGCGGGGCTGATCGCCTATGTGCAGCGGCTGGAAGGCACGGCGAAGCTCCGGCCGGACAACAAGCTCGTCATCACCCGCGCCTGGAACACGGCCAAGGCACGGCTCAACGGCGCGTTGCAGCTGTCGAAGGGGCTCGCCAAGATCCTGTCGTGATCGGTTCCGACCAGCGGGGGCGGCCGGGCGAATGCTCAGCGCTTCGCCCGGCTGCGCTCGCGGACCAGCGCCTCGAGCTCGGCGGGATCGAGCGGCGGCGCGCACAGGAAGCCCTGATAATAGTTGCAGCCTTCGCGCGCGAGCAGCGCGAGCTGCTCCTCGGTCTCGACCCCTTCCGCGACGACGGCGAGCCCGAGCGAGCGCGCCATCTCGATCACCCCGCGCACCACCACCCGATCGCGCGCCGATCCGGCGATATCCTCGGCCAGGCGCTTGTCGATCTTGAGATAATCGAGCGGCAGGGCCTTCAGATAGGCGAGGCTGGAATAGCCGGTGCCGAAATCGTCGATCGCGACGCGCAGGCCCGCGGCGCGCAGCCTCGCCAGCAGCGCCGCAGCGGTGTTGAGATCCTCGATCAGCCCGCTTTCGGTGACCTCGACGGTCAGCCGACGACGGTCCATCCCGCTTTCCTCCACCATGGCGAGGAAATGATCGGCGAAATCGGGCCGGGCCACGTCCGCCGCAGTCACGTTCACCGAGAGGCGCAGCCCGCCGAGCACCTCCGGCCAGCGCGCCGCCATGGTGACCGCCTTGCGCTGGACGT
>Ga0180222_1002631_pt1 | contig 13881 bp, 12 predicted proteins | sample eDN5th37CKraftOP_FD_151336 | JGI IMG/M metagenome (GOLD analysis project Ga0180222, IMG submission 151336) | Enriched Organic Plus compost microbial communities from Emeryville, California, USA - eDNA 5th pass 37_C Kraft OP (version 2) (version 2) ... | reverse complement strand
TGTCGGGCGGCCGGGTCGACGGCATCGAGCATACCGTCGATTACCGCCGCATCGCGCAGGCCGCCGAGGATCTGGCGGCGGTGCACATCCCGCTGATCGAAACCTTCGCCTACCGGCTGGGCGAGCAATGCCTCGCCTTTCGCGACGTGGTCGAGGCGCGCATCAGCATCGACAAGCCTTTCGCGCTGACGCGGGGCCTTGCCGGGGTCGAGGTCGTCCTCCGCAACTAGAGCAGGCTTCGCTCAGCGCGCCAGCGCGGGCGCGGGACGGCCGATCACCGCCGCCATGATCGCCAGCACGATCAGGAAATCCGCGCCCAATATGCCGAGCAGCGGCAGCAGCGAGAAGGACGGGAACAGCGACACCGCTCCGCTCGCCAGCGCCGTCACCGCGAGTTGGATCGTCCCCAGCACGCCCGCCGCCGCCCCAGCGCCGGACCGCGCGGCGTCGAGCGCGCAGGTCGCCGCCGGGGTCAGCATCAGCCCGGCCAGCGCGAACAGCAGCATCGACCAGAGCTGGAACAGCGCCAGCGGCACCTGCGCCATCACCACCGCCAGCAGCGCCAGCGAAGCCGCCAGTCCGCACGCCGCCACCAGCACCAGCAGGCGGCGCCCGCCCAGCCTGCGCATCAGCCCCGGCGCGAACTGCGTGGCGACGATCGAAACGACGGCATTGAGCGCCAGCAGCAGGCTGTACTGAAAGCCGTCCAGCCCGAACACATGGGTATAGACGAAGGGCGCCGCCGTCACGAAGGCGAAGGGGATGGTCGTGCCGAGCCCCGCCACCACCGCCCAGCCGAGAAAGGCCGGGGTCGTCATCAGCTGACGGAAATCGTGCCACAGCGCCATCTTGCGGCGGGACCGGCGTTCGGGCGGCAGGGTTTCGGGCAGCAGCAAGGCCACCGTCAGCGCGGCGATCGCCCCGGCGGCGGCGAGGATCAGGAACAGCCCGCGCCACGGCATCAGCTTCAGCAGGAAGCTGCCCGCCAGCGGCGCCAGCACCGGCGAAATGCCGATGACGAGGAAGGTGAAGGCCATCAGCCGCGCCGCGCTGTGCCCGCTGTGCATGTCGCGGATCATCGCCCGCACGCTCGACGTGCCGGCGCAGGCGGCCATGCCTTGCAGGAAGCGCAGCATCACCAGCTGATCGAGGTCCGTCGTCATCGCGCAGGCGAGCGAGGTGGCCATGAACAGCAGCAGCCCGCCCATCAGCGGCCGCCGCCGCCCGAAGCGGTCGCCCAGCGAACCCATCGGGATCTGCGCCACCGCCAGCCCCAGGAAGAAAGCAGACAGGGTGCGCTGCACCGCGCCGCTGTCGGCCGCCAGCGCCTGCGCCATCACCGGCATCGCGGGCAGGTAGAGATCGATCGCGAACGGCCCAAGCGTCGAGAGGAAGCCCAGCGCTATGCCGAACAGCAGGGTCGGTTCCCTGCGTTGCGGCGCCGGGGCATCAGCCTGTTCGGACATGCTTCGTCATTCCTTCATCCGCCGAAAGGCGCCTAATTTTTTCTGACAGGGTAATTTCGCTATATAATAACGACCGTTAACGTTCATGGAGAGATCGCACAAGCCCGCCCGTGCGGAATTCTGCCCGGCGCGGATGGGCGCGTACGCCTTCTCCGCTTGCCAGCGGCATCGAATCCGATATTGTCCGCCCGAGAAACAATATCCGAAGGGGAGCGGCAGCGGCCGGCCGGGCGGAAGAACCCGCATCGCCCGATCTTCCCCCGCCGGAGCCTGAAGGACCTGACGCGCATGCCGACACCGCTCCCTTCCGCCGCCGCGCTGCCGGCCGACGATCCGCGCACGATCATCGCCGACAGCCCGATGCGCGCGCGCCAGATGATCGCGGTGGCGCTCTGCTGCCTGCTCAACGCGCTGGACGGGTTCGACGTGCTGGCGATCACCTTCGCCGCGCCCGGCATCGCGCAGGACTGGGCGATCGATCCCGGCGCGATCGGCTTCATCATCGCGATCGGCCTCGCCGGCATGATCGTGGGGTCGCTGACGCTGGGGCAGCTGGCCGACCGGATCGGGCGGCGGCGGCAGATCCTCTTTTCCCTCGTCGTCATGACGGCGGGCATGTTCGCCTCCGCCTTCGCGCCGGACATCATCACGCTCAGCATATTGCGCGCGCTGACCGGCCTCGGCCTCGGCGCGATGCTGGCCTCGATCAACGCGATGGCGGCCGAGTTCGCCAACCGGCGGCGGCGCGACCTCGCCGTCAGCATCATGGCGGCGGGCTATCCGATCGGCGGCGTGGTGGGCGGCTGGGTCGCCTCGCACCTGCTGCGCTCGCACGGCTGGGAATCGATCTTCATCTTCGGCGGCATCGCCACGGCGGCGACGATCCCGCTGGTGCTGGCGCTGCTGCCCGAATCGATCGGCTGGCTGGCGGCGAGCGGACGGGCCGACGCGCTCGCCCGCATCAACGCGATATTGCGCCGCCTCGGCCACCCGGAAGGGGGCCAGCTCGCCCGCACCGAAACCCGCACCATATCGGCCGCCGCGCTGTTCGGGCCGGAATTCCGCGTCACCACCATCGCGCTCATCATCATGTACGGCGCGCATATGATGACCTTCTATTATGCGCTGGGCTGGGCGCCCTCGCTGGTCGCCTCAGCGGGCTTCGACCAGTCGAGCGCCAGCCTCGTTTCGGTGTTCATGAACCTGGGCGGGGCGACCGGCGGCTTCGTGCTGGGCTTCCTCGCGCCGCGCCTCGGCCTCAAGCCGATGCTGCTGCTGGGCATGGCGGGCGCGGCGGTCGCCGTCACCGCCTTTGGCGCGGTTCCGGCGCAGCTGCTCGCGCTCCAGATCGCGGCGGTGGTGCTGGGTTTCCTCTCCAACGGATCGGTGGTCGGCCTCTATGCGCTGATGGCGCGCGCCTACCCCACCGCGCTGCGCGCCGGGGGCACCGGCGTCGTCATCGGCTTCGGACGGATCGGCGCCGCCTTCGGCCCGCTGATCGCCGGACAGCTGCTCGCCTGGAACATGGGGCGGACGGTCACCTCCGCCGTGCTCGCGCTGGGATCGCTGCTCGCCGCGATCATCCTCGCCACCGTCGCCATTCGCGGCGTGCGGGAGGCGGACGTCACCGATTGAGGCCCTCCCCCGTCAGGCGGCGTCCTCGTCGTCATCGGCGGGCCGCGTGCGTTCGAGGAACAGCGAGCGGCCTTCCTCGTCTGTCGCCTCCAGCGTGTCGATCAGCGTGTCGAGCACCCGGTTCAGCATGTCCACCTCGTCGGGCTTCAGCTCCGACAGCAAATAGGTGGCGACCAGGTCGGTCTGCGGCCGCATGACCTTGTAGAGCCGCTCGCCCTCCTCCGTCAGCGACAGCGTCTTGCGGCGGCGGTTGGCGGGGTCGCGGTTGACATGGATGCGGCCGTGCTTCTGCAACGCGGAAACCGCCCGCGACACGCTCATCGCGTTGACGCCGGTCATCTCCACCAGCTCATGGCTGGCGGCGGTGCCGTAGCGGCCGATCAGCATCAGCAGCCGGAATTCGTTGACGCTGATCTTGTAGCGATGCTCCAGATAGGTCGAGAACGGCGCCATCAGCCGGTTCGACAGCTTCAGGATGCGGTGCAGCGTTTCGGCGACGCCCATCGATTTTTCGACGGCGCGAACGGAAGCGTCAGAGGATTTGCGCATGGGTCGGTTAGAACTTTCTGACATGCTGGGATGTAGCGCGACAGGACCGGATCGTGTCAAGCGACCGCGGAAAACCGGCGCCGTTTTTCATCATCGCTCTCATCCCCACTCCACTCCCGTCATTTTCCAAGGCTAGCTATCACATGGGCCGCCCCCTTGTCGCCAATCATGATGGCGGTGGCGTTGGTATTGCCGACCGGCAGCGTCGGCATGACGGAGGCGTCCGCGACCCACAGCCCCTCGACCCCGCGCAGGCGCAGGTCGGCATCGACGACGCCGTCCTCCTCCCCGCCGATGCGGCAGGTGCCGACCGGGTGATAGAGCGGGAAGCCCGCCAGATGCACATAGGCGCGCAGGGCCTCGCCCTCCATCGCGCGGTCCGGGCGGACGTCCTCGGTGATGTAGCCGCGCATCAGCGGATGGTCGAGAATGCGGCGGACATGGCGGATGCCGTCCATGATCTGGTCGACGTCGTCCTCCACCCCCAGCAATTCGTGGCGGATGACCGGCGGCGCGAGCGGATCGGCCGAGCGCAGCGACAGGCGGCCGCGCGACTGCGGTCGGGCGAGGCAGACCACGGTGCTGACCGCCGGGCTGCGCCGCATCTGGAGCTTGCCCTCGGCGTCGAGATCGAAGGCGAAGGCGGTGAAGCTGATCTGGAGGTTGGGCGCGGGCGCATCCGCCTTCGTGCGCAGGAAGGTCTGCCCATGCGCCATCGACGCGGTGAGGATGCCGCGCCGCCGCAGCAGGAAGTCGACCCCGTTGCGCAGCGCGGCCAGCCCGTGCGCCTCGCTGTTGATCGTCGGCGTGTTGACGCCGTTCACCACATGGACGCCGACATGCTCCTGCAGATTGCCGCCGACGCCGGGCCGGTCGACCAGCACCTCTATGCCATGGGCGCGCAGTTCCTCGCCGCCGCCAATGCCGGACAGCATCAGCAGACGCGGCGAGTTCATCGCCCCGGCCGACAGCACCACGCCATGCCGGGCGCGCAGTTCCTGCCTCCGCCCGTCGCGCAGCACCTCGACGCCGACCGCGCGGCGTCCCTCGAACAGAATGCGCGACACCGGGCTTTCCAGCTCCACCCGCAGGTTGGGGACGGCGCGCGGCAGCTTCAGATAATTGGCCGCCGCGCTGCGCAGGCCGAAACGCTGCGTCGCCTGCGCATGGTCGGTGCCCTCGCCGGGATGCTCGCCATTATGATCGGGCGTGCGCGGGACGCCGAGGTCGGCCGCCGCCTTCACCCAGGCATCGACGATCGGATAATGGACGCGCGGATCGGACACGCCGATCGGGCCGCTGTCGCCGCGCCATGGGTTCGCGCCATGCTCGAACCGCTCCATGCGGCGGAAATAAGGCAGGCAGTCGTCATAGGACCAGCCGGCCGCACCCATGCGCACCCAGTTGTCATAATCATGGCGGTGGCCGCGCACATAGATCATGCCGTTGATCGAGCTGCCCCCGCCCAGCCGCTTGCCGCCGGGCCACACATCGGCGCGGCCGCCGATGCTGGGGTCGGGCTCCGCCTTATAGGCCCAGTCGAAATCCGGGTTCTGGACGACGGAGCTGACCAGCGCGGGAACTTTCAGCCGGATATGGCTGCCGGTCTTGCCGGCTTCCAGCAGCAGTATCTTCAGCCCGGATTCGGCGAGCCGCCCCGCCATCGCGCACCCGGCCGATCCGCCGCCGACCACGATGATATCCGGCTGCCTGTCCACCACTTCGCCCTCCCGCGCCTAAATTTTAACGATCGTTATCATTACGGATAAACCCTACACGCAGGAGCCGCAAGCCCTTGTGCGCGCCGTGGGCGCGGAAGGCGATTTGGGCTGGGTGACAAACCCCTTAAGCGTTCGCCCTGAGCTTGTCGAAGGGCTGTCCTTCTCTTGGGGCAAAGAACAAGACAGGGCTTCGACACGCTCAGCCCGAACGGGTCTCTTATGCGGGCACCCGCCCCCCAAGCAGCAGCCTCCCAAACAATAAACGCCTTTCTTTTGATCCCGGTCAATGTCCCGAAGCGCCGCATCTGCCATCATAACGTCTGTTATTGTTTTGGGAGAGACGGAAATGACATCCCCCGCCGCGTCCGGCCCCGCGCCGCGCCGCCCGCTGAGCCGCACGATACCGGGCACGCCCATATTCGACGGCGCCGCCGCCACGCAAGGCTATGCGCTGAACGCCATGTGCTTTTCCTTCAACGACCCCGCCAACCGGGAAGCCTTCCGCGCCGACGAGGACGCCTATTGCGACCGCTTCGACCTCACCCCGCAGCAGCGCCGCGCGGTGAAGGATCGCGACATATTGGGCATGATCGCGGCGGGCGGGAACATCTATTATCTCGCCAAGCTGGCCGGGATCTTCGGCCTTTCGGTGCAGGATGTCGGCGCCGCGCAGACCGGCATGAGCGTCGAGGCGTTCAAGGCCGCGCTGCTGGCCCATCAGGAGGAAACGGCATGAGCACCATCGTCGGCGGCATCTTCACCAGCCATGTGCCTGCGATCGGCGCGGCCATCGCCAAGGGGGTGCAGCAGGAACCCTATTGGAAGCCCTTTTTCGACGGCTTCCCGCCCGTCCACCGCTGGCTGGAGCAGGCGAAGCCCGATGTCGCGGTGGTGTTCTACAACGACCATGGGCTCAACTTCTTTCTCGACAAGATGCCGACCTTCGCTGTGGGGGCAGCGCCGCGTTATGAAAATGCGGACGAAGGCTGGGGCTTGCCGCTGTTCAAGCCGTTCGAGGGCGCGCCGGACCTGAGCTGGCACATCATCGACCATCTTGTCGGGTCCGATTTCGACCCCACCACCTGCCAGCAGATGCTGGTCGACCACAGCCTCGCCATCCCGTTCGAGCTGTGCTGGCCGGAGGCGGCGGCATGGCCGGTGAAGCTGGTGCCGATCGCGATCAACACGGTGCAGCACCCGCTGCCCAGCCCGCGCCGCTGCCTCGCACTCGGCCGCGCGGTGGGCGCGGCGCTCGAAAGCTGGGACGGGCCGGAGCGGATCGTGATCCTCGGCACCGGCGGCCTGTCGCACCAGCTCGACGGCGAGCGGGCGGGCTTCATCAACACCGCCTATGACCGCCACTGCCTCGACACCCTCGGCCCCGATCCCGACACGCTGGCGCGGCAGGACGCGCTCGACATCATCGAGCAGGCGGGCAGCCAGGGCGTCGAACTGCTGAACTGGATCGCCGCGCGCGGCGCGCTGACCGGCCGGGTGGAGGAGGTGACGCGCAACTATCATGTGCCGATCTCCAACACCGCCGCGGCCACCATGGTGCTCGCCAACGAAGCGCCGGTCCCGGCCTGAGCGCCGCCGCCGCACCCCTCCTCCCCAAGGAATATCCGATGGTCCATTTTCCCGACGAACCGCTTTATCAGGACGTGCTGCGGCTCGTCCGCCTCGAAGGCGACATCGCCGATCTCGAACTGGAAGGCGAGGTGCCGCCGGAGATCGACGGCGCCTTCTACCGGGTCCACCCCGATCCGCAGTTCGCGCCGCTCTATCCGCACGACCAGTTCTTCAACGGCGACGGCATGGTGTCGATGTTCCGCATCCGCGACGGCCGCGTCGGCTTCCGCCAGCGCTATGCGCAGACCGACAAGTGGAAGCTGGAGCGGGCGGCGGGCAAGGCGCTGTTCGGCGCCTATCGCAACCCGCTGACCGATGACGAGAGCGTCAGGGGGAAGATTCGCGGCACCGCCAACACCAATGTGCTCGTCCATGCGGGCAGGCTGCTGGCGATGAAGGAGGACAGCCCCTGCCTGCTGATGGACCCGGTTTCGCTGGCGACCGACGGCTATACGGATTTCGACGGCACGCTGGACCTGCCGACCTTCGCCGCCCATCCGAAGATCGACCCGGACAGCGGCAATTTCTGCGGCTTCGGCTATGCGACCAAGGGCCTGCTGACGCCCGACGCCAGCTATTTCGAGATCGACCCGCAGGGCCGCGCGGTGCGGCGGATCGACTTTGCCGTGCCGCATTACACGATGCTGCACGATTTCGGCATCACCCGCGATTATGCGGTGTTCCATGTCGTGCCCTATGTGTCGAGCCATGAACAGCTCGAACGCGGGGAGCCGCATTTCAAATATGACCCGGCGCTGCCCTTCTATCTCGGCGTGTTCCGGCGCGATGGCGACGGCAGCGACATACGCTGGTTCGTTTCGGACAAGAGCTTCTGCGGCTGCCATGTGATGAACGCGTTCAACGAGGGCACGCGCGTGCATCTCGACCTGCCGGTGTCGGAGAACAACAGCCTGCCCTTCTTCCCCGATGTGCACGGCGCGCCGTTCGATCCGGTCGCGGCGCGCACGGTGATGACGCGGCTGACCGTCGACATGAACGCCAACAGCGACGCCCTGTCCGAAATCCGACCGCTCGGCACGATGGTGGGCGAGTTTCCCCGCATCGACGACCGCTTCGCGGGCAAGCCCTATCGCCATGGCTGGATGCTCTGCTACGCGTTCGACAAGCCCTATAACGGCCCGGCCGGCCCGTTCGCGGCGGTGCTGAGCACGCTCACCCATCTCGACGTCGGGACGGGCGAGGAACGGAGTTGGTGGGCGGGGCCGGACTGCGGAATACAGGAACCCTGCTTCATCCCGCGCGGCCCGGAAGCGGCCGAGGGCGACGGCTGGCTGGTCGCGCTGGTGGACAACCACATCACCAACTATTCGGACCTGTGCCTGTTCGACGCTCTGGATATCGCGCGCGGGCCGATCGCGCGGGCGAAGCTGCCGATCCGGCTGCGGCAGGGGCTGCACGGCAACTGGACGGATGGCAGCCTGCTCGCCGCCTGAGGCGGGGGGCCTCGACGGCAAGGGCAGCGCGGCCGGGCGCGGAAGGGGATGGGCCTTCCGCGCCCCCTTCTGCCAGTGGGTGAGTTAGCTGCAGTTAGCCCCTCCCCTTCAGGGGAGGGGTTGGGGTGGGGTTCCGCCTCGGAATCCGGCATTTGCGCCCAGCGGCACACACCCCACCCCTCGGTCCCCTCCTCTGAAGGGGAGGGGATGATCGATGTACGTCCCTAGGCCGAAAGCGGTCATCCACCCAGAATCTCTGCAAAAGGATATAATCGCCGCTCTTTTTTGCGCATCTCACCCGCCATCGCTTGCACATAATGATAACGAACGTTACGATAATAGCCGACAGCGAACCGAGGATGCCCGATCATGACCAGTGCCACCACGGCCAGCCCTTTCCTGCGCGAGGCCACGGCGCTGCTGGGCGCGGATCGCGTGTTCGCGCAGGAGGAGGACCGCGCCGCCTATAGCGACCAGATGGCGTTCGCGCCCGAAGAGCATGCCCCGGCGGGCGCGGTCGCGCCGCAGAGTGTCGAGGAGGTGCAGGCGCTGATGCGCCTCGCCAACCGCACCGGCACGCCGCTCTGGCCGGTCTCGCGCGGCAAGAATCTCGGCTATGGCGGCTCCGCCCCGGCGATGAAGGGATGCGTCGTCCTCGACCTGTCGCGCATGAACCGGATTCTGGAGGTCGACACCGATCGCGGCTATTGCGTGGTCGAGCCGGGCGTCGGCTTCTACGACCTGTTCGACGCGCTGCAGAGCCGGCACGGCATGAAGCTGTGGATGTCGGTGCCCGGCAATGCCTGGGGCAGCGTCGCCGGCAATGCGCTGGAGCGCGGCAAGGGGCCGCAGCCCTATGGCGACCATGGCGCGCAGATTTGCGGGCTGGAGGTGGTGCTGCCCGACGGCTCGCTCGTCCGCACCGGCACCGGGGCGATGGCGGGATCGAAGACCTGGAACCTCACCCATGACAGCTACGGCCCGGCGTGGGACCAGATGTTCTGCCAGTCCAATTTCGGCGTGGTGACGAAGCTCGGCCTGTGGCTGATGCCCGCGCCGGAGGCGACGATGACGCTGGACCTGCAACTGCCCGAACCGGGCGACCTCAAACGCGGCGTCGACATGCTCTACCCGCTGCGGCTGCGCGGGCTGATCGACCATGATCCGGCCTGGGTCAGCTATGTCGGCATCGCCTCCTATGTCGGGCCGCGCTCGACATGGTATGAGGGCGGGGGCCTGCTGCCGGAGGAGAAAGGCGCGGAAATCCGGCGCACGCTCGGCATCGGCTGGTGGAACTGCCAGCTCAACTTCTATGGCCATGAAAAGGTGATCGCCGCCAAATGCGAGGCGGTGATCGACGCCATCGCGCCGCATTTCCCCAAACGCCCGGAGCCGACCGTCTGGCGGCAGGGCGATCCCTTCGGCGCCAGCAAGGCGGGCATTCCCGGCACACGCGACATGGCGATGATCGACTGGTATGGCGGGCGCGGCGGGCATATGGGCTTCTCGCCGATCCTGCCCGCCGATGGCGCCGCCGCGCTCGCCCAGTTCGAGCGCACACAGCGGCGCTTCACCGAGGCGGGACTGGATTATTACGGCGCCTTCTCGGTCGGCGGCCGCGCGGTCGTCAACATCAACGAGATCCTCTACAACCGCGACGACGAACGCATGGCAGGCGCGGTGCCCCGGCTGATGGAGCATCTGATCGCCGACGCGGCGGCCGAGGGCTATTGCGAATATCGCACCCATATCGAATGCATGGACAGGGTTGCGGCGACGCTGGATTTCAACGAGGGCGCGATGGGGCGGCTCAACGGCCTGCTCAAGGACGCGCTCGATCCCAAGGGCATACTCGCGCCGGGCAAGCAGGGGATATGGCCCGCCCGCTATCGGCGCTAGGGCAGGCCGCCGATGCCGTCGCCCCAGCGCAGGCTGGGGCCGCAAGCCGTGTCGCGCACCATATCCGGCGATGCCAGCCTGCGCTGGCATGACGGTGACGGAGGGTCAGGGAATGATCGCGCAGCCGACGGCGGTGAACTTCCCGTCCGCCACATGATAATGGATATATTGGCGCATCTCCTGCACCTCGCCCGCCTTGATCGGGAAGAACTGGTGCAGTCCCTGCGCCGCCAGCGTATCGGCATCCAGATCGCGAATCGCCTCCACCCGGATGATCCCCTCCAGCGCGACCAGCTCCTCGCTTGCCGCGAAGCGCTCTATCGTCAGCGTCTCCTTCACATGGCTGTGGAGGAAGCCGTAGAATTTCTTGAAATCCTCCCGCGTCGCGAGGTCCACGCCGAAAAAGGCCAGCCGCGCGCCCGGCGCGTAGAAATCATAGACGGTGTCGTAATCCTTCGCATTGAATGCGGCGGCGTAGCGTTCATAATCGGCCCGGTTCATTTCTCTCTCCCCCGATTGCCTGCTTGTGTTAATTGATAACGAACGTTACGATCATTGCAGCAATGCGGGCCGATGAAAAGGCCGGATCGAAAAAAGGCGAGAGAAAGAGGAAAGGCCATGCGCGCATCCGACGCGACGGAGCAGTTCGACTATATCGTGATCGGCGCGGGGTCGGCCGGATGCGCCGTGGCCGCGCGGCTTTCCGAAGACCCGCATGTCTCCGTGCTGCTGCTGGAGGCGGGCGGCAAGGACGATCATCCCTATCTCAAGATGCCGGTCGCCTTCCTGAAGGCGGTGGTCGATCCGCGCTTCAACTGGCCCTATATGACCGAGCCGGAACCGCATCTGAACGGCCGCCGGCTTCCGCTGCCAAGGGGCAAGGTGATGGGCGGCTGCTCGTCGATCAACGGCATGTTCGCAATGCGCGGCCATCCGGGCGATTATGACGAATGGGCGGCGATGGGCGCGGATGGCTGGTCCTATGCCGATGTGCTCCCCTATTTCCGCAAGCTGGAGGACAGCTGGCGCGGCGAGAGCCTCTATCACGGCAAGGGCGGGCCGATGCAGGTGAAGCCGATCGCCTCGCCCCTGCTCCACCATGAGCCGCTGATGGAGGCCGCCGAAGCGGCGGGCTTTTCCACCAGCGAGGATCTGGGCGGCGCCGTCGCCGAGGGCTTTGCGCGCGGTGAGATGACGATCGACGACAAGGGCCGCCGGGTCAGCGCCTCCACCGCCTATCTGCGCCCGGCGAGAAACCGCAAGAATCTCGTCATCCGCTCGGGCGTGCTGGTGCGCAAGCTGCTGATCGAGGATCGCCGCTGCACCGGGGTCGAGATCGACACGCCCGCAGGCCCGCAGGCCCTTGCCGCGCGGCGCGAGGTCATCCTGTCGGGCGGCACCTATAATTCTCCGCACCTGCTGATGCTGTCCGGCATCGGCCCGGCCGAGCAGTTGAAGCGCCATGGCATAGAGGTGATCGTCGACAGCCCCGGCGTCGGCCGCAATCTTTCCGAACATGCCAATGTGTCGATGGAATGGGACGCGACCAAGCCCGTCACCTTCCTCAACCAGCTGCGCTGGGACAAGATCGCCTTCAACGCACTGCGCTGGGCGACGGTCGGCGGCGGGCCGCTGGCGCTGCAGCTCAACAGCTGCAATGTCGTGATCCGCACCCGCGACCATCTCGACCGGCCCGACATCCAGTTCATGGCGAACCCGATCCGCTTCGACGCCAAGCCCTGGTTCCCGTTCCTGACCGAACGGCAGAGCCATGTGTTCTGGGCGGGCCTCGTCGCGCTGCATCCCGAAAGCCGGGGCTGGGTCGAGCTGCGCTCCGCCGACCCGCGCGAGGTGCCCGCCGTCACGCTCAATCTGATGGCGGAGGAAGGCGATCTCGCGACGATGCGCGCGGGGATACGCGCCGCGCGCAAAATCTACCGCACGCCGCCGCAGAGCGAGCTGATCGGCAACGAGCACCTGCCCGGCGCGGCGGTGGACGATGACGAGGCGCTCAATGCCTTCATCCGCGACACCTGCTATGTCGCGATGCACCCGACCGGCACCTGCTCGATGGCGATGGGCAATCACTCCGTGGTCGATCCGCAATTGCGGGTGATCGGCATAGAGGGACTGCGCATCGCGGATTGCTCGGTCATGCCGACGGTGCCGGGCGGCAATACCGGGCTGCCCGCGGTGATGGTGGGCGAGAAATGCGCGGACCTCATCAAGGGTGTCAGCTTGCCCCGCGCGGAACTCCCCGACGCGCAGGAAGCGGCATGAGCATCGACGCCCACACACCAGAGGAAAAGGCCAATCTGCGCCTCGTGCTCGACATGTTCGACCAGGTGCTGAATGCGATGGACGCCGATGCGGTCGATCGCTTCATCTCGCCCGCCTATATCCAGCATAACCAGTCGGTCGGTCCCGGCTTGGAGCCGCTCAAGGATTTGCTGCGCTTCATCAAAAAGGAAACGCCGCAGGCGGTGCATGACGTGAAGCGCAGCTTCGTCGATGGCGATCATGTGATCGTCCATTATCATGTGCGGCGCTGGCCCGACGACCTCGGCTGGGCGGTGGTGGATATCTTCCGCATAGAGAACGGCCTGATCGCCGAACATTGGGATGTACTGCAAAATCTGCCGGAAAGCAGCCCCAACCCCAATTCGCCATTCTGACGGGATAACAGAAAGAGGGAGAGGAACCCCATGCGTTTCAAGGACAAGGTCGTCCTCATATTGGGCGGCAACAGCGGCATCGGCCTCGCCAGCGCGAAGGCCTTTGCGGCGGAGGGCGGCATCGTCCACATTACCGGGCGCGATCAGGCGACGATCGACGCCGCCGTGGTCGAAATCGACGGCGCACGCGGCTATCGCGCCGACATGGCCGATCTGGCCGCGATGGAAGAGGTGATCTCCGCGATCGAGGCGCAGGACGGGCGCATCGACGTGCTGTTCGTCAATGCGGGCGTGGGCGGCTTCGCGCCGATCCGCGAGCTGACGCCGGAGGACTGGGACAAGGTGCACGACATCAACCTGCGCGGCGCGATCTTCGCGATCCAGAAGGCGCTGCGCCTGATGGGGCGCGGCGGGGCGATCGTCGTCACCGGTTCGATCGGCGGCCATGGCGTGCTGCCCGGCAACGCCGCCTATGGCGCGGCCAAGGCGGGCCTTGCGATGGCGGTGAAGATCATCGCCGCCGAACTGGTGGGCGAGGGCATTCGCGTCAACATGGTCAGCCCTGGCCCGATCGAGACGCCCCTGCTCCACCGCAACCCCGGCATCAGCGGCGAGGCAGTGGACGCGCTGCGGGAGCAGATGATCGCCGCCGTGCCGATGCGCCGCATGGGGCAGGCGGAGGAAGTCGCCCGCGCCGTGCTGTTCTTCGCGTCGGAGGATGCGAGTTTTGTTACCGCCGCCAATCTGTTCGTCGATGGCGGCGCCCTCGAACTGGGATAATCTGGAGACAGGATGATGGAAGGCCCTTTTTCTACCCTCGACAATCCGCGCCTCGAATTCGTGATGGAGGTGC
>Ga0180222_1002630_pt1 | contig 13883 bp, 17 predicted proteins | sample eDN5th37CKraftOP_FD_151336 | JGI IMG/M metagenome (GOLD analysis project Ga0180222, IMG submission 151336) | Enriched Organic Plus compost microbial communities from Emeryville, California, USA - eDNA 5th pass 37_C Kraft OP (version 2) (version 2) ... | reverse complement strand
CAACGCGGCGTCCAGGTCCGGCAACGACTCCTCGTCGAGCACACCAGCCAGAATGCGGCCACCGAGCAGGACCAGGGTGCGGGCGGCGTGATCGGTGCTTGTGGGATCGATCTGCCCGAGTAGGTGCAGCGCCGAGGCCTGCAACCAACGGCGCGCCTGGGGATTACCTGCGGCCACCCGGCCCTCCATGCGCGGCTCCTCGAGCAACGCTGCCCACTCTGCGACAGCGCCGTTCAACCCGTAGCGACGCGTCGTGTGGGTGGCGTGGCCTGCCTCGTGAGCGAGGACGCCGGTTAGAACCGGGAATCGCGCGCGGTCCCGCTCGTCGCGTAGATCGATGCGATCGGGGTCGGGTCGACCGGGCATCGCTTGGGTGGCGTCGAGGGTGATGCGAGCGGTGCGGTGGTTGAACACCCCTGCGGGCTGGCCGCTGCCCGGATGATGCGGGAGCACCGACACGAGGACGTCGCGGCGTGGGGTGAGAGTGTCGACCCAGTCGGTCAGCCGGGAGCCGAGCTGTCGCCACTGTGGGTGGGCCGGACTCTCCCACGCGGTGCGGGCAGTGGTAGCAGTGGCGGTGGCGGGCATTCGGTGCTCCTGGCGGTCGTGGGTTTGTGGTTGCACCGATCGTCTCGACGTCGGTCCTACAGAGTTGCAAGCGAGCGTTCCGGAGGCAGCCGGTCGGTTCCCATCGCAGGATGTGCGCCGGCGGAGGATCCACTGCGGGCGGACAGTCTTCTCGGCAGGGAACCACTATCGGCACGTCATCGCGGCAGCCGCGATGACTCCGATTGGTCTCGTGACGCCCCGTCCCGGAACGGACCCGTTCCGGGACGGGGGACGAAGGGATACGCCCAACCGCGTCAGAGGTCCGCGGGTGCCGTGATCGTCAGCACCGGCTCGTAGTTGTCGCCGGGACCGACGGAGATGCCGAGGTTGACCGGCTCCGGCTCGTCGGCACCGGGACGGTTCGGGACGACGTACACGGTGAAGATCTGCAGGCCCGTCAGACCGAGCCGACGGGCGCGACGCAACGCCATGGCAGCCATTGTCAGTACGTCCCACTGGCGGCCGGTCTCGTCCTGCATCGCACCGTGCGCGGGGTCCCAGGCCACGGCGGCATCCCATGCGTGGGTTGCGATCGCGACCGGGTACCGGATGCCCTGTTCGGCGGCGAGCTCGGTGACATCGTGCAGAACACCGTCTGCGATCGCGTCGGCGCGACTGTAGGTGTGGATGACCTCGAGCTGGTCAATGACTCGTGCACTGCTCATCAATTCCTCCGTGGATCCGTCATGATGTCGATGGGAACGACGTTATGACGTTGTCTGCAAACGTGTTTCATAGTGAATTGGCTGCTTGGCGCGTGCCGCGGCACAGCGGATCGCGTCGATTCGGGCTTCGCTGTCGCGTCAGTGACGTTCACTTTGGCGAGGTCGGGCGGACAGCGGCAGCGCGCCTCCGATGACACATGGATCGTCCAGATCGGCCATAGCTGCTCACCGTGCACGGGTGCAGATCACGAACAGCTGAGGGCCCGAGGTGCGGCTCCGATGGTGAGGTGCGCCGGCCCGCGCAGCGCTGACATCGAACGCAACGCCTCCGACCCGCGTGGCCGGAGACGTTGCGTTCATCGGCTCAAGCGGCCGGGGCCAACAGGACCGGACTATCGACGGTGAACTCAGCGATGCGTGCTGCGAACAGCTCTGCCCACGCCTTCTTGCTCAACGGGGCGCGCTGACCACGGCGAATCTGCCGCTGATGCCAGTCGTTGTCGAATGCCTGACGTTCGGCGATGACGGTGCGGGCGTGGCCGACTGCCTCAGCCTCGGCAGCATCGCGAGGAGTGAGAGTGCGCGGATATCCGGAGGCAGGGCACGCCTCGATAACCTTCCGCGCCGCGTCGACGGCGCTCTTCGAATGCGGAACGCCCAGCTCGGGGACCAGGTAGCGCATCTCGGTCATCGTGCGGGTGTCGACGACGATCGGTTCGCCAGCGGTTAGAACCCACACGGTGTGCATCTTCGGGCCGGGCGACCAGAGATCACCCACGGCGGGCTCGCCTTTGAGATCGGTGTAGTACATCGCCTGCTCCTCGTCATCTCGCGATCGTGAACGCTGCCGACGCTACGAACCACACGCGAAAGGTGTTGCACCACCCAAATTCCGGGTATACATCCGGTCATCACCGCGCCCCGGACAGATCTCGTCGAACGTGGGAAAACACGCCTGGAAGTGGCTGAGAGGAAGCGCGGTCAGAGTGCGGTAGAGCCTACGCAGCCGACCGCACCACCTTCGAGGTCTGAAACACCTTGGCGTGACCGTTCATACGTTGGTGGCACACCGATTACGACCAACACCATCAGGAGAACACGCCATGACCACGACCGTCGCCGGATTCGCCGTCCAGGATCCGAATAGCCCCGAGCAGAAGGTATACGCGGCATTCGTGTACCGCGACGGCTCGTCCTTCCGATTCGCCACGGCCTCCGGCGGCTTCGCCAACTGGGTCGGCAACCGGATGCGCGTTCAGTCCAACAAGCAGTACGCCTCGATCGACACTGCGGTCGCCGCGATGGCCGATGTATGGACGAAGAAGTGCTCGAAGGGCAGCTACGACACGGTCCTTGCAGGTCCGGTCACCTTCGACGTCGCAGCCACCGGCGAGATCGATCCCGCCGAGCTCGTCGCCGTTGCTCAACATGAGAACGCGGTGTTGTCGGCTGACGTCTCGACCGTCGAGGCCGTGGTCGCTCAGACCCTCTCCCCCGTGCCGGCATCTGCCACCGCTGCCACCGCGGCGCCGTCGGCCTCGCGGGGGACCGGACTGACCGTCGACCCCAGCGAGCGCAACGGGATCGTGCTGCCGAACGGGCACACGATGTACCCGCGACAGGTCGCCGGGCATACCGACGTCGCCCTCATGCGGCATCTGCGCGCCAACTCGCCCGATCTGTTCGTGCGCCTGCACGGACCCGCGGGCGGCGGTAAGTCCACCGTGCCCTACGGCGCGTTCGGCACCGACCTGGTCGTGATGCAGGGCCATGGTGATACCAACGTCTCGCACTTCGTCGGCCAGTACCTTCCGCTGCCCGATGGTGGGTTCGAATGGCGCGACGGTCCGCTGACCCGAGCGATGCGTGAAGGCAAGGTGTTCCTCCTCGACGAGGCCTCTCGCGTGCCGTCCGAGACCATGGCCGTGCTCATGTCGGTGGCCGACGGGCGCCGCACCCTGAACATCGACGATCTGCCGGGGTCCGAACCGGTCGTCGCCGCTGACGGGTTCTGGATGGTCATCGGCTACAACGAGTACGGCCAGGGCGTTCGCCCACTCGATGACGCGATCAAGCGGCGGTTCCCGATCGCGATCGAGGTTGCAGCGGACTTCACGGCCGCGGAGGCAGCCGGTGTCGACCCGAAGCTGATCAAGGTCGCCCGCAACCTGCACACCCGCAACGCCGAGGAGAAGAACGACGGTGGCCTCGGTTGCTGGGTGCCTCAGATCGCGGACCTGCTGGTCACGCAGAAGGTCCTCGACGCTGGCCTCGGATTGGAGGTTGCACTCGCGACGATGCTCTCGGCCTGCACCGACCTCGACAGCATCGAGTGCGTTCAGGACGCGATCCATGACGTCTACGGGATGGGCGTGCAACCCCTCGCGCTCGGCGGCCGCGCATGACAGTCATTCGACCGAACATGCGGCAGCAGCTTCCAGCCTGGCGCGGTGGCGCAGTGTTGCGTCCGCTCAGCGCATCCGGTGTTGACTTCGACAGATATACCCGGTTCGGGGTCATCTTCGACGACGAGCCCGACGAGGATGCGGTGGCCTACCTCGAGCAGGTCGTCGGGTACGCGTGGGCAGCGAACATGACGGGCGTGCCGACGATCGATCAAGGCAGGGTGTCAGTGCACGACACCACCGTCGTGTTCGACGCCGACATTCGGCTGCGCCGCATGAGAACCCGCACTCGCGAGGAGGCAACGCGGGCGCTCGCTGCGCAGGTACTGACGTACTACAAGGAAGGCTCACCGGTGCGCCGGGACGGACTACGGCTCGTCGACCGACCCGATGGTGTCGACTTGCCGCCGATCGCGGGATTCGTGGTCGGGTGAATCGGCTAGCCGACCGTCCTGAGGTGCAACACCCTTTGAGTGTCAGAGCGAGAGTGGTTGCACCGGTTCGGAATCGCCGAACCACCGTTCTTCAGGAGGCAGCATGTCGGTCACCTTCACCCCCGAAATCGAGCCCACCGGCTTCGACGTCACCGACGGTGAAGGTGGCCGGGAACGGCACGCCACCCGTGAGGCCGCGTACGCCCGCGTGGCCGAACTTGAGACCACCCGGGAGCCGCTACGCGGTTGCACCGATCCCGAGGCTGTTCGCACCTACGGGGCGTACCTGGTCGAACCGGTGCACGGCGACCAAGAGATTCCATGGGTGAATGCGTCGAACGCGAACGCCCGTCACCTGCTGCGGTTACTCGGTCTGCTCCCCGGGCTCGACGCGGGCGACGTCGTCGGCACGAACGACAGCCACGAGGTGCAGACCGCTGGTGAGGACGATCTATGGGGTGAGGAGTCCTGCGAGCAGTTCCTCGGACGCACACTCCTCGCACTGGCCACACCCACGTCCGCTGGTGTACCGGCCCGCACGATCGGTCCTCGGATGATCGACTGCGGTCGCGCCGAGGGCTACGACAGTCGTCGACTCACCCAACTGCACGATCTCGCGGTCTGGGCACTCGAGCACGGTGCCAGCCGCATCACCTGGGCGTGACCCCTGTAAACGGGCGTGCCCGCCCCTTCCGGGGCGGGCACGTTACGGGGACGTCGGGGCCGCTCAGATAGTGACGGCCTCGACGGCGACAATGACGACGATGATCCAAGCGACTACCGAGATGTAGCCGAGCACCAAACCTGCGATAGCCAGGCCGCGACCGTTCTCACCTGTTCGGTTGATCTGGCTCAGTGCGATGTGCCCGAACACCACCCCAAGAACGCCACCGAGCAGGCCGAACACCAGGGCGAGAATCGCGAGAATATTGGTGGACTGTGAACGCATCGGAGCGCCGTACACGGGCTCTCCCTGTGCCGTGTACCCGACGATGGGAGCGACCAGCGTACTGGCAGACGATGTCGCCGGCCGACTCGATGCCTGCACGATTGCGATGATCCCGCCCACAACAAGTGCCAGCAAACCGCCGAGCCGGACGAGGAAAAGCAGAGTGAACAACACGGGGGCGCCTGTGGCGGCGTAGAAGAAGGAAATCGCGCCGACAGCGAGAAACGCGGGAGTGAGCAGCTGCCACCATTGCAGGCGACCGTCTTCTTCCCGACAGGTTGTGTAGGCGTAATAGCCCAGGACAGCAGCGATCCCCAGTGCGATGACCCCAGGGACAGCCATCAGGGGCTCGGGTATACCCCTGTAGACCAAGAGCATGACGATAGATCCTAGGAAGGCACCCAATCCGAGGAACAGCACGATCTTCCCGAGTTGGGGAGCACGAGGCGGAGCCGCTGCGGCATCAGCATCCGACCGAGGTTGCGCTGCGGGATATGAAGGATTCGAGGACATTCGAGCATCGTGCAGGCATTTTAGAGTCCCGGACGGGGGACACACTCGGGATGTAGTTCGATCGAATTACATCCGAGTGCATCACCTCAAGCCGATATGCCGGTGGGCCGCCCTCGCACGAGAGCGGCCCACCGTAATTGCGGGCATCAGAAGCGAGCAAGCTCTACCCGATAGATCCCGCCCTCGGGGTTGATCGGTTCGAAGCGGTCGGCGATGGCACCGCGCAGGTTCGTCACGTACACCGCGACGTCCTCGGCCTGGTCCTCAACCTGTTCCATCAGCGACGTGCCGTCGGCAGCGGTGACATCGGCAAGGGCGTGGTGCGGGCCCTGGTCACTCCAGTCGAGCAGCAGGTGCGCTGCGGCCGGGACTGCTTCACACAGCAGCGCGGCGATCAGCGCCATGCTGGTCGTCTCGATCTCGAGATTCGCCTGAGATTGCTCTTCGTAGAGGTTGCGGAGGTGGGTTTCAAGGTCAGCGATGGTGGCCATACGGTTCTCCTGGGCGAACTCGGCGGATTGGATTCGACCGCCACGCTATGAACGCGACGGCGCCGTGTTGCATCGCTACTCATCGACACGGACCAGGGGTTTATATCGCTCTTCGGCAGGGAACTTTGGAATGCCGTGGCGGTGTCGCAGCCGAAAACGGTGCTCATTGCGCCCCAGAATCGTCACCGTCCGGAAGCCGGACAGCACGAGAGAGTCTCGGCCCGCGCAGAGTAAACACTGCCCAATGCCGCGGTACCCGCGGTCGACCTCGCCAGACTGGTCATTGGCGGTACGAAGGATCTGGTCTGCGGCATTGTCACTGTCAGGTCGCATTCAAGTGCCCCTGGGGTCACCGATGCCGGATGGGACGGTAGCGCGGCGGCGAACACGGTCCGCGCCGACCCGATGAGGTCCCGGATCCGGGGTACGACCAAGGGCAGCGAGAACGGTCAGCAGGGAGTAGGCGACGGCGGTGCCAACGAAGTACCTGCCCGGTGGGGGCCGCTCACGACTGGGCGCGTCGTTGGCGGCGCTCCCTCTGCCGCTGCTTCATTCGGGCTACGTGTGCCTGCTGCCATTTCTTGTGCTTGCGCTGGTGTTCCGCTTCGGCCTCGTCGAATATCGGCCGTGCTTCGGCGCGCTGCTTGGCGAGCTCCTCCGCGGGGCGGGGGCCGCGCTCGATCGTCGGCAGCAGGTTGCCGGCGAGGTGCTCGACGACGAGCTGGTCGAACTTCCAGACCGGACAGCCCTGCTCGGCGAGCATCGCCACGGCCTCGGGACCATCGTCGATCCAGGCCACAACCGGTGACTGGTCCTCGTACTTGTCGACCCACTTCCACCAGTGCCGGCGCTTGATGTCGAGGGACGGGCGGACGGTGCCATCGGTCCAGAATTCGCGGCACTCGATATGCCCCGGAGGCAGGGACTTCTGCCGAATCCAGTAGTCGGTGGTCGGCATGAACGTGTCGAGACGCGTGGTGGTGTACGCGATGGTGAAGCCTGCGTCGACGAGGTCGCGGACGAGACGGCCGCCGGCTCGGTTGAGTGCGGCGTCGCCGAAGTGACTGTGGAAGGCCTTCCAGTCCCGGTCCTTGTACTTGGGGGCCTGAATCAGGTGGGCGAACTCATCCATGTTGGCCAGCGGGCCATCGATATCGATGACCACGGTCGGGCCAGGCGCGGGCGGGTCTACCCAAGGGGTCGGGCGGTCGAGAAACCGTCCCTTGTTCGGCTGACCCACTCTCATCCTCCAGCTGTCGTGTCGTAACGCACCCATGAGAGTAATGGGGTTGACGCAACAAACCGGAAACGGCCCGCGCGTTTCTCCAATGGCAATGCGCTGCGTCTTCACGCCCCGGAGTGGCCGCGGGACGATCTGGTCCAGCCACTCGATCAGTCCCGGGCGGGAATGCCATTACCCGCGGCTTCGACCGATGCTCTTGGACGACATAGGCACTCACAGAGGAGTCCGCCGGACAGCGCACCAGCAGTACGGGTCGAGCCCCAGTTTCCGGTCTGGGGGCTCGACGCGTCAGGCAGCGACACCTGTTGAAGCAAGGTCGAGTGGGACGAGCGTGTCGTCCGGCCACCGTGCGGCAGATGGCGGGGGCCGCAGCGGAGACAGGACGTCGGCCATGTCGACGTCGTGGTGGGACTGCCACAGCGCCCGCAGTCGCTGGAACTTCGTCCACAGCAGATCATGGAGGGCGGGGTTGATCCGTTGGACGTCGACGCCTGCGTCGGAGATGCCGATACCGACGAGCATCGCGGGCTGCCCCCAACGCCACCGTTCCCACACCCCGGGTGCTTGCGGGTCGGTGCAGTACTCCTGCGCGTTCATCCCCGCCACGAGCTGCAAGCCGACCTTGGGGTCCAGCCGCTTCGGGCGATTGTCGAACGATTCCTTCGACTTGTAGTCGCCGATGATCAGCAGCCCGTTCGTCTCGAAGCCGATGTCGATGGTGCCGGCATATCCCCCACCGTCGTGATTCCAGACCGTCGCTTCAGCGAAGACCGGTTTCACCTGGTACCGCATCCACCAATCCTCGAACTGTGCGGCGTAGCCGAGCTCGTCGTGCGCAGCGAGCCGATCGCGGGCCTCGGCGATCTCATCGAGAGTGCCGACCCCGAGGTAGTAGCGGGCTACCTGTTCGGCGTAGTCGTGCACACGATCGCCTCGCTCAGCCGCCTGGTCAGCCAACCACAGGCCAGTGCCCGCGATCGCCCTGCGCGCTGCACGGTCCACGTCGCGGTTGCGCGCGCGGGCTTCGTCGATCGCGGCGGTCACGTGCGGGTACCGGGCCAGCGCGTCACCGCCGTCGAGGTAGGCCTTCATCGCGTCGACTGCGACACGGGCGTGCCACCCGTGCAGGGTGTCCGGGGCTTCCCCCAGGACGGTCGTAATCGAGGGCACACGCGGCCGGTCCCCCACAAACCGGCCGTACATCCGCCCCCACTCGGTGGCGTGTGCGAGCTTGGGCTGGGTCATGATGCCGCCCGCGGGATCCGGATCGGTTCGGACGTCGGGGTTAGCAGGGGAAGCAGGATGGGAGGTGTGAGGGGCGCGGTGAGGGCGGCGTCGACGTCGATGACGTACCGGTCTGTTGGCGGATGCGCTGCGGAGAACGCTGCGATGACGTCTGCGTCGAGTTCCAGCGCGTCGAGTGCTGCGTACTTTCCCATGGTGAGCACGACCATCGTGTCCCAGGTGGGCGTCTCGGTGAAGTCCGCGAGCTCCAGGGTGATGGTGGTTGCCTCGGGTACGACGAGAAGCACCGCAGTAACAAGATCAAGTTCGGTTTTGTCGGTAGGTGTGTGCACCGTGACTCTCCGTTCAATGCGGGGGTGTGAGCAGATCCGATGCACAAAATGTAGGGCCGCCCCTCTCCAAATGTTGCACAGCCACAGACGCCGAAGCTTGTGCCCGTTCCCAGGCAAGACGACGCCTCAGGAACCGACGGACAGCGCCTGGCCGGCCGTGCCCATGCAGCAGTTCCCTGCGACGGGCGGCAGCGCCGGTCACTCGTCGATGAGCACCGCCTCAACGATTGCGCTGATGACCTCGTTGTGGCGCTCCATGTCCTCGTACAAGCGCCCCTCACTGTCCCCGTGCTCGTTAATGAGGGTGGTGATCGCGTCGGGAGGGCGGCCGGCCAACCCGCGGTCGACCTCGACGATCTCCTCGGGTGTGTAGTCGCGCTTGTAGACGACAGTCTCGGTGATGGTGACGCGGATCAGTGGCTGATCGCTCATGCGGACTCCTGGGCGGGTGAAGCGAGACGGGTGCTTGGAGGCCGCTGCGCCCCGCCCCGGGGGGCCGGGCGAGGCGCAGCGGGGTCAGGCGGCCAGAGCGGCGACGGAACGCTCGGCGAGGCGGATTTCGCTGGCCAGGGCCTTGAGGTAGACGGCGTTGCGCGGGGGCAAGGGCTGACCGTTCTCGCGGAGGCGACGCTCGACGCGGGCCTGGTCGATCGCGTCGCGCAGCCGGCGGGTGGCGTCGTGGTGGACGTGGCCGCGGAGCTGCCGGAGATCGATGTTCATCGCGTCCCACAGGCGCTGGTGGCTGCGGCTCCACACGGTGGCGGTGCCAGCGGAGGGGCGGGCGCGCAGCAGACGGGCGGCGGCGGTCGCCGCGGCGATGAACAGCTTGTGCTTGGAGGCGGTGATGGCCGGGTCAACCCCGAGGAACGCACCGTCGACGTCGACGAGGTAGCCCGTCTCGGTGTCGATGCCGTGAATTTCAGCGAAGTCAGACTTGGTGGGGATCACGGGAGCAGGCATGGCGGGCAACTTCTTTCGGTCGTTCTCGGTGCTGACGGGAACGACTTTGCCGACCAGGGTGGAGAGTGTTGCAGTCGGGATTGACCGCACTACGGTCGGGATACGCACGCTGACAAGCAGGTTCACCTCGGGGTACCTGCCTCTTGGATGCGGGCAACCGTCATCGTTGGCGGCTCTTTTGGTCTCGGTGGACGCTGCGATGGTCCCCGCGGTGGTGGTGGTGGTGTGAAGATACCGGAGGCTACGTGGATTCACGTGTATCGGTGCAGGTACCGCCCCGTTCTCACGGACGTAGTTGTGTCAGACGCTCGACGCGACCACGGCATAGACCGCCAGGAACATCAGGGCGACGACGCTGACGCCGGCGACAATGCTCGCCGAAGTCGGGTGGTGCGCCATCCACTTATCCAGACGCGCGAGCAGCTCCTCTTCGAGCGTGGGCCGGGGAGCCACCGCGGGCCTCACCACGTTGATGTGAGTTCGGCGGTGTACGGCGAGCTCGGCAGGCCGGCGGGTTGCGGTGTAGGGCAGGTGCGCCATCGTGGATTCCCCTTTGGGCTCAGTCGATCTCGGTCGATTGAGACGTTAGAAACGGGAATCCGCGGTGTTGCAGCTGCAACAGCCGGGTTTAGGCGGTGGCGCAAAGACCCAAGATCAGGTGCCGGTGCTCGGGATCGGCGCGGTAACCGTGGCGGCCCTTGAGTCCCCCATGGGAGCCCCCGAACACCGATTCCATCCCCATCGACAGCACCTCGGTGTGTACCGACGACTGGTACTGCTTTCCGACGTAGACGTCGACGAAGTCATCGGGACGCACGTACTCCCCCTTCGCGTACTGCTGCAACGTATGCGGGATCCCGTCTACTGAGGTCGTGCGGCGTTCCCGGAAGCTCAGGCACGCAACGGTCGCCGCAACGTTGAATGTCTCGACGCGGTGTGACATCTCGTGGATCGCCGTGCGGTGGGTGTCCTCGGCGCTCGATGCGGAGCTGGGAACCCGCAGCTCCGACATCGTCACGGTGCCCTTGTAGGTCATGCGCAGCTTCCATCCCCAGCGACGCGTTTCCGGGTCCCGGACAGCGACCCACTTCGGGTCGCCGTCGGGCCAATCGAGTTCACGCATCCGGTCGACGGTCGACTTCTCCGGTGCCGGCGGCATCTCCTTGCGGGTTGCCCAGGTCTGCTCGGACTTCGGGTCGTCGCTGTAGTCGTAGTCGGTGTTCTCGGAGACACGCACTCTCGATTGGTGCTGGTAGTACGCGCGGTCCTTGGACTCCTTGACGATCATTCGGCGGCTGTTGTTGGACGCGGTCATCCAGTCTGCGGGGAAGACGGTGGAGGCTGCGGCGGTGACCTGCTTTGCCCGTTTCGTGGTGCTCTGGTGGACATCGGGTACGACGGTGCCGTACTCGCGGTAGCGGCCGAGCACTTCTGCAGCGACGCGGCCTTCGGCGGCACCGTATGCGAGCCGACGCCGTTCGATCTCCGCGGCAGTGGCCTGCAGTGTTCGGCTTCGCTGGTTGAAGTCATTGACGAGCTCGTCGATCTCGTCGAGGTACTGGACGCGTTCCGACGGCGGTAGCCGTCGTAGCTTGGCCGTGAGGTCATGCACTCGCTGCTCTACGGCACGTTTCTCCCGGGCGTGCTCGATGACCGCTGCCTCGAGCGCGGCGGCGTCGGCGTCGAGTCGGTCGAGTTCCGTCGGGTCGAGGCGGGCAGCGATCTCGGCGTCGACCTGGGTGGCCACGAGCTCGCCGGCGTAGCGGACAGCAGATTCATACCGGCGGAGCGTCTCGACGTTCTGGTTGCCAGCGAACGCGTCGAACAGGGCGCTCGCTGCGGCGCATGCCTCACGCACTTGCTCGTCTGTCGCGATCGCCGAGTGGTCGCCATGTGTGGGTTCGGGTCCGGCGGGATCGGCGATGGTCGCGGCCTTCTGCGCCGCGTAGAGCGCACGCCGGTATTCGCGGCGCCGTTCGCCGCGCTGTGAGGGGCATCGACGTGGCCCGCCCGGATCGTTGATCCCGTCACACACGAATTTTTCTCCCTGTTTCCCGACCGGCTCTACCTGTGCTTTCGGTGTCCCCACTGTCTGCCGGAGGAGGTCGCGAGGTGATGGAGTAGGTGCAACGCGCGCAACGGTGCAAGATTGCGTAACCACCGCTACGAGCCGTCGACGAAAGGACCGCATGCCGCCGCGCGACCAGCTCGCCGACCTCAGCGATTCGGAGTTCGTGCGCGCAATACTCACCGAACTCGACCGCCGCCCAGCCTTCGCGACCGTCCGCGACCAGCTCGCGACTCTGCTGGCGATGGGCCCGACGCTGACCGCCGTCACCGAGGCCGGCGTCGGACAGCTCGTCGAGCAGGCCCTCGCAGCCGCCCGCGCCGCGATCGCGGAACAGAACGTCGTGCTCGGCCAACCCATGCTCACCGCGGTGGACGTCGCCGAAGCGGTCGGTGCGCGCGGATCGAGCAACCGGGCCGTCGCCTCGCGGCTGCGTTCGCGCGGCGAGATCGTCGGTGTGGAGGTACAGGGCCGATTTCTGTTCCCGGCGTTCCAGTTCGATCTCGCCCGGGCGCGGGTCCACCCGGTGGTGGCGGAAGTAAACCGGCAGGTCACCGAGCACGGCGATGGATGGGCGGTTGCCCGTTGGTGGATGACCACAGTCGACGGGCATACCCCTGTCGAGCTCATCGAGCGCGACCCGGAGTTGCTGCGCGCGCGGGCGGCGCAGTTCTGCGGGTAGCCCATCCCCGCCGGCGCCCACAAGGTTCCGGCAGCGTGGGGCACAGCCCTGCTTCCGGCGCGGCGGGCGTCGACGATTCATGGGCCGAATAGGACCATGAACGTTCTCCACCCTTCGCGGACAGAGCGATCAAGCGTCGGACCAGCGCGTTTTCTGGCGTCCGTGGATGCCACATCGAGTGGTCCCTGAGGTGCTGCCGCCCAGTACAGCCCATTTGCCTCGCTCTGGAGAGCTCTCACCCGGTCGCTGGGTAGACACTCCCTTTCGCAGGTTCACGCTGAATAGGTGAAAATCTCACTCTCGGAAATGGCTGCCTTCGCTAAACGAGAAGGAGTGACGCTACGAGAAGTGCCCGCAGCGCCTGAACGATTCCTTCTCGATCACGAGATCGATGCTTTGGACTGGGAGCATCGGCCGCTGGTGCGGCGCGTAGCTGACCTCAGCCCGCGGCACCCGTGGAATGAGCACGCGTGGCTCACGTTCCGGCACGCTTTTTCCTACGATGCAGAACGCAACGGATGCGGGCTCGGGTGGTGGTTCAATCCCGACCCGCCGTCGCACGTCGTCCCTGAAGCGCACATCAATCTCACCGAAGCCCCGACCGGCGGCGGAAACCTGCTGACCTGCCGGGTCAACTCACTTTCTGTCGGTCCGAATTTCCCGGGCTTCTGCCATGTATCTGGGCCGGGAATCGCCGCTTCGTTCAACGACGCACCGCACATCCCGACCTTCGCGTTCGTCGTACCGGCCGGCGGCACCGGCCCTGTTGACATCACGATCAGGACCGACAGGGATCGGATCGAGGCCTGGTGGTTCTACGACTGCTCGATCCTGCAGCTCTGAGGCGATCGCCATCGGCGGAACCGGTCTCACTTGCACGGTCGGACAGCTGAGGCGGGGCACCATTGGTCGACTTCGAGGTAGCCGCGGCCGTTGCCGGTCGGGATCTGGAACGAAACGCGACAGATCCAGCCCCCCGTATTCACCCGCGCCCACGCCGACAAGACCCCCGGTACCTGGAGGTCCAGGGCGAGTCCTTCCGCGCGCACTCGAAGTGGCAGCTCGTTGGCACGGCGTCCGTCGGTGGAGCCGATAGCGGAGGCGATGTGCACGATCACTGGCGTCGGCGGGTCCACGACGCGGTACGGCGGAGGACCTAACCCAGACGGCCAGTGATCGAACATGTATTCGATTTTAATTCTCGACCTCGGCCGGAGATGACAGCCCAGCCGAAGACGCCGCGTCAGTTCGTCAGCTGCGGGGTTGAAGGCAGAGCACCCGGGCTGG
>Ga0180222_1002627_pt1 | contig 13901 bp, 11 predicted proteins | sample eDN5th37CKraftOP_FD_151336 | JGI IMG/M metagenome (GOLD analysis project Ga0180222, IMG submission 151336) | Enriched Organic Plus compost microbial communities from Emeryville, California, USA - eDNA 5th pass 37_C Kraft OP (version 2) (version 2) ... | reverse complement strand
CATGAAGGAAAAAATTGCGGCACGGACGCCGCCGCGCCCGCGCAATCCGGGACAAGATCGCAAAGTCCCGCAGCGGACTGGACGGGCCGCTTGAGAAACCGGTTCAATCACATTAAGTACGCGCGATAAGCGATTTGTTTTTCAGAAGAATATCGCCCTGAAAGAGCAATGGCGCCATCGCCCTCCGACAAGGGCCTTATCCCGCCCTTCGATCACCGGCGTGACGGCCGGCATCTTTCATTGCGGTCGCCTTGCGGGTAAACCGGCAGGGACGGCCCCGTAGCTCAGCCGGATAGAGCATCAGCCTTCTAAGCTGAGGGTCGCTGGTTCGAATCCAGCCGGGGTCGCCAAGACAAATCAGCTGACAGACCGATTACGCCCGCTCCGTGCCGCGCTGCGACACTTGCGGGGTGACGACACGAGCGCGGACCACGCGGCGGCAGAGTCTAATAAAACCAGCCAAACGGGGGAATAATCGTGGATCCAAAACTGGTTCGTAAAGTCGCTCGACAGTTGTTCGTAGTCTACAGCAAGCAGACCACCGGCGCGCCGGCGAAATGGCAAGAAGCCTCTCCGGACACCCGCAAGCTCTGGATACGGTTGGCACGCGTGGCGCTCAAAGCGGGCACCGAACCGAAGCCGGCCGCGGCCGAAGGCTGACAAGCCGTCCCGCCACCGGGGCGGCCCGGCCGGGCCTCACAAATGACGGGGCCGGACCGATTGAGTCCGCGCTTTCGACCGGCTCCGGCCGAGGCGGGCCGGCTTTCGATTGCCTTGTTATCAACTATCGGGTCGGGCCAACGCGCCGGCGGCGGCCGCTCGCGCCCGATCGAAACCCATAATTAACGAGTTTGGCACACCAATACCGCCGTATCGCGCGACGACATTTTATTTCATTTAGACGTGTTCGCATTCCATGACAGCAAGCTCCGCCCCTGCGTCGAACAGAGCGGCCGCTAGCCCGGCGGGTGCGGGGCCGCGATCTGCGCAGGTGCCGCTCTGCTACGTGGTGGACGAGGAGCCGAGCGTCCGCCATTTCCTGTCGCTCGTGCTGCACGGCTGGGGCATCGATACCGTCGAATTCCCCGACGGTGCCTCGCTGCGCCCGGCCATGGCGCAGCGCGTGCCCGATCTCATCTTCCTCAATATCTCGACCGAATCCGCCGACGCCATCGAATCGGTGGTCAGTTTGGGAAAAGGCGGCTTCGCCGGCGCCGTTCAACTGATGAGCAATCGCGGCACCGCCGTGCTCGAGCACGTCAGGGCGGTCGGCCTGCAGCACAAGCTCAACATGCTGCCAGTCCTGAAGAAGCCGTTCGAGACCGACGCCATCGTCAAGATCATCAACAGGCTCAATCTCGGCACCCAGCCGGTGCTTGCCAGCCGCCTCGATCTCGACGAGGCGCTCGCCAACAAATGGATCGAGTTCTGGTACCAGCCCAAGATCGACCTGCGCAAAAGGCAGCTCGTCGGCGCCGAGGCCTATGCGCGCGCCCGCCATCCCGTGTCCGGCGTGGTGCTGCCGGCCGCCTTCATGGCCGGCGCGTCGACCGCGAGCCTGGTTGCGCTTTCCGAACTCGCGCTCGCCAACGTGCTCAAGGCCGGACTGGCATTTTCCCGCCTCGGTATCAACATGCCGCTGACGGTCAACATTCCGGTCGACGCGCTGGTGAAATTGCCGGTGGAAGACATCGTGCGGACGCACCGGACGCAGACCGACAAATGGGCGGGGCTGGTCATCGACGTGCCCGCGGCGCAGATCGTCGCCGACCTCGCGCTCACCTGCAACCTCGCTCGCAAGCTCGGGCGCGACAATGTGTGCCTCGCCATCGACGATTTCGGGCAGGCGCATTCGTCCGTCGCCAAGCTCAGCGAATTGCCGTTCTGCGAGATCAAGATCAATCGCGCCCTCGTCGCGGATTGCGGCTCCAACAAGGCCCATGCGCCGCTGTGCAAGAGCGTCATCGATCTCGCGCATCGTTTCGGCCGCAAGGCGGTCGCCATGGGCATCGAAAAAGCCGCCGATGTGACGGCGCTGGTGAGCATGGGCTGCGATTACGGCCAGGGCTTCCTGCTCGGTCAGCCGATGCCGGAGGCGCGCTTCCTTTCGCTCCTGCGTCAGCGCGTCGGCACCCGTGGGCGCAACCCCGCCCCCGGCGCGGCCCCCATTCCCGAAACGCGACGGGCCTGACGCGGGCCGCGCCCTCGGCCTCCCTCAGGCGCCGGCGGCCGACGGTCAGTGCGTCCAGGATTCGCGGCGCTTGAACGCGAAATTGTCCGCATAGGAAACCGCGCGCCGTACCGGCGGCGGATCCTCGAAAACCTGGTAGGCGATGCCGTGGCGCTCGCAATAGGCGATCGCCTCCTCCTTGGCGGCAAAGCGCAGGCGCACTTGCTGACGCATGTCGCCCGAAGAGGTCCAGCCCATCAGCGGCTCGACCTGGCGCGGGGCCTCCGGCTCATAGTCGAGCACCCAGTCCTTGGTCTTGGCGAGACCCGACTGCATGGCGGTCTTGGCGGGCTTGTAGATGCGCGCTGTCATGGCGAAACCGTTCCTGTCCGTCGTCGGATTCGTATAAGCCGAACGCCCCCGCGCTGGCAATTCGGCACCGTCCGGCCCGCCCGCCTCCACAAAAAAATTCCCCGGCGGTTGCCCGCCGGGGACTTTACGCCCGCAACCGTCCCGATCGTTCGATCAGGGATAGAAGTTGCGCTGCACGCGGAAGATGCCCTGCCACCAACCCTTGTCGTCGGCGAACGGCAAAGCGGGGCCGTAGGCGGTGTTGATGTGGTTGTAGAGCACGTCCACGCTCAGATCGAGATTGGGCACCGGCGTCCACACCGTGCGCGAACCGATCTGCCAGAACTGCCAGTCCGCGTCTCCGAACGGAGAAAGCGTAATCTGCAGGCTGGCCTGGTCGCTGTAGTGGATGCTGCCGTAGCCGCCGTACAATGACGTCTTCCAGGCCCGGTTCCAGAGATGCTGGTAGCCGGCGACCACGCTCCAGCCCTCGGTCAGATCGAGACCGGTGGGGGTCACGACGGCATCGTAGGTCGGGCCCCAACCGATCGTCCCATTGTCCGCGATGGCGAAGTTGCTCAAGCCACTGCCGACATAGTTGAGCGCGCCCTTGGCGTAGGCGACCTGCGCGGAGAAGATGTCGCCGGGAGCGATCATCGGCATGTTCAACGTCACGCCGGCGCCGATCGCCCAACCGACTTCGTTTCCGGTTGGGACAGCGACGGTGAGAGGAGGGGTAGTCGGGAAGGTGGCGAAGCCCAAATTCCGGACCTGGTGCACCGCGCCCATGATTTGCGCGCTGCCCCAGGCCTGATCGACCCGCAGATTGGCCACGAGGTCGGGCCACTGACGCCCTGCCCCTGGATCGGTCAAGGTCGGAAGCACGAAGTACTGCCCCGCGGCAAGGAAGCCGGCGGTCGGGTTTATCGTCGTGCGCTGGGTCTGGTCTTCCGCCGACACGGTCGCCGAGAAACCGCCGCCGAACTGCGCGGTGTAGGCGAACACGGCATCGCCCTGGCCGCCGGTATCCGAGCCGAGCACGTTGGTCGTGTTCGAGAAGGCCGGCGTGATGTAGAGGTCGAAGAACGATTGCGCGCGGCCGGCCGTGAAGCCCGCCCACTGGATGAAGTAGCGCGGCGCGTAAGTCGCATTCGCGGCCCAGTCGTTATTGGTCTCCTGGAAGCCGCCGGCGATGTAGGATCGCAGGGTGCCGTATTCGGTCTGCGTCCGCGCATCCACCGTGATGATGCCGCGCGTACGGGTGGTTTCGAATGTCAGACCGCGCCCATCCAACGCGTTGTTGCCGAGTTGGACATGATAGGGATTGAACGAGCCGCCGGCATTGAAGTTCATCTCGGCGCGGACCCAGCCGCCGAGCTTGATGCAGGTATCGGTGCCCGGGATGTAATAGAACCCTGCGCCGTAGAGACTGCAAATCTTCACGTACTGGAGGGATTGCCGCTTTGGCGCACCGCTAAACCCAGCGATGGCGCGGAATCAGGTTTGCACGCGCTTCCCAAAAGCCCGCCGCGGCCGCCCTGCTCCCTGGGGTCCTCGTGGGTGCGGCCGATGCACGACTCCTTGAGCGACGCGGTCATCCGCTTCCGATCCCGCGCACGAAGGCGGGACGCGAACTCGGTATAGCCTGGGATGAGCGCAAAAAAGCGCGCGCCTTCACCGCTCGCTCGCTTGCACGGCGGGGCAAGATGGTCGCGCTCAAACGGTTAACGGTCGGTCAATATGGAACCGTCGGCCGGCTCCGCGCCGGACAAAGGCGCGCGCGACCGGCGCGCAACGACGCGCGCTGCCGACATGCCGAATGCGACGGATGGTGAAAAAGGGTGCGCCGGCCGCGCGCCGGGCCCGGAATCAGAAAACCCGCGCCCCGACATTCAGTCGAACGAGGCGCGGGCTCTGACCGGACGAAGATTGCCGGAGGCCGACTCGAACCACAGCTTCCGCAATCTCAGTTCGATTGCTGTGCCGCCTGGCGGTATTCGCCGTTGGCGCGTGCGCCATCGAAGCGCTCGACGCCGGGATAGACGACGACGTCCTGAATGAGATCGGCGGCCCCGGTCAGCGTCTCCTGCGTGAGGTGCGCGTAGCGCTGCGTGGTGCGCGCGTGCAGATGGCCGAGCAGGCCCTGCACCACGTAGAGCGACACGCCGCGGTTGACCAGGAAGCTCGCGAAGGAATGGCGCAGGTCGTGCAGCCGGACATCCTCGAGCCCCGCCCGCTTGCGGATGCGGTCCCAAGGGAAGAACAGCGAAGCGGACGGCCGGCCGGTAACCGGCGACGGGAAGATGTAGGGGTTGCCGTCGACGCGCGGCGTCGCGGTCAGCAGCGCGATCGCCGACTGGTTGAGCGCGATGGCGCGCGCGCGGCCCGATTTCGACTTCGGCACCAGCAGCGTCTTGTTCTTCCAGTCGACATAGTCCCACTTGGCGTGGGTGATCTCGTTGCGCCGCGCACCGGTAAGCAGGAGCAGCATGATCGAGCGCGCCGCGGTCTGGTTTTCGTCGGCGTGGATCGCGCGCACCAGGGCTTCCGCCTCGTCTTCGCTCAGGAAGCGATTGCGTTGCACGTCCGGCCCGGCGCTCAGGCCGGCGGCGGGATTCTCCGCCCCGCCCGGCACCTTCCATTTGCGCGCGAGGTTATAAATGTAGCGCAGGATCACGATCACGCGGTTCATGGTGCCGACGGCGTAGCCGTCTTCCCGCATGCGATTGATCAGATCCGAAATGACGTCGGTCTTGATCTCGTCGAGCGCCAGGTTCCCGAGCTTCGGCAGGATATGAATGCGCAGCACCGTTTCGTCGGTGCACCAGGTATTCTTGTAAGTTCGCACATAGGGCAGATAGCGCTCGGCGGCGAAATCCTTGAGCAGCGGCACGGCGCGCAACTCGCGCCGCTTCTGCGCGGGATCGGCACCGAGCAGCGCCTCGGCGACCACCTGCTTGGCCTTGCGGCGGGCCTGTTCGAGCGTGATCACGTCGGCCGGGCCAATCTTGAATTGCCGCTCGCGGCCGCGCTCGTCGGTATAGCGCTGGTAGTAGGTCTTGCCGCCCGAACAGCGGACCTCGAGCATCAGCCCGCGCTGGCTGGCATCGAAATAGTCGGTCTTTTTCCGGCCCTCGATGCAGCGGGCCTGCCGTACGAACGAGGCGGTCAAAGCGATCGTCGGCATTACTTTACCATTACTTTGATACGCATACGATTACTTCCTACCTGAGCTTCCGTCACGCTACGCCGCACACGCATGAATAGGTTGCAAATAGCTCAAGTTCTCGCGTTAACTTTCTATTAAACATTGGCAACAATCGCAAGCCTTGGCAATAGAACATCATATTCTATGCTGTAGATAACTTATTAAATACTCTTTTCAAGGCAAATATTATCTCCTTACGGTTGTACCAGTCACAACCACACGTAAACGGCAACCCACCCAAAAGGCCCCGGCCCCGGGCCACGCTGGGCCGCCATAGGCCCCGGCGGGCGCCGGTCACCATCCGCGCGCCTTCTCCGCTATATTTGTTATTTCTTTAATTATACTTTTCTGTTCTATTCGTGGTATTGTGTGGTGGTATTCATTGCCGTCGATAATGTATTTATAGTCCTTGTACGATACACGAATACCATTCTACACTTCGATACCATCGGGCGATGGTACACGGCGCCATCGCCTCGACCTCCCGGCGAAGCGCGCCCGCGCAAATGGGCCCAATGATGCGGCCCGAGGCAGCGGCCCGTGCCGTAACGCGCGCGACGGCGGCCACGCCCCTATCAATGCCCTCGCCACCGGCGAGTCGCATCTTGTTGCGCGCTCCCACGCCGCCCTCCCACGACGCGGCTTGTACAAACCCATTGCGCAGGGGGCACACGGCGACATGCGCATGCATGGGCGAGTGATGCCGCCATGTTGCGGCAGGCTATGGACAGGATCGCGCGTTTCTGCTGATTGAGCGCCGGCCCGCATATCGGCCGAACCGTCAAACCGATCCGGACCGCGCCGCGACGTCACCGCGTGTCCGCCATCGTCATCGCCGGGCCCGGCCCGGCGAGCCCGCTTAGCAGAGCACACGCCGTCCTAAGCGAGATGACCGGGCGTTCCCCGGCCATGAGGATGAACGTTGAGTGGAAATGTTGAAATGGCCATCGAAAGTCTCACCCGCAAATCGGCCGGAGAACTCGTCGCACTGGTGAAGTCGCGCGAGATCACGCCGGTGGAAATCCTCGACGCGCATCTGTCCGCGATCGAACGCGTCAACCCGACGCTCAATGCCATCGTGACGCTCGCCGCCGACGAGGCACGCGCGGCCGCGCTTGCAGCCGGCGACGCGGTGATGCGCGGCGACACGCTTGGGCCCCTCCACGGTCTGCCGATCGGCATCAAGGACACCACGCCCACCGCCGGCATTCGCACCACCTATGGTTCGCCGCTCTACAAAGACCACGTGCCCGGCGAGGACGCCGAGGTGGTGCGCCGCTTGAAGGCCGCGGGCGCCATCGTGGTGGCCAAGACCAACACGCCGGAATTCGCCACCGGCGCCAACACCGTCAATCCGGTGTTCGGCGCCACGCGCAATCCGTGGAATCCGGCACTGTCGCCGGCCGGCTCTTCCGGCGGCGCGGCCGCGGCGGTCGCCAGCGGAATGCTGCCGCTCGCGCAAGGCACCGATTTCGGCTGCTCGATCCGCATGCCCGCCGCCTTCTGCGGCATCCTGGGCATCCGCCCGACACCGGGCCTGACGCCGAACCACCCGACCGTTCTCGCCTGGGACCCGGGATCGGTGCACGGGCCACTCGCGCGCACTGCGGAGGACTGTGCCCGCATGCTCGACGCCATGACCGGCTTCAGCCGCCTGTCGCCGATCGCGCTCGCCCCGCCCTGGCGGAGCGCGCTCGCCGACGTGGAAGCCGTGCGCGACGCCAAGGGCCTGCGCATCGCCTATGTATCGGATATCGCCGGCATCGGTATCGAGCCGGAAATCGACGCGATCTGCCGGACCGCCGCGCTCGGCCTGCGCGACGCCGGCGCCAGCGTGGATGAAATCACGTTCGACGCCTCGGACGGCCGCGAGCCCTACGAGGTCTGGCGCGGCATGTGGATGGTGACCGAGCACTTCGCCCATATCGCCCATCGCGACGCGCTCGGATCCAATCTCAAAGGCAATATCGAGGCGGGTCTCAAACTGACGCCGCTCGATGTCGCCAAGGCCGAGCAGACGCGCGCCGCGCTGTTCCTGCGCTTCAAGGACTTGTTCGATCGCTACGATCTTCTGCTCACGCCGGCTTCGCCGGTGAAGCAATTCCCGGTCGAGCAGAACTATCCGGCCGAGATCAACGGCAGGCAGCTCGCCAAATACACCGACTGGATCGCCGGCTCTTACCTGATCACGCTGATGAGCCTGCCGGCCGGCAGCGTGCCCGCCGGCAAGACCGCCGACGGCCTGCCGGTCGGCCTGCAGGTCGTGGGCGCGCGTTTCGAGGAGCCGCGCATTCTGTCGCTGATGAAGGTCATGGCGCAGATGAACCCGGTCGGCTGGCCGCCGGTGCTGTAGCGCGCGACTGCTGGCCCGCTTCGCCTCCGCCGCACCGGGCGGAGCGGTCCGGACATGGGCTCGACAACTGGCCGATTGGTCGGGGCAGCAGGATTCGAACCTGCGACCTTCTGGTCCCAAACCAGACGCGCTACCAGACTGCGCTATGCCCCGACGGAGATAAAGTCTTTGAGTGGACTACGTTTTTTACGCAAGCCAAACAAGAACGGCAGCACCATAAGCGAACGGGCGGGCGCCGAAAAGCGCATTTCGGCGACAAAATCGCCACCGCCATCCGGCCGGCCCGACCTGCCCGGGAATATCGGCCGAATTACGGAGCGTCTGCCCGGGCAGCTATTGCAGACGAGATAGACCAGACGACAAATCGATTTCGTTCGGCGCCGGGGCGCGAAAGCGCCGCAGCAAAGGCGTGAAGACCCGCGCGCCGCGGATCATCGTCGTTGCGGTCGCGCGCGTTTGGGCACCGATGCAAATGCATCCGAGGTGGATCGTCGGCTCGACGTGCCGACCGGTGCGTTCGCGCAATCGCCAGGCTTGCTCGACCGGCGCGGCCCGCGCTTTGCGCCTGGCCCGCGCCAAGGCCACGCAGCAACCCGACAGACCTCGGCAAACGCGCCGGTTTTCTACTTGCGGCTGAAGGCGGGGGACGCGACCCGGTCGCCGGGGGCGATGCCGAGCTTGCTGGCCGTGCCGCCGATCACCTCGAGCACCCAGCGCACCGGCCCGTTCGACGGGATGATGCGGGTCGAGAGCGGCTCGGTGTTCTCGGCGATGCGTAAAATGCGCCCGTCGCCGCGAATGAAGATCATGTCGAGCGGGATATAGGTGTTCTGCATCCAGAACCCGACCTCCTGCTCGCGGTGGAAGTCGAACAGCATGCCGCGGCCCTCGGGCAATTCCTTGCGGAACATGAGCCCTTTCTCGCGCTCGGCCTCGGTCTCGGCGATTTCCACCGCGAAGGCGTGCACCCCGGTCTTGCTGGCGATCTCGAGCGTGTCCTGGCTGGCGGAGCGCGCCGGCCCGGCCATTGCGACCAGTGCGACGATCAGGACGGCGATTGAACGGAATACGCGCATGCGCACGGCTTTACGCGGACATGACGCTGCCGGCAACGGGAAAATAGCGGCGCGATGTACGGTGGCCTGTATGCGCCCATCGGCGGGCCGATGACAGGCGTAATCGGCTCAGTGCGAGGCCGGTCCGAGCGATCCGCCGTCCGGACGCACCTCGGCCGCCATCAGGCCCTTCGGGCCGGGACCGAAACGCACCAGCACGGTCTGACCCGGGCGCAGCTCGGCAATGCCGAAGCGGCGCAGGGTCTCCATGTGCACGAAGATGTCCGGCGTGCCCTCGCCGCGAGTGAGAAAGCCGAAGCCGCGCAGGCGATTGAACCATTTCACCACCGCGCGCTCGAGCCCGCTGGTCGGCGTCACGGTGACATGCGTGCGCGGCGCCGGCATCTGCGCGGGATGCACCGCGGTCGACTCGTCCATCGAGATGATGCGGAAGGCTTGCAGCCCGCGCGGACGCTCGAGCGCTTCGCACACGACGCGCGCGCCTTCGTAAGCCGTCTGATAGCCGTCGCGGCGCAGGCAGGTGACATGCAGCAGCACGTCGGCCATGCCGTTGTCGGGAATGATGAACCCGAAACCCTTGGAGACGTCGAACCACTTGATGACGCCGCTGATCTCGACGAGATTGGTCGCGGTCTCATCGGCGAGTTCTCTGACAGTCCCCGGCCGGAAGTTTGTCCCAGGCATTTTCGATTCAATCCCGTCTGACGCAATTCCGTTCGACGTGCTGACGCCGCGAGCGTCGCTACCTCTCCGGCGCCTCTCATCGGGCGCTTCAACGAATCTGTAATTTCAAGATAACACCGGCCAACAAGGCGCAAAGAGTAAAATAGGCTTGCGCACAACTCTGTGCACAGCGGAAAGCCTTGCGAATCAGGGCCCGATGAAGGGTTCGAGCACGTCGCCGATGTCGTCGCGGACGACCAGATCGGCATAGCCGTCGAAGTCGGTCGGCTCCCGATTGATGATGACGAGCGCGGCGCCATGACGTTTCGCCATCAAGGGAAATCCCGCCGCCGGCCACACCACGAGCGACGAACCGACGGCGATGAACAGATCGCAAGCCTGCGCCGCTTCCTGCGCCCGCTGCATCGCTTCGGCCGGCATTGCCTGCCCGAACGACACGGTCGCCGTCTTGATGAAGCCGCCGCAGGCGCAATCGGGTGCATGGCCACCATTGGCGGTAAAGCGGTCTTTGATCCACGGCAGTTCGTAGCGTTCGTTGCAATCGAGGCAGACCGCATACGTGGTATTGCCGTGCAATTCGATGACGTGTTGCGCTGCGATACCCGATGCCTGGTGCAAATTGTCGATGTTCTGCGTGATCAACGCCGGAATCTTGCCGGCCCGGTAGAGGCTTGCCAGCGCGCGATGTCCGCGGCCCGGCGCGGCCCCGCCAAACTTCTCCTCCAAGGCGAAGCGCCGCCGCCAGGACTCGTCCCGCATCTCCCGGCTTGCCAGGAATTCGTCGAACGGAATCGGCCGGTTCTGGGTCCAGAGCCCGCCCGGAGAGCGGAAGTCCGGTATGCCGCATTCGGTGGAGATGCCGGCGCCGGTAAAGGGGACGACCGCCCGGGCATTCTCGATCAATTCACGCAAGGTGGCGACGGCGGTGTCGAGATCGGGCGCAATCATTGTTGTATAGTCGGCGCTGCCGGCCGGCCTGGCGTTCGGCCGTCCCAACGCTCCCCTGAGGTTTGACCCATGCGATATCTGCACACCATGCTGCGCGTCCGCAATCTCGATGCGGCGCTCGATTTCTACGTCAACAAGCTCGGCCTCAAGGAAACCCGGCGCCGGGTCGACGAGAAGAACCGCTACACGCTGGTCTTCCTGGCCGCCCCCGACGACGAGCGGATCGTCGAGGACAGCAAAAAAGCCGGCCGCCCGGGGCCGGAGGTCGAGCTGACCTATAACTGGGACACCGAAGACTATGGCGAGGCGCGCTATTTCGGCCACCTGGCCTATGAGGTGGACGATATCTACGCGACCTGCGACCGGCTGATGAAGGCAGGCGTCACCATCAACCGGCCGCCGCGCGACGGGGTCATGGCCTTTGTGCGCTCGCCCGACAAGCACTCGATCGAGCTGCTGCAGAAGGGGGCGCCCCTGCCCCCGCAGGAACCCTGGAAATCCATGCCCAATACCGGGCACTGGTGATTTCCCGGACCGGGAAATTCGCCCGCGTCAAAGACTTCCGCCAAAGACTTCCGGCAAAGGCTTGCCGCTGGCGGCGAAGCTCTTTATACGTCGCCGCCATCTGAAGCGGCCGGCGGATTTGAGCCCGGTCCGCACAAAGCGCCCTTCGTCTAGAGGCCTAGGACACCGCCCTTTCACGGCGGTAACAGGGGTTCGAATCCCCTAGGGCGCGCCATTCCTGCCGGAATGGCGTCCCTAGGTTTTGCATTATTCGAACTTCGTTCGATCGGGCGCGCCATTCCTGCCGGAATCGCGTCCCTCGGTTTTACGTTGTTCGAACTTCGTTCGATTGGGCGCCCCAGTCGCGCCGGAAATGATCGCAACCTCCGGTCGAAACGCGCTTTTTTGCGCGGCCTCGGGCGCGAACCGCGAACGAGCGAAAATTCCAGCCGTTGCCGCCGATCGTCCCCCAGTGAGCGGCCCGGAACTGCCCCATTTGGGCTGGCCCGCCTCGTTCTCGTAAGTACCCCACGGACTTGGCGGCCCCTGCCAAACCGGCGGCGGGGGCTTCAGGAGATTCGGGTAGATTTGGATGAGCTGGCGCGCGCGGCGAGCCCGGGTTTCAGACAATCTGCGCGTGGGCAACACCCACGATTCCCGTCAGCGCGGCCACGAGCGATACCGCGGCGAATTTCGTCATCGGATGCGCTCCGATCTTTCGGTCCGGAACGTCGACAAAAATGGCAGAACTCCGCGCGCGGCGTCACCATCAACTACGAGAGCTGATATTGCACGCCCGCGATCGAGCAATTGGCAGACGATCCGACACGCCCGCTCGCGGCAATGATCCGCAAGGTGACGTGCAGATATTGTCCCGCGGCGAATTGGAGACCCAATCCGGAATTTATCAAATTGATCCCGTCGTCGCTGGTGAACGTGACCGGCAACCACCACATCGGCTTGGGACCACTGGTCCCGGTACCCGGTCCCATGAGCCGGGCTTCCCCGTAGCGATAGCGCGAACCCGGCGAGGCGGGAAAATAGCAGCTGATCCGGGAGATATTGATTTCCGTATTTGCGGCGGCCGTTGGAAAGTCACCGATACATTGGTCGGCTCCGTTACAGCTGAGCGTGAGGCTCGCCTGGTAATGACCCGCGAACGTGAACTTTTGCTGCGCCGGCGCAACCATCACCGTCGCGCGCGCAGTCGATCGTCCATAGGTCTGCGCTGTCGCCGGTGAACACAGTACAAGCGGTACGAACGCGGCCAACAGGCCGATATGCGACACGGGCATTGTCTTGAAACGGGTGATCTTCATACGCGCGACCTCCAACGGTCTTGCTCATTGGAAACGGAATTGCGCGCGCGAAAAGCGCGAGCGTGCGTCCCCGAAGTCGCCCGCCCGCTTTTACCATTCACGGTCATAAAGATCGCGTAAAAGTTGCATCGACAGGGGCGCGCGACGCTCAGCGATCGAGCAACCGGTGGCCTCATACCTCGCATGCGGCATTGTCATCGCGTTTCACGCGATTTTTAGCGGACAAGCGACGCAACCGGTGATTTCAATCGGTCAATAACCGATCGTCCTGCAACGACCTCTTTCGGGAGCGTCAGACCATGCTGAGAAGCAGGAACGTGATGGCGGCCCTTCGGCGCGATATGTTCGTGGTCTGGCACGCCGCGATCGCGGTGCTGTTCATTATTTTCGTCGGACTCGCGATCGTCTCGGCTCTGCTCGACCTGTGGGCGATGCGCCAATAGGCCTGCGGTCATTCGGCCGGTGGATAGTGGTGCCGGCCGCCGCGGAAATCATCGACGGCGAAATGCTCGCCGCCGTTCGTTCCCGTGCGCTCGATATAGCTCGGACCGATCGGCGATTTGCCGTGGCCGCCGGGAATGTCGAGCACATAGGTCGGCTGGCAGAGCCCCGACCAGCGCCCGTGCAACTGCCGCATCAGCGCCTGTCCCGTCGCAATGTCGGTGCGCAGATGCGCGGTGCCGGGCGCGAGATCGCCATGATGCAGGTAATAGGGCTTGACCCGGCACTCGACCAGCGCACGCATCAGTTCGCCCAGGGCTTCCGGCGTATCGTTCACGCCCCTGAGCAGCACCGACTGTCCGAGCAGCGGAATGCCGGCATCGGCCATGCGCGCGAGGGCGGCGCGCGCGTGTGGCGCGAGTTCGCGCGCGTGATTGACGTGCACGGCGACATAGGTCGCCTTGCCGCTCGCCCGCATCGCGCGCACAAGCTCCGCCGTGATGCGCGCGGGATCGGCGACCGGCACGCGGCTGTGGATGCGCACGACCTTGACATGCGCGATCTCGCCCAGCGCCTTCATGACCTCGCGCAGCCGGCGTGCCGACAGCACCAGCGGATCGCCGCCGGTCAGGATCACTTCCCAGATTTCCTCATGCGCGCGGATGTAATCGAGCGCGCGCGCGAGCGCCTCGCGCGACAATGCGTTCGGCTTGTCGGGACCGACCATCTCGCGGCGGAAACAGAAGCGGCAATAGACCGCGCAGACATGGGTGAGCTTCAACAGCACGCGGTCGGGATAGCGATGCACGATGCCCTCGACCGGGCTGTGCGCGTCGTCGCCGATCGG
>Ga0180222_1002622_pt1 | contig 13956 bp, 14 predicted proteins | sample eDN5th37CKraftOP_FD_151336 | JGI IMG/M metagenome (GOLD analysis project Ga0180222, IMG submission 151336) | Enriched Organic Plus compost microbial communities from Emeryville, California, USA - eDNA 5th pass 37_C Kraft OP (version 2) (version 2) ... | reverse complement strand
TCCACCTGCCGGGTGCGGTAATGGCCGGGATAGGCGCCGGTCAGCGGATAGTCGGGCGAGAGGGCGGCGCCCCCGCGCGCGCGATCGTGCAGCGCGGTGCGCACCCGCTCGGCCGCCGCGCCCGAAACGACATGCACCACCCAGGGCTGGACGTTGCAGTTGGACGGCGCCTGCCCCGCCATGGTGAAGATGCGATGCAGGATGGCGGCGGGCACCGGGTCGGGCCGGAACCCGCGCACCGACCGGCGCGCGCGCAACAATCCGTCGAGGGTTTCGATGCGGTTCTGGTCTTCGCTCATGCCCTTGCCCGTACCGAAGCGGAGGGGTGATGTCGAGAATTTAATGACTTGATGAATTTTCTTCGGCCATCGCTTGAAAGCGGCGGCGGAAAATGTAAATGGTCGATGAAATATCGTTTGCGGGACGGGTTCCGATACCCGTCCCATTTCCTCAAGGAGGTTCTTGTTCATGCCCGAAGCGTTGATCATCGATGCCGTCCGCACGCCGCGCGGCGTCGGCAAGGCAGGGAAGGGGGCGCTGGCGCATATGCACCCCCAGCATCTGGGCGCGACCGTGCTCAAGGCGATCGCCGAGCGCAACAATCTGAATACCGCCGATGTCGACGACGTGATCTGGAGCACCAGCATGCAGGTCGACAAGCAGGGCGCCGACCTCGGCCGCATGGCCGCGCTCGACGCGGGCTATGACGTCCGCTCGTCGGGCGTGACGCTCGACCGCTTCTGCGGCGGCGGCATTACGGCGGTGAACCTCGCCGCCGCGTCGATCATGTCGGGCATGGAAGACCTGATCGTCGCGGGGGGGACAGAGATGATGTCCTACACCAATTCGCTGCCCTTCACCGGGCCGCCGATGATGGATCGGGGCAATCTGCGCCTGCGCCGCACCGTGCCGCAATCGCATCAGGGCGTGTGCGCCGACGCGATCGCGGCGATGGAAGGCATCACGCGCGAGGATGTCGACGCGCTCGGCCTCGAAAGCCAGCGCAAGGCGGCGGCCGCGATCGCGGAGGGGCGTTTCGACAGGAGCCTTGTGCCGGTCCATGACGAAAGCGGCGCGCTGGTGCTGGAAAAGGACGAATATCCCCGCCCGCAGACCACCGCCGAGGGCCTTGCCCAGCTGAAACCCGCCTTTACCGATCTGGCCGACATGGAACTGGACGACGGCGGCAGCTATCGCGCGCTCATCAAGCAGGCCTATCCCGACCTCGACTGGGAGCCGATTCATCATGCGGGCAACAGCTCGGGCGTGGTGGACGGGGCGGCGGCGGTGCTGCTCGCCTCGCCCGCCTATGCGGAGAAGCACGGGCTGAAGCCGCGCGCGCGGGTCGTCGCCTTCGCCAATGTGGGCGACGATCCCACGCTGATGCTGAACGGCCCGGTTCCGGCGGCGAAAAAGGCGCTGGCCAAGGCCGGACTCACCGTCGACGATATCGACCTGTGGGAAATCAACGAGGCTTTCGCCGTCGTCACGGAAAAGTTCATCCGCGACCTGAAGCTCGACCGCGCGAAGGTCAACGTCAATGGCGGCTCGATCGCACTGGGCCATCCGATCGGCGCGACCGGCGCGATCCTGATCGGCACGGTGCTGGACGAACTGGAGCGCCGCAACCTGAAGCGCGGCCTCGTCACCATGTGCGCGGCGGGCGGCATGGCCCCGGCGATCATTATCGAACGCGTCTGAGGACAGGGAAAGGGCCGGGCGGGAAGGCGATTGCGCGCTTCCCGCCCGGCCTTTTTTTGCGGCTATGTCCTTTGCGGACATGCTGAAGCGGACTTTCCTTTTACCGTCACCCCAGCGCAGGCTGGGGTCGTAGGCCATGTCGCGCGCCGCCTCCTGAGATGCCAGCCTGCGCTGGCATGACGGAGAAAAGAAGGTTGAGAGGCCCCCCCACCTCCGTTCGCCCTGAGCTTGTCGACCCGAAGGGCAACCGAAGGTCAACGGCTGTATTTCCTTATTTCTTCCCAGCCAAAGAAGGACAGAGCTTCAACATTGAAGCGAGGCGAGTGACTCGCTCAACAGCCCGAACGGATTTCCTATTTCAGGCTTCTGGCCGTAGACAGACCTCCAGCCAGAACCTGTCTGCAAAGAACAGAGCCGCCCTTTACCCCCGCCCCGCCGCCCGCAGCGCGGTCGTTGCGAGGCTTTTCACCCAGTCCTGATGCGAATAGAGCATCGGGCTGGGGTTGGCGGCGGCGATTTCGCGGGCCAGCGCGCCCTGCTGGGTTTCCTGCGTCAGGATGCGGACGCCTCCGCCCGGCAGATCCTCGATCATCCAGATATGATAGAGGTCGAGGCCCCGTCCTTCCTCATCTCCCTCATCGACGCGGCCGTGCCAGGCGAGCAGGCCGGGTTCGCCCGCCGATGGCGGCCGGAACTCCCTGACTTCCGCCTGCACGGGGAAGGTCAGGGTATTGAGGCAGAAACGCGCGCCGAGGCCAAGTTCCGGTCCCGCCCCGTCCTGAAAGACGATATCGGACATATAGCCATAATAGCGTTCCCATTCCGAGGTATCGACAAGGTGCGGCCAGACGGCGGCGGCCGAAAGGCTGGGCACATCCAGTTCCTCGGCGACGAAATTGACGCTCGATTCGGGATCATGGCCTTCCGGCCATGGGAAGTCACGCGGCATGGCGGGCTCCGATCCTTGTTGTCGCCAGCCGCTGGCGCGCGGTCGCCGCGCCGGGGGAAGTGCCTGTCATTCCTGCCTCTCCGTTTCCGCTAGCCGGTCCCTAACATGATTCGGTTTACATGCGGAAGCGGCTATGCTTAGTCGGGACGAGAAATTCATCGTCCGGCTAAATTTTGCCGGCGGCGCGTTCAAGGAGAGAAGACCATGGCCCGCATTCCCTATCCCGATCCCGCCAGCCTGGAACCGGAAATCGCCGACCGGCTGGAGCGCATGGGGTCGCTGAACGTCAATCGCATGATGGCCCATGCGCCCACGCTGATGGTCGCCTATTCGAAGCTGGGCGCGGCGCTGCTGCGCAAGGGATCGCTGGAGCCGACGCTGCGCGAACTGGTCATCCTGCGCATCGGCGTGCTGTGCGAGTCGGACTATGAATGGTATCAGCATGTCAGCGTCGGCCGCGCGGTCGGCTTGCCCGACGAGAAGATCAACGCGATGAAATCGGGCGATTTCTCCTCGCTTTCCGAGCGCGAGAAGCTGGCCGTCGCCTATGCCGAGGACATCAGGCGGCTGGGTCGCGTCAGCGATGTGGTGTTCGACAAGGCGAAGGCCGAGTTCACCCCCGGCGAGCTGGTCGAGCTCAATCTGGTCGCGGGCTTCTACATCATGACCGCCGGGCATCTGCTGACGATGGAGATCGAGCGGGAAGACACGCCGCCGCTGGGCGAGGCGATGAAGGCCTATAACGTCGCCTGACGGCGCGGCGTGCATTTCCGCATTGCGCCAAAGAAATTAATCATGCAATTGAATATTGGAAGGCCGCTGGCCGCGCGGCCGCCCCTATCGATGGAGAGAGATTTTGGACGACGCAGCCCTTCGCACCGGACCCGCCGACGCGCCCTATTGGCACGCCCTTTCCGAAGGGCGCCTCATCATGCAGAAATGCCAGGGCTGCGGCGAATGGAAATGGCCCGCCGTGTCCCGATGCGGCGACTGCGGCACCTGGGAGCCGGAATGGCATGAAATCGCGCTGGAGGGCAAGCTCTTCAGCTGGACCCGCACCTGGCATCCCTTCGGCGGGACGGAGGGCATCGGCACGCCCTTCGTGACGGTGCTCGCCTATCTGCCCCATGCGGGCGACCGCCGGTTGCTCGGCCTTTACGAGGGCGACGAGAGCCTGCTGGCGCTCGACCTGCCGCTGGTCGGCCGGATCGCGACGACGCGCTTCGGGGATGAGGACATCCCCGCCATCCGCTGGCTCCCGGCCTGATCGCCCGAACGACAAGAGGATATGAACATGGCCAATGGTTTGATGGGTAAGGTGGCGGCGGCCGGGATCGGCGTGCTGCAATATAAGCGGGCGGGCGCCCCCTATGGCGAGCGCGGCGTGCTGACCCGCGCGATCGTCGCGGCCTGCGAGGATGCCGGGCTCGATCCCGCCGATGTCGACGGCTTCGTCTCCTATGGTGACGATCACAACCAGCCCGACCGGCTGATGCCGGAGCTGGGCACGAAGGAAATCCGCCTGTCCACCTCGGTCTGGGGCGGCGGCGGCGGCGGGCTGCTCGGCGCGTTCGAGCTGGCGGCGATGGCGATCGCGACCGGCCAGTGCAAGGCGGCGGTAGTGTTCCGCGCGCTGGTGCAGGGCAATAGCGGCCGCCTGTCCTCGGCGGTGATGGCGCATCATGTGAACAATCATTTCGTCGCCGCGGGCATCACCGCCCCCGCGCAGATCTGCGCATTGCGGGCGATGCGCATGGCGTTGCAGCACAATCTGCCGCAGGAGGCGGTGGAGCAGCTGGTGCTGGCCGACTATTATCACGGCTCCCGCAACCCGGAGGCGGTGTCCTACGGCCAGCAGTTCGACATCGAGACCTATCGCAAGTCGCGCTGGATCGCCGAGCCGCTGCGTCTGTTCGACTGCTCGCGCGAGAATGACGGCGCGGGCGCGATCCTGCTGGTGTCGGCCGAGCATGCGCGCGACCTGAAGCAGAAGCCCGTCTATCTGCTCGGCGCCGCGACGGGCGCGGAGAAGGGCTGGGGCGACCTGCTGGAAAATGACGACGACTATACCTCGACCGGCTTCGAGCCGGTCGCGCGCCGCCTCTGGGAGATGACGGGGCTGGGCCCCAGGGATATCGACGTCACCCAGCTTTATGAGAATTTCACCTATCAGGGCATTTCCTCGCTGGTCGGCCATGGCCTCATCAGTTGGGAAAGCGCGGCCGAGGACCTGAAGTTCGACAATCTGATCGCGCCTTCGGGCAAGCTGCCGGTCAACACCTCGGGCGGCAATCTGGCGCAGGGCTTCATCCACGGCATCAACATCGCGGTCGAGGCGGTGCGGCAGTTGCGCGGGCAGTCGGCCAATCCGGTGCCGGATGCGAGGACCTGCCTCGTCTGCGGCGGCCCCGGATCGCCGATCAACAGCTCGGCCATTTTCGCCAACGAGCTGCCCTGAGCAAGCGATGGACGCGCCGGCGATGGACGTGGGGGTCGATCCGTTCCCGGCACGCATGGCGGCGCTGGTCGGCCGGATCGATCCGGGCGCCAGCCTCGCCAACCTGGGGCGCCTGAGCGGCGGGGCGAGTCAGGAGACATGGGCTTTCGACGCCGTGGGGCCCGCCGGTACGCGGCGGCTGATCCTGCGGCGCGCAGCCCCCGGCGCCGTGCCCCATCCGATGGCGGCGGGGTTCGCCGTGGAGGCGGCCGCGATCCGTGCGGCGGGGGTGCAGGGCGTGCCCTGCCCGCATGTCCGGCATGAGCTGGAGCCAGCCGACGGTCTGGGCGAAGGCTTCGTCACCGATCATGTCGAGGGCGAGACGCTGGCCCGCCGCATCCAGCGCGACGAGGCGTTCGCCGCCACGCGCGAGACGATGGTGGCGTCCTTCGGCGCGATCCTCGCCCGCATCCATCGCGTACCGGTCGCGGTGCTGCCGCCGATGCGCCGGTCCGGCGTCGCGGCGGCGCTGGAGGCGATCCGAGAATCGCTGGACGCCGACCCAACGCCGCGCCCGGTGTTCGAGCTGGCGCTGGGCTGGGCGGCCCGTCACGCGCCGCCGGAGCCAGAGCGGCTGGCTCTGGTTCATGGCGATTTTCGCCTCGGCAATGTCATCACCGGGCCGGAGGGGGTGCGCGCGGTGCTCGACTGGGAGCTGGCGCATCTGGGCGACCCGACCGAGGATCTGGCGTGGATCAGCCTGCCGCCCTGGCGTTTCGGGCGAATTGAGCGCCCCGTCGCCGGTCTCGGCTCTCGCGCGGACATGTTCGAAGCCTATGCCCGGACCGGCGGCGCGTCCGTCGATGCGGCGCGCGTGCACTGGTGGGAGGTGATGGGGAGCCTGCGCTGGGGCCTGTTCTGCGCGGAAATGCTGGCGCGCTTTCGCGGCGACGATCCGTCGGTGGAGCGCGGCATGATCGTGCGGCGCATCTCCGAGAGCGAGATCGACCTGCTCGCGGCGATCGAGGGAGGCATCGATGCTGGATGACCCCCGGCCGGAGGAGTTGCTGGCCGCCGTTGCGCGGCTGCTGCGCGAGGAGATCGGGCCGCAGCTGACGGACGCCGCCGCCTTCCACGCCCGCGTCGCGGCCAATGCGCTCGATCTGGTGCGGCGGCAGATCGCGGACGAGGCGGCGATCGACGCCGCGGAAAATGCGCGGCTCGCCGCCCTGCTGGGGACAAGCGGCACGACCGCCGGGCTGAACCGCCTGCTGGCGGCGCGGTTGCGCGCGGGGGCGGGCGAGGCGGAGATGCCCGGCCTGATGGATCATCTGTGGGAAACGACTTTGGCGAAAATCGCCGTCGACCAGCCCCGCTACGCCAGCATCGCCCCGGCGCTGGCGATCCGGGCGGCCCGGCGGCGGGAGAGGAAAAACGCATGAACTTCAATCTGCCTCAGGACCTCGTCGATTATCTGGCCGAGCTCGACCGCTTCATCGAGGCGGAGATCAAGCCGCTGGAGGAGGTGGACGACAATATCCGCTTCTTCGACCATCGTCGCGAGCATAGCCGCACCGACTGGGAAAATGGCGGCCTGCCCCGCAAGGAGTGGGAGGATCTGCTGCACGAGGCGAAGCGGCGCGCCGACAAGGCCGGCCATTTCCGGTTCGCCAACCCGGTGGAATTCGGCGGCAAGGGCGGCTCCAACCTCTGGATGACCGTGATCCGCGAGCATCTGGCGGCCAAGGGCCTCGGCCTGCACAATGATTTGCAGAACGAGCATTCGATCGTCGGCAACCAGCCGCTGGTCGTCATGTTCCGCGATTTCGGCACGCAGGCGCAAAAGGACGAGTTCATCCCCGGTCTGCTTTCCGACGAGATTTTCGTCTGCTTCGGCCTCACCGAACCCGATCACGGTTCCGACGCGACCTTCATGGAGACGCGGGCGGTGCGGGAAAGCCGCGACGGCGTGCCCGGCTGGCGCATCGACGGGCGCAAGATGTGGATCACCGGCATGCATCGCGCGACCCATTGCGCGGTGTTCGCCCGCACCGGCGGCAAGGATGGAGATGCGCTCGGCATCAGCTGCTTTCTCGTCCCCGTGCCGACGGAAGGGCTGGTGGTCGAGGAATATCTCTGGACTTTCAACATGCCGACCGATCATCCGCGCCTCGGCCTCACCAATGTCTGGGTGCCGGAAACCGCGATGTTCGGCGAGGAAGGCCATGGGCTGCCGCTGGCGCAGGCGTTCGTGCATGAAAACCGCATCCGCCAGGCCGCAAGCTCGCTGGGTGCGGCGACCTATTGCATCAACGAGGCGGTGAAATATGCGGTGGAGCGCAAGCCCTTCGGCAAGCCGCTCGCCGTCAATCAGGCGATCCAGTTCCCGCTGGTGGAACTCGCCACCCAGGCCGAGATGCTGCGCCAGCTGATCTACAAGACCGCGTGGGAAATGGACCAGATGCCGCACCCGGAGGTCGCCCGCCGCCTGTCCGACAAGGTGTCCATGTGCAATTACTACGCGAATCGCCTCTGCTGCGAGGCCGCCGACCGGGCGATGCAGGTGCATGGCGGCATCGGCTATTCGCGGCACAAGCCGTTCGAGCATATCTACCGCCATCACCGCCGCTATCGCATCACCGAAGGATCGGAGGAAATCCAGATACGCAAGGTCGCTGCCTTCCTGTTCCGCTTCGCCGGTCCGAACAAGGGCGTGCCATTTTAATCGATTAATTATCTAATTGACTTATGCCCGTCCCGCCCTGTAACGACAAAAGGCAGGCAAGGAAAACAGGGTGATGTCGCAGCGGGTGAAGACGGATATAAGCGGCCATGTCGCGCATGTGCGCATGGTCCGCGCGGACAAGATGAACGCGCTCGACGGCGCCATGTTCGAGGCATTGGTGGAAGCGGGCACGCAACTGGCCGGGAACGATGATGTCCGGGCGGTCGTCCTTTCCGGCGAGGGGCGCGGCTTTTGCGCCGGCATCGATCTTTCCAACCTCGCCGACCCGCAGGGACGCGACCGCGCCCGCATCGACATCGCCTCCCGCGCCTATGATGGCGTCAACATCGCCCAGCATGCGGTGATGCAATGGCGCCGCCTTCCCGTGCCGGTGATCGCGGCAATACAGGACGTCGCCTTCGGCGGCGGCTTCCAGCTCGCGTTGGGCGCCGACATGCGCTTCGTCGCCCCCGATGCGCGGCTGGCGCTGATGGAGGTGAAATGGGGCCTCATCCCCGACATGGCGGGCATGTTCCTGCTGCGCGGCCTCGTCCGCCCCGATCTCGCCGCCGAACTGCTGGCGAGCGGACGCGTCTTCACCGGCGAGGAGGCGGCGCGCCTTGGCCTCGCCACCCGCGTCTGCGCCGATCCGGTTGCCGAGGCGCTGTCCTTTGCCGGGGAAATCGCGGCCAAAAGCCCCGACGCGATCCGCGCGGGCAAGCGGCTGCTGTCCTTCGCCGACGAGGCGCTGTGCACCCGCATCCTCAATGCCGAGGCGACAGAGCAGCAGGCGCTGTTCGGCACCGCCAATCAGGCCGAGGCGGTGCGCGCAGGGCTGGCGAAGGAACAGGCGCGCTTCGGCCCGCCCGCCGCCGCGCCGGTTTATTCCTGAGGAGTTTGCGTTCATGTCCTTCGAGAAGATCATCGTCGAGCGCCGCAACGATGTCGGCATTATCCGGATGAATGATCCCGCCACGCTCAACGCCGTCACCATCCGGTCCTGCGAGGAACTGAGCGCGGCCTTCACCGATCTGGCCGCCTCGACCCGCGCGATCGTGCTGACCGGCGAGGGGCGGGGCTTCTGCTCCGGCGCCAATCTCGATCCCAGCATCCCGCTGCCGGAGGATTTCGGGCTGTCGCTGGAAACCCATATCAACCCGCTGATGACGACGCTGCGCGACCTGCCGGTGCCGTGGGTTTCGGCGGTGCGGGGCGCAGCGGCCGGTGTCGGCTGCGCGCTGGCGCTGGCCGCCGACCTGATCGTCGCGAGCGAGAGCGCCTATTTCCTCCAAGCCTTCGTCCGCATCGGCCTGGTGCCCGATGGCGGCTCCTCCCACCTGCTGATGCGCGCGATCGGCCGCGCGCGGGCGATGGAGATGATGATGCTGGGCGACAGGATCCCGGCCGTCCAGGCGTTGCAATGGGGCATGATCAACCGCGTGGCGCCGGAGGAAGAGGTGGAGGCGGTCGCGCTCGGTCTCGCCGAAAGGCTTGCCGGCGGGCCGACACGGACGCTGGGCCTGATCCGCAAGCTCGGCTGGACGGCGGCGGACAGCGACTGGGAAACCTCGCTTCAGACCGAGCGCGCGTTGCAGAATATCTGCGGCCGCACCCATGACGCGCGCGAGGCGATCGCCGCCTTTCAGGAAAAGCGGCCCGCCGCCTTCACCGGGGCCTGACAGTCGAGGAATGACCATGAGCTACAACAGCATCCGATATGCGGTCGCGGACGGAATCGCGACCATCACCCTGCATCGGCCCGACAAGCTGAACGCGTTCACCGTGGAAATGATGAACGAGATGATCGACGCATTCGACAAGGTCGATGCGGACGATGCGGTGCGGGCGGTGATCGTGACCGGCGAGGGGCGGGGCTTCTGCGCCGGGGCGGACCTCAGCGACGGGCCGTCGGCCTTCATCGCCGCCGAGGACACGCCCGTCCGCCCGGACGGATCGCTCGACTATTCCAGACAATCCGCGCGCGACGGCGGCGGTCTGGTGACGCTGCGCATCTTCCGCTGCCTGAAGCCGGTGATCGCCTGCATCAACGGCCCGGCGGTCGGCATCGGCGCGACCATGACGCTGCCGATGGACATCCGCCTCGCCAGCGAGGATGCGCGCATCGGCTTCGTGTTCGCGCGGCGCGGCATCGTGCCGGAGGCGGCCTCGTCCTTCTTCCTGCCGCGCATCGTCGGCATCAGCCAGGCGCTGCAATGGTGCTATAGCGGCCGCGTCTTTTCCGCGCGGGAGGCGAAGGAGGGCGGCCTCGTCAGCCAGGTGCTGCCGCCCGACGAGTTGTTGCCCGCCGCCATCGCCATCGCGCGGGAGATCGCCGACAATACCGCGCCCGTCTCGGTCGCGCTCATCCGCCAGATGATGTGGCGGGGGCTCGGCATGACGGACCCGATGGACGCGCACAAGGTGGACAGTCGGGGCATTTTGTCGCGCGGCCAGAGCGCCGATGTCGCCGAGGGCGTGGCCTCCTTCTTCGAAAAGCGGCCCGCCGTCTTCCCCGATCGCGTCTCCACCGGCATGCCCGACTATTTCCCCTGGTGGGAAGAACCGGCCTATAGCTGAAGGGAGCAAGGCATTATGACGGAATTGTTCAACGCCGATGCCTTTGCCGGCAAGACCGTGTTCATCGCGGGTGGGTCGAGCGGCATCAATCTGGGCATCGGCCTGCGCTTCGCCGAGCTGGGCGCCAATGTCTCGATCATCAGCCGCGACGCAGACCGGGTCGCGGGCGCGGTCGGCCAGCTGGAGGTGGCGGGCAGCGGCCGGATGATCGGCCGCTCCACCGACGTGCGCGACTATGCGGCGGTCGAGGAGGCGCTGAAGGCGACGCATGACGCGCTGGGGCCGATCGACGTGCTGATTTCCGGCGCGGCGGGCAATTTCCTGTCGCCGGTCGTCGGCCTTTCCGCCAACGCCTTCCGCACAGTGGTGGAGATCGATCTGATCGGCACGTTCAACGTGTTCCGCGCGGCATGGGATTATATCGCCAAACCGGGCGCCTCGCTGCTGGCGATCACGGCCGCGCAGGGCAAGCGGCCGGTCATGTTCCAGGCCCATGCCTGCGCGGCGAAGGCGGGCATCAACCTGCTGACCCAGACGCTCGCGATGGAATGGGGTCCGGCGGGCGTGCGCGTCAACGCGATCGCACCCGGCCCCATCGCCGACACGGCGGGCATGTCGAAGCTGGCGGCGAGCGAGGCAGCGACCGCCGCGATCAAGGGCCGCATTCCGCTGCGCGATTACGGCCGCAAGCGCGACATCGCCGACATGGCGGTGTTCCTGTCGAGCGACAATGCGCCCTATGTCACCGGCGCGATCATCGATTGCGACGGCGGCATGATATTGGGCGATGCGTCGGCGGATGCGCTGACGGTGCCGGTGCGGGGCTGATGGCCGACCCGTCCGCCCTTTTCAGCGGGTCCGGCCCGGTCCGGGCGGAGCATCGCTTCGACGAGGCGCGGCTGGAGCGGTGGCTGGGCGAGACGATTCCCGACTATGAGGGGCCGCTTCGGGTCGAGCAGTTCGCGGGCGGCCAATCCAACCCGACCTTCAAGCTCGTCACCGGCAACCGCGCCTATGTGCTGCGCCGCAAGCCTGCGGGCGTGCTGCTGAAGGGCGCGCATGCGGTGGATCGGGAGGCGCGCGTCATCGGCGCGCTGGGGGAGGCGGGCTTCCCTGTGCCGAAGCTTTACGGCCTGTGCACCGACGATAGCGTCATCGGCAGCTGGTTCTACGTGATGGAGATGGTCGAGGGCCGCATCTTCTGGCAATCGGCCTTTCCCCAATTGCCGCAGGCGGAGCGGGTCGCCTGCTTCGACGCGATGAACGACACCATCGCCCGGCTGCACCGGATCGACCCGATTTCGGTCGGCCTCGCCGACTATGGCCGGCCCGAAGGCTTCCTGTCGCGGCAGGTCGCGCGCTGGATCCGCCAATATCGGGACGATCCGCAGGCAGGCCGCCTCGCCGACATGGACATGCTGTGCGAATGGCTGCCCGCCAATCTGCCGGAGGAGCGGGGGGCGGCGATCTTCCACGGCGATTTCCGCGTCGACAACATGATCTTCCACCCGACCGAGCCGCGTATCGTCGCCGTGCTCGACTGGGAATTGTCCACGCTGGGCGATCCGCTCGCGGATTTCACCTTCCACATGATGATGTACCGCCTGCCCCCGGCGATCGGCGGTGGGCTGGAGGGGTTCGACCTGCCCGCGCTCGGCCTGCCGACGGAGGAGGATTATGTCGCGCGCTATTGCCGGCGCACCGGGCGCGAGCGGATCGGGCATCTCGATTTCTATGTCGCCTACAACATGTTCCGCCTCGCCTCGATCATCCACGGGATCAAGGGCCGCCATCTGCGCGGCACCGCATCCTCCGGCAATCCCGGCGAGATAGTCGACGCCCTGCCCCTGCTGGCCGCCCGCGCGCGGCGGCAGGCGGAACGCGCGCAGGTGGTATGAATGTTCAACAACAAACCTTTGAATGATGGGGAAATATCATGAAACTTGATGGTGCGGCAGCGGTGGTGACGGGCGGCGCAAGCGGCTTGGGCGAAGCGACGGCGCGGGCGCTGGCGGCGGCGGGCGTGAAGGTCGCGATCTTCGACCTGAATGCCGAGGCGGGCGAGAAGGTGGCGGGCGAGATCGGCGGCGTCTTCTGCCCCGTCAACGTCACCGACGACGCGTCGGTCGACGCGGGCTTCGAGAAGGCGCGCGCGGCGCATGGGCAGGAGCGCATCCTCGTCAACTGCGCGGGCACGGGCAACGCGTACAAGACCGCCTCGCGCGCGAAGGACGGCACGGTCAAGCATTTCCCGATCGACGAGTTCAACAAGATCATCCAGATCAATCTGGTCGGGACCTTCCGCTGCATCGCCAAGTCGGCGGCGGGCATGCTGTCGCTGGAGCCGATGGAGGATGGCGAGCGCGGCGCGATCGTCAATACCGCCTCGGTCGCGGCGGAGGACGGGCAGATGGGTCAGGCGGCCTATTCGGCGTCCAAGGGCGGCATCGTCGGCCTGACCCTGCCGGTCGCGCGCGACCTGATGGGGGACGGCATCCGCGTCAACACCATCCTGCCCGGCATCTTCAACACGCCGCTGATGAACGGCGCGCCGGACAATGTGAAGGAAGCGCTGGCCGCCAGCGTGCCTTTCCCCAAGCGCTTCGGCGATCCCGCCGAATATGCGTCGCTGGCGGTAGAAATGTGCCGTAACAGCTATTTCAACGGCGAGGATGTCCGCCTCGACGGCGCCATCCGCATGGCGCCGCGCTGACGGAAGCGGGGAGGGCGAGGCGCATGGCCGGTCCGCTGCAAGGCATCCGCATCGTGGAGATGGCGGGGATCGGCCCCACGCCGTTCGCCGGCATGATGCTGGCGGACAACGGCGCGGAGGTCATCCGCATCGAACGGCCGGGAACGCCGCCCGACCCGTGGGACCCGCTGCTGCGTTCGCGCACCCGGCTGGAAATGGACCTCAAGGACCCGCGGCAGGTTGCGCGGCTGCGCGAGTTGCTGCGCACCGCGGAGGGGGTGATCGAGGGGTATCGGCCGGGCGTCATGGAGCGGCTGGGGCTGGGCCCGGATGTGCTGCTGGCGGACAATCCCCGCCTCGTCTTCGGCCGGATGACCGGTTGGGGGCAGGAGGGCCCGCTCGCCCCGCTGGCCGGTCACGACATCAACTATATCTCCATTTCCGGCGTGCTGGGCGCGCTCGGCCGGGCGGGCGAGCAGCCGACGCCGCCGATCAACCTCGTCGGCGATTTCGGCGGCGGCGGCATGCTGCTCGCCTTCGGCATGGTTTCCGCGCTGCTGGCGGTGAAGGCGGGCGGCAAGGGGCAGGTGGTCGACTGCGCGATGACCGACGGATCGGCGCTGCTGATGGCGATGATCTGGGGCTTCCGGGCCAATGGCGGCTGGCGCGAGGAACGCGGCGTCAACCTGCTCGACACCGGCGCCGCCTATTATGACACGTTTCGGACGAAGGACGGGCAGTTCGTCTCGGTCGGATCGATCGAGCCGCAATTCTACGCGATCCTGCGCGACCGGCTCGGCCTGGCCGGTGATCCCGATCTGGACGAGCAGAATGATCCGGCGCTCTGGCCCGCGCAAAAGGCAAAGATCGCCGCC
>Ga0180222_1002620_pt1 | contig 13965 bp, 12 predicted proteins | sample eDN5th37CKraftOP_FD_151336 | JGI IMG/M metagenome (GOLD analysis project Ga0180222, IMG submission 151336) | Enriched Organic Plus compost microbial communities from Emeryville, California, USA - eDNA 5th pass 37_C Kraft OP (version 2) (version 2) ... | reverse complement strand
AAAGGGCCTCGCCACGCTCTGCATCGGCGGCGGCATGGGCATCGCCATGTGCATCGAGCGCTGATAGCGGCGGCATGAGGTAAGGGACAAGGCCCGCTTTCCGGTGAGGAAGGCGGGCCTTTTCGTTAGGTGAAAACGGCGGCGGGTTGCTGCCAGAAGTGGTCGTTCGCCTTTACCGTCATGCTGAACTTGTTTCAGCATCCATCAAGCCCAACAGACCACCGGTCAATCCGGTGGGTTATGGCCGCCAACCCACCCAAATCCGCTATTCTCGCCGCGTCATGCCAGCACAGGCTGGCCTCTAAGGCAACGGCGCGCGACATGGCCCGCGGCCCCAGCCTGCAATGGGGTGACGGTAAAGGCGAAGGTCCACTCCCATCCTTTCCCGCCATAGACATCATTCACCTCCGGTGACAGCCCCGCCCCCACCCGCTATGCCATCCCCATGCCCTATCTCTACCTCATCCTCGCCATCACCGCCGAGGTCATCGCCACCTCCTCCATGAAGGCGTCGGACGGTTTCACGCGCCTTGCCCCCTCGCTGGTGACGGTGACGGGCTATTGCATCGCCTTCTATTGCCTCTCGCTCACGCTGCGGGACATTCCCACCGGCGTCGCCTATGCGATCTGGTCAGGCGTCGGCATCGTGCTGATCGCGCTCATCGCATGGCTGCTGCACGGGCAACGGCTCGACCTGCCCGCGATCATCGGCATAGCGCTGATCATCGCCGGGGTGGCGGTGATGCAGCTCTTCTCGAAGATGTCGGCGCATTGACGACGCGCGGCGCCGCCCGCTCCCTCACACCCAGTAGCGGTCGAAGCGCTGGCCCAGCCCGGTCAGCAGCTCATATTGCGACAGGCCGGTCAACAGCGCGGTGAAGGACAGGTCGTAATCGATATCGACCCAGTCGCCTTCCTTCAGATCGGGCCGCTCGGTCACGTCGATGGTCACGAGGTCCATCGACACCCGGCCGATCACCGGCAGGCGCGCATCGCCTTTCAGCGCCGTCCCGGCGCCCGACAGGATGCGCGCATAGCCATCCGCATAGCCGAGGTTGATCGTCGCCGTCTCCATCGTCCGGTCGGCCACGAAGGTCGCGCCATAGCCCACCGACTCCCCGCCGCGCACGGTGCGCCGCTGGAGGATCTCGGCCTGCGGCGTCGCCACCGGGCGGATGTTCCCCTCGCATTCGGGATGGGCGATGCCGCCATAAAGCGCCAGTCCCGGCCGCGCGAGGTCGAACAGGAACTTCTCCCCGCGGCAGATGCCCGCGCTGTTGGCGAGGCTGTAGCGCTTCGCCGTCACCCGCCTGGCGATGTCGCCGAACAGCATCAGTTGCACATCGTTGAGATAATGCTCTTCCTCCGCCGCGACGAGGTGGCTCATCAGCGTGTCGATCTCCAGCCCGTCCAGCAGCGAGAAATCGAGGTCGCTCAGCGACAGGCCCAGCCGGTTCATGCCGGTGTCGATCATCACGTCGCAGGGGCCGCCGCCCGCTTCCTTCCAGCGCGCGATCTGCTCCGCGCTGTTCAGCACCGGCCGCGCGGGCGAGGCGAGCGCGATCCGCATATCCTCCGGCCGCACGCCGTGCAGGACGCTGAGGCCGCCCCCCTCGCCCAGCCCGTCCTGCACGTCCAGCGCCTCCGCCCAGGTGGCGACGAAGAAATCGCGGCACCCCGCGCCGGCCAGATGCGCCATCACCTCGCGCGCGCCCAGGCCGTAGCCATTGGCCTTGATCGCCGCGCCGCAGGCCGCCTGCCCGCACCGCTCGCCGAGCCAGCGATAATTGGACAGCAGCGCCGCGCGATCCAGCCTCAGCCGCAGGGGCGATTGATAGTTCAGGTTCATCAGCGGCGGAATTCCCATCAGGTCCGGGTCAACGACTTGGTGCATTCGGGCGGCCTTTTCCCTTACCGGCGGACAGTTGCGCATGCATGGTTAACAGCGCATAGACATTACCGGTCAGGGCGGCAATAGCCCGCTCCGGCCCTGCGTCCTATCCCGCAAAATAGTTTGAATACTATTTACGATGCCGAAAAAAGGCGGTTCGCCGCAGTCGTCGGAACGGGCGTCAGAACAGGCGCGCGCCATCGGGAACGCGCATGTCGGGGGAGAAAAGCACCACCTCGCCCTCCTCGTCCCCGAAGCCGAGCGTCAGCACTTCGGAGAGGAACTTGCCGATCTGGCGCGGCGGAAAATTGACCACCGCCGCCACCTGCCGCCCGACGAGCCGGTCCGGCATATAATGGGTGGCGATCTGCGCGCTGCTCTTGCGGCGGCCGATGACCGGGCCGAAATCGATGACCAGCTTGATCGCGGGCTTGCGCGCCTCCGGGAAGGGCTCGGCCGAGACGATGGTGCCGACGCGGATATCGACCTTCAGGAAATCGTCAAAGCCAATCTCCGCCGCGATCGGAGAGTCCGGCGCATGATGCAGGTGCATGAAATCCTCTTCGAAAGCAGGTCCTTGTCGCGCACCTTACACCCAAACGGGCGCGCCTTTCCAGACACGCCCGTCCGATGGACCGGAAACAGAGGGAAGCCGTTATTCCAGTTCCAATATGATGCTGTCGACCGGCAGGCTGTCCCCGGCGGCGGCGCTCACCTTCCTGACCACGCCCGCCTTCTGCGCGCGCAGGATATTCTCCATCTTCATCGCCTCGATGACGGCGAGCGGCTGGCCGATCTCGACCTTGTCGCCTTCCTGCACGTTGAGCGCGACCAGCAGGCCCGGCATCGGGCAGATCAGGAAGCGAGAGAGATCCGGCGGAATCTTTTCGATCATGTGCGCGGCATAGGGCGCGATGCTGGCGGGCAGCACGCGGGCGAAATGGCTTGCGCCCCGGCAGGTCAGGCGGAAGCCGGTCGGCACCGGCGCGATGCGCACCGACAGCGGCTCACCATCCACCGCCGCGTCGATGATCCGGTCGCCCGGCGTATATTCGAGGCTGAGGTCGAGCGGCTGCCCGTCGACGATCACCTCGTCGAGGCGGATCGACACCGCATGATCGACATCGGCGATCCGCACCACCCAGTCCGCCGGGGGCTTCAGCCGGTCGCCCAGCTGGCCGTCGATGCGGCGCGCCCGGTCGGCCATCGCCGTGCCCGCGAAGGCGGCGACGGCGGCGAGGCTGCGCAGCAGTTCCGGCGAGGCGGGGGCGCCGCCAAAGCCTTCGGGATATTCCTCGGCGATGAAGCCGGTGGAAAGGTTACCCGCGCGGAAGCGCTCATGCTGCATGATCGCGGACAGGAAATCGATATTATGCCCCGGCCCCTCGATCTCGAAGCGATCCAGCGCCTCGATCTGCCGGTCGATCGCCTGCTCGCGCGTCTCGCCCCAGGTGACGAGCTTGGCGATCATCGGGTCGTAGAACATCGACACCTCGCCGCCTTCGATCACGCCATCATCGACGCGCACGCCCTCGCCTTCCTCCGGCGGGTTGTAGCGCACCAGACGGCCCGTCGAGGGCAGGAAGCCGCGATAGGGATCCTCGGCATAGACGCGGTTCTCGATCGACCAGCCGTTGATCTTCACATCCGCCTGGCCGAAGGACAGCTTCTCGCCATTGGCGACGCGGATCATCTGCTCGACCAGATCGAGGCCGGTGATCTCTTCCGTCACCGGATGCTCCACCTGAAGCCGGGTATTCATCTCAAGGAAGTAGAAGCCGTCGCCGGTGGTGTCCGTGCCCGACACGATCAGTTCGACCGTGCCCGCGCTGAAATAGCCCACCGCGCGGGCCAGCGCGACGCACTGCTCACCCATCTTGCGGCGCATTTCCGGCGAGACGAAGGGCGACGGCGCTTCCTCCACCACCTTCTGGTGACGGCGCTGGATCGAGCATTCGCGCTCGTTGAGGTAGACGATGTTGCCGTGCTGGTCGCCCAATATCTGGATTTCGATATGGCGCGGGCTTTCGATGAACTTCTCGATAAACACGCGATCGTCGCCGAAGCTCGCCAGCCCCTCGCGCTTGGTCGCCTCGAAGCCCTCGCGCACGTCCTGCTCGCTATAGGCGAGGCGCATGCCCTTGCCGCCGCCGCCCGCCGACGCCTTCATCATCACCGGATAGCCGATCTCGTTGGAGATGCGCACCGCATGCTCGGTATCGTCGATCTCGCCGACATAGCCGGGGACGACATTGACCCCCGCTTCCTTGGCGAGTTTCTTGGATTCGATCTTGTCGCCCATCGCGGCGATCGCGTTGGCGGGGGGGCCGATGAAGATGATGCCCGCCTCGTCCAGCGCCTTGCGGAAGCTCTCGCGCTCCGACAGGAAGCCGTAGCCGGGGTGCACCGCATCGGCGCCGGTCGCCTTGCATGCCTCGATGATCTTGTCCGCGAGCAGATAGGATTGCGCGGCGGGCGGCGGGCCGAGATGCACCGCCTCGTCCGCCATCAGCACATGGGGGCTGCGCGCGTCGGCATCCGAATAGACCGCGACGGTCGCGATGCCCATTTTCCGCGCGGTACGGATCACGCGGCACGCAATCTCGCCACGGTTCGCGATCAGGATTTTGGTGATTGCCATTCTACTTCCTGCCCCAGTCCTATTCAAATTCCTCACCCCGTTCGGGCTGAGCCTGTAGAAGCCCCGTCCTTCTTCTCGAAGAGAAGTGCAGCCCGTCGACACGCTCGGGGCGAACGGAGAGGTTGATATTTATCCAGCGGCGGCGATGATGCGGTTTCCATTCATTCGGCCGCTTCCTCCAGATGCCCGTGCGGCGCGGCCTGCATCGCCGCGATGCCGAGCTTGCCCAGCAGCGCCCCGTCGCTGTCGTCGCCCGCATTGGGCGCGGTCAGCAGGCGGTCGCCGGTGAAGATGCTGTTCGCCCCCGCCATGAAGCACAGCGCCTGACAACTCTCGCTCATGCTCTCGCGGCCCGCCGACAGGCGTACCATCGAATGCGGCATGGTGATGCGCGCCACCGCCACGGTGCGCACGAACTCGATCTCGTCGATCCTGGCGAGCGGTGTGTCGGCGAGCATGTCGCCCAGCACCGTGCCCCTGACCGGCACCAGCGCGTTGATCGGCACGCTTTCCGGGTGCGGCATGGAGGCGAGCGCATGGATGAAGCCGATGCGGTCCTCGCGCCTCTCGCCGAGGCCCACAATGCCGCCGCAGCACACGTTTATCCCTGCATCGCGCACATTTTCCAGTGTCTCCACCCGGTCCTCGAAGGTACGGGTCGAGATGATGTTCGCGTAATTTTCCGGCGCGGTGTCGATATTGTGGTTGTAGTAATCGAGCCCCGCCGCCGCGAGCTGCTTCGCCTGATCGGCCGACAGCATGCCCAGCGTCATGCAGGTTTCCATGCCCATCGCCCGCACGCCCTTCACCATCTCGATGAGGGCGGGCATGTCGCGATCCTTGGGATTGCGCCACGCCGCGCCCATGCAGAAGCGCCCGGAGCCGCCGTCCTTCGCCTGCGCCGCCGCCTGCAGCACCGCGCGCACGTCCATCAGCTTGGTCGCCTTGACGCCGCTGTCCGCGCTCGCCGACTGGCTGCAATAGCCGCAATCCTCCGGACAGCCGCCGGTCTTGATCGACAGCAAGGTCGACAGCTGCACCTCGTTGCGCGGGTGATTGGCGCGGTGCACCGTCTGGGCCTCGTACAGCAGGTCCATGAACGGCAGGTCGAACAGTGCCGTTATCTCGTCGCGGGTCCAGTCGGTGCGGGGTTCGAAGGTCATTCTGCGGCCTCTTCCAGTGGGGGCATGTTGTGGCCGAGCAGACGCAGCACATCGGCCGCGCATTCGACCACATTCGTCCCCGGCCCATAAATGCCCTGAACGCCTGCGTCACGCAGATATTCATAGTCCTGCGGGGGGATGACGCCGCCCGCGATCACCTTGATATCGGCCCGCCCTTCCGCCTTCAGCAGGCGGATCAGCTCCGGGATCAGCGTCTTGTGCCCGGCCGCGAGGCTGGACGCGCCGACCACGTCGACCTTCTTCTCCAGCGCCAGGGCGAGCGTTTCCTCCGGCGTCTGGAACAGCGGGCCGGACACCACCTCGAAGCCCATGTCGCTGAACGCCGAAGCGACGACATTGGCGCCGCGATCATGCCCGTCCTGCCCCATCTTGGCGACCAGCAGGCGCGGCTTGCGGCCGAGGCGGTGCTCGACGGCCTGCACTCCGTCGAGCACCTGTTGCCAACGGCTGTCCCCCTCATAGGGGGCAGCGTAGACACCCTTGACCGGTGTCGGCACCGTGCCATAGCGGTCGAACACGACCTCCATGGCGGCGGAGATTTCGCCCAGCGTCGCCCTCGCCCGCGCGGCGTCCACCGCCAGCGCGAGCAGATTGCCCTTGCCCTTCGCCCCTTCGGTCAGCGCCTTGAGCGCCGCCTGGCAGGCTTCCTCGTTCCTGTTGGCCTTGACCTGGTTGATGCGCGCGATCTGCGCCTCGCGCACCTTGGTGTTGTCCACCTCCAGCGTTTCGAGCAGGTCCTCGTTCGCCAGACGATATTTGTTGACGCCGACGATCACGTCCTCGCCGCGATCGACGCGGGCCTGACGCGCGGCGGCGGCCTCCTCGATCATCGCCTTGGGCCAGCCCGCGCCCACGGCCTTGGCCATGCCGCCTTCGGCCTCGACGCGCTCGATGATCTCCCACGCCTTGTCGACCAGTTCCTGCGTCAGCGCCTCGATATAATAGCTGCCGCCCAGCGGATCGACGACATTGCACATGCCCGTCTCTTCCTGGATGACGATCTGCGTGTTGCGGGCGATACGGGCCGAGAAATCGGTCGGCAGCGCGATCGCCTCGTCCAGCGCATTGGTGTGCAGCGACTGGGTGCCGCCCAGCATCGCCGCCATCGCCTCGATCGTCGTGCGGATGACGTTGTTATACGGGTCCTGCTCGGTCAGCGACACGCCGGACGTCTGGCAATGGGTGCGCAGCATCTTGGAGCGCTCGGACTTCGCGCCCAGCTGCGTCATCGCCCGATACCAGAGCGCGCGGGCCGCGCGCAGCTTAGCGATCTCCATGAAGAAGTTCATGCCGATGGCGAAGAAAAAGCTCAGCCGCCCGGCGAACTTGTCGATATCGAGGCCCGACGCCACGCCATATTTCACATATTCCATGCCGTCGGCGATGGTGAAGGCCAGTTCCTGCACCTGCGTCGCACCGGCCTCCTGCATATGATAGCCGGAGATGGAGATGCTGTTGAACTTCGGCATATGGTCCGCCGTATAGGCGAAGATGTCCGAGATGATCCGCATCGAGGGTTCGGGCGGATAGATATAGGTGTTGCGGACCATGAACTCCTTGAGGATGTCGTTCTGGATGGTCCCGGAAAGCTTGTCCTGCGAAACGCCCTGCTCTTCCGCCGCGATGATGTAGAAGGCGAGGCAGGGAATGACCGCGCCGTTCATCGTCATGGAGACGGACATTTCGTCGAGCGGAATCTGGTCGAAGAGGATCTTCATGTCCTCGACGGAATCGATCGCCACGCCCGCCTTGCCGACATCGCCTACGACGCGCGGATGGTCGCTGTCATAGCCCCGGTGCGTCGCAAGGTCGAAAGCGACCGACAGGCCCTTCTGCCCCGCCGCAAGGTTGCGGCGATAGAAGGCGTTGGATTCCTCGGCGGTCGAAAAACCCGCATATTGGCGGATCGTCCACGGACGGCCCGCATACATGCTGGCCTTGACGCCACGGGTGAACGGCGCGAAGCCCGGCAGGCCCGGATCGACCGTCACATCCTCGGCCGTATAGAGCGGCTTTACGATAATGCCTTCGGGCGTATGCCAGTCGAGGGACTTGCCCTTGACTTCCTTGTCCGCCAGTTGCTTCCAATCTTCGAGATCGGCCATCGTCATGCACCCTTGAACAGCGGCTGGCGCTTTTCGGCAAAGGCCGCCACCGCTTCCCTGAAATCTGCGGTAAGACCGGCGCGGCTCTGGTTCGCGCGCTCGGTCGCGAGGGTTTCGTCCAGCCGCTGCGTCAGCGCGGCGGCAACCTGCTTGCGGATCATGCCGATGGCGATGGTCGGCCCGTTGGCGAGGCGCGCGGCGATCGCCTGCGCCTGCGCGAGCGTCTCGCCATCCTCCACCACGCGGGTGACGAGGCCCGCGGCGCGCGCTTCTTCCGCGCCCATCTTCTCGCCGAGCAGCGCCATTTCGAGCGCGCGGGCCCGGCCGACCGCCTGCGCGACCAGCCAGGTCGCCCCGGCATCGGGGACCAGCCCGATATTGACGAACGCCAGCAGCAGATAGGCAGAGCGCGCCGCGACGGTGATGTCGCCCAGCAGCGCCAGCCCCAGCCCCGCGCCCACGGCCGGGCCGTTGATCGCCGTCACCACCGGAATGTCGAGGCCGGCGATCTTCCGCACGAACGGATTGTAATGCTGATCGAGCAGCACGCCCAGATCATCGGGCAGCGCATCCTCGCCCTCAAGCACGAGATCGGCGCCGGAGCAGAAGGCCCGCCCCTCGCCGGTCAGCACCAGCGCCCGCACGCCCGCGGCCAGCGCCGCGTCGATGGCGGCGGTGGCTTCCCCGAACAGCGCGGGCGTCAGCGCGTTCAGCCGGTCGGGCCGATTGAGCGTCAGCGTCGCGACCTTGTCCGCGATGTCGAGCCTGATGGTCTGCCAAGGATTCTGATCGTCGCTCAATGCCCGGCGCCTTCCTTTGGCGTTTCCATGATTTCGGTGAGGATGCCGTTCATGTCCTTGGGGTGGACGAAGAAGATCAGCGTCCCGTGCGCACCGATGCGCGGCTCGCCCAGCACTCTCTTCCCCATGGCGAGGAACTCCTCCCGCGCCGCATGGATATCGGGCACCTCATAGCACATATGATGCTGCCCGCCGAACGGGTTCTTCGCCAGGAAGCCGTGGATCGGGCTGTCCTCGCCCAGCGGCTCGATCAGTTCGATCTGCGTGCCGTTGGTGCCGTTCTCGCCCGGCGTGTCGACGAAGCACACCTTCACCCCCTGCGCGGGCAGGTCGAACGGCTCATGGATATGCGTCGCGCCCATCACGTCGCGATAATAGGCGACGGATTGCTCGATCGACGGGGTGGCGACCCCGACATGGTTCAGGCGTCCGAGTTTCATCGCATCCCTCTCAGAGCGGAATATTATCGTGCTTCTTCCACGGATTTTCGAGCGCCTTGTTGCGCAGCTTGCGCAGGCCGAGCGCGATCCGGCGGCGGGTCGAATGGGGCGCGATCACCTCGTCGATGAAGCCCTTCGACGCGGCCACGAACGGATTGGCGAAGCGATCCTCATATTCCTTGGTGCGCTCGGCGATCTTGTCCGGGTCGCCGATGTCGGAACGGAAGATGATCTCCACCGCGCCCTTCGCGCCCATCACCGCGATCTCGGCGGTCGGCCACGCATAGTTCAAATCGCCGCGCAGATGCTTGGAGGCCATGACGTCATAGGCGCCGCCATAGGCCTTGCGCGTGATGACGGTGATCTTCGGCACGGTCGCCTCGGCATAGGCGAACAGCAGCTTCGCGCCATGCTTGATGATGCCGCTATGCTCCTGCCCGACGCCCGGCAGGAAGCCCGGCACGTCGACGAAAGTGACGATCGGAATCTCGAACGCATCGCAGAAGCGGACGAAGCGCCCGGCTTTCTTGGAAGCGTTGATGTCGAGGCAGCCCGCCAGCACCATCGGCTGGTTGGCGACGATGCCCACGGTGCGCCCCTCGATCCGTCCGAAACCGGTGATGATGTTCCCGGCATGGGCAGGCTGCAACTCGAAGAAATCGCCCTCGTCCACCGTCTTGCGGATCAGCTCGTGCATGTCGTAGGGCTGGTTCGCATTGGCGGGGATCAGCGTGTCGAGGCTGTCCTCGACCCGGTCCCACGGGTCGGCCGAGGGCCGTTCCGGCACGCCCTCGCGGTTGCTGGCGGGCAGCAGGTCGACCAGATCGCGTGCGGCCAGCAGCGCCTCGATATCATTCTCGAACGCCACGTCGGCCACGCCGGATTTGGTCGTGTGCGTCACCGCGCCGCCCAGCTCCTCCTGCGTCACCACCTCGTTCGTCACCGTCTTGACCACGTCCGGGCCGGTCACGAACATATAGCTCGAATCCTTCACCATCATGATGAAGTCCGTCATCGCCGGGGAATAGACCGCCCCGCCCGCGCACGGCCCCATGATGAGGCTGATCTGCGGCACCACGCCGGACGCCAGCACGTTGCGCTGGAACACCTCGGCATAGCCGCCCAGCGAGGCGACGCCTTCCTGAATACGCGCGCCGCCGCTGTCGTTGAGGCCGATCACCGGCGCGCCGACCTTCATCGCCATGTCCATGATCTTGCAGATCTTCTGCGCATGGCGCTCCGACAGCGAGCCGCCGAACACGGTGAAATCCTGGCTGAACACGAAGACGAGGCGGCCGTTGATCGTGCCCGATCCGGTGACGACGCCGTCGCCCGGAATATGGCTCTGCTCCATGCCGAAATCGGTGCAGTTATGCTCGACATACATGTCGAGTTCCTCGAAGCTGCCCGCGTCCAGCAACACATCGAGCCGTTCCCGCGCCGTCAGCCGCCCCTTGGCATGCTGGGCGTCGATGCGCTTCTGCCCGCCGCCGAGCCGCGCCGCCTCGCGCTTTTGTTCCAGCCGCTCGATGATCGCCATTTTGGTCATAGTCTCTCCCTCCGCGGCGCCTCTTCGCCCGGACCTCTTCCATCCCCCTTTTCAGCCCCTGTAGGAAAGAGCAAATGTGAATTTGCGGAATTGCAAATCGCGATTTTGCAAATTAGAGGGAGGCGATGGCAAGGGGAAACAGGCTTTTCGTCGGCGGCAGGCTGCGCCAGTTGCGGCTCGACCAGCGGATGGATCAGGCGGGGATGGCGAAAATCCTCGGCATTTCCGTCTCCTATCTTTCGCAACTGGAAAATGACGACCGCCCGCTGACCGCCAAGGTCAAGGCCGCGCTGGCGCAGGCCTATCCGGTCGACTGGGCCGCGTTCGACAACCGCGAGGACGAGCAGCTGCTCGGCGCCTTCGTCCATGCGCTGGCCCAGCCCGATGTCGCGGGGCCGGCGCTGGAGCCGGAGCGGATCGAGAAGCTGCACCTCCATTATCCCGAATTCGCCGCGCGCTATGTCGACCTGCACCGCGCCTTCCGCCAGACGCATGAGCGGCTCAACATGGTCGAGGAAGCGATCGCCAACGACATGGCCGCCCATGCGCGCATGCCGTGGGAGATGGTGCGCGACTGGTTCCACGACACCGGCAACTATATCCACGAGCTGGATTGCGAGGCGGAGGCGCTGCGCGCCGGCATCTGCCCGCGCGACCGGCTGGAGGAGGCCGACCTCGTCGCCGCGCTGCGCGACCGGCACGGCACGCAGGTGGTGGTGGAGGAAAACCCGGCCCATCATCTGCGCCGCTACGACCGGGATCGCAACATCCTCCATATCGACGCCGCCGTGCCGCCCGAAAGCCGCACCTTCCTGCTCGCGCATCAGCTGATGGGCCTGCACGCCCGCCCGCTGATCGACGCCATCGTCGCGCAGGCGGGGCTTTCCCCGGCGGGGGCGGACAAGTTGCTGGCGGTCGGCCTCGCCAATTACGCCGCGGGCGCGCTGATGATGCCCTATGCCCGCTTCCGCGCCGCCGCGCGCGCGGTGCGGCACGACATCGACCGGCTGGCGCGCCGCTTCGGCGTGTCGTTCGAGCAGGCCTGCCATCGCCTCTCGACGCTGCAACGCCCCGGCGCGCGCGGCATCCCCTTCTTCTTCTGCCGCGTGGACATGGCGGGCAACATCACCAAGCGCCACAGCGCCACCCGCCTGCAATTCGCGCGCTTCGGCGGCGCCTGCCCGCTCTGGGTGGTGCATGAGGCGGTGGCGATCCCCGACCGCATCCTGACGCAACTGGGCGAAACGCCGGACGGGGTACGCTATGTGTCGATGGCCAAGGGGCTGGTGAAGCCCTCGGGCAGCTTCACCCGCGCGCCGCGCCGCTATGCGGTCGCGCTGGGCTGCGAGATCGAGCATGCGGCGAACTTCATCTATGCCGACGGGCTGCAACTGCGCGACGAGGCGGCGGCCACGCCCATCGGCGTCACCTGCCGCCTGTGCCCGCGCCGCGGATGCGACCAGCGCGCCTTCCCGCCGACCGACCGCCCGATCCGCGTCGACCCCGACAATCGCGACGTGGTGCCCTACTCGATCGAGTGACGTCAGCGCGCCTCGATCATCGCCACGTCGATATGGAAGGACCCGTCCTCCTCTATCCCGAAATGCCGGGCGACCTCGGCCGGGGCCTGCCGCTGGAGCGAGCGGATCGCCGCGACATGATCGTCCGGCGTGCGCATCCGCGCCGTCCAGACGGGGAAGTCCATCCGCAGCCGCCAGCACCGGGATTGCTCGCTGACGAAGCCCGCCCGGCCCAGCGCGGCGATCCATTCGCTTTGCCGGTAGTCGCGCACATGGGAGGTATCGCGCAGCAGCTCCACCGCCTGCAAATGCATGTCCGCCCGCGCCTTCTCCGGCGCGACCACGTCGATGAAGATCGCATGGCCGCCGGGCGCCAGCACCCGCCGCGCCTCGCGCAGGCCCGCCTCGAAATCCTGCCAGTGATGGGCGGAAAAGCGGCAGGCGAGGAAATCGAAATGGCCGTCCGCGAACGGCAGCGCCTCGGCCCGCGCCACCTGCCCCGCGACATTGCCCAGCCCCTTCGCCGCCGCCTGCGCCAGCACCGCGCCGACCATCTCCTCCGACAGGTCGCAGGCCGTCACCTGCCCGGCATGGGGCGCCATATGATAGCTCACATGCCCGCCGCCCGCCCCCAGATCGAGCGCATGGCGCGGCGCCAGCTCCCGCGTCCGCGCGGCGATATGCTCAAGGTCGGCGCCGCCCGCGTGCACCGCGCTTTCCACATAGGCGGCGGCCCTCGGCCCGAACTGGCCGCGGACGATGGAGTCATGGGATTGGGTCATGATCTTTTCTTTTCCTTTCCCGTCCCCTGTCACCCGGATTTTACCCTGTTACAATGGACAAGCTTATCCTGTTATAAGACTTATCATGCCAACGGAAGAACAACGACGCTTATTGGGCGCCTTCGTCCGCGCCCGGCGCGAGGGGCTGCGCCCGGACGAGCCGGGCCGCAGGCGCCGCACGCCGGGATTGCGGCGCGAGGAACTGGCCGCGCGCGCCGGGATCGGCGTCACATGGTGCGCGTGGATCGAGCAGGGCCGCGACGTGCGCGCTTCGGCCGACACCCTCTCCCGCCTCGCCCGCGCGCTGTGTCTCACCCCGGCCGAGCGTGCCTATCTGTTCGAACTGGCCGAGCGCCACGACCCGGACAATCCCGCGGCGCCGGACGGCGGGGAAGCGCCCGCCTCCATCGCCGCGCTGGTCGCCGCGCTCGGCTGGCCCGCCTATGGGCTGGACCCCGGCTGGACCGTATGCGCCGCCAATGCCGCCGCCCGGCGGCTGTTCGTCGGCCTGTTCGATGAAGAGGGCGGGCGGCCCAACCTGCTGCGCTACGTATTCACCGCGCCGGAGGCCAGGCGGCTCCTTCCCGACTGGGAAAGCCGCGCCTGCCGCCTTCTGGCGGAGTTCCGCGCCGATTATGGCCGCCACCTCACGGACCCGCGCGCGCGATCGGTGATCGACTGGCTGACCGCGCACAGCGAGGCTTTCCGGCGGGCGTGGGAGAGGCAGGACGTGCTCGATCGCGAGGGCGGGCTGCGCCTCTTCCTGCATCCGCAGGACGGCGCGCTGCGCTTCGAGCAGCATACGGTGCAGGCGTCCGACCGGTCGGATTTCAAGCTGGTGGCGTTGCAGCCCCTGCCGCCCGCCTAGGCTTTGTCCGCGTTTTCCGTTGAAAACGCTCTGGCGGCGGCAATGGCGGCGGCGACCGACGCCTTCGCCTGCGGGCTGTTGCGCCAGCAGCTCCCGCCGAGCAGCAGCGCGATGCGGGCGCGGATATCCTCTTCCTCCTGCGCGGCGAGATCGGCCAGCGTGGCGATGCCCAGCTGCTCGAACCG
>Ga0180222_1002619_pt1 | contig 13968 bp, 16 predicted proteins | sample eDN5th37CKraftOP_FD_151336 | JGI IMG/M metagenome (GOLD analysis project Ga0180222, IMG submission 151336) | Enriched Organic Plus compost microbial communities from Emeryville, California, USA - eDNA 5th pass 37_C Kraft OP (version 2) (version 2) ... | reverse complement strand
GAGCGGATAAGGGTGGCGGATGATCGCGAGACTGCGGGGCATATTGACCGATTTCGGCGCCGATTTCGCGGTGATCGACGTGAACGGCGTCGGCTATCTCGTCTCCGCCTCCAGCCGCACTCTCTCTGCGCTCGGCGCGATCGGCGACGAGGTCGTGTTGCACACCGAGATGCTGGTCGGCGAGGACTTCATCCGCCTCGTCGGCTTCGCCAGCGCCGGCGAGCGGGACTGGTTCCGTCTGCTCGTCTCGGTCCAGGGCGTCGGCGCGCGGGTGGCGCTCGCGATCCTCTCGGCCCTCTCCGCCGACGAACTCGCCAATGCGGTCGCCGCGGGCGACGAGGCGATGATCGCGCGCGCGCAAGGGGTGGGTCGCAAGCTCGCCCAGCGCATCGTCAACGAGCTGAAGGACAAGGCGGGCGGCGTGGCATTGGGCGGCGTCGTGGCCGGCGGCAAGGCGGCCCCCTCCGGCGCGCGCGCCGACGCCCTCTCGGCGCTCGCCAATCTCGGCTTCAAGCCCGCCGAGGCATCGGCCGCCGTCGCGAAGGCGGAGGCGGAGCTGGGGCCGGAGGCGACGCTCGACGCGCTCGTCCGCCTCGCGCTCAAGAAGGCGGCGAAATGAGGGGGCGGCAATGATCTATTTCTGGGCCTATCTGCTCAGTACCGGCGGCGGGCTTCTCCTCCTTTCGCCGATCGTGCGGATCATGCACCTCACCTCGGGCACGCGTGGTACGCCCGCCGATCAGGCAGGCCGGCATCGGCCGCTGTTCCGCTGGCTGGACGTCTGGGTCGGCTTTACCGAACGCGCCATCGCCACGACCCTGTTCATCTGGGCGCCCAGGCAATTACCGCTGTTCATCGGCGGCTGGGTCGTCGCGAAGCTGGCCGCCGGCTGGGGACGGCATCAGGACCCGAATTATGCGCCGGCCCACGTCATCGCCCTGGTCGGCAACGCCCTTTCGTTCACGGTCGCTATTGCGGCAGGGATGCTGGTCCGTCCTGAATCCCTAGCCATATTGAGTGCCGCCCCATGAGCGACCCTGACCGCCTCACCACGCCCGAGCGCCGCGGCGAGGACGCGGACACCGCGCTGCGGCCGAAGACGCTCGCGGAATTCGTCGGGCAGCCGGCGGCGCGCGAGAATCTGCGCGTGTTCATCGAGGCGGCGAAACGACGCGGCGAGCCGCTCGACCACATTCTCCTCTTCGGTCCGCCGGGGCTCGGCAAGACGACGCTCGCGCAGATCGTCGCGCGCGAGCTCGGCGTCGGCTTTCGCGCCACCTCCGGCCCGGTGATCGCCAAGTCCGGCGATCTCGCCGCGATCCTCACCAATCTCGAGGACGGCGACGTCCTGTTCATCGACGAGATCCACCGGCTCGCGCCGGCGGTCGAGGAAATTCTCTATCCGGCGATGGAGGACCGGGTGCTCGATCTCGTCATCGGCGAGGGGCCGTCGGCGCGCTCGGTGCGGATCGAGCTGCCGAAGTTCACCCTTGTCGGCGCGACGACTCGGCAGGGGCTGATCACCACGCCGTTGCGCGACCGCTTCGGCATCCCGGTGCGGCTCAATTTCTATTCGGTCGAGGAGCTGGAGCAGGTGGTGCGCCGCGCGGCCGGGCTGCTTGGCATGAACCTCACCGACGATGGCGCGCGCGAGGTGGCGCGCCGCGCGCGCGGCACGCCGCGTATCGCCGGGCGGCTGCTGCGGCGCGTGCGCGACTTCGCCGAGGCGGCGGGCGACGCCGAGGTCAACGCCAAGGTCGCCGACGCCGCTCTCACCCGGCTCGAGGTCGATCATCTCGGGCTGGACGCGATGGACCGGCGCTATCTCACCATGATCGCCGACATCTATCGCGGCGGGCCGGTCGGCGTCGAAACGCTCGCCGCCGGCCTGTCCGAGCCGCGCGACACGATCGAGGAGGTGATCGAGCCTTATCTCATCCAGCTCGGCCTGATCGCCCGGACGGCGCGCGGGCGCTGCCTCAACGGGCCGGGCTGGGCGCATCTCGGGCTGCCCCAGCCGGCGGGCGGCCAGACCGGCCTGTTCGACAAGTGAAGGAAGACCGATGAAGTCGCTCGCCGCTGCCTTCGCGCTCGCGCTGCTTCCCGCCCCGCTCGCCGCCCAGGACGCGCCCGCCGCGCCGGTCGAGCCCGACTATGCCGATGCGTCGAGCTGGCTCTGTCTTCCCGGGCGCGCCGACGATCCATGCGGCCAGCCGCTTCCAAGCGCGGATCTGAACCCGGACAGCTATGGGCCCGTCACGCAGGCGGCGCCGGCCGCCGACCCGCCGCTCGACTGCTTCTACATCTACCCCACCGTGTCGCGCGATCCGGGCATGAACAGCGACATGAATGCCGGGCAGGAGGAGCAGCGCGCCGCCGCCGCGCAGTTCGCGCGCTTCGCCAGCCTGTGCCGCCCCTTCGCGCCGATCCATCGCCAGGCGACCCTCGCAAGCATCGCCGCCGCGATGCAGGGCGTCGATCCCGCGCCGATCCTCCGCATCGCCTATGGCGACGAGCTCGCCGCCTGGAACTATTATCTGGGGCATTACAATCGGGGCCGCCCGTTCGTCCTGGTCGGCCACAGCCAAGGCTCGGTCCACGCCATCCGGCTGATCCAGGAGGAGATCGAGGGCAAGCCGGTTGCCGCGCGCATGGTCTCCGCGATCATCAGCGGCTTCGACGTCGAGGTGCCGATCGGCCGCGACGTCGGCGGCACCTTTCGGCGGACGCCGATCTGCACGCGCGCCGGCCAGACCGGATGCGTGATGGCGTGGGAATCGTTCCGCGCCTCGGCGCCGCCGACGGGCCCCGGCCTGTTCGCCTATGCCGCGCGCCGGGCATGACCGTCGCCTGCACCAATCCCGCCGCGCTCGGCAGCGACGAGCGCGTGCCGCTGGAAAGCTACTGGGCCGCGCTGCCGCAGCCGCCGGGGATGGCCTGGTCCAGCGCCGGGCCGCCGCCGCCCTTCCTGCGCACGCAGGGTCTGGTCTCCGGCCAATGCGTCCATGACGGGCCGATCGGCTATTTCTCGATTCAGGTGAACGCCGACCCGGACGACGCGAGGACGGACGAGATCCCGGGCGACGTGCCGCTGCCCGGCTGGGGCCTCCACCCGCTCGATCTCAACATCGCGCAGGGCGACGTGCTGCGCGTCGTCGCCGCGCAGCGCGATGCCTGGCTGGCGGCGAACCGCTAGGCCAGCAGCCAGACGATCGCGCCGGCCATGAGGCCGGCGAGACCGGTGACCAGGAACGTCAGCGCGCCGGTCAGCAGCGATCCTGACCGGCGGCGGAGGAAGGCGGAGCGCTTCATCGGCTTCTGCCACTTGAGCTCGATGAGGCCCGCCATCGCGCCGCCGAAGGCGGTGAAGACGAGCGTCACCATCGCGCCCAGCGGCGTGAAGACCGCGATCGCGGCCGGCAGCAGCAGCGCGATCGGCGCCGCCATCGCGAGCGCGCTGGCGAGCTTGGCGCGCTCGGCCTGCCGCCGGTCGATCGGCGCGACGGCGAGCAGGTCCGGCGCGTCCTCCCCGGAAATCGCGATCCAGGCGAGGCTGCCGACCACCTGGCCCGCGCCGACCACGCTGATGAAGGCGAGCGTCGGCGCGACCGGCGCCCCGCCGTCATGGCCGAGCGAGACCACCACGAACGGCGCGAGATAGATCAGCCGCAGCACGATCTGGAAGGCGAGCGCCGGATCGCGCGCGAGCAGCCGCCATTCCTTGGCGAACATCGTGGCGAACAGGCCGGCGCGGAAATGACGGGTGATGGCGCGGCTGGAGGCGCGCCCGGCGCGCGGCGACAGGCGCACGCCGCCCGTCTGGTAGCTCCTGAGGAACCCGCGATCGAGCGCATAGCCGGCGAGCGCGAACAGGGCGAGCGCGCCGCCGAGCAGCGTCAGGATCGCGAGCGGGTCGCCGAGCGCGGCGCGGCCGGGGAGCGCGCCGATCCCGTCGGTTCCGACATGGTGGGCGCTGAACCATTCGTAGAGCGTCACCCCGCCCGACCGGCGCGCACCCGGATGCTGCGAGATGATCTGCGAGACCAGGAAGATCGCGCCGGCGAGCAGCGCCGCGACGATCTGGCCGACGGTGCGCGCCGCGCGCGGCCCGGCGATTCTGACCACGACGAGCGTGATCGCAAGGCCGAGGCAGGCGGCAACGAGCGCCATCGCGACGAGCAGCGCGGGCACGCCGAACAGGCCCGAATGCCCGAGCAATGCCGTCGGCAGCACGATCGGCAGGACCAGCGCGGCAAAGGTCAGCACGATGCTCGCCGCGATCGCGGTGAGCTTGGCGAGCACGACGGTGCGCGGCGGGATCGGCGCCGAAAGCAGCAGGTCGAGATCACCGCCGTCGAAGAGGGTTCTCTGGCTCGCCAGCACCGCCTGCGTCGTCATGAAGCTGGTGATGACGATGGTGGCGGCCAGCACCGCGGTGAGCAGGGCCGCGCTCGGCGTCAGCGCCACGCCGCGCAGCGCGTAGGCGGTGAGCAGGCCAAGCCCGAAATAGAGCGCGAGCACGATCGCGGCGACCACGGTGCTGCGCCCCCGCGCGCGGGGGCGCAGCGCGACGCGCAGCTCGTGCCGGACGAGCCAGGGGAAGCGCCCCGGCGCGGCGCGGCGGATCAGCGCGTTCATGCCGTGGCGGAGAGCGGGCTGGTGAGCCGGATGAAGACATCCTCCAGCGTCATGTCGTCGGAGCCGGCGCGCTCGCGCAGCTCGGCGAGCGTGCCCTCGGCGAGCAGCCGCCCGCCGGCGATGATCCCGATCCGGTCGGCCATGTGCTCGGCGACCTCGAGGATATGGGTGGTGATGACCACGGTCGCGCCGGCGTCGACGGCGGCGCGCAGCGCGTCCTTGACGGCGCGCGCCATGGTCGCGTCGAGCCCGGTCAGCGGCTCGTCGAGCACCAGCAGGCGCGGGCGGTGGATCAGCGCGCCGGCAAGCGCGACCTTCTGCTTCATGCCGCGCGAGAAGCCCTCGCAGCGCTGGTCGCGCTGGTCCCACAGCTCCAGCCACTTGAGCAGTCGCTCCGCCTCCGGCGCCGCCTCGGCCGGCGGGATCCGCCACAGGCCGGCGACGAAGGCGAGATATTCGGCCGGGCTCAGCTTGTCGTAGAGCATCGGCTCGTCGGGCAGCCAGGCGGTGAGCGCCTTGGCCGCCTGCGGCTCGGCGAGCGCGTCGATCCCGAAAATGTGAATCGCGCCGGCGTCGGGCCGGGTGAGCCCGGTCACCATCCTCAGCGTCGTCGTCTTGCCGGCGCCGTTGGGGCCGAGCAGCGCGTAGAGCTCGCCCGCCGCGATTTCGAGGTCGAGAGCGTCGACGACCTTCTTGTCGAAGCTCTTGGTGAGGCCGCGTAGGCTAAGCGCCGGTTCGGTCATTGGCGCAACGTAGAGCCTCGTCGCGGCGGCGCAAGGCGCCCTGTCGGCGCGCAAACGCCCCGTTTCGTCCCGCGGCGAACGGCGGGGCTTGGCCGGCGAGTCCGGCGCGGTTAAGCGCATCGGGCTGTGGGTGACGCGATCGACAAGCCTTATGCCGGCGCCTTCGTTGGCCGCACGCACCACTTCGCGCTGCGCGTCTATTTCGAGGACACCGACGTCGCCGGCATCGTCTATTACGCCAACTACCTGAGGTTCATGGAGCGCGCGCGCTCCGACATGCTGCGCGCCGCGGGAATCGACCAGCGCGCCGCGCTCGATTCCGGCGTCGGCGTCTATGCGGTGGTCGAGGTGAGCATCAAATATCGTTCGCCGGCCCGGCTCGACGACGAGCTGGTCGTGCTGAGCACGCTCGAGGAGGTGCGCGCCTCCAGCGTGGTCATTCATCAACGAGTCATGCGCGGCGATGAGATTCTGGCCGATGCGCGGGTGACGGCCGCCTTCCTGTCGCCGGAGGGCCGGCCCAGGCGCCAGCCGCGCGACTGGGTCGAACGGTTCGCGCGGTTGAAAGGGGAAGGAGTTTCGTGACCGAATTCACGCTGATACGCGGGACGATGTCGCCGATCGGCCTGTTCATGCAGGCCGACATCGTCGTCAAGGTGGTGATGATTGGGCTGCTCGCGGCCAGCATCTGGACGTGGGCGATCATCGTCGGCCAGTGGCTGATGATGCGCCGCATCCGCCGCGAGAACGACCGGTTCGAGCGCGATTTCTGGAAGGCGCAGGACATCGACGCCTTTCACGAGGCGCGCGGCCGCAGCGACCTGCCGGCGGCGAAGGTGGTCGGTGCCGGCATCGCCGAGTGGCGTCGCTCGACGGCCAAGCAGCGGATCGACCGCGAGGGCACCCGCGCCCGGCTCGCGGTCGCGCTTGCCGCCGCCGTCGGCGCGGAGGTGGATCGGCTCGCGGCGCGGCTCAACATCCTCGCCACCGTCGGCTCGGTCGCGCCCTTCGTCGGCCTGTTCGGCACCGTGTGGGGGATCATGCGCAGCTTCACCGACATCGCGGGGCAGCAGAATACCAGCCTCGCGGTCGTCGCGCCCGGCATCGCCGAGGCGCTGTTCGCGACCGCGCTCGGCCTGTTCGCCGCGATCCCGGCGGTGATTGCCTACAATCGCTTCAGCTTCGGCATCAACCGCTTCGAGGCGCGCCTCCAGCGCTTCGCCGACGGTTTCCACGGCACGCTCTCGCGCGAGCTGGAGGCGGAGGCGTGAGGCGCGACGCGGCGAGGGAGGTACGCTGATGGCGATGGGCCCGATCGCCGGCCCCGGGCGTCGCGGCCGCAGGGCGCCGATGGCGGAAATCAACGTCACGCCGATGGTGGACGTGATGCTGGTGCTGCTCATCATCTTCATGGTGACGGCACCGCTGCTCACTGCCGGCGTGCAGGTCGATCTGCCGCAGACCAAGGCCGCCGCGCTCGACCAGGACCAGCACCCCGTTTCGATCTCGATCGACCGTAACGGCGCGGTGTTCATCGACGATACGCCCGTGCCGGAGGGCGCGCTTGCCGGGCGGCTGCAGGCGATCGCCGCGAGTTCGGCCCAGGACGGCGGGCCGCGCATCTATCTCCGCGCCGACCGCGGGCTCGATTACGGGCGGGTGATGACGGTGATGGGCGAAATCAACCGCGCGGGCCTGCGCCGGATGGCGCTGGTGGGCAGTCCGCAGGCGGAGACGCGCTGATGGACCGGGCGCAGGCGACCGGCTTCGGGGTGTCCGCGGCGGGGCATGTCGCCCTGCTCGTCATCCTGTCGGTCGCGCTCGCCCGCGCCGCGATCCCGCCGCCGCCGAGCGATGCGATCGAGGTCTCGTTCGTCGACAAGGTCGGCCTCACCTCGGCCGCGCCCGATCCTTCGCCGACGCCGCCCGAACAGGGCCGCGCGCCCGATCTTGGCCCGGTCGAGGATGCCGCCCCCGCCGCGCCGGCGCCGCGCCAGGCGGACGTCGCGCCGACGCCCGAGCGCGCGCGGCCCCAGCCGGCGGAGACCCGGCCCTCGCCGCCCCGCACCGCGCCCGCGCGCCAGCAGGAGGGAAGCGAGGGCACCGGGCAGCGCACGCGCCGCTCGCTGATCGGCCCCGATCTGCTGCGCGGCATCGGCCGCGATCCCTCGCCCTCGCGCAACAATCGCCAGCAGGCGGCGACGATGAGCGCGCAGGCGATGGCCGACATCGCCGCGGCGATCGCGCGGCAGGTCCAGCCCTGCGCCGACCGGCAGGTGAATCCGGGCCCGGGCGCCGAGCGCATCCGCACCGCGATCAACCTCCGGCTCAATCGCGACGGCTCGCTCGCCGCGCCGCCGCGCGTCATCGGCCAGACCGGTATCGACGACGAGAACCGCCGCTACGCCGCGCGCGTCGCCGATCTCGCGATCGCGACCTTCGTCGGCTGCGCGCCGCTGCGCGGCCTCCCCCAGGAGCTTTATGACGTCCCCAGGGGTTGGTCCAACTTCACGATGAACTACAGCCTGCCCGGATGAGGATGCCGATGCGAACCCGATTCTTCACCATCATCGCCGCGGCCGGCGCTCTTCTCGGCGGCGCGATCGCGATTGGCCAGACCATGCCGCAGCCGCCCGCGCCGACCGTCCAGTCGCCGCCGCCCGGCGCGCAGCAACCCGCCGCGCCGGGCGCAGATCCCGGCCAGCTCGTCGTCGACGTGACCGGCGGCCGGCGCGCGCCGATGCCGATCGCCATCCCCTACATGCCGACGCCGGCGGCGACCGGAACGGCGGCGGGCAACACGGACGCGCTCGGCCGCCAGGTCGCGGACATCATCGCCAACAACCTGCGCAACTCCGGCCTGTTCTCGCCGATCGGGCCGGCGGGCCTGCCCGGCGTCGCCTTCCCGCAGGTCACCGCGCCCGATTTCGCCGCCTTCGCCGGCACGGGGGCGCAGGCGCTCGTGCAGGGCTTCGTTCAGGCGAACGGCGACGGGACGCTCACCGTCGGCTGTTATCTCTACGACGTCGCCTCGCGCGGCGAGCTGGCGCGCCAGGGCTTCGTCGTCCAGCCCGCGCAGTGGCGTCGCGCCGCGCACAAATGCTCGGACGTGATCTACACCCGCCTCACCGGCGAAGGGCCCTATTTCGACACCCGCATCGTCTATGTCTCGGAGACCGGGCCAGCGCGCAACCGCGTCAAGCGGCTCGCGATCATGGACCAGGACGGCGCCAACCACCGCTTCCTGACCAACGGCCAGGCGACCGTGCTGACCCCGCGCTTCGCGCCGAACCAGCAGACGATCGTCTACATGTCCTACGAGAACAACCGCCCGCGCGTGTACGTCTATGACGTCGGATCCGGGCGGGCGCGGCCGCTGGTGGCTGAGCCCTACATGACCTTCGCTCCGCAATTTTCGCCGGACGGGCGCTGGATCATCTTCTCGATGGCGGTGAACGGCAACACCGACATCTATCGTGTCCCGGCGTCGGGCGGGCGGCCGCAGCGGCTCACCAACTCGCCCGGCATCGACGACGGCGGCTCCTTCTCGCCGGACGGCCGACAGATTGTCTTCGAAAGCGACCGTGGCGGCACGCAGCAGCTCTACGTGATGAACGCCGACGGGTCGAACCAGCGGCGGATCAGCTTCGGCCCCGGCCGTTACGGCACGCCGGCGTGGAGCCCCCGCGGCGATCTCATCGCCTTCACGCGCATTTCCGGCAGCTTCCGGATCGGCGTGATGGCCCCGGACGGCAGCAACGAGCGCATCCTTTCGAACGGTCCGCTTGACGAGGGGCCGACCTGGGCGCCCAACGGCCGCGTCATCATGTTCAGCCGCGGCAACGGGCAGATCTGGTCGGTCGACATCACCGGCATGGCGATGCGGCGGGTCCCGACCCCGCTCGGCGCCTCCGATCCATCTTGGTCCCCTTTGCGGGATTGAGCGTTTGACCTGTTTTCGAGGAGGGAAACATATGAAGAAGAAGATGACCGGAGTGGCGCTGGCGGCGATCGTCGTGCTGACCGCGGGCTGCGCCCATCGCCGCGCGGAGGATCTGCCGCCGCCGCCGCCCAGCTCCATGACGCCCGACCAGGGGGCCGATCTCGGCGAGGGCAGCGTCGGCAATGCCGTGGTGCCCGGCTCGCGCGCCGACTTCCTGCAAAGCGTGAGTTCGGACCGGGTGTTCTTCGACACCGATTCCTACACGCTCGACGCCCGCGCCCGGGCGGTGCTCGATGCGCAGGCGCAGTGGCTCAACGCCCATCCCAACGTTCGCGTGACCATCGAGGGGCACTGCGACGAGCGCGGCACGCGTGAGTACAATCTCGCGCTCGGCGATCGCCGCGCCAATGCGGTGCGCGACTATCTCCAGTCGCGCGGCGTCTCGCCGGCGCGGATGCAGACGATCAGCTGGGGCAAGGAGCGCCCCGCCGTCGACGGCCACGACGAAAACGCCTGGGCACAGAACCGCCGCGCGGTGACCGTGGTGCCGGAATAAGCTCCGTTCTTCCCTGTCGCCGAAGGCGATGGGGAGGGGAACCATCCGCAGGGCGGTGGAGGGGCCGGCGGTCTCGCCTATCCCTCCACTACCCGCGCGGGGCCCTGTTTCCCAATGCCTCGTCGAGCAGGCGGGCGAGCCGCTCGCCGCCGCGCATGACCTGCAGGCGCAGCACGGGGATGAGCCGCCGCGTCATCGCCTCGTCCATGACCGAATCGGCCGGAATCCCCGCCGCGCAGGGATCGCTCGCGAAGCTGCCGTAGACGAAGCGGCGGCTCGCCTCCCAGCTTTCGCGCGCCCAGTCCTCGACCGTGCCGGCGCGCATCGCCGCGCGTTCGGCCGGCGCGTAGGCGGAGAGCAGGCCCTGGGCGCCGCCGGGCGGGGTCGAGATCGCGCGCTCGGCGAGCAGCCCGTCCCAGATCGTGTGGAGGTTCGTGCGCCCGGCGATGCGCCCGTAGGCGGCGCGCGTATCGTTGCCGCCGCGATCGTGATGATCGCTGGCGTGGAGTGGCTGGTGCAGGTCGCCGACGAAGTGGACGAGGAAGGCGAGCGCCATCAGCCGCTCGCGCGCCGGCGCCGTGCGGCCGCGCAGCAGCCGCGCGGCGCGCTCGATCTGGTCGGTCACGCAATCGTGGTTGGCGCAGGGCGCGCGCAGGTCGAACGGCTGGCAGATGTCGACGTCCACGAAATGCCATGAATAGGCGTAGCTGAACCGGTCGCGGTAGCGCTTGATGCAGTCCGGCCAGACGCTGAGGTCGGCGATATTGCCGGCCGGGCATTCCGGCGTCTCGAGCAGCCGCGCCTGGGCCATCAGCCGGCGCATCTCGGCGCGCGTGCGGGGCGAAACCTCCGTCCAGGCGATCCGCGCCACCGTCTGGTGGCCATAGTCCCACCAGGCAAAGGCCGGCGCGGGCGCGAGCAGGAGGGCCAGGAGCGCGCCGAGGCGCATGAGAACGAGTCGCATGTCGCCCCCTATCGCGCCCGGCGTCGCGCGCAAAGCCGTGTCGCGCGGGCAAGCGATGGTCGCGGCGAGCGCCTTCCCACAGGGCGCACCTCCCAAATGCTTCCGGGACGTGCGGGCGGTCCACGCGTAGCTGACCGAAACCGACTGGCGGCGGCGCGTCGCGGGGGCTAGAGCGCGGCGCGATGACCACGCATATCGACACGCCGAAGAACGATCGCCGCATCGAGAGCCGCGACGACCTCATCGCCGTCTTCGCGCGCGGCGAGAAGCCCGCGAGCGAATGGCGGATCGGCACCGAGCACGAGAAGTTCGTCTATCGCCGCGACGACCACCGCGCGCCCGCCTATGACGAAGCCGGCGGCATCCGCGACCTGCTCGCCGCGCTCACCCGCTTCGGCTGGTCGCCGGTGATCGAGGGCGACAATCTGGTCGCGCTGTCCGGCCCGGACGGGGCGATCAGCCTCGAGCCCGCCGGCCAGTTCGAGCTGTCCGGCGCCCCGCGCCGCACGATCCACGAAACCTGCGTCGAGGCCGGCCGGCACCTGGAGCAGGTGAAGACGGTGGGCGATGAGCTCGGCGTCGGCTTTCTCGGCCTCGGCATGTGGCCGGACAAGGCCCGCGCCGAGCTGCCGCGCATGCCCAAGGGCCGCTACGCGATCATGCTCAACTACATGCCGAAGGTCGGCTCGCTCGGCCTCGACATGATGCTTCGGACCTGCACGATCCAGGTCAATCTCGACTATGCGTCGGAAGCCGACATGGCGAAGAAGTTCCGCGTCGGCCTCGCGCTGCAGCCGCTCGCGACCGCGCTCTTCGCCAATTCCCCCTTCACGGAGGGGCGACCCAATGGCTTCCTCTCCTTCCGCAGCCACATCTGGTCGGACACCGATCCGGACCGCACCGGGATGCTCCCCTTCGTGTTCGAGGAAGGCTTCGGCTACGAGCGCTATCTCGATTACGCGCTCGACGTGCCGATGTATTTCATCCACCGCGACGGCCGCTATATCGACGTCGCCGGCCAGTCGTTCCGCGATTTTCTCGACGGCCGCCTGCCCGGCCTTCCGCGCGAGAAGCCGCTGATTTCCGACTTCACCGATCATCTCTCGACGATCTTCCCGGAGGTCCGGCTCAAGAGCTTCCTCGAAATGCGCGGCGCCGACGGCGGGCCGTGGAGCCGGATCTGCGCGCTCCCCGCCCTGTGGGTCGGCCTGCTCTATGACGGCGCAGCGCTGGACGCGGCATGGGACGAGGTGAAGCACTGGAGCCTCGAAGGCCTCCAGCGGCTGCGCGACGCGGTGCCGAAGCTGGGGCTGCGCGCCGAGACGCCGGACGGCGAAAGCCTGCTCGAACTCGGCCGCCGTATTCTCGCCATCGCCGAGGCCGGGCTCAACGCGCGCGCCGGGCTCAACGCCTCGGGCGACAACGAGTCCGGTTTCCTCGATCCGTTGCGCGAAATCCTCGCCAGCGGCCGCACGCCCGCCGAGCGCCTCCTCGAACGCTTCCACGGCGAATGGGGCGGCGACATTTCGCGCATCTATGCCGAGGAAAGCTTCTGAGCCGATTTGACTTGGGACGCGTGGCGCGCTGATAGGGAGCCTTCACCCCCGCCGGAGAGGCCCATGTCCGAACGCCGCACCCTCTATCCGCCGATCGAGCCTTTCGAGACCGGCCGGCTGGACGTCGGCGACGGCCACGTCCTCTACTGGGAGCGCTGCGGCACGAAGGGCGCCAAGCCGGTCGTCTTCCTGCATGGCGGCCCGGGCGCCGGCTGTAGCCCCGACCATCGCCGCCAGTTCGATCCGGCGCGCTACGACATCCTGCTGTTCGACCAGCGCGGCTGCGGCCGCTCGACGCCCTATGCCAGCTTGGAGGCGAACACGACCTGGCACCTCGTCGCCGACATCGAGCGGCTGCGCGAGATGCTGGGGCACGAGAAGTGGATGGTCTATGGCGGCTCCTGGGGCTCGACGCTCGCGCTCGCCTATGCCCAGACCCATCCCGGGCGCGTCACCGAGCTCGTGCTGCGCGGCATCTTCACCTTCCGCAAGAGCGAGCTGGACTGGCTCTACGTCAAGGGCGCCTCGGAGATCTTCCCGGACAAGTGGGTCGAGTTCCTCGCCCCGATCCCCGAGGAGGAGCGCGGCGATCTCGTCGCCGCCTATCACCGGCGGCTGACCGGCGACGACCGTGCCGTGCAGATCGCCGCCGCCAAGGCGTGGAGCAAGTGGGAGGCGGAGACGGTCACCTTGCTCCCCAATCCGCACGTCATCGACGAGTTCACCGACGACGCGTTCGCGGTCGCGATCGCGCGGATCGAGAATCACTACATGATCAACCGGGGCTGGCTGGAGGAAGGCCAGCTCATCGCCAACGCCGCGAAGCTGCGCGGCATTCCCGGCGCGATCGTGCAGGGCCGCTACGATTGCTGCACGCCGCCGGTCACCGCCTGGGACCTCAAGCAGGCCTGGCCGGAGGCCGAGCTCCACATCATCCCGGACGCGAGCCACCTGTTCAGCGAACCGGGGATCACCGACGCCCTGGTCCGTGCCACCGATCGCTTCGCGCGCTGAGCGGCGCGCGGTTCATGCTGCCGCAAGGAGAAACGGCTTAACGACGATTTTGCACGGTTCGTCGTGCCCTGTTCCAGGCGTTTTTTCAAAAGAGGGGGAATCCCGAATGCGTCTTTCGATCTCGCTCGCGGCGATGGCCGCCTGCCTTGCCTTCGCCGCGCCCGCCCATGCCCAGGCGCAGACCTATCGCGGTTCGCTGACCCTCTGCCAGAACGGGCAGACGCTCCAGCTTCGCGCCGGGCAGCGCTACGTCATCTCGGCCAGCTCCGACTCGTTCGACACGGTGCTGCGCATCTTTCGCCCCGGCGCCAGCGACGTCCTCGCGATGGACGACGACAGCGGCGACGGCACCAATTCGCGGCTCACCTTCACGCCGCCGGAGAGCGGCCGCTATATCGCCTGCGTCGTCGCCTATGCCGGGGCCGGCACGGGCGATTACACGCTGACGGTCGAGCAGGCCGGGCCGCTGCCGCGTCCGATCGCGCGGCCGACCCGCACCGAGACCGCGAACTGGCAGGTGTTCGAGGGCAGCCTGGACGAGGGCGACGCCGAGG
>Ga0180222_1002618_pt1 | contig 13970 bp, 12 predicted proteins | sample eDN5th37CKraftOP_FD_151336 | JGI IMG/M metagenome (GOLD analysis project Ga0180222, IMG submission 151336) | Enriched Organic Plus compost microbial communities from Emeryville, California, USA - eDNA 5th pass 37_C Kraft OP (version 2) (version 2) ... | reverse complement strand
CTCGCCCCCCGCCGCCTCGATCTCGGCCTTCACCTGATCAAGATAGGCCTGCCGCCGTGCGCCCATCGCGACCTTCGCACCCTCCGCCGCCGCAATCTTCGCCATCGCCTGGCCCATGCCCGGGCCCACGCCCGTGATGATGATGACCTTGTCCTTGAGAATCATGCTCTTTCTTTCCCCATGAGCGACGCGGCGCTTCTCAGAAGCGCAGCCCGAAGTCGAGGCCGTAGGTACGCGGCACCTGGAAGACGCCGATCACCGCCAGCGGCGCGCCGAGATCGCGCGCGAACTCGAGCTTGCGATTGTTGGTGAGGTTCTGCACCCACGCCGAGATGCTGGCGGTCGTGCCGGCAAGCGGAATGTCGACGAGCCCGAAGCGCCCGTTCACGTCGAAGCGGGACGGCAGCCGGGTGATCGCCCCCGTCGCGCTGCTCGGCAGGGGATCGCTGTTGCGCTTGTCCTTGAAGAAGCCGTCCATCCGGAAGGACAGGTAGCTGCCATTGTCGAACTTCGGCAGGTCATATTGGCCGGACACGCTGGCGGTATATTTGGGCGCCTGCGACTGGCGCGGGCCAAGATCCTGCGAGAGCCGGTCGTGGAGATAGCCGATGCTGGCGTTGAAGGTCAGCCCGTCGGTCGGCACCGCGGTCAGCTCCAGCTCGATGCCATCGGTCTTCTGCCTCCGCAGGGGAACGAGGAAGGTACCCGATGCCGCGTTGAAGCTCAGCACCTGCACGTTGCGCCGGACGGAGTGGAAGGCGGCGGCGTTGATACGCAGCCGGTTATCGAGGAAGTCGCCCTTGAGCCCGATCTCGTAGCTCTGCATCGTCTCCGGCTTGAACGGCACGCCGCCCAGCACGCCGCCCGACAGATAGCCCGTCGCGAAGCGCGCATAGGTGCGCACGCGGCTGCTGGCGATCCAGGTGGCAGTCGCGTCGAAATCCCAATGGTCGTTGCTCGCGCTGAAATCGGTCGGCGTCACGATCGATCCGGCGGCGATCAGATGCTCCTTGCGCTTGTCCTTTGTGTAGCGGACGCCGCCCGCCAGCTCGACATGCTCCGCCTTGTAGGCAAGATGGGCATAGCCGGCATAGGAGCGGTTGTTCACCGTGCCGTTGGCGCCCGAGAAATAGTCGTTGCCCACGCCGCTCAGCGGATTGCTGATGCTGGGCGTGATCAGGCCCGGCGGAAAGGCGGTGAAGAGGAAGACGGGATTGTTGTCCCGCCCCTTCTCCTGGAACCAGAAGCCACCGACCACCCACTCGAACGGACCGGTCTTGCCGAGCAACTGCGCCTCTTGGCTCCACTGGTGCTGGTGGCGGTCCTGGATCGAGGCGATCGCCTGGAACGGCACGCCACCCGTGCTGAACGCCGCGCCGTCGATGTCGTTGCCGCCGACGAACTCGTCGAGCTTGCGATAGGCGGTGATGCTCTTGATCGAGATGTCATCGGTCAGGCGATAGGTGGCCGTCAGGCTGTGGCCCTGGATCTTGAGGTGCGAGGCCGAGGCGAAATCGAGCGGCAGCGCATCGAGCCGCGATCGCGACGCGGGCACCGCGACCCCGCCGAGCCCGAAGCCGAGCACGGGATTGACCAGCGCCTGCTGGCCGAGCTGCGAGCTACGCTTGTCGGTATAGTCGAACTTGTAGTCCGCGACGAAGCGGCCGAGATCGAGCCGGACCGCGGCCGAGACGGCATCGGTATTCTCGAAGCCGAACGACTTCACCGACTTGATCGTGCCGAACGGCTCGGCGAAGGTGAAGACGCGGCCCGGCGTCAGATTCCGGACATAGCCGTCATTCTCGTCATGCACATAGCTGACCCGCGCGCTGAGCGGCCCCCACGCCGGCAGGTCGACCGAGATCCGCCCCTTGCGCCGGTCATAATTGCCGACGGTGCCGTCCACCCGCACCGCGAATTCGCCCTTGGGCGCCGCGGTGATGAAGTTGATCGCGCCGCCGGTCGCGTTGCGGCCGAACAGCGTGCCCTGCGGGCCGCGCAGCACCTCGACATGGTCGATGTCGGCGAGGTTGAAGGCGGTGCCCGCCGGCCGACCGAGATAGACGCCGTCGATATAGAGACCGATGCCGGCATCCTGCTCGAACTTGAGCGACCCGGTGGAAACGCCGCGCAGGTAGAATTGCGGCGCGCTGGCCGATCCGAACTGGCGCTGCACGTCGAGGTTCGGCACGGTCTTGCCGATGTCGCCGAAATTCTTGATGTCGAGCGCGGCGAGCGCCTTGGCGTTGTAGCCGGTGACCGCGACCGGCACGGCCTGCAAGCTCTCGTTCACGCGCCGCGCGGTGACGACGATGTCCTGCAGCCGGTCCGGCGCGGCGCCGGCCTGCGTTGCCGCGGCATCCTGCGCATGGGCGAGGCTGGCGGTAGCGAGCGCCCCGAGCGAGCAGGCGATTCCGACGATCGTGCGATGGTTCATAGATCCCTCCCCTTTTGATCGCCCGCTTGGCGCGGGCGCTTGTTCGGGACGGATCATCGCGCAGCCGTGATCGGCCGCGACACCTTCAAATCAATTAGAAGCCGGCGGCACGATCATGCCATGTTCCAGCGCGGAGAGAGACCAGCCGGAGGTGCGCCATGCTCCCGTTCCAACCGCCCGCCGCCGCCGGAGAAGCGATCGTGCAGATCGCCTATGTCGTCGAGGATATCGATGCCGCGGTCGCGCATTGGGCCGCCGCCGGCGCCGGCCCTTTCTTCACCTCGGCGGTGGCGGTGCCCGACGGCCTCTATCGCGGCCGGCGCAGCCCGCTCCGCTACGAAGCATCGTTCGGCTTTCATGATGCGATGAACATCGAGCTGATCCGGCAAACCGACACCGCGCCGTCGGTCTACCGCGAAATGCTCGACGAGCGCGGCCCCGGCTTTCACCATTTCATGGTCCGGACGACGGATTACCACGCCACGCTCGCGCGCTATGCGGGAGCGGGAATTGCCCCCGCCTACGAGGCCGAGCTGCCGGGCTCCGGCCCCTGGGCCTATCTCGACGCGCGCCGCCAGCTCGGCTGCTATGTCGAGATATACGAGATGCAGGAGACCGTGGCCGACATGTGGCGTCGAATGGCGGCGGCCCATCGGGAGTGGGACGGAACACGGCCCAATCGCCGGCACGACGAGCTCTAGCGGCTCAGTGCCAGCTCCGGCAGGCTGGTGTGAATGAGATGGACGAGCTGCGATTGCCGATTCACCCCCGTCTTGGCGAAGATCGAGCGCAGGTGCGCGCACCGTATTCTCCGCGATGCCGAGCCGGCGGGCGGTGTCGATCACCGACGCGCCGTTGGCGAGCGAGGCGGAGATGGCGGCCTCCGTCGGCGTCAGGCCGAACAGCTCGCGCAGCGCCTCGCCGGTCACGACGCCGTGGCGTTCGGGATCGCCGAGGAACAGCGCCAGCGCGGGCGCCGTGCCGGTGTGCATGAAATCCGGGATCGAGATCGATCTGACGACGATGCCGATGTCGCGCAGGCCCGAGGGGCGCTCGACCATGAACACCGGCTGCGTCCGGCCCGGCTCGGCGATCGCCGCCTTGAGCAGCGCGCGGAACTCGCCGTCGCGGCGCGCGCTGTCGATCGCGAGCCGCTGGCCCACGAGCCTCAGCCCATCCTGCTCGGCAAGGATCGAGGCCGCGATCTCGTTCATCTTGAGGACGTTCAGCGAATGATCGAGCATCACCGTGCCGACCGCGAACTGCGCCACCGCGTCGGTCATCACCGCCTGCTCGCTCGCCGATGTCTGCAGCCGCTGATAAAGGTCGATCGCCTGGCGCAGGTGCGGCACGATCCGCTCCAGCCGCGCGCGTTCCGCGCGATCGAAGACCTCGCCGCCGGGCGCCCGGGTGATGCGCAGCCGGGCCTCGAAGCCGCTTTTGAAGCGGATGTCGACGCCCATCACGTGCGATCCGTCGATCCCCTCGAACCAGCCGCGATAATAGTCGCTGTTCTTGAGCTCGCTCTCGCCGACATATTCGTAGAGCGCGACCACCTGGCCGTCCGGCAGCCCGACGAAGGGATCGATCGCGAGGAAGCGCTCGAGATAGAGGGCGACCTCCGCGGGCGGCGCGGTCGGCGTGATCATGGTGCCGAGCTCGGCGGTGTGCGGCGGCGTCAGGATCAGGGTCGCGTGCTTGGCGTTGAGATGATCGCGCAGCAGCAGCAGGAAATCACGCCACGGCTCGCCCTCTGCCAGCGCGCCGTTCAGCGCCAGGACCAGCTTGGAGAAGGCCTCCACCGTATCGGCCGCAGCCGTCATCACCTCTCCCCGTCGTCTCCGCCGTGGCCGACATGATAGAGCGAGGGGCCGCGGATGGACAGATCGGGATCATGCGCCGATGGGCGCGGCGATCCGGGATCGCTGCGCGGCGAGCAGCAGGGCGCCGGTGAGCAGCAGCGCAGCGCCCGCGGCCTCGATGCCGGCGAAGGGGCCGAGCAGGTCGCGCAGCGCCGCGAAGAGCAGCGGATTGAGGAACTGGCCGAGGTACAGCGCGGTGATCAACAGACCCAGCGCGCGGGCATGGACCGCCTCCGGCGTGCGCGACAGGATGGTCGCGCCGGCGTTGGGCTCCACCAGTCCGGCGCCGATGCCGATCAGGGCGCAGCCGAGCACGGTCGGCGCGAGGCCGCCCTGCGCCGCGAGGACCGCGCCGCCGCCCATGCTGAGCGCGGTGAGCACGGACACGCCGCGGATGCTCCAGCGGCGGCGCAATCGCCCGTAGAGCGCCGAGCTCAGCGTCGCGACCGCCGCGCAGGCGGATCCCGGCAGGCTCGCGACGGTGGCGCCGCCGACGCCCTTCGCTTCGAGCAGGAACGGCGCCTGGATGGCGGGCAGGAACATGCCGATGCCGAGCATCGTCACGAGCGCATAGACCGGCCAGAGCCCGGCCAGCGCACCCGCTCCCGGCACGCCCTTGCCGCGAGCCGCGGGGATCGGACCGCCGGCCGGGACGCAGCGCAGCGCCGTCAAGAACACCACCGCGCCGACCAGGTAGAGCGAGAAGGCCGCACGCCAGCCGAGCAGATCGGCGATGGCGCCGCCGAGCGTCAGCCCGGCGATGGCGAGGATCGACGAAACGGTGACGACGAAGCCGAGCACCCGTTCCCGCCGGACCCCGTCATAATAGCGGCCGATCAGGGCGAGGCAGACGGGCTGGATCGCGCCGCCCGCGAGCCCAAGCAGGAGACGCGAGGCCATGAGCGTCGCAAAGTCGGTGATGAACAGCCCGGCCGCGCCGGCGAGCGCATAGACCGCCAGCGCCGTAAGCAGGACCGGCCTGTGTCCCACCCGGTCGGCCAGCCAGCCGCCGACCGGCGCGCCGACCAGCACCATCACCGCCGGCAGGGTCATGACGAGCTGCGCGGCGAGCGCCGCGTTCGCCCCGCCGAACTCGGCCGCGATGCGCGGCGTGATCGACGCGATCGCCATAGCGATCAGCCCGACGATCGCCGGGCCGGCGAGCAGCGTGAACAGCCGGCCGGCTTCGACGAGCCGGCCCTCGCCGGGCGCCTCGACGCCGGCGCTGACCGGATGATCCGTCACGCCTCGGCGATCAGATAGCCGCCGCTCACCGGCAGACATTCGCCGGTGATGAACGCCGCGCCCGGCCCGGCGAGGAACAGCACCGGCGCGGCGATGTCCTCGGGCTCGCCCCAGCGGCCGAGCGCGATGCGCTGGGCGGTGCCGGGTCCGTAGGCGGGATCGTCGGCATAGCGAATCGTCATCGGCGTGCGTACCGGGCCCGGCGCCACAACGTTGATCCGCACGTTGCGCCCGCCCCAGCCCTGCGCCAGCGATTTGGTGAGCAGCAGCAGCCCGGCCTTGGACGCGCTGTATCCCGGGAACATCGAATTGCCGAAATAGGCCATCATCGAGGCGATGTTCACCACCGCGCCGCCGCCCTTCTGATCGCTCTGCGAGAGCATCGGCAGGCAGGCCTGGATCAGCGCATGCACGCCCTTGAGATTGCCGTCGACCGCCGCGTCGAAATCCTCGGGCACGGTGGTGCGCCCGGCATTGTTGACCAGCACGTCCAACGCGTCGAACCCGGCCGCGAGCGCGAGCACGCTGTCGCGGTCCTCCAGCCTTAGCGGGCGGTAGGCGACGCCCGGCGGCAGGTCGGCATAGGCCGCCGCGCTCGCCTGGGTGCCGGTGACCGTCACCGCCGCGCCCGCCTTCACGAAGGCGGCGGCGATGGCCGCGCCGATGCCGCTGGTGCCGCCGGTGACGAGCACCCGCCGGCCGCTGAAATCGACCATTTCCCTTCCCCCGTTCAGATCGCCAGCGCGGCCTCGGCCGCATCCTGGATCGCGCCTTCGATGTAGCCGACGCCGTTCGCGTCGCCGATGCTGCGCACCGCGAAGCCTGCGCCGCGCAGCGTGTCGGCGAGGCGCGTGTCGCCGCTCGCGCCCTTGGCGACGATCACCTGGTCGGCCGCGATGGTACGAACCTGCCCGCCGGCATTGGCGTAAGAGACGGTGCCTTCGCCAATCGCAATGTCCCGCGCACCGCGCAGCATGGTGACGCCGAGCTTCTTGAGATCGTCGAGCACGCGCCAGCGGCGGACGACCTGCAGGCCGGCACCGAACGTCTCCGCCTCGTCGACGATCGTCACCTTGCGGCCGCGCTCGGCGAGGAACTCGGCGAGCTCCATGCCGACCAGCTCGCCGCCGATGATGACGATGCGCTCGCCGAACGGCATCCAGTGCTCGCTCGCGGCGCGCACGAAGCCCGGCCGCGCGGTGAGCCCGGTCAGCGCGCCGAGCTTCATCGCCAGGCGCGTCTTCGCATCCACCTTGCCGGCCAGCCGGTCGAGATCCTGGCCGAGCATCAGGCTGCGCATCTCGTCGCCGCTGAACACGTTCGCGCGGTCGGCGCCCGGGATCGGCGGCAGCGCACGCCGTGCGCCGGTGGCGACCACCACCTCGTCAGGGGCGATGCTGCGCAGCAGCTCTGGCGTGGCGGTGGTCCCGAGCCGGACAGCGATCGCCCGCTCCTTCGCCACCTGCCGCTTCAGCCAATCGACGATGCGCTGGTTGGGCGCATAGGCGATCGAGGCGAAACGGGCGGTTCCGCCGAGGCTCGCCGTCGCCTCGATCAGCGTCACCCGGTGCCCGCGGCGCGCCAGTCGGAGCGAAACCTCCATCCCCGCCGGCCCGCCGCCGATCACCGCGACATGACGGGGAGTCTCTGCCGGCACCAGCGCCCGTTCGCGCTCATAGGCCGTCTCGGGATTGACCGCGCATTTGACGTGGCGGGAAAAGAAGATCTGGCTGATGCAGGTGTAGCAATAGACGCACGGGCGCACCTCCTCCGGCGTGCCGGCGGCCAGCTTGGCGGGCAGCGCCGGATCGGCGAGCAGCTTGCGCCCCATCGTCACGAATTCGAGCTTGCCTTCGGCGATGAAGCGGTCGGCATCCTCCGGCTCGATCCGGCCCGGGCAGATCACCGGCACATCCACCGCCGCCCTGATCCGTTCCGCCGCGGGCACGAAGCCGTTGGGGACGTTGGTGGCATGGCCGGTCGAATAGGTGAGGCCGCGGCCCGGATGACCATCCGCCGAGACGTGGATCGCGTCCGCTCCCGCCTCCACCGCGAGCCGGGCGGTGACGATCGCATCCTCCACGGTGATGCCGCCGTCGATCAGGAAATGCTGGCTGTCGATGCGCGGCCAGATCGGCATGTCGGGCCCCACCGCGGCGCGGATGCCGCGGATGATGTCGCCGAGGATGCGCGCCCGGTTCTCGGCGGTGCCGCCATAGTCGTCGTCGCGCCGGTTGATCAGCGGGTTGAGGAAGGAGGAGATGAGATAGCCGTGCCCGGCGTGGATCTCGACCGCATCGACGCCCGCCGCCTTCGCCCGCACGGCAGCGCTGGCGAACATCTGCACCAGCTCCTCGATGTCCTGCGCGGTCATCACCCGGTATCTGGGCTCGCCCATCGCGGCGAAGGGCGCGGCGAAGATGGCGAGCTCGTCGGCAAGGAAGCCCTCCATCATGTCTCCGTCGCTCTTGCCGACCTCGGGGATCGACGGCGTCCAGATCGGCCGGCCGGCGAGCATGTCGTTCATCGCCACCAGGCCGGCATGCTGGAGCTGCATCGCGAGCTTGGCGCCATGCGCATGGACTTCGTCGGCGAGCGCGCGGACGCCGGGCACGTGGCGATCATGGGAGATCGCCTCGTTGCGGTAGTTTCCCGATCCGTCGGGATAGCCGATCGACACCGATCCCATGGTGATCAGCGCCGCGCCGCCCTTCGCCCGCGCGACATAATAGGCCCTCAGCCGCTCGCCGGTGATCCCGTCCTCGTCGGCGAGGTTGGATCCCATCGGCGTCATGAAGATGCGGTTGCGCAGGTCCATCGCGCCGATGCGGCCGGGGCTCAGCAGGTGACGATAGGCCATGATGACATCCTTCTTATCCGCGCCGCTCGCTCGGGGCGCATCCGGCCGCCCTCTCCCGCCGGGGCCATCCACGCATCGTCGATTTGAAGGAGGCGGAGCGGCAGCATCGCCTGCCAGCATGCCGACCGCAAGCGCGGCGCCGGTTCCACCTCCTCTGGGACGAGCCGGAACGACACGCGCAGATCTTTCCGAGGAGAGCGATGACCATGATGGACGGCGCCTACCGGCTGGCGATCACGGCCGATATAGACCAGGGCAGGCGCAATCTCGACCTGCTCGGCTACACCATCCATCCGGATTTCGTCGATCAGGCCACGCTCGAGACGCTGTGCGCGCGGCTCGACGAGCAGAGCGAGCTGGAGCGCGAAGCCGGCGTCGCGACCGTCTCGTCGAGCGGTCATGCCGGCGTCGACCGCCATTTCGGCGGATCGGGGGACGGCGCCCTGCCCATCTCGCAGCAGGTCGCCTTTCTGCCGAACAAGGGCGCGGAATTTCGCGCGCTGATGCATCATCCGGTGGCGAAGGCCTATGCGGCGCACGCCTTCCGCGACGTGCCCTACAATCTCGTGACCCAGTCCGGCCTGATGCTGCGCAAGGGCGGCAAGCGCCAGGTGCTCCATGCCGATCAGCAGGCATGGCCCTTCGCCACGCCCGTGCCGGTGATGCTGAACGTCACCCTCTGTCTGTCCGACTATGAGGCCGCGATGGGCGCGACCTGCATCGTGCCGGGCAGCCATCGCCACCCTTCGCCCGATCTCGCCGCCGATCCCGAAACCGCCGCGGCGTCGATCGGCAGCGTGCTGCTGCCGATGGAAGCGAAGGCCGGCAGCGCGCTGATCTTCGAAAGCCGTACCTGGCACTGCCAGGGCGAGGCGACGGCAGACCGCCTCCGCTCGGCCATCGCCACCGTCTACGGGATGCATTTCGTGAAGCCGCAAGATTTCTACCCGGCGATCATCCATGACGATGTCTACGAAATTTTGAGCGAGGCGGATCGCGAGATGCTCGGCTTCACCGTCCATTACGAATATGGCGGCCGCATCGCTCCGCGCCATCCGCAGGACCGGCGCGCCAACACCAACGCCGCCTTCCCCTATATCCCGGAGCTGCGCCGCGGCAGCGCTCTCCGCGCCATTCCGCGCGAGGCCATGCGCGTGCCGCGGGCCGAAGGGCAGGCCGAACCGATCGCCTGAGGAGAAGCCCGCTCCTCCACCTCGGAGAGGACGCCCCTCAATCTGCGTCCGCCCCGCTCCAGACCGCCTCGCCGCCCACGACGCGCGCGATCACCTGGGGATTGAGATATTCCCGCCAGCGCGTGATCCGGCCGCCGGCGAAATCCACCACGCTCACATATTTGTTCGAATAGGGTTCGCCGGTCGGCAGATAGGTGCTGTGCGAGCTGTATTCGGCGATCAGCCGATCCGGATCGGCCAGATCGTGGATCGCCTCGATCCGGTAGTTGTAAGGCGCGAAATCCTTCCAGCTCGCTTCCAGCGAATCCCGGAACCAGCGCGCGCCGCGCTGCTCCAGCGGGAAGCCGGCCATCACTGGAAAGGGCCATTCGAGCAGCACGTCTCCGGCCAGGCACGCCTCGAACCGGTCATAGTCCTTGCGGCCGAGCGCACCGAGCATCGTCTCGAACAACTGCCGGTTGGCGGGGGTCGTCATTCGCCTGGTTCTCCTCTTTCCCACACACGGCCGTCGCTTTTTGCCGCGCTCCGTCCTATGCCGCCAGCCATGCTTCGCAAGGGGCGCCGCCGCCTCCTTCAAATGAAGGTGGACGGCCTGGACAGGCGGTCGTAACCGCCGGCCGAAAAATGGGGAGAGGCGGATGACGGGCGAGGACTATTTCCACATCCAGAATCTGATCCACAGCTATCCGATGCTGCTGGACCGCGGCGATTTCGACGGCGTCGGCCGACTGTTCCAGCATGCGCGGGTCTATAGCGGCGGCGCGCTGATGGCGGACCGCAGCGCGGAGCAGATGGCGGCCGCCTTCCGAAACTGGGTGATCGTCTATCCGGACGGCACCCCCCGCACCCGCCACTATATCGCGAACCTGATCATCACCCCGGAAAGGCCGGACCGCGCCGTCGTCAGCTCCTATGTCATGGTCTTCCAGCAGACCGATGCAGTGCCGCTCCAGCCCGTCATCGGCGGCGATTATCGCGACACGGTCGAGAAAGTGGACGGCGCATGGCGTTTCGTCGAGCGGATCATGGGCAATGATCTCATCGGTAATCTTACCGGCCATGGCCGCGATCTCGCCACCATCAGGCCGGCGCGCGCCAACTGAGGACATCCGGATGCTTCCCCTTCCCGCTCACGCCGCTGAGCGGAAAGCGAGGCAGCATTTCCCGGCGAAACATCACCACCCAGGAGAGGGACTCACATGCGGTTCAAGGACAAGGTCGTCATCGTCACCGGCGCGGCATCGGGCATCGGCAAGGCGACGGCGAAGCTGATGGCGGAGGAAGGCGCGGCGCTGATCCTCGGTGACATCAACCAGGCCGGCGTCGAGGCCGTCGCCGCCTCGCTCCAGGCGAGCGTTCCCCCGGTCGCGGTCGCCTTCGACGCCGGTGATCCGGAAAGCTGCCGCATGCTCGTCGCCCGCGCCGTCGAGGCCGCAGGCCGCATCGACATGCTGTGCAACATCGCCGGCGTGCTCGATTGGGATCCGCTCGAGCGGTTCGGCGACGCGCGCTGGGATCGGGTGATCCGCATCAATCTCGGCAGCGTGTTCTTCCTCAGCCAGGCGGCGATGCCCTATCTCGTCGAAACCAAGGGCAACATCGTCAACATCGCGTCTGCCGCGGCGCTGGTCGGCATCGCCTACAACGCCGCCTATTGCGCCAGCAAGGCCGGCGTCGTCGCGCTCACCAAATCGATGGCGATCGAATTCGCCGGCAAGGGCGTGCGCGTCAACGCGATCTGCCCGACGGGGGTGAAGACGCCGATGACGGGCGAGGCCAAATGGCCGGAGGGCATCGACATGAACCTGCTGATGCGCAACGCCTCCAAGATGGGCGACATGATCGAGCCCGAGGAGGTCGCCGCCGCGATCGCCTTCCTGGGATCCAACGACGCGCGCAGCGTCAGCGGCATCGCCATGCCGGTGGACGGCGCGCAGACCGCCGGCTGAGGCCGCTGCCGGCTTCTCGACGGATCGGCGGAGCCGGCGCTATGAGCCGTCGGATGACCACCGCCCATCCGCTCGACCGCGCCGTCTGGTCCGCACTCACCGGACGCCATACCCGCTTCGCCATCGTGCATGGCGGCGCGCGCCGCTACGATCCCGCCTACGGCGTCTTCGCGGCCGTCGAGGACCGCTCCGAGCCGAGTCTCGCCGGCCTCGCTGCGCTCGTGGCCGAGACCGGCGACGTCGCGCTGCTGGAAGCGGACCCGCCCGCCGCGGCGCCGGGGCTGGCCGTCGTCTCGCAGGATCTCGGCGTCCAGATGGTGGCGACGCATCTGGCGGACGGCCCGATGGCCGATCTCGCAATCGTCCCGCTCGGCGAGGCCGACGCGCCGGAGATGCAGGCGCTTGCCGCGCTTACCGAACCGGGCCCCTTCTTCGAGAAGACCCACCGGCTCGGTGACTTCGTCGGCGTAAAGGCGGAGGGGCGGCTCGTCGCCATGGCCGGCGAACGCATGAAGCCCGACGGGTTCACCGAGGTGAGCGGCGTGTGCACGCATCCGGATCATCGCGGCCGCGGCTATGCCGGCGCGCTGATGCGGCTCGTTTCGCAGCGCATCCTCGATCGCGGCGAGACGCCGTTCCTGCACGCTTATGCCAGCAACCATGGCGCGATCGCGCTCTACCGGTCGCTGGGCTTCACCCTGCGCCGCGAGGTGCTGATGACGCGGCTGACCCGCGCCTGATCCTTCCGCGCGGCAATCCTGTCGGAGCCGAGGCCCCGCGGCGCGGCCAGGGCCGGCTTGTCACGCCGCAGGGCCTCGTGCGAAGGCTCGGCCTTCAGGAGAGAAACGATGGACGGCGATCCCCTTTTCGGCCTCGCGCCGCGCACCACCGCGCTGCTGATCATCGACATGATCCATCATCAGCTTACTCCGGGCGAGGGCTTTCTCGGCGATCTCGCGCGGCAGGGAACCGACATCGGCTATTTCGACAGGCGGGTACGGACGCAGCTGGTGCCCAATCTGGTCCGCCTCGCGGCCCGGTGCCGGGCGCTGGGCGCCACCGTCGCCCATGTCCGCGTCGGCGCCTTCCGCGAGGATTATTCCGATCTCGTCCCCTCCTTCCGGGAGGCCTTCGCCTCCTGGGGCGCGCGGGAGGGCAGCCGGGCCTGCGCGCCGATCGACGCGCTCCGCCCGGCCCCCGGCGACATCGATCTGGTGAAGACCGGAAGCGGCGCGTTCAACGGCTCGGGGCTGGACAGCCATTTCCGGAACATCGGCATCCGCGACATCCTCTATGCCGGGGTGATCACCAACGGCTGCGTCCTCTTGTCCGCGGCGGCCGGCTTCGATCTCGGCTACACCGGCCATCTGGTGACCGACGCCACCGCCACCCTCTCCGATCGGCTGCAGCAGGCGGCGGAGGAGACGATGGCGCTGTACGTGGCGAAGCCGCTGACCACCGAGGAGGCCATTCGCGCGCTCGAGCGCGCGGCGCGCGGAAAGGCGGAGGGCGGACCCAGCCGATACGCCTCCCGACGAACGGAGCCGACGCCCCCACGCGGCATGGCGCGAGAACCGGAGTTTCGCGGATGACCATCACCATCACCGCCTTCGAACATTCTCCCGATCGCGGCCGCGGCCTGGCGCGCGACATGCGGGTCCGCTGGGCACTCGAGGAAGTGGGCCAGCCCTATGAGGTCCGCCTCCTTTCGTTCGACGCGATGAAGCAGCCGGCGCATCTCGCACGCCATCCGTTCGGGCAGATCCCGACCTATGAGGAAGACGGCCTCGTCCTGTTCGAATCGGGCGCGATCCTGATCCATATCGCCGAGCGCCATGGCCGCCTCCTGCCTGAGGACGCCGATGCCCGGGCGCGCGCCATCGCCTGGATGTTCGCCGCGGTCGACACGGTGGAGCCGCCGATCTTCGATCGCGCGATCGCCATGCTCCTGGAGCAGGACAAGCCCTGGTACGAGGAGAGGCTGGCCATGCTCGAGGCCCGGATCGAGGACCGGCTGAAGGCGCTGTCCGCCCGGCTGGGCGACTCCGACTGGCTCGACGGCGGGTTCAGCGCCGCCGACCTGCTGATGGTGACGGTGCTGCGCCGGCTCGGGGAATCGGACCTGCTGACGCGCCATCAGAACATCGCCGCCTATGTCGCCCGCGGCGAGGCACGCCCCGCCTACCAGCGGGCCTTCGCCGACCAGCTGGCGGCGTTCACCGGCAGCGCGGCGGACAGCTGACCCGGCCGCCCGCCTTTCACGGCAAGGCGCGGGAGGCGCGGGACGGACCGCCCGTCTAGGGTCGGGACCCATAAACAGGATTCCCTTGGCGTCGGGAATGTGATTCAGCCTCCTGATTGATCGGGAGCGTGCGTTGTCGGGCGAGTTTTGGTTGAGCGACGGGCAGTGGGCGCGGCTACGGC
>Ga0180222_1002617_pt1 | contig 13972 bp, 15 predicted proteins | sample eDN5th37CKraftOP_FD_151336 | JGI IMG/M metagenome (GOLD analysis project Ga0180222, IMG submission 151336) | Enriched Organic Plus compost microbial communities from Emeryville, California, USA - eDNA 5th pass 37_C Kraft OP (version 2) (version 2) ... | reverse complement strand
ACCGAACATTGGAACCGCTCAGCCGCGCGCCGCAAACTCCAGCCCTGATCAACAACCGCCTGCGCAAGCCGCAACCGCCCACGAGGAGTCAACGAAGCATTAGCGTGGACCATGAGGACCTCTCGGTGATCGATGTGCCTAGTGCTAACCACACCGATACCGGAGGTCCTCACCTATTAGCGCTCACCACGCCGTTCACAACCTGTCTGGGAATTACAACTAGATCGCGTCCCAGTCGTCATCGTCCTCGTAGTAGTGCGTGATCCTCCGCCGGTTGCCCAGCGCCGCTTCGCGTTCACCGTCGTCCATGCAGGCGTACTTCTCGATCTGGCGGGCGATGCCCCGGTTGATCCGCGTCACCACCTTGCCGATGTCGCACGGGGTGCCGACAGGACACTGAGCGCACCGGCCCTTGCCGTCCTCGATCATGTGGTCGATGGTCAGATCAACGAGCGCCCGCCGCCAACGATCACGGGCGTCGTATAGCTGGCTCAGCGTGCGCTCGGGCGCAGGCTCATCGGCTGCAGCGGACCCGTCGGCGGGGTCGCCGGAGTCGGCGACGGCGACGCGCTCGACCAACTCGTTGTCGAGCCGGTTCAACGTCCGCCGCGTCGGGCACGGAGCCTCGACGTGGCAGCGTTTGCATAGCCCGTTGCGGTCGTCGGCGAGGTGGCCCTCTGCGAACTCCACCAGCACCTTGCGCCACTTCGCCAGCGAGTCCGAAACCTGGCTGATCTGTGCCTCGTAGTCGACCGGCGGCTTGGGCGGCTGCGCGAACTGACGGGTCACCCTCGGCTGCTCACGGATAGCGCGCACGGCCTGCTCGCTGCGACGCTCTGCGCTCACGTACTGCAGCAGGGCCTTCTCGTCGTTCGCCGACAGCAACGTGCCCCAGTCTTTGGCCCTGACCTTGGCCTTGGCTCGGGCGACGAGGTATTGGTTCCGGCTCAGCCCATAGTGCTTGCAGAACTGTTGGACGGAGCGGCGGCGTAACGGTGGATCTTCGGACAAGGGCCGACCTCCTGGTGCGTCGCCGCGACCAGACCCAATCGACCCCGAATGTGACCGAACCCCTACTACGTGGGGTCGTTCGCCCTCTAGGCTGTCGATGGTATTCGCCAATACACGTCGAGCCCTGTCGGAGTCCGCTCCGGCAGGGCCTCGGCGTCTCGGTGGCAGGTTCGTATGAAGCTGCCGCTGCTGATCGTACGTCGATGCTCCGACAAGATCGCGGAGGTCTGTGGATAACTCAGGTCGAACGCATGAACGAACCGACCCCCCGCTAGGCCCAAAATAGGTCTAGACGCGGTGATACAGGCCGATACGCAACGATATGAGAAAGAGGTTAAACCGCTGTCGCGCTGGCGATCTCGGAGACTAGGGCAAACGGCGGGATACGCTGTAGACATACCGATATAGTTTTACACACCAGCGGTCGGCGGTTCGATACCGTCCGCGCCCACCACAATCTCAACTGCCGCCAGCGTGCCGCGGGCCCAGCGCACGCACACCTGACTCGTCAGTCGATCTCTTCAGTCGATGTAAACGACCAGAAGTGCTCCGCGGGCATTCGTGCCCACACAACGCTGGGCTTCGGCCCACACATCGGTTGTCGCAGGAGCGCAGCGCATCAGGTACATCTGGCCGGTTACCGGGCTGTAGGCCATCACTGCGGAGCCCGGGCTGGAATACCAGGCCGCACGGACGTTGTCCGCGAAAGCGCAGCTGGTGTCAGCGGAGGCGACCCCGGTCAGGCCCGACGGGCAGACCTTGAAATTCTCGAGTGGCGCCGACGCCGGGGGCGGGGGTATGACCACCGGTTGGGGCGGTGGGGGGTAGGCGAATGCCAACGCCCCCGGCGGGGTCTCCCACAGGAGGTTGTCGTCGTCGGCCGTCACGTCCACCGGCACGTCATGGGATTCCCCGTCCGGAGTACGCACGGTGGCGATGCCCTTGTACTCGTTGCCCGACTTGTGAACCAACCCCACCTTCGTGACCTTCAGGCCGGAGAGATCGGGGTCGGAGTCGAATTCCTCCTGCATCGAAGCCTGCACGCCCTTGGCGACATACTCGGCCGATTGCGGCGCTGACGTGGTGGAGATCGGCGGCGGCACAGGAGCCGTCGCGATCGTCGGCGGGACGGGTGCGGTCGCCTGTCGCGGCCACAGCACCACACCCAACGTCACAGCCGAAGCGACGCCAGCGGCACCGACAGCCAGGGCCGCGGGCACCACCCAGTCGCGCTTGGCCTTGGTGTGGGCTGCTGCCGGCTCAGGCTCTCGGTCGGAAGTCGGGAAGTTCTCGGTCGGCCCCTGCCAACGCGCACCCTCAACCGGCGGATACCACCACCCGGGATCCGACATCTTCACCCCCTTGAAAATTCCGAATTTGGCCCATTTCGCCCGCCGGTCTCGGTCGTACAGCGCGGTCGCGGCAGTGCGTGTTCAGCTCGGTGGGGCGAAGAACTCCAGGGCGATGCCGTCGGGATCCCGGAAACTCAGGCCGGAGCCGTACGGCGCGTCGACGATCTCGCCGTGGGCGATGCCGATCTTGTCGAGGCGCATGGACCACTGCTCAAGATCGGTGCGACTGGGACAGCCGAAGCTGACATGGTCCAGGCCGGAGTGGAACTCGGTGAAGCTCTCGTCGGGCACCAACCGATCGTGTTGATGGATGCCGAACAGCGTGCCGTCGTCGAACCGCCACACGAGGTGACGGAACCCGGAGTCGGTGTGTTCGTCGAGGACCGGATCGCTTCCGATTAGCGCCCGGTACCAGGGCGCGCTGACCGAGAGATCGCGGACGGTGAGCGCGACGTGATTGAGGGAGGGGAAGGACATGAAAGCCTCCTTGTGGTCGGTCCCTCCAGCATCCGCGCCGACGCTGCCGCGGCGAACGTTTTGACAATTTGCAGAGCAGCGGGATTTCTGTGCTGATTCCTATCCAGCTAACGAAAACCGCCACCTGAGACATCATGGGTAGTTGCCAAAAGTAACAATTCACCGGGTTTGCCAATTGCGCCTCGGATGGGCCTCGAATCGCCTACAAGATCAGCATCGTTGCAGGTAAATCCATACTGCTGGGATTAGGCGCGGCGATTGCTGGGAATGAATATATGCGTATCGATGACGCCGGCGGATTGCCGGCCAGGGTTGAGACGCGAAACGAGGATACCGATGCAGCAAAATGAAGGCCGACCGATGCGGAGGCCTGTTTTCAGAACCGGACTGGCCGTCACCGCGACGACGGTGATGGCCGTGGGTGCCACCACAGTGTTTGTTCAGACGTTCGGCCCGACGACGAACCCGGCCGTGGGTGGGACCCCGACGGTGCGGATGCCGTTCGTCGTGACGGCGGCGATCAACACGTCGAACACGACCGTCGGCTTCGCCGACTCCGACCTGTACGGCATGACACCGGACGAGATCGACCGCACGCTCGACGAGATGCAGGCGATGGGCGTCAACAACGTCCGCATCCTGATCCCTTGGGCCGGTGTGGAACTCGTCGATGACTTCTACTACTGGGACACCGTCGACTACATCGTCGAGGCCGCCGACAGCCGCGACATGGGAATCCTCGGCGTGCTCAACTCGACGCCCGCCTGGGCCACCGAACCGGGTCTGCCCGCGGTGATCAGCCCGCCCGCCGACTACGACCAATACGCCGAGTTCGTCGGGCGGGTCGCCGAACGCTACGCGGGACAGGTCTCCGCCTACGAGGTGTGGAACGAGCCGAACGCCCTGTTCTTCTGGGCGCCCGCTCCCGATCCGGCCGCCTACACCGAGCTGCTGCAGACCGCCTACCCGGTGATCAAGGCCGCCGACCCGGATGCCACCGTCATCGGCGGCGTGGTCGGATCGGTCACCGACGTCCCGGGCCTGGCCTACAACCCGATCACCTTCGTCGAGGGCATGTACGACAACGGCGCCGCAGGCTATTTCGACGCGCTGTCGCTGCACCCGTACCAGTACACGCTGCCGTTCTCCCAGGGCAAGCCGTACGGCGCCGCCGCGCCCGTCACCCAGCTCGAGACCATGTACGAGCTGATGGCCGCCAACGGCGATGCCGACAAACAGATCTGGGCCAGCGAGTACGGCGAGCCCACCTCGCTGGTCGACGAGGCCACCCAGGCGGCGTTCATCCAGGACTACCTGGACACGTGGTCGCAGTACGACTACACCGGACCGTCGTTCATCTACACCACGCGCGACCGCGACACCGACAGCACCGTCGTCGACGACACCTTCGGTGTGCTGCGCGACGACTTCTCGTGGAAGCCAGCGGCTTACGTCATTCAGCGGTGGACGGACACCCATCTTCAGACCGCGCCGGAGACGGTCGCGCTCACCGCGACGGCCGAGGAGTTGGCGCCCACCCCGGTGCCGCGCAGCGTGTCGACGGCGATGACAGCCGCGACGGCGGCGGAGACCGCGCAACCGGAGGCCGTCGCCAGCACTGCGGACGAAACTGAAACCCGGACAACGGAATCCACGCGGCCGACGCGGCGCACCGTCACCGAGCCGGCTGACACCGACCGTCTTGAGCGCACGGAGCGGACTGAGCGCCGTAACGAGCGCACGGAGCGCAGTGACCGCACGCAGCGCACCGAGCGCAGTGACCGCCGGGACGACCGGCGCGAACGGGCCAACGACCGCAGCGACCGCCGCGACAACGACCGTCCGTCGAACAACCGCCGCGACAACGACCGTCGTGACCGGTCGAACGCGGCCTGATCACACCACCGGCTTGCCGAGGCGTGCGCGGATGCGCATGTCCCACAGGTACAGCTGGTAACCGAACTGCCACGCCTCGCGCGGAATCACCCGGTCCGCCAGCCGCAGCGCCGTCAGCAACAGCTCAAACCGGCGCTGCTGGCTGGCGGACCACGGCAGCCTCATCATGTCGCGGAACTCCGGCGGCAGGAACCCCGTCGTCGCGAACAGGTTGAACGGGCCCAACAGCGCTCGCAGCGGCAGCGGCAGGAACACCATTGCCGCCACCCCGCGCAAGTGTTCGCGCACCGGTTCGTCGATCCGCAACTCGTCGAGCGTGCGCTTCCAGTACTCGTCGAACGCGGCACGGTCCTGCGGCCACATCCCGTCGCGCACCTGCAATGTGGTGCCCAGCGTGCGGGCGTCCTGATAAACCGCGTCGGCCGACTCGTCGTCGAGCGGGCCGTAGAGGAACTCATGCTGGTCGACGTAGTAGCGGTACAGGCAGGCCGCCACCCACAGCTGCAGCTTCGGGTCGAAGGCCTTGTAGGACACCGGGCTTGACGGTGTCGAGCGCACCATTGCGTGCACCCGGTCCACCCCTTCGCGGATCAGCCTGCGGTCCTCCTCGGTGCCCATGGTCGCCGCGGCCAGATACGTGCCCGTCGTACGGGCCCGCTTGAACGGGTGCTTGTAGACGTTGCCGCTGTCCACCGGGCTCTCCAGCACGCCGTACCCGACGCCCGGCAGCGCCAGCTGCATGATCACGTTCGCCGCAGGCGCCAGCACCGCGGCTGGGTTGAGCAGATCTACGACACGCCTCGGGTGCCGCGGTGGGCCGAACCTCATGCGATCGAGTCAACCACCCTGTGAGACGCTCGCGAGGTGTTCCGCGCGACTTTGCCCCCGCGCGCCGCGGGAATCGCCGCCGGTGCGCTCGCCGACGCGCTGCTCGGCGACCCCCGCCGCGGCCACCCGGTGGCGTTGTTCGGCAGCGCGGCAGCGGCTTTGGAACGGCTCAGCTACGCCGACGACCGTCCGCGCGGGATCGCGCACGTCGGCGTCCTGCTCACCGCGCTGGCGGCACTCGGCGTGGCGGGGGAGCGGACCCGCGGGCCCGCGCGGGCGCTGCTGACCGCCGCGACGGTGTTCGTCGCCCTCGGCGGCACCTCACTGGCCCGCACCGGCACCCGGATGGCCGACCACCTCGACGCCGGTGACGTCGACGCCGCCCGCGCGCTGCTGCCGTCGCTGTGCGGCCGTGACCCCGCCGCGCTCGACGAGACCGGACTCGCCCGCGCCGCCCTGGAGTCCGTCGCCGAGAACACCTCCGACGCCACCGTCGCGCCGCTGTTCTGGGCGGCCGTCGCCGGCACCCCCGGAACCCTGGTCTACCGGGGCGCCAACACCCTCGACGCGATGATCGGGCACCGCTCGCCGCGCTACGCGCGATTCGGTTGGGCGGCGGCCCGCTTCGACGACGTGCTCAACTTCCTGCCCGCCCGGCTGACCGGGCTGCTGGTCGCCGTCTGCGCCCCGCTGGTCGGCGGTTCACCCGTCGGCGCGCTGCGGGCCTGGGGCCGCGACGCCGGCCGTCATCCCAGCCCCAACGCCGGGGTGGCCGAGGCCGCGTTCGCCGGCGCGCTCGGCGTGCGGCTGGGCGGTCCCACCCAGTACGCCCATCAGCTCGAGATCCGGCCCACCCTCGGCGACGGGCCGCCGCCGGACACCCGCGATCTGCGCCGCGCCGTGCGGCTCTCGCGTGCCGTGCAGGCCGCCGCCGCGGCGGTCGCGGTCAGCGTCGCCGCCCGTACCGGTCGGCGAGCTTCTCCTCGGTGGTGAGCGGCACGTCCGGGCTGGCTGCCGCCTTGTCGTCGGCGGCCTTCTCCCGACGGCGTTGCTGCACCTCGGCGTACACGAAATAACCCAGCCCGATCGGGGCGATGATGCCGAACGCGATCCACTGCATGCCGTAGGACAGGAACGGTCCCGCGTCCAGATGCGGCAGCGGCATCGGCGTCAGCACGCCCGGCTGGTTCTCGCTCAGCTGCAGATACGACCCGGCCAGCGGCACCCCGGTCAGCTCGGCGATCTGCGGGACATGGATCGAGTACACCTGCCGGGTGCCGTTCTCCTCGAGGGGCTCCTTGTCCGCCAGCCCCTCCGAATCCCGCAGCCGGGCCTCGATCGTCACCGTGCCGTCCGGCACCGGCGGGATCGACGGCACCCCGGACCCGCCGACCGGCCGGACAAACCCGCGGTCGACGAGCACCGTCGGCCCGCCGTCGACCACGAACGGCACCAGCACCTCGAACGCCGGCTCACCCTCGATCACCCGCAGCCGCGCCAGCAGCTGCGCGTCGGGCAGGTAGTGGCCCGTCGCCGTGACGCGGCGCCACTGCTCCTCGGGGGCCGACGAATCCTGCTCCGGCAGAAGCGAAGTCACCGGCACCGGATCGGCGCTCAGCGACGCCGAGATCTGGGCGTTCTGCTTGGACGTCCTGGCGTTCTTGCCCAGCTGCCACGGCGCGAGCACCGTGAAGCACAGGTAGGCGAACGCGATGACCAGCACGATCAGTGCCAGCCACTGCGGCCGCAACAGGAACGCCCAGCGGCGCATCAGCTCGCCAGCCCCCGGGCGGCGAGCTGCTCGTCGACCCAGTCGTGCAGGCCGGGCAGCGACCGCTCGATCACGGTGAACGTCTCGACGAAATCGGAGTGGTCCCCGTAGTAGGGATCCTCGACGTCGAGCGCGTGCGCACCCGAGCGCGGATCGAACGAGCGCAGCATCCGGACCCGCTCGGCCGGTGCCCCCAGATCGTGCAGGATCCGAAGGTGGTTGCGGCCCAGCGCGATCAGCAGATCCGCCGCGAGATGATCCTCGTTGACCTGGGTGGCGCGGTGCGCGGTCGGATAGCCGCGCTCACGCAGCACGTGCACCGCGCGCCGGTCGGCGGGCTCACCCTCGTGCCAGCCGCCGGTGCCCGCGCTGGTGACCCGCACCGCGTGGGCCAGCCCGCGCTGGTCGATCTGGTGGGCGAACATCTTCTCCGCCATCGGCGAGCGGCAGATGTTGCCGGAGCAGACGAACGTGACGTGCAGCAGCTCAGACACCGAGCACCTCGCGCAGATCGTCGACGGTGGCCACATGTGCGGCCGGGCGCGCGGCGTCCGGACCGGCGAAGTCCTCGCGGCCGTACCCCCAGCCGACCACCACGGTGTCGATGCCGTGCTCGGCGGCGCCCTCGACATCGTGCGCCCGGTCGCCGATCATCAGCACCCGCTCTGGCACGTCACCGAGCAGCTCCAGCGCGCGGGCCACCACGTCGGCCTTGCGGGCCCGGGTGCCGTCCGGGCTGGCCCCGGCGATCACCTCGAAGTGCTCGTGCAGCTCGAAGTGCTCGAGGATGCGCTGCGCGGTGGGCTCGGCCTTCGAGGTCGCCACCGCCAGCCGCACCCCGGCGGTACGCAGGTCGTCCAGCAGCTCCGGGATGCCGTCGAACACCCGGTTCATCGCCCAGCCGCGGGTCGTGTAGTCCGCGCGGTAGGCGGCGATCGCCTCGTCGACGCGGTCCCCGAGGCCCAGCCGGCTCAGCGTGTGCGGCATCGGTGGACCCACGATCATGCTGACCAGGTCGCCGTCCGGGACCGGCGCCCCGACCGCGTCCAGCGCGTGGCGGAAGCTCGCGACGATGCCCTCGGCCGAATCGGTGAGGGTGCCGTCGAGATCGAAGATCACCAGGGTGTCGGTCACCCGACCATTCTCCCCGATCACCGAAGTGCCGAGGCTGGCGCACTACTGTCGTGATGTGGCGAACCCCTCCCGTGCGGCGGCGCGGTACCACGGCGACCAGGCCGCGGTGCCCGGGATGCTGGATTTCGCCGTCAACGTGCGCGCCGACAGTCCGCCGTCGTGGCTGGTAGAGCGGCTTTCCGCGCGGCTGGGTGACCTCGGCCGGTATCCCGGCGGCGACGACGAACGCCGCGCGGTGGCCGCCGTCGCGGCCCGGCACGGCCGCGACGCCGGCGAGGTGCTGCTGCTGGCCGGCGGTGCGGAGGGCTTCGCGCTGCTGCCCAACCTGACGCCGCGGCGGGCCGCGCTGATCGCGCCGTCGTTCACCGAACCCGAGGCGGTGCTGGCCGCCGCCGGCGTGCCGTTCTCGCACGTCGTGCTCGATCCGCCGTACACGCTGGACTCGGCCCGGGTGCCCGAGGACGCCGACCTCGTCGTCGTCGGCAACCCCACCAACCCGACCGCCGTGGTGCACGACCCCGACCAGGTGCTGGCGCTGCGCCGTCCGGGCCGGCTGCTGGTGGTCGACGAGGCGTTCGCCGACGCCATCCCGGGGGAACGGGCCTCGCTGGCCGGCCGGTCGCTGCCCGACGTGCTGGTGCTGCGCAGCCTGACCAAGACCTGGGCGCTGGCCGGGCTGCGCGTCGGCTACGCGCTGGGGGCGCCCGACGTGCTGGCCCGGCTGACCGCCCGGCGCGCCCACTGGCCCGTCGGCACCCTGCAACTGGAGGCGATCACCGCCTGCAGCGCCCCGGAGGCGGTGGCCGAGGCGCAGCGGGGCGCGCGCCGTCTGGCCGAGGTGCGCGCCGAGATGGTGGCCGGATTGACTAGCATCGGCGTCCAGGTCATCGAGGGTTCGGCGCCGTTTGTCCTGTTCGCTGTGCCGGACGCCGAGTTGACCCGAAAACTCTTGGAGGGCAGAGGTATCGCTGTGCGCCGCTGCGACACGTTCGTCGGGCTCGACGGCCAGTTCCTGCGCGCGGCGGTGCGGCCGGAGTGGCCGGTGCTGGTGGAGGCGCTCGCGGAGGTGATGCGGTGAGCGTGCGGTTGTCCGAGATCATCGACGTGCTGGAGGCGGCCTACCCGCCGCAGCTGGCGCAGGACTGGGACTCGGTCGGATTGGTGTGCGGCGACCCGTCCGAGGAGGTCGACAGCGTGACGGTGGCCGTCGACGCCACCGCGGAGGTCGTCGCGCAGGTGCCCGAGCGGGGGCTGCTGCTGGCCCACCACCCGCTGCTGCTGCGCGGCGTGGACACCGTCGCCGCCAGCACCCCCAAGGGCGGGCTGATCCACCAGCTGATCCGCACCGGGCGGGCCCTGTTCACCGCGCACACCAACGCCGACTCCGCGTCGCCCGGGGTGTCCGACGCGCTGGCCGAGACGCTGGGGCTGACGGTCGAGGACGTGCTCGAACCGGTGCCCTCAGGCCCGGACCTGGACAAGTGGGTCGTGTTCGTGCCCGCGGAGAACTCCCAGGCGGTGCGCGAGGCGATGTTCGACGCCGGTGCCGGGCGCATCGGCGACTACTCGCACTGCTGCTGGGCCACCGCCGGCACAGGGCAGTTCCTGCCGCACGACGGCGCCAACCCGGCGATCGGCAGCGTCGGCACCGTCGAACAGGTGCCCGAGGACCGCGTCGAGATGGTCGCGCCCGCCCGGCTGCGCGCGCGGGTGCTGGCCGCGCTGCGCGCCGCGCACCCCTACGAGGAGCCGGCGTTCGACATCATCGCGCTGGCACCGATACCCGGCGGCGTCGGGATCGGCCGGGTGTGTTCGCTGCCCGAACCGGAACCGTTGTCGGCGTTCGTATCCCGCGTGCACGCGGCACTGCCCGCGACGACGTGGGGAGTGCGGGCGTCGGGGGACCCCGACGCGACGGTGTCGCGGGTGGCGGTGTGCGGGGGAGCGGGTGACTCGCTGCTGGGCCGGGTCGCCCGGCTGGGGGTGGACGTCTACGTCACCGCCGACCTGAGGCACCATCCCGCCGACGAGCACCGACGCGCCTCCGGTGTGGCGCTGGTCGACGTCGCGCACTGGGCCAGTGAGTATCCGTGGTGTGCACAGGCGGCAGATCTGCTGCGCCGCCATTTCGGCGACGCGCTGCCCGTGCAGGTGTCGACGGTGCGCACCGATCCGTGGAACGTCGAGAGATGAACAATGAAAGCTGATGTAGCTCAACAAAAGTCGCTGCTGGAGCTGGCGGAGCTCGACGCCACGCTGAGCCGGATCGACCACAAGACCAAGAACCTGGCCGAGCAGAAGAAGCTCGACGAGGTGCAGGCCGCGCACCGCGAGGCCACCGACCGGCAGGCCGCGCTGCAGATCGCGATCGAGGATCTCGACGCGCAAATCGCCAAGCTGGAGCACGAGATCGACTCGGTGCGCCAGCGCGAGGAGCGCGACCGCAAGCTGATGGCAGGCGGGACCGTCGACGCCAAGCAGTTGACCGAGCTGCAGCACGAACTCGAGACGCTGGAGCGCAGGCAGAGCGCGCTGGAGGACTCGCAGCTGGAGGTGATGGAGCGCCGCGAGGAGTTGCAGCGCGACCATCAGGCGGTGCAGGGGCAGATCGACTCGCTGGAGGCCGACATCGGGCTGGCCCGCGCGGCACGCGACAGCGCGCTCGTCGAACTGGACGAGCAGCGTCACCAGAGCCTGTCGCGCCGTGAGGAACTCGTCGCCACGCTGGATGCGGAGCTGGTGGCGCTGTACGAGAAGCTGCGCTCCCGCGGCGGTGCCGGCGCCGGACAGCTGCAGGGCCGCCGGTGCGGCGCGTGCCGGATCGAGATCGACCAGGGCGAGTTCGCGCGGATCAACGCCGCCGCCGAGGACGATGTGACGCGCTGCCCGGAGTGCGGCGCGATCCTGCTGCGGGTCAAGGGGACCGGTAAGTGAAGGTCATCGTCGAAGCCGACGGGGGAGCGCGCGGGAACCCGGGTCCGGCCGGCTACGGCGCGGTGGTCTGGGACGCCGACCACGCCCGGGTGCTCGGCGAGCGCAAGGAGGCCATCGGGCACACCACCAACAACGTCGCCGAATACCGCGGCCTGATCGCGGGTTTGGAGGAGGCCGCGCGGCTGGGCGCCACCGAGGTGGACGTCCTGATGGACTCCAAGCTGGTGGTGGAGCAGATGTCGGGGCGCTGGAAGGTCAAGAACCCTGACATCGCCAAGCTGCACCAGCAGGCGTCGGCGCTGGTGGGGCGGTTCGACCGGGTGAGCTTCACGTGGATTCCGCGGGCGGACAACAGCCACGCCGACCGGCTGGCCAACGAGGCGATGGATGCCGCGGCCGGAATGTCCACGGCCCAAGAGGATCGCAAGTCGAATCCGTCGGCGTGGACCGGTGCGCGGGGAGCGCCGACGCGGCTGCTGCTGTTGCGGCACGGGCAGACCGAGCTGTCGGTGGAGCGGCGCTACTCGGGGCGCGGGAACCCGGCGCTGACCGAGTTGGGTCGCCGGCAGGCGCAGGCCGCGGCGGAGTACCTGGGCCGCAAGGGCGGCATCGCCGGTGTGGTCACCTCACCGCTGCAGCGGGCCTACGACACCGCGGCCGCGGCGGCGAAGGTGCTCGGACTCGACGTGGTCGTCGACGACGATCTGATCGAGACGGACTTCGGCGCGTGGGAGGGGTTGACGTTCGCCGAAGCGTCGCAACAGGATCCGGAACTGCACACCCGTTGGCTGCGGGACACCAGCCTGGCGCCGCCGGGCGGGGAGAGCTTCGACGAGGCGGCGCGGCGGGTGGCGCGCGCACAGCAGCGGATCCTCGGCGACTATCCGGGGGAGACGGTGCTCGTGGTCTCCCACGTGACGCCGATCAAGTCGCTGCTGCGGATGGCGTTGGACGGTGGGGCCAACATCCTGTACCGGCTGCACCTGGATCTGGCGTCGCTGTCGATCGCGGAGTTCTACCCCGACGGCGCCGCGTCGGTGCGGCTGGTGAACCAGACGGCGTATCTCGACTAGTCGTGCAGGTGGAGCCGCTCGCCGTGCGGCCCGAAGATCGTGATGGCCTCCACCGGTCCGTCGGTGGCACCGAACCAGTGTGGCGTCCAGGTCGAGAACTCAACCGCCTCACCGGGTTTGACGACGAAATCACGCTCGCCGAGGATCAGCCGCAGCCGGCCGGAGAGCACGTACATCCAGTCCTGACCCTCGTGGACCGGCAGCTCCGCCGGCGGGGTGCGCCGGCGGGCGCTGATCCGGATCTTGAACGCCTGCAAGCCGTTCGCGGGCTGGCGCGTCAGCGGCCAGTAGGTGATGCCGTTGTGCGTGTGTGAACCGCCGCGGATGCGGGGATCCTCGGCTTCGGGGGCGCGCAGCAGGTCGTCGGTACTGACCGACAGCGCGGCGGCCAGGCGGGGCAGGTGATCGAGAGCCAGGCGACGCTTGCCGGACTCGAGCCGGCTCAGCGTGGACACGTCGATGCTGGAGCGTTTGGCGACCTCCTCGAGGGTGAGGCCTCGCTGCGTGCGCAACTCGCGCAGCCGGCGTCGCACCCGGGCGTCGACGCTGTCTTTTGCCTCCATGGCAAAACAGCTTGGCATCTTGGACCGGGTGGGGGCAAGGTGGGCGCATGAGCGCTGAGGCGAAACAACATTGGGAAGAGCGGTACAGCACCCGGGTGTGGAGCGGGCGGCCTAACGCCCGACTGGTGGAGGTGGTGTCGGAGCTGACGCCGGGTGACGCGCTGGATCTGGGCAGCGGCGAGGGTGGCGACGCGATCTGGTTGGCCTCGCGGGGCTGGCGGGTGCTGGCCGTCGACCTGTCCGAGACGGCGGTGCGCCGGGCCGCGGAGGATGCGCGTGCCCGCGGGGCGGGTGAGCGGATCGAGTTCCGCCAGTTCGACCTGACGGCCGGGTTCCCGGAGGGCGAATTCGATTTGGTGAACGCCCAATTCCTGCACTCGACGTTCCCGCTGGACCGCACGCCGATCTTCCGGGCGGCGGCGGGCGCGGTCCGCCCGGGCGGGATGCTGCTGATCGTTGACCACGCCGGCCCGCCGCCGTGGCACTCCGAGCTCGAGGGCCACGCCCACACGTTCGTCGCACCCGAGGAGGTCGTCGCTGCGCTGGAACTGCCTGCCGCGCAGTGGGAACCGGCGGAGATCCGGTCGGCGCCGCGGGAGGTGACGACGCCGGACGGCGACACCGCCACCTGGTTCGACAATGTGATGGTGCTGCGGCGGCGCGCGTATACCAGCGGGGTCTGACATTTCGGGGTGGTTATCCCCAATGGCTTTCTCCTCCACAGGTGGGGTGTGACCAGCGGTTATCCTGCCGGCGGGTGGGTAGCGTCGAATGTGTGTTCGCAGAGTTGGTGGCAGCGGCCGAGGCCGGTCGGGGTGCTGGTGCGGTGGCGGCGTTGGCGCGGTTGGAGAACGCCGCGTACGCGCATCGGTTGGCGGCCTGCTATCGGTTGTTGCTGACCTACACCGCGGGTATGGATTCGGCGCAGCGCGA
>Ga0180222_1002616_pt1 | contig 13985 bp, 13 predicted proteins | sample eDN5th37CKraftOP_FD_151336 | JGI IMG/M metagenome (GOLD analysis project Ga0180222, IMG submission 151336) | Enriched Organic Plus compost microbial communities from Emeryville, California, USA - eDNA 5th pass 37_C Kraft OP (version 2) (version 2) ... | reverse complement strand
TATCCTCGCCGCGCTGACCGGATCGGCCTCCGGCGGCCTGACGATCGCGCTCGACGCTCTCGGACCGACCTACATGAAGCTTGCCGCCGAAACCGGGATCAGCCCGGACCTGATGCACCGCGTTGCGGTGATCGGCGCCGGGACGCTGGATTCGCTTCCTCATAACGGGGCGGTCGTCACGCTGCTCGCAGTCTGCGGCTGCACGCACCGCGAGAGCTATGTCGACATCGTGATGGCGGCGATCGTCAGCGCGCTGATCGCACTAGCGGCGGTCATCGTGCTCGGATCGCTCGTTGGATCGTTCTGACCGCGCGCGGCCGGTCGGCCTGGCATTACCAGGATTGGGTCCGTGGCCCCGCCGGTGGCAGATCCTTCCGAATGGCTTCGGAAAAATTGGGTCCATCGCCTGCTTTTTGCGCGGCGGCATTGATCAGCGATCGCTGCCGCAAGTCCTGGAACGTCAATTCGGTATTGATGCGCCCGGAGCGGTACAAATAGCTGTCGATCCAGCCGTTGAGAATGTGCCGGAGGTCGAGCCGGCCTTCGCGGCCCGCGGCATTGGCATAACGAATGATATTGATCGTGCAGCTGTTGCTGAACAGATGGTACCATTCCGGCTTGTCGGCCAATTGATTGATCCGCTCGAGATAAATCATCAGCAGGCGCCGCGAATCCTCCGGCGAGGTGTTGAGGTGATAGAGGTAGGTCGTCTCATGCCGATGGTTGGTGCGCACGCCGACCACATCGCGTTCGGTGCCGACCACGTAGATCAGCTCGAATTGCTTGAAGATGGACGCGAGCGGGTCGAAACCCTCGCCGATCTCCGGTCGTGTCTCGATCGAGATGCTGAGCGGCGGCGCGTTATCGAAGACGAAACTGAGGAATGTGTGCCCGACCGGGCCTTCCGACCAATACGAGACGTAGAAGTCGACGCCCTTGAGGTGGGACAGCTCGATCACGCGCTCCACGTAATGCACGTCGAAGTCATTGCGGCTGCGATAGGTGAAGTCCCGCACGCCGGTCAGGCGGACACGGTCCCCGTCGATGAACGCGCGCGGCATGACCGCGACCTCCGGCCGCCAGGGCCGGTCATGCGACGGCGGTATCGCGACCCACCAAATCGCGACGGCCACAAATACGGCCAGGAAAATAATGGTCCGGCGCGGTCTGGAGAGCACGAGCGCCCAGACAGCGAACGCCGCGAACGCGATCGCGTCAACGAGGCGCAGCCACGGCCATGGCAAATTCGAGAAATAGATCGCAAGGGTTGCCCAGGCGACGAGCAGAAACAGCGCCACCGTCCACAGACCGGCGAGCAGCCGGCGCCCGATACGGGCAAACATGCCGCGCTCTCGGCCGGCAGACCCTTGATACACGTCCTGTGTCATCTCGACTTCCGCTAACCGGAGCTGACCGCGCAACGGACATCTCCCCACACGTGAGAAGCCGGCCCGGTTACTCAGGCACCTATCACAGTGCGCCGATCCGCAACACCTTCGCCGACCGGGCCGTCGTCAAGAGAAATGCACCGCGATTGCGCCGATCGGCCGAAGCTCCCAGGCGAGCGTCCGGTCGTCAGGCCCGAGCATCAGCGGCGGCGTCACCGAACCCGCAATGACGATATCCCCGGCGTGGAGCGTCTCGCGGAAGGCGGCAAGAGTGGCCGCCACCTGCCGGACCGTTCCGAGGATCGGGCCGGTATTGGCTTCGAGATCGGTCGGCACCGCGAGCGGCTGGCCCGACCGGATCACGACGCCGCTCAGCGCGGCAAGGCCGTCCGGCAGCGAGACCGGAACGCGAGGGCCGAACATCACATGCCGCTGGAAAATGTCGCCTGCGAGAATGGATTCCACGTCATCCATCGGGCCGTCGATATCGGCAAGCTCGATGGCCGGCCCGATCGCCGCGATCGATTGGGCGACGTCCTCTTCGCTCGCTCCGGCCGGGATATCTCGCCCGATCTCGATTGCGATTTCGGGTTCGGCGACCGGCTTCGTCCAGCCTGCAAGGGACACCGTCGCGCCATCGGGCAGCACCGCGTGATCAAGGAGAAAGCCGATCAGGGGCTTGTCGATCCGCAATTTCTCTTTCGCCGCCGGAGCGCCGAAGCCGACCTTCCACCCGATCCGCTGCGCGCCCGCTCGTCTTCGCTCATCGAGCAGGGCGAATTGCCGGCGCATCCCCGCCTCGATGCGGGAATCGTGCAATGCTGACGTCATGCGTGGCTCGCCGGATCGACTTCATAGCCGGAGTCCTCGATCGACCCCGCGCCCATCCAGCCCCAGACCAGGACGACATCCTCATCGGACGTGTTGTTGAAGCCGTGCCAGCATCCGCGCGGCGAATACACCACGTCGCCCTCACCCGACGGCTTGTCGCCCTCGTCGGTATAGATGTGTCCCTTGCCCTTCAGCACGATGAAGAACTCATCGCAATTGTGATGGCGGTGGCTCTCGTGCCGGGCGCCCGGCTTCAGCACGGTCCACCCGACCACGTGATCGGCGCCCGCCGATTTCTTGTCGATCAGGAACTGGACCTGCATCTCGACCCACCCGTCCTTGCGGGCGAGGCCCTCGACCTTGGGCACGTCCCGGATATTGGTGCGATACATTTTCGGCGCGGTCACTGTTGTCCTCCAAGGCGTCGATAGACCTGATGCGCAACCACGAAATCGTTCTGGTCGATGCCAAGACCGCGGCACGCATTCATCAATTCATTGGCGGCGGCCGCAAGCGGCACGGGGCTGCCGAGCTTTCGGCCCATGTCGAGCGCAAGGATCATGTCCTTCTGCTGCAGGGTCACATCGGCCAGCGGCACCGCAGGCATCTTGCCTTCGAGAATGAAGGGGCCGCGATAGCCAAGGACCGGCGACGCCGCGACGCTCTTGAGGATGGCATCGACCGCGACCTCGCGAGAGACGCCGCCCTTCTCCGCAAGCGCCACCGCCTCGCCAAAAGCGATCACCTCGACCATCAGCAGGAGATTGACCGCGATCTTCATCTTGACCGCAAGGCCGCTCTCGCCGATCCGCGTCACCTTCGGGCCGATCGCGAGCAAGACCGGTTTGACCTTCTCGAAGGCCGCCTCGTCGCCGCCGACCATCACCGAGGCATTGCCCTGGTTGAGCGTCACCGGCGAGCCGGAAATCGGCGCATCGAGCAGGACGAGGCCCCTGGCCGCGAACGCATCCGCCACCTCGCGCGTGACTTCGGGCGCGATGGTGCTCATGTCGATATAGATGCCGCCGGGCTTCAGCCCCGAAATGATGCCGTCCGGTCCGAGCGCAACGTCCTTCACCGCCTTGCCATCGGTGACAACGGTGAAGACCACATCGGACACCTCGGCCACGGCGCGCGGTGAATCGGCCCAGGCCATCCCGGCATCAAGGAGCGGCTTTGCCTTGTCCTTCGTTCGATTCCAGCCGGTCACCTTGTATCCCGCGGCCTGCAGGCGCGGCACCATGCCAAGTCCCATCACGCCAAGGCCGACAAACCCAATTCTCACGCGCCTTCTCCTGCAACTTCCCTGATTTTTCGTGATGTCGTTCCGCGAAACGGCGCCGTCGATTGCCGGACCACCAGTTCGACCGGCAGCACCAGATGATGCGGCTCCGCGGCTTCGCCTTCGATCATGTCGATAAGAACGCCGGCCGCCTCGAATCCGGCCTTGTAATGCTGCACGCGCACGGTGGTGAGCGCCGGCGAGAGCCGGTCGGCGAGCGGCATGTCGTTGAATCCCGTGACCGAGATATCGCCCGGACAGGACAGGCCATGACGGCGGAACGCGGAGATGGCGCCGATTGCGAGCCGGTCATTGGCACAGACCACCGCGCTGAACGGCCGGCTTGCCGCCAGCAGCTCCTCGGCACAGCGCTCTCCTTCCATTTCATTGAAGGCCTTGGCAAAGGCCGCGCGCATCGGCCTCGTCTGCAGACCGGCATGATCGCGGTGCCGCATGAAGGCATCGTAGCGGTTGAAACCCGTCGACACAGTCTGCGGTCCTGCGATGCAGGCAATGTCGCGATGGCCGAGCGAGACCAGATGCGTGACCAGCCGGCCGATTCCGTCATCCTCGTCATGCACCACCGAGGAAAACCGAACGTCGTCGGTGCGCCGGCTTACGGTGACCACAGGAATGTCAGCGGCGAGGCGCGACACCATCCGATCGCTCCGCAGCACGCTCGTCAGAACAAGCCCGTCGACCCCACGCGCCCGCATCGTTTCGAGGACCTTCACCTGGCGCCGCGTGTCGCCATCGGTGTTCGCCAGGATGGCGACATAGCCATACTGTGCGAGGCCGTCTTCGAGTCCGCGAATGATCGGCGGGAACACAGCGTCGGTGATGTCGGGCACAACCACGCCGATGGTCCGCGAGCGGCTGGTCTTCAGCGAATAGGCGGCGAAATTCTGCCGGTAACCGAGCCGGCGGCTCGCTTTCCGGATCTCCTCGACCAGTTCCGGAGCGACCGGATGGCTGCTGTCCGGATTCAGCGCGCGCGAGACCGTCGAGACATGCACCCCGACTTCGCGCGCAAGGTCTTTCAGCCCCACTCGTGCCCGCTTCCGCGCCTTCACTTGCTTGTCCTCACGCCTTGCAGAAAGCGGACACCGGCCGCAAGCCGCCGGTGCCCATAGCCCTGATGAAAGTTTTTCGTCGGCCTCGCTCTTATTTCTGAGCATCTGCGAAGGGAACGATCAGATCGCCGGCCTTGTATTCCTTCGGATAGACAACGATCTGCCGCGACCAGTCGGTAAACTGGCTGAGGTCGCTACCCGTGATCCCCTTGAACTGGATGCAGATGATCCGCGGGGATTTCCACTCGCCGTCAGGTCCGAACGAGATCGGCCCGATCACGGTGTCGAAGGTGTTGGCTGCAATGTATTTGGCCAGCACGTCATCGTTCAGCGATTTGGTTTCGGTCACCGCTTTGGCGAGGATCTGCCCCGCCGCATAGGCGTATGGCGGATAGGTGTAGCCGAGCGGGTCGAGGCCGAGATCCTTGGCGCGCTTCTGGTATTCGGCCATCATCTCCCTGGTGCCTGCAAATTGCAGGCTCGGCGCCGGAATGTAGAATTCGTTGCTGATATAGCCGTTGATCATCGGGCCAAGCTGCTGCTTGATCCCGGTCACCAGAAGACCGAGCATGGCACCGCCGATGATCTTCGGCTTGAACTGGATTTCGTTCGCGGCGCGGATGATGCCGGCGGTGTCGATCGGGAGGGTCGCTGCGAAAACAACGTCCGGGTTGGCGGCCTGGAGCGCGCGGACGGTCGAGCTGAATTCCGTGGTCGATGGCGGGTAGGTGCGATCGAATACGATCTCCATTCCGAGCTTCTTGGCATTCGACCGTGCGCCATCGAGCGCGTTACGCGAATATTCGACGTCGGCTCCGATCAGCGCGACGCGCTTGGGCATCGGGTTCTGCTGGGCGGCGAGATCGAACACGCATTTTGAGTAATTCCCGGTATCCGGCCCCTGGGAATTCATCGAGAAATAGCGCGGATATTTGAATTCCTTGTTCGCACCGAGACCGAAGATGCCGATCGTCGTCCGATTGGCCTGAATGATCGCCGGCATCGTGGCGGCGATGACATTGGTGCTGTATGGCCCGATAAGGAGATCGACCTTGTCGACACTCATCAGCTTTGCGTAGATGCCGGGCGCATTGGCGGGATTGCCCTGGTCGTCGTAATAGACGAACTCGACAGGCCGCCCGAGCAAACCGCCCTTCGCATTCACATCGCTCCGCCAGATTTCGAGGCCCGCGAGGACCTGCTTGCCGGCCGGCGAGGTCGGTCCCGTTGCGCTGATGCTGAAGCCGATGCGCAGCGGATCGGCCGCGTCCGCGTGCTGTAAGCCAAACCCGAATGCAAGCGAGGCGATCGACGCCGCCAGCAAGTGGCGACGGTGAAATCCGTAACCCATGATGTCCTCCCATTCTGGCCGTTATGTTTTCGGCCTTGGAGAAACGCTACAACGCACGGCAAAACTTGGCAATCGTTTGCCGCGGTGCTAGCACGCTCAGCGCGCGGGCTTGCAATATGCCGTCACATCATGCTCTTGCGGCGCGCGAGCATCCCGATCCGCGACAACAGCGGACGGACAAGGAGGAAAGAGAATGTTCAAGGCCTCGGCCGGCGTCATGCTGCCCACTTCCATCATCGGATCGCTGCCCCGCCCGACCTGGTACACCGCGACGTTGGGCTCCAAGCCCTTTCTCGAAGCGATGGTGAATTCGCGTTACCGCGAACAATATGAAGACGCGGTGTCCTGCTTCCTGCGCGCGCAGGAAATGGCCGGCCTCGATATCGTCACCGATGGCGATGCGCATTATGACGAGGAAGTCGGCGGCATGAGCTGGCAAAGCTATCCGCTGACCCACATGGAGGGGTTTTCCAAGGAAGCCCATCCCAGCATCTACAAGGTGGGCGCGGTCGCCTATCCGCGCGGGCATATCCTGCACGATTTCCTGGAAGCGCGGGTCTTCCCGAAGATCGTTGGGCCGGTGGGCCGCGGCAATCTGCAATATGCCGCGATGTGGAAGGTCGCGCAGCGGATGACCAACAAGCCGGTGAAATTCGGCACCATCCTGCCCGAATTGTTGGCCGCTTCATGCGAGGACGACTATTACAAGGACCCGGTCGAGCGGACATGGGCGCTGAGCGACGCTCTCAACGCCGAGCTGAACGATCTTGCCGACGCAGGCTGCCCGGTGCTGCAGATGGAAGAGCCGCAGATCCACATGGTTCCGGTGCGCGGAAAGGCCTTCGGCAAGCTGGACGTCGGCGATCTGGTGAAGGTCTTCAACAACACGGTGAAGGGCCTGCGCGAGAAGACCGAAGTGTGGTGCCACACCTGTTGGGGCAATCCGTCCCAGCAGCGCATCTTCAAGGAGCCGCAGAGCTATCAGCCGACCCTCGAGGCGCTGAACCACGTCGAAGCGGACGCGCTCACCTTCGAGACCTGCTCCTCGGGACCCGGCGACCTGAAGGCGATCGGCGAAGTGATCAAGGATAAGAAGGTCGTGATCGGCGTCATCGATCACCACACGCTGCAGATCGAGCGGCCCGAGGAAGTCGCCGCGCTGATCCGCGAGGCCCTCAAGCACATCCCTCCGGAGCGGCTCATCATCTCGTCCGATTGCGGCATGGGCCGCGAGGGCATGGGACGGCGGCACGCCGCTTACAAAATGGTGTCGATGGTGCTGGGCACCAACATCGTGCGCAAGGAGCTCGGACTGCCGGAAGCGCAGTGCCTGGCCGCGGAAGGGCGCTACTCGCTGACAATGGCGGCTCGCTGAAACTTTGGCGTCGCGGCCGGGCATCGCGCTGCCCGGCCGCCAAGCGCATCCATGCCATTGATTGCCGCCGCGAGCGGCCGAACGCTCTTTGGTAAATATTAACGTTAGCCACAGTCGCAGAACGCCCTTGCCTCGGCGATTGCGAAAATCGAAAGACCCCGGACGACACAATGCGCTTCTGACGCATCGACAACCGGAATGTGACAACGTGAGCTGCGCGGCCGCCGATCTCGCACTTGGCGAGCAGATGTACGATCTGGCCGCGCGCCTGTTCCCGATCTGCCGCAGCATCACCGGCGACGGCGTGCGCCAGACGATCGATATCCTGTCCGAAGCTGTGCCGTTCGAGCGTCACGAAATCGCGACCGGAACGGCGGTGCTCGACTGGGAAATCCCAAAAGAGTGGAATATCACCGACGCCTACATCGCAGATAGCAACGGAAATCGGATCATCGATTTCCGGCAAAACAACCTGCACGTCCTCAATTACAGTACGCCGATCCGCACGACGCTGCCGCTCGCGGAGTTGCGGACGCATATTTTCACGCTCCCCGAGCAGCCGGACCTGATCCCCTATCGCACATCGTATTATCAGGAGAACTGGGGCTTCTGCATGAGCCAGCGCCAGTTGCTCGAGCTTGAGCGGATCGGCGGGCCATTCGAGGTCGTGATCGATTCCAGCCTCGAACCGGGCCATCTGACCTTCGCCGAATATGTTCATCGCGGCGAGATTGAGGACGAAATCCTTCTGTCCACGCATGTCTGCCACCCCTCGATGGCCAACGATAATTGTTCGGGTCTTGCGCTGTTGACCGTCTTCGCGCGCGAACTGCGCCGCCGAAAGGTCCGACACAGCTTTCGCATCTTGATCATTCCGGGAACGATCGGGGCGCTGACCTGGCTTGCGACGCATGAAGGGCAGCTCGACCGGATCAAGGCGGGTCTTGTGGTGTCCGGTGTGGGGGACCCGAGCGGCCCGACCTACAAGAGGAGCCGCCGGGGCAACGCTGCGATCGACCGCGCGTTCGAACACGTCCTCCGCCACTCACAGGCCGAGAGCAAAATCCTCGACTTCTTCCCCTATGGCTATGACGAGCGCCAGTTCTGTTCGCCCGGCTTCAATCTGCCCGTCGGCCTGTTTCAGAGAGGCCAGTTCGCGACCTATCCGGAATACCACACCTCGGCGGATAACCTCGACTTCATCAGCGCCGAGCGACTTGCGGAATCCTACGCGACCATCCGCAACGCGATCGACATCATCGATCAGGATCGGGTCCTGCTGAATCTCTATCCGAAGGGTGAGCCACAGCTCGGCCGCCGGGGCATTTACGGCAAGATCGGAGGAGCCTCGGACGCCTGGCGGCGGAACCTCGCGATGCTCTGGGTTCTGAACCTGTCCGACGGCCGGCACTCGCTGCTCGATATCGCCCAAAGGGCCGATATGCCCTTCGCAGAAATTTCCGCCGCCGCTGATCTGCTGGAAGGCGCCGATCTGGTGGCGCCGGCGAATGCACCGGCCCGCGCCGTGTAGGTTAACGCCGCGCGCAAACCCTTATTTTAGTTCGGGTTCCGACGGGCCCTCGGCCGGATTTACCTTGAGCACGCTTTAACCTTCGCGATCAGCTCCCGCGCCGCTAGGGTGCGCCTGACCTCGAAGCGCAAGCGACGCTCAGCCAGGAACCTTCATCATGTCGGTAGCCAGACACATCGGAACCGCCAAGTGCCGGCATTGTCAGGAGACGCTGCGGCACACCGTCGTCGACCTCGGCATGTCACCGCTTTGCGAAAGCTTCGTATCGCCGAACAACCTGAACAGTATGGAGCCGTTCTATCCGCTCCATGTGCGCATCTGCAGCAACTGCTTCCTGGTGCAGCTGCAGGAATATGTCAGCCCGCAGGAGATCTTTTCCGAATACGCCTATTTCTCCTCCTACTCGTCGTCCTGGGTGGCGCATGCCAAACGTTATTGCGACGCCATAACGGAGCGGCTGAAGCTCGGAAGCGACAGCCTCGTCGTCGAGATCGCCAGCAACGACGGCTATCTGCTTCAGCACTTTGCCCCGCTGGGTGTGCCGGTTCTCGGCGTCGAGCCGGCCGCCAATGTCGCAAGGGTCGCGCAGGAGAAGGGCGTGCCGACGCATGTCGGCTTCTTCGGCGTCAAGCTCGCACGCGAACTGGCTCAATCAGGCCGCAAGGCCGACCTTATGGTCGCCAATAACGTGCTGGCGCATGTGCCAGACATCAACGACTTCGTGGCGGGCATGAAGATCCTGCTGAAGCCGGAAGGCGTGGTCACGGTCGAATTTCCGCATCTCGAGAAGCTGATCAAATACAACCAGTTCGACACGATCTATCACGAACACTTCTCCTATCTCTCGGCGTCGGTCGTGGAACGGATCGCGCGTGCGCACGGCCTCAAGATCATCGACATCGAAGAGCTGAGCACGCATGGCGGCTCGCTGCGAGTGTATCTTGCTCATGAAGATTCGGCACGTCCGGTCAGTGACGCCGCGACGTCCATCCTCGATCGGGAAGACCGCCTCGGCCTGCAGACCCTCGCGGCTTACGACACCTTCGCCGAAAATGTGAAGAAGACAAAGCGCGAGCTGCTCAGCTTCCTGATCGAGGCAAAGAATGCCGGAAAGCGCATTTGCGGATATGGCGCGCCGGGCAAGGGCAACACGCTCCTGAATTATTGCGGCATTGGACCGGATTTCCTCGACTTCACCGTCGACCGCAATCCCTACAAGCACGGCCGCTACACGCCGGGCACGCACATCCCGATCCTGCCGGTCGAGGAAATCGACCGCGCGCGGCCGGACCTGATCCTGATCTTGCCATGGAACCTACAGGACGAGATCGTCGAGCAGATGCGGCACGTCCGCGACTGGGGCGCCAAGTTCATCGTTCCGATCCCGACTGTCACCGTCATTCCGTGACGGCGCGGCGCTGTAGACCGCGGCAGCCCGCGATCGGCATGCGTCGCCAACGCCTCTGAGCGGAGCGCGCTTGCCGCATAAAAGCCTTTGCGACGCGGAACACGCGCGGCGCGCATGGCGTTTGCGTCGCGCTTATCGAGTGATGTGCAAAGGACATCAGCAGGAAAGTTCCGTTCGCGAGCAAGCGTCTGAGACACAGACGTTGTGACCCGCACCACGCGTGCGTGGGCGCACATGTTCCGACGGGCTTAAGATTGTGGAACTTCCTCGCCGCAGAAAGTCCCTGCCCCATCCAACAAATGACACCGTGGTCGGGTTTGTCAGGAGCAACGGTCAACACGAACGACGTTTTGAGTGCGGACATGAGTGACGAGCGATTGCGCAAGCTGAAACGTCCCTGGACCGAGGCGGACGATGACGTCCTTCGGTCATGCGCTGCATCCATCAGCCCGCTGAGAATGGCGATACGCTTGAGGCGCACCAAGAACGCCGTGGTTGAGCGAGCCAGCAAGCTCGGCGTGAGCTTCCCGCGATCATCGCGCCGCGGACGGCCAAGGCTCGCACAGGGTCAGACCGGGTCACACCATCCCGACTAACCACGGTGGCCGCATAGGGAGGCTTTTTTTGTGCCGCGAAGAACTCCGCGGCCATCGCGTAACTTGTGCTGGTATGCCCACCTATTTTTTCGACATCGACAATGCCGAGCAGGTGACGCTCGTTCTTCGCTTTCCGAACGACGCGGCCGCCATTCAGGAAGCCCGGCTGCGGGCCCATTCGGCGCTTCATCAGATCGATCCGGACAACGGGTCTACCTGCATTCGCGTACGAACAGAACGCGGCGAGGAGATCGATTCCGTCACGGTGACACCGGCGAGGAGCTGAATTAGCTCCGCGTCGCGCCCGCAAGTCTTGCGTCACACAGCCGCCTGTCGCCGGCGCAGCATGTGCGCGCAGCGCAAGGTCAGGATCATTTCGTCGTTCTGGTTCCAGCAGGGGTGATCCATGATCACGATGCCCCGGTCCGGCTTGGACGACGAGACCCTGACGTCGATCACTTCGGCAGCCGCGCGGATGGTGTCACCGGGCCGCATCGGCTTCAGCCATTTCACATGCTCCATCCCCGGCGAAGCGATGATCGCTTCCGGCCACAGCTTCAGATCGAAAAACAGGCGCATCGACAGGCTGAGCGTATGAAAGCCCGACGAGATCAGGCCGCCGAACGCTGACGTCTTCGCGGCGACGGGATCGACGTGGTAATATTGCGGGTCGAACTCCTTTGCGAAGGCGATGATGTCCGCCTCGGTCACGGTGCGGCTCTGCGTCTCGAACCGCTGCCCGGGTTTCAGATCATCCAGATACAAGCTCATGCCAACGCCTCCTTTCACCATGTCTAAAGCGCCCGGATGCGGAAGTCTCCCGGATTTTTTCCGAATCACGGTTTGATTTTTGGGACATCCCTTTGTTAGCCTGAGCCGAAAAGGGAGGAATGATAAATGCTCGATTTGCCACGCGCCGACCACGTCGGCAGCCTGCTGCGTCCCGGCGCGCTGAAGAATGCGCACCGCGCCCACATGGAAAAGAAGATCGACGACGCCGCACTGGAGGCGGTGGTCGCCGAGTGCATCACCAATGCGGTGCGCCATGAAGAAGAAGCGGATCTGCGCTTCATCACGGACGGTGAATTCCGCCGCGGGTCCTGGTTTCTCGGCTTTGTCGAGTCGCTGTCCGGCATCGAATTAAAGAAGGCCGAATTGATGTTCCGCCTTGGCGGCCATGAAACGACCTGGTTCGGCCCCGTCGTCACCGGCAAGCTGGCCCGCAAGCGTCCGATCGTGGTGGACGATTATCGCTTCCTTGCCGGCATCACCAAGCGGACCGCGAAGGTCACGCTGCCGACACCGAGCATTCTGCATTTCTTCGGCGGCAAGGCCGGCATGGACCCCGCCTCCTACAAGGATCGCGACGCCTTCGCCGAGGATCTCTGCGCGATCTACCGGCAGGAGATCGATGAGCTTTACCGCGCAGGCTGCCGCGTGGTGCAGCTCGACGAAGTCGCATTGGCCCTGCTCTGCGACGAGAATATCCGCGCGTCGCTCAAGGCCGGCGGCGAGGACCCTGACAAGCTGAGCGGGTTCTACTTCGACATGATCGCGCGCGCCGTAAAAGACAAGCCGACCGATCTTCGGGTGCTCGTGCATCTGTGCCGCGGCAATTACAAGGGTCACTGGATGGGCCAGGGAGGCTACGATCCGATCGCGGAGCGTCTATTCGCCTTGCCGGGAGTCGATGGGTATCTGCTCGAATATGACAGCGAGCGCGCCGGCAGCTTCGAACCATTGCGATTCCTGCCGAAGGGCAAGCGCGGCTATCTCGGTGTGATCAGCAGCAAGAGCGGCGCGCTCGAAAGTCTGGACCAACTGCGCCGCAGGGTCGACGAGGCCTGCAAGCACGCACCCGAAGAACGCCTCGGCGTCAGTCCGCAATGCGGCTTCGCTTCGAGCGTCGGCGGCAACCCGATCACCGAGGCGGAGCAATGGGCCAAACTGGCACGGGTGACGGAACTCGCCCGGTCGATCTGGGGGACAAACTGAGCGCAAGACTTCCGGGATTTGCGCGGTCCTGTCCCGGAAGCACACCGCCTTCGCGGCGGGGAATAATTTTGGCTATTGCGGTTTTGTCCTCAGTGGATTGTTGTCGACTAAAGAGCGGTTAGGAACACCATCGATGGCGGCAAAGCCCGGACCGGCGAAACGCAGCATTCGCTCAGCGCCCGAACCGCGGCGGCCTACGCCACACGTCCAGCGAAAGCAGGATCTTCGGCGCCGCGCGATCCTCGACGCAGCCGCTGCGGTCTTCGCCGAGTGCGGTTATTTCAACGCGACGATGAAGGACATCGCGGATCGGCTCGGGATGCGCCCAGCGAGCCTCTACCATTATTATCCCTCGAAGGAAGCCGCGCTGGAAGAAATGTGCCGCGTCAGCGCGGTCGAATTCTGCGAGCGCTTGCGCGAAATCCTGTCCCGCGGCGGGTCTGCAAAGGCCATGGTGCGCGCAGGCATGCTGGCGCACCTGACGAGCGATCGCCGCGCCTATGTCGAGAATTTCGCATTCTCCCGGCGCAACCTGCCGGCGGGCGCCGTCAAGGATCTGAACATGATGGCGCGCGCCTATCGCCAGCTCTGGAAGAAGATCTTCATCTACGGCGCCGAGCGCGGCGAATGGCAAGGCGATCTCGATGTGGACGTCGCCGCCGACGCCGTCCTTGCTCTGTGCAACAGCGCCGCAACCACTCTGCCGCGGCGCAAGAATGCCGGCGCCGACGCGGCAACCAAGTGGATCGACTTGTTCCTGCAGGGCACGTTGAGACGTTAGGGACTCACGACCCGGCGATCTCGACCCTCTCGGGGTGGGCCAACAGGAAGCGTCCACCGGCATCGACACCGAGCGTGTGGATGTAGAAAGCGGTCGTATCGGCATCGAGCGCTTCCATCACCGGCGACGGCGCGGAAACAATGACCAGGCGGCCGCAGCGGCCCACCCAGTCGATATGCCGATGGCCATGCATGACGATCGCCCGGCGGCTGAGCCGCTGCACCTGGCGCACGAACCATGATCCGTTGATCAATGCCGTGCCGATCCGCTCGGCAAACGCGATCGCCGGCGTCGGATATTCAACGAGATGATGATGAAGCGCGATGATCCATTGCGCCTTCGGGTATTGCCGCGCGACGGCATGCATGGCGCTT
>Ga0180222_1002615_pt1 | contig 14003 bp, 10 predicted proteins | sample eDN5th37CKraftOP_FD_151336 | JGI IMG/M metagenome (GOLD analysis project Ga0180222, IMG submission 151336) | Enriched Organic Plus compost microbial communities from Emeryville, California, USA - eDNA 5th pass 37_C Kraft OP (version 2) (version 2) ... | reverse complement strand
ACACGCGGCCTTATCGGACGCTGCTGCCCTCGACAAAGGACCTGACCTTCAACGCGGTGCTGGCGCGGACGATCTTCGGCACTGTCGCGGCCAGCTTCAACGCCTCCTTCGCCTATAGCGAGAGCGACAGCGCGCAGGGGCTGGTGGGCGCCGCCATCGCCCTGCCGCAGGGCAGCCCCTGGTCCCCCTTCGCGGCGGACACGCTGCTCTATCGCTATCTCGGCGAGCTGGGCGCGCTGGGGCAGCAGAGCCGGGACATCAGCGGCCATTTCGGCACGACGCTCAGCGGCTCGATCGGAACATGGCTCTGGACCTTCACCGGCAATCTCGACCGCAAGTCCAGCCGGACGATCACCGATCGCGGTTTCGACCTCAGCGATTTTCAGGACGGCATCGACGCGCTCGATCCGCTGGTCAATCCCTATGCGCCGATCGACCGCAGCCGGATTTCCGCCCTGCTGACCGACCGCGCCCGCTCCACCTCCACTACCGGCGATGCGCAACTGCTCGCCAGCGGCACGCTGTTCGACCTGCCTGCCGGGGCCGTTTCGGCTTCCCTCACGCTGGGCGGATCGACCAGCGACCTGCGCTCGCGCTCGCTGCGGTCGGGGGTCGCGTCCCTCACCGCCCTCTCGCGCGACGAGGCGAGCGGCCAGATCAGCCTCGACCTGCCGCTCGCCAGCCGGAAAAAGGGCTTCCTCTCCCCGCTCGGCGAGCTGTCCGCCAATTTCAACCTCGCCTATCAGGAGCTTTCCGACTTCGGCGGGTTGCGGACGATCGGCGCGGGCATCAACTGGATGCCGGTCAAGCCGCTGACCCTGATCGTCTCGTTCAGCGAGGATGAAGGCGCGCCCACGATGCAGCAGATCGGCAATCCGTCCGTCGCCACCACGGGGGTGCGGGTGTTCGATTATGTGCGTGAGGAAACGGTCGACATCACCCGGCTGTCGGGCGGCAACCCCGATCTGTCGGCCGACAATCGCCGCCTGTTCAAGCTGGGCATGTCGTGGAAGCCGCTGACCGGCACCGACCTGTCGCTGGTCGCCAACTACACCAGCAGCCGCGTCCGCGATCCCGTCGCGAGCTTCCCCACCGCGACCGCGGCGATCGAGGCCGCCTTCCCCGATCGCTTCACGCGCGGCGCGGACGGGCGGCTGCTCCAGATCGACGGCCGCCCAATCAACTTCGCCCGGCAGGATCAGGAAGAGCTGCGATGGGGCGTCAATTTCTCGAAACAGCTTCGCTCGCCGCCCCGTCCGGCGGGCGGCGGCGACCGGCCGCCGCAGGGCGAGCAGCCCAATTTGCGGGACATCCTCCCGCCCGGCCAGACACCCGCGCAGAATAATACCCGGACCGGCGACGGTGGGCCCGGCGGCGAGCCGCGCGGGGGCGCCGACCGCCCCGGCGCCGGCGGCCCTCCCGGAGGACCGGGGGGCGGTCCTCCGGGAGGGGCATTCGGCCGGGGACCGGGCGGGCGCGGCACGCGGATGCAGCTGGCGCTCTACCACACCGTCCATCTGCGCGAGAGCATCCTCGTCTATGACGGCGGGCCGGTGCTCGACCTGCTGAACGGCGACGCCATCGGTTCGTCCGGCGGCCAGCCGAGGCATGAGGTGCAGGCGCAGTTCGGCCTGACCCACAATGGCTTCGGCGGGCGGCTCAGCGCCAACTGGCAGGGCGCGACCACGGTGGCGGGCGGCGTCAACGGCGGCGAGGCGCTGCGCTTTTCCAGCCTGGCGACGGTCAACCTGCGCCTGTTCGCCAATCTGGGGCAGGATCAGGCGCTGGTGCAGAAATGGCCCTTCCTGCGCGGCGCGCGCCTCAGCCTGTCGGTCAACAACCTGTTCAACAGCCGCCAGCAGGTGCGCGACGCCGACGGCAACACGCCGGTCAGCTATCAGCCCGCCTATCTCGACCCGCTCGGCCGCACGGTGCGCATCAGCTTCCGCAAGCTGTTCTTCTGAGCGTTTGTTTGGAAATGCGCCTTGTTGGCGCATAGCGGCACCGGTCCGCACGGGTGGAGATGTGGACGGAGCCGTGGGTACGGGCCCCCTCACAGCGTGACGGTCGCCCGCAGGCCGCCTTCGGGCCGGTTTTCCAGCCGGATCGTGCCGCCCAGCCGGGAAATGGAGCGGCGGACGATCGCAAGGCCGAGGCCCGCCCCGCCGGTATCGCGGTTGCGCGAGCCTTCCAGCCGCCGGAACGGCTCGAACACGGCGTCGAGCTGGTCCGGCGGGATGCCCGGCCCGCGGTCCTCCACGACGATGCGCACCGCCCCTTCCTCCCGCGACAGGCGAACCTCCGCCTGCCCGGCGTGGCGGATCGCGTTCTGGACCAGATTGGCGATGGCACGCTGGAGCTTGAGCGGCTTCGTCACCATCTCCAGCGCGGCGGGGCCTTCATAGCGCACATCGCCCCCGGCATCCTGCGCATCGTGCACGATGGTTATCACCATCGAGGCGAGGTCGATCAGCCGCTCCTCCTCCGGGTCGAGGCCGCGCAGATAATCGAGCAGCGAGCGGATGAACGATTCCATCTCGTCCAGATCGTGCCCCATGGCGGCGCGGGTCTCGCGGTTGCGGACGGTCGCCGCGCGCAGCCGCAGGCGCGCGATCGGCGTGCGCAGGTCGTGCGAGACGGCGGCCAGCGACTGTATCCGCTCATTGACCTGATCGAGCAGCCGCGCCTGCATCGCGTTGAACGCGGACGCCACCTGGCGCACCTCGCGCGGCCCTTCCACCGCCACCGGCGTCGCATCTTCCCGCCCGACCCTGTCCGCCGCATCCGACAGCTTGCGCAACGGCCGCCCCAGCAGCCGCGCGAGCGCCAGCGCCAGCACGGTCACGCAGACGCCCAGCATCACCACCGCGCCGATATGGCCCTGCAACGGCATGGCGGTATCGAGATAGCCGGTGGCGCGGAAGCTCGCCCACGACCCGTCGGCCAGCCGCCACGCGCCGACCAGCGCCTTGCGCTCCGCCGCCATCCGGATCTCCCTGCCCGCAAGCCGAGGCTGGGCGGCGCGCAGGCGGCGGTCTATGGCCGCGAGGTCGGGCTTGACGGCTCCCCGCACCGGGGGAGCGGCCGCATGCCAGCCCATGGTCAGCGGCGCGCGCCACAGGCGGCGGGCGGCCTCGGCCCGCGCGGCGACCGGCGTTTCGGCGAGCAGGCGGTCGGCCACGCCGATCTGCTGGGCCAACTGGCTGGCGCGCTCCCGCGCGATCACGCCGGTTTCGATGCGGCGGAACAGCAGTTCGCTGCCGACCAGTTCCAGCAGCAGCGCGCCGAACAGCAGCAGCGCGATCCGTCCGGCCAGCCGGTCGGGCCAGAAGCGCAGCCGCTTCAAGACCGCTCCACCTCGGCGGCGAACATATAGCCGAGACCGCGCACCGTCCTGATGAGATCGGGCGCGCTGCCGTCCCCCAGCTTGCCGCGCAGGCGGCTGACCAGCACGTCGATGCTGCGGTCCGAAGAGCCCGGCAGGCGGAAACGCGACAGTTCCAGCAACCGGTCGCGGGCGATGATCTGCTGGGGGTGATCGACCAGATTGGCGAGCAGGTCATATTCCGCCGCCGAGAGGGTGACGGCCGCGCCCGACGGCGCGAACAGCTCGCGGCGGCGCAGGTCCATCGTCCAGCCGGCGAAGCGGACGACGCTCGCCTTCGCCTTGCGCCCGCTGTCCGCCAGCGGCGGCCGGCGCAGCACCGCCCGGACGCGCGCCAGCACCTCGCTGTGGCCGAAGGGCTTGGCGATATAATCGTCCGCGCCCAGTTCCAGCCCGGCGACCTGATCGGCCTCCTCGCCGCGCGCGCTGATGATGATGACGGGAATGTCGCCCCAGCCGCCCTCGCGGATTTCCCGGCATATGTCGAAACCGCTTCTGCCCGGAAGCATCACGTCCAGCAGGATCAGGGAAATGCTCCTGACCTCCAGCATCTCGACCATTTCCTCGCGATCGGCGGCGGTCACCACATGAAAACCGCTGCGCCGCAGGAGATTGGAGAGAAGAACGCGCATGCCCGGATCGTCGTCGACGACCAGAATAGAAGGCGCCGTCATCTTGTCGTCGTCGCATCTATTGCTGTTTTGTTGCTCATTTTTCACAAATGGTTTCTCATCTTTTTTCAACGACTTCATCATTGACAGTCCGTTCTCTTGATCGCCATGGGCTATTGCAACTGGTTATCATTAGAAAAGGGGTTATAGAGTGCACGAAGTCAGCCATGATTCACAGGGCCAATCCGCGCAGGGCGGCAATCGGAACCGGTCGGGCGCCTTCCTCGCCTTGAGTTGTGTCGGCCTGATCGCCGCGCCCGCGCTCGCACAGGAAAGCGGTTCCGGCGAAGAATCCGGCCAGATCCGGCTCGGCGGCGTGACCGTCACGGACACGGCGATCAACGACAGCTATGATCGCAAGGAATCCTCGTCCGTCAAGTTCACCGCGCCGCTGCTCGACACGCCCAAGAGCGTGACCGTCATCCCGCGCGAAGTGATCGAGGACCGCGGCTTCACCTCGCTGGTCGACATATTGCGCACGACGCCGGGCATCACGCTCGGTTCGGGCGAAGGCGGCACGCCGATGGGCGACCGTCCGCTGGTGCGCGGCTATGAATCGGCCACCGACATGCAGATCGACGGCCTGCGCGCCGTCGCGCGCTTCAGCCATGAGGTCTACAATCTCGAATCGGTCGAGGTCGTGAAGGGTCCGGGCGGCGCGTTCAACGGGCGCGGATCGACCGGCGGCGCGATCAACCTCGTCACCAAGACCCCGCAGGCGACGGATTTCGTCGCCGTTCGCGGCACCGTCGGCACCGACGAAACCAAGCGCGTCACCGCCGACATCAACCACCAGCTTACCGACGGCATCGCGGTGCGCCTCAATGTGATGGGTCATGACGGCGACGTCGCGGGACGCGACGCCGTGAAGGTCAGCCGCTGGGGCTTTTCTCCGTCCATCGCCTTCGGCCTGGGCGGCCCGGCGCGCGCGACCTTCGCCTATTCCTATCTCAAGACCGACGATATCCCCGATTTCGGTCATCCGTTCCAGAATTCCGGCACGGCCACGCCGCTCAAGCTGCGCCGCAAGAATTTCTACGGCTTCGCCAATCGCGATTTCCGCGAGACGGAAGGGCATTTCGGCTCCGCCGTGCTGGAATATGACGTGACCTCCGGCATCACGCTGCGCAACTCCACCCGCCTCGCCCGCACGACGAACGAATATATCGTCAGCCGTCCGAGCTTCAACACGACCACCGCCACCCCGGCGACAGGCCTTGTGGCGGTCGATTTCCGTTCCGCCAACATCCTGTCCGAAGGCTTCCTCAACCAGACGGACCTGCGCGGCACGTTCAACACCGGCGGCATCGAACACAGCTTCATCACCGGCGTCGAATATAGCAAGGAAAAGCAGAGGAACCGTCCGGCCTGGGCGCAGACGCCGAACACCGGGCTGCTCCAGTCGCTCGACAATCCCAATCCCTATGCGACGTTCAACCCGCTCGTGAAGACGCCGTTCACGACGCCTGCCGTCCCGATCGTGCACGAAACCTATGCGGCGTTCCTGTTCGACACGATCAGCCTGAGCGAGCAGTTCCAGATCAATCTCGGCATCCGCTACGACGATTATGAAGTGTCGGACGCCGCGCGGAGCGCGAAGAACGACTTCTGGAACTATCAGGCGGGCCTCGTCTACAAGCCCGTGCCCTTCGGCAGCATCTATGTTTCCTACGGCACCTCGTCCAACCCCACGGGCGAATGCGCGGGCATGGCCGGCGGGGCCGAAGGGGCGGGCGCCTGCACGCTGACCGCCAACAACGTCAACCTGAAGCCGGAGCGCGCGAAGAGCTGGGAACTGGGCACCAAATGGGATCTGTTCGGCGAGCAGCTTTCGCTGACCGCCGCGCTGTTCCAGACCGAAAAGACCAATGCGCGCGCGACCGATCCCGTCACCAATACGGTCCAGCTGATCGGCAACACCCGCGTTCGCGGGTTCGAGGTCGGCGTGTCGGGCAACATCACGCCGGAATGGAACATCTTCGGCGGCTATACCTATCTCGATCCGGAACTGATCGACGATGGCGCGGGCAGCAATGACGGCAACCGGATCAAGTTCGTCGCCTCGCACAGCTTCAGCCTGTGGACGACCTACAAGCTCACGCCCGATTTCGATCTGGGCGGCGGCGTCAACTATGTCGGCCGGCGCTATGTGAACGACGCCAATACCCAGTGGTTCCGGCCCTATGCCCGTCTGGACGCCACCATCGGCTATAAGGTCAGCGACAATCTGGACCTGCGCGTCAATGTGCAGAACCTGACCAACAAGCTCTATTATGACGCATCGCATGTCGGCATCTTCGCCAACGTCGCGCCGGGCCGCTCGGCGCTGTTGACCGCGAACCTGCGCTACTAAGCCGGTTCCAGCCTCATTCTGCCGGGCCTGCGGGGTTTCCTCGCAGGCCCTTTTTGTTGCGCAAAAGCCACAGCCTGCGAAATCCAACGATAGGGATTGGCAACAAAGCAGAAATATTTCTTGCCATAAGCGAAAATCATTCTCATTAGCGCTCCCATTGAAACGGATTCTCAACAAGGGGGTTGCAGTGTCTCGACCGCGTCAAAATCACGCCGCCATGGTTCCGGCCTATCTCGCTCTGGGCTGTGTCGGCATCATCGCTTCTCCGGCGCTCGCGCAGGACAATTCGTCCGCCAGGGCGGACGCCACCCGGCTCGGCGGCGTGACCGTCACGGATACCGCCATCGAGGAACAGGGCTACAAGGTCGACAAGGCCGATTCGCCCAAATATACCGCGCCGCTGCTCGACACGCCCAAGACGGTCATCGTGCTGCCGTCCGAAGTCATCCGCGAGAGCGGATCGACCACCTTCGTCGAGGCGCTCCGCACCGTTCCGGGCATCACCTTCGGCGCGGGCGAAGGCGGCAACCCGCAGGGCGACCGCCCGTTCATCCGCGGCTTCGACGCGCAGGGCAGCACCTATCTCGACGGCATCCGCAGCGTCGGCGGCCAGTCGCGCGAAATCTTCGCGATCGAGCAGATCGAGGTCGTCAAGGGCGGCGATTCGACCATGGGCGGCCGCGGCAGCGCCGGGGGCAGCCTCAACCTCGTCAGCAAGATGCCGCATCTCGGCACCGAGGCCCGCGCCGACCTGAGCCTGGGCACCGCCGACTACAAGCGCGCCACGGTCGACGCCAACTACCAGATCGGCGACATGGCCGCCGTCCGCCTCAACGGGATGTGGCATGACGCGGACGTCGCCAAGCGCGATGTCGTGACCTACAACCGCTGGGGCATCTCTCCCTCCTTCGCGCTCGGCCTCGGCACCGCCACCCGCGCCTATCTCAACTATTATCACCTGCAAAGCGACGACATCCCCGATCCGGGCATTCCGTTCGAGCGCACCGCCGCGCAGGCCGCCGCCGCCGGTGATCTGGCGATCGGCCCGGCGGAGGTCGTCAACGGCCGGGATGTGCCGCGCAGCGCCTTCTACGGCCTCGCCAACCGCGATTTCCGCACCACCAATGTCGATGAGATGCTGTTCCGTTTCGAACATGACCTCTCCGACACGATCCGGATCCGCACCACCGGCAAATATGCCAATGTGAAGCAGGCCTATATCGTCACCCAGCCAGACGACAGCCAGGGCAATGTCGCCAACGGTCTGGTGTGGCGCCGCATCAACAGCCGCTGGAGCGACGTCGATTCGATGGTGGGTCAGGTCGATCTTTCCGGCCAGTTCGACACCGGCGGTATCGAGCACAGCTTCGCGGCCGGGGCCGAGGCGAGCTGGGAACGGTCGAAGCGCGGCAACTATGCCGTGAACACCAACTCCATTGCCGGCGCACCGGCGGCGCAGCGCTGCGCCGCCGCCAATATCGCCACCTTCAACTGCACCAGCCTGTTCACGCCCAACCCCTATGACAACTGGCAGAACATCCCTGCCGGCGGCACCACCGGGGTTCCGATCACCAGGAGCGGCGTCACCGGCATCACCGAGGCGACCACCTACGCCCTTTATGCGACCGATACGGTCACGCTGACGGATGCGCTGCTGCTCAACATCGGCCTGCGCTACGACTGGTACAAGACCACCAGCGAGGCCGTCGCTGCCACCGGGATCACCGCGCTGGAGCTCAAGGACAATTTCCTGAACTATCAGGCTGGCCTCGTCTACAAGCCGATGGAAAATGGCAGCTTCTACGTCTCCTATGCGAAGTCCACCACGCCTGCGGGCAGCATGGTCGGCGAGGGGTCGGAAGGCAATGCGATCGCGGCCACGACGCTGAACGACCTGAAAGCCGAAGTCACCAAATCCTATGAAATCGGCACCAAGTGGGAATTCTTCGATGCGGCGCTGGCGCTGAACCTCGCCCTGTTCCGCACCGAGACGACCAATGCGCGCACGACCGGTGCCAACGGCCTGCCCGAATATGTCGGCGAACGCCGCATCGACGGCATCGAGGTCGGCTTCAACGGCAAGCCGCTGCCGTTCTGGAGCATCTTCGGCGGCTACACCTATATGGATTCCGAAGTGCGCCATGCCGGTCCGCTCGACGCGCAGGGGCGGCCGAACGTCGCGGAAGGGCGTCCGTTCCCCAATACGCCGAAGCATAATTTCACCGCCTGGACGACCTTCGACATCGCCGAGCGGTTCCAGATCGGCGGCGGCGCCATCTACAGCTCGAAGCAATATGGCAGCTTCGGCTATGTTTCCGCCACGGACTCGCGCGTGATCGAGCGCTCGATCCCGAGCTACTGGCGCTTCGACGCGACGGTGGCGGTGGACGTGTCCGACGCTATCGCGCTGCGGGTCAATGTGCAGAACCTGACCAACAAGCGCTATTACGACCGCACCTACACGACGCACTATGTCAGCGCCGCGGCGGGACGCTCGGCCTTCGCCACGCTGTCGCTGAAATACTGACGCCCCTTACCGGCGACAGGATAGCGCCCGCTCCCTTCCGGGGGCGGGCGTTGTTCATTCGCGCGGCGGCGCGGTAAGGGTCAGTCCTCCAGCATCGCCAGCAGCGCGGGCGAGAGGATTTCGCGGGCGCCCCCTTCCTCCATCACGATCATCCGCGCGGCGATGGCGTGACGGGCGGCGAGTTCCATCCCTGTGTCCGGCCCCGCCACCGTCAGCGCGGTCGCCCAGGCGTCGGCCAGCATCGCGGAGGCGGCGATGACGCTCAGCGACGCGATGCCATTGTCCACCGGATAGCCGCCGGCCGGATCGATCGTATGATAGCCCCGCAGATAATTGCCCGACGTGGCGACGGCCAGCCCGTGCAGCGCGACGCGCAGCGGAGGGATATCCGCGCCCGGCGGGTTTTCCAGATCGACCCACCATGGCTCGCCATCGGGACGGATGCCGCGCCCGGCCAGCTCTCCCCCGATCTCGACCAGCGCATGGCGCAGCCCGGCCCGGCCCAGCAGGTCCGCGACCGCATCGACCGCATAGCCCTTCGCGATGCCGGAAAGGTCGAGATGAAGCCCGCCCGGCTGGCGTAGCAGGCGGGCGGGCGCATCATAGGCAAGGCGCCGCCATCCGCAGAGCGCGCGCGCCTGCTCCACCATGGACGCCGTGGGCGGCGGCTTCGGCCCCGGCGGCCCGAATCCCCACAGGTCGACCAGATGCCCCATGGCCGGATCATAGGCCCCGTCCGTCCGGTCCGCGACGGCGAGCCCCGCCTCCATCACCGTGGCGAAGTCTTCGGGCAGCGCCGCCCATGATCCGCCGGGCGCGCGGTTGAAGGCGCACAGCAGCGAATCCGGCTCCCAATGGCTCATCTGCGCGACGATATGCGCCAGACGCTGCTCGATCAGCGCCCTGATCCGCCCGGCGTCGACGCCGGGCCGGGTGGCGAAGCGGACGCTCCAGCCCGTGCCCATCGTCTCCCCGCAAAGGTCGCCGATCGTACCGGACGGGTCGCGATCGGCGATCGCGGCGGCATCGATGCGGGCCGGAAGCGCTATCCGCACGCAAGGCGCCTCAGGGCGCGGGAACTTCCAGCGTCGTCGTATAGCTCATCCGCCGCTCGCCCGCATTGGCGGTCGAGGAACGGGCATCGGTGGCGGTGACGTTCAGCCAGTACATGCCCGGCATCGCCCATTTCACCTCGATCATGCCGTCGGCGCCGGTGGTCAGTTCCTGCGCGCCTTCCTCGTCGCGGAACCGCTTGCCGCCCGGAACCAGCGTCACCTTGAGGCCCGGCGCGGGCTTGCCGTCGATCAGGAAGCGGAACTTCGCCGGTTCGTCGGCGACCAGATCGTCCGGATGGGTCTGCGGATCGAATTCCAGCCCCTTGCCGGTCGGGCGCAGCACCGTGTCGGTCGGCTCGCCGACGGTCACGAAAATCTCGTTGCGGCTGATCGATTCGGACAGCTTGATGTCGGTCGCCCCGGCCGGAATGTCCGCGACGGTCGCGACCGAACGCGCAGGCGCCGCGTTGGGCGCGCCCGGACCTCCCGGACCCGCCGGACGTCCGGCCATCGCCGGACCAGCCGCACCGGGGCCGCCGGCACCAGCGCCGGGGGGCGGGCCGCGGCGGCGGCCGACGGTCCAGTCCTCGCCGTTCAGCTTGAAGGTGCCGCTCACATTGGTCGCGAACGTCCCGATCTTCCACGTCCCCGGCTTGTCGAGCTGCACGTCGAAGGTGGAGCGATAGCGCCCCTGCGCGGCGTTGCGAATTTCCCCGGCGCTGCCGTCAGGCTGGGTGACCTTGATGCCGCCGGTCGGCATCGGCATGTGATCGGGGTCGAAAAGGTCGTTCGACACGGCGGCGTCGACCGTCACCCAGCTGTCCGTGCCCGAAACGGTGGTGACCGAGGGCAGCAGCCATTGACGATGCGCCGATGCGCCGGCCGGTATCGCGAGAAGGGCCACGGCGGCCAGCAGGCGGGGTGCGAGTGATTTCATCGGGCAGATCCTTCAGCGAGAGAAAGAAACCGGGCCGAGTTCGGTCCGGCCACTGGCCTTGCCGGACCCGTTCGGAACGGCGACCGGCAGGCTGACGAGTTCCCGGCCGCCCGTCTCGCGGGCCGCCTCGACATTCAGAATATAATTGCCGGGGCGCAGGTCGCGGGGCAGCGGGATGGTATATTGCCCCGGCGCGCGCGTCGCGCCGCTCACCCCGTCGGCGGGCATCTTCAGGCTGCGTCCGCCCTTGCGCCACCATGCGCGCAGGTCGGAAAGCCATTTGGTGCCCGGCTCGTTGCCACCCTTCTTGATATCGTACCAGACCGCGATGGTGCGCGCCGGGCCGCCGCCTTCCGGCTCCAGCCACACCGCGACATAGGGGCGGTGATATTCCGCGACGTTGAGGCGGGGGATGGTCACGGTCACGGTGCCGGCGGCGGCCGGTGTCGCGATCGCGCTTCCCAACAGCAGAAACGGCGTCGTGCGCATCACAATATTCCCTTCAATGAACAAACAGCAAGGCGAGCAGTGCCGGCAGGGCGAGGCCGGCGGACACCAGCGGCCAGGTCGATCTGCGGCGTTTGGAATGGATCTGGAGCAGCAGCAGGCCCGTCAGCGTAAAGACGATGCACGCGACCGCGAACAGATCGATGAACCAGAACCACACAATGCCCGAATTCCGGCCTTTGTGCAGGTCGTTGAGATAGGATATCCAGCCCCGGTCGGTGATTTCGGCGGTCAGGCGCCCGGTCGCGCGATCGATGCTGACCCAGGCGTCGCCCCCCGGACGGGGCAGGGCGACGTAGATTTCCTCGTCGGACCATTCCGCCGGGCGCCTTGCCGCGTCAAGGCCCACCGCATCCCTGACGGCCTGCGCGACCGGTTCGGGCAGCGGGGCGTCCGGCGCCGCGGGGCGGACGAGCATCTCGACCATCCGCCGGGGCAGGTCGCCCTGCCGCTCGACGACCGAGGGCGCCGCCGGAATCGAGGCGGCATGGTTGAGCGTTATTCCCGTCACCGCGAAGAACAGCATGACGACGAGCGAGATGGCCGCGCTGATCCAGTGCCAGCTGTGGAGTTGCCGCACCCACCAGTTTCGCCACGCCTTTTTGGAAGAGTCCCGACGGACCGAAGGAGATGTCACACCAATGCCTGATTCTGGAATAGCCGGTTCATGTAGTAGCAGTTACGAATCGTTTGCAAGATAATAGAGCGGCGGCGACCGGGGCTGAATCGGCCCGTTCAGCTTCGGTTCAGCCGGTCGCCGGGCCATGCGGCTTGCAATTCTGGCTCGACGGATCGCGCCCGATCCGCTATGCGAATGCCTCGCATTAATAGCAGGCGGCTATTCTCACCCAGCGGGGGCGTGATCAATTGAACGGCAAGACCCTCTCCCTGCGTCCGGTCGAAACGGACGAGATGCCAGAGGCGGCGAGGCCCGCCGCCCAGGTGATTCCCATGCAGCTGCCCCGGCAGGCGGGCCGCTACGGCGAAGGCCGGAAACCCAATTTCGTCGCGCTGGCGGGCTCGATCGCGATCGTCGGCGGCCTGATATTCTCGATGCTGGCCTTCCATGTCGTCACCGTGCACAAGGCCCCGTCGACGATGACGCTGGTCGACATGGTGCCGGAACCCGCGCCCCCGCCTCCCCCGCCGCCGCCGACACCCCGGCCGAAGCAGGACGTGCCGCAGACGGCCTCTCCGGTGGTCGCGCCGAAAACGATCGTGGAAACGCCGCCGGTCGCGGTGCAGGTGGCGACCTCGCCGGTGCCGCAGCCTTCCCCGGTGGCTGTTCCGGGGCCGCCCACTCCGGCGCCCCCGGCTCCGGCCCCCGCTGTCGAAAGCGTGGGCGACCTTTCCTCCAAGATGATCTCGGCGACCCCGCCGCGCTACCCGATCGAATCCCGCCGCAAGCATGAGCAGGGCGTGGTCTCGCTGATGGTCGTTCTGTCGGTCGAGGGAACCGTCGTCGATATCTCCATCGCCAAGAGCAGCGGCTTCGAGCGGCTGGACAGGGCGGCGCTGTCGGCGGTAAGGACCTGGCGCTGGTCGCCCACCCGTCGCGGCGGCGTGCCGGTGATGGTGCGCGGCGTGGTCGAAATTCCGTTCATCCTGAAGAGCTGACGAAAAGGATGGACGCGTGATCCTGTCGATTCCCGGCCTGCTGTCGCCGGATGACCTGCGCGAATGCCGCCGCATCCTGACGGAGGCGGCATGGGAGGACGGGCGCGCGACCGCCGGTCATCTCGCCGTGAAGGTGAAGGACAATCTCCAGCTGCCGCTCGACAGCCCGGCCGCGAAGCAATTGGGCACGCTCATCCTGACGCGGCTCGGCCAATGCCCGCTCTTCATCGCCGCGGCGCTGCCCCTGCGCGTGCTGCCACCCCGCTTCAATCGCTACGAAGGCGGCGGCACCTACGGCAACCATGTCGACAATGCGCTGTTCCGCCTGCCGGGCGAGGATGTCTATGTCCGCACCGACATTTCCTGCACCATATTCCTCAACGAGCCGGAGGAATATGACGGCGGCGAACTGGTGATAGAGGACAGCTACGGCGATCATCGCGTGAAGCTGCGCGCGGGCGACATGGTGGTCTATCCGGGGACCAGCCATCATCGCGTCACCCCGGTGACGAAGGGCGCGCGCCTCGCGTCCTTCTTCTGGACACAGAGCCTCGTGCCGTCCGAGATCGGCCGCCGGACCCTGTTCGAACTGGACAGCGCGATCCAGAAGCTGACGGCGGACCATCCCGATCATCCCAGCGTCGCGGAACTGACCGGCGTCTATCATAATCTGCTGCGCCAATGGTCGGTGACATGAGCGGGGCCGGGCCCGCCGGCGACGATCGCGAGGATGCCGTCCCCCGCCCGCCCCTGACCGCCATCCCGCCTCATTTCCGCGCCTTGGCCGATTATGAGCGTCAGGCACCCGCCCATCTGGCCGGGGAGGTCTGGCGCCATATCGAATCGGGCGCGGGGCCCGAGCGCTCGCTGGCGGCGAATCGCGCGCAGTTCGACCGCTATCGGCTCGTCCCGCGCATGCTCTCCGATCTGCGGGGCGGGTCGACGGCGGTG
>Ga0180222_1002614_pt1 | contig 14017 bp, 29 predicted proteins | sample eDN5th37CKraftOP_FD_151336 | JGI IMG/M metagenome (GOLD analysis project Ga0180222, IMG submission 151336) | Enriched Organic Plus compost microbial communities from Emeryville, California, USA - eDNA 5th pass 37_C Kraft OP (version 2) (version 2) ... | reverse complement strand
TCCTGCAGCATTTCCTAATCGAGGCCAGCGCGGGCCGCATATCGGTGCGCGGCACCTGCATCGATATGGAAGCATCCACGAGCGCGCCCGCCGATGTGAAGGCCGATGGCGCCGCGGCGATCCACGCCGACATGCTTTTCGGCTTGGCGAAGCGCCTGCCGAAGTCCGCCATCATTGTCGTGAGCGTGGCAGACAACATTGCTACGGTCGCCGCGGGGAAGGCTAGTTACAAGATCAAGACCTTGCCAGTTGACACGTTCCCGATCGCATCGCCACCGGAAGGCGCAACACTCGCTCTGCCCGCGGCCGATCTGCGGACGCTCTTCACGAGTACGGCGTCGGCCACCGATCCATCGTCAGCATTTTCCTACTACCGCGGCATCTATCTTCACCCGCTTCCAGATCCTCTGCGTCTCGTGGCGGTCGGCCTTGACGGTCACCGCATGGCCTATCGTGAAATCGGCGTCTCGGACGACTGGAAGGACATCGGCGGGCTCACCATTCCGACCGGGGCCGCTCAACAGATCGTTTCGATGATCGAAGATGAGAGCGGCGATGTCGAAATGATTTTCGGGCACTCCCGCATGCTGGTGCGGTGCGCTGGATCGGAGATTTCGACGGCTGTCATCGAGTGTGAGTTCCCTGACTACTCCCGGTTCCTGCCCAAACCGAACGGTGCGTTCGCTGCGGTGAAGCCCGAAGATCTGATCGATGCCGTCGAGCGTGCAATCGTCGTGCTGGATGGAGAGGGTGCGAAAGTCCCGGCCGTGGGCCTCGCGCCCGGCGCCGAGGGACTCTCGATCGTCACCGGAAAAAAAGGACACGAGGTCGCGAGCGAGACGCTGCAGTCGGACATCCGCGAAGAGACCGCCGACGTCGACATCAACGCCAATTACCTGACGCAGATGCTCAAGCTCTGGCCCGATGGCGCGCCCGTAGAAATTCAGCAGGCCGCACCCGGTCACCCGGTGCTCATCTGGTCCAAGGACCTGCCTGCCTACCGACAAGTCATCATGCCGTTCCGGCGCTGAGCGCCATCCACGACCGCGTGCCTGCGTATCGGACCCGAGGGGGAAGTTCATGTCGGGGAATGCAGCACAACTTCTGAACGCCGAGACAACCGACAGCGTCGCCGATCTGCGCGCGATGCTGGCCAACGCCGAGAGGCTGGTCGAAACGCTGCGCAGCGAACTCGACCTTTCGGAACGCGCCCTGAAGGAGAGCGAAGAGGAATTGAGCAAGGCGCAGAACGAAATCGGGGCACTTGAGGCCAAGGCCAACCGCCTCGAAGATGAAGTCGACGAACTCAAGGATCAAATCGAAGAACTCGAAGCGCATCCCGTAGGCGAAGGCGAAATCGAAGACCTCGCCTGCATACGCGCCCTGCTCAAACGCGGCGAGGCTGACCGTGCACGCGATGGATTGGAGCGCCTGCTGGACGGCATCGACCCGTGCTGGCGCAACCGCGCCGCCACCGTCGTCGGACAGGGGGCGCTGCTGTGACCTCGCTGGCCTCCTACCAAGAACTGCTCGCCCGCAAGCGGGTTGCCTTCGAGCCGAGAGGCTTGTCGAAGGTGCCGGCGCTGAATGCTGCGATGTTTCCGCATCAGGCGCACACGACTGAATTCCTACTGCGGGCGGGCTGTGGGGCCGCCTTCCTCGATACCGGGCTCGGCAAAAGTCTCGTCGCCCTCGAGTGGGCGCGGGTGATCCTTGAGCACACGAACATGTCGGTGCTCATGCTGGCGCCGCTCGCCGTCGGGCCGCAGCACCAGCGCGAAGCGGAGAAGTTCGGCATCGAGGCCAGGTATGTTCGCGAGCCCGCCGAAGTGACCGGCAGCGGCATCTGGATCACCAATTACGAGCGCCTCGAGAAATTCGACCTCGACCAGTTCGGAGCCGTCATCCTCGATGAAAGCTCGATCCTCAAGAGCTTCACCGGGGCGACGACGCGCAAGCTGATCGCAGCATTTGCGCAGACCCCCTATCGCCTCGCTTGCACCGCGACGCCGGCGCCGAACGATCACATGGAGCTCGGGAACCACTCGCAGTTCCTCGGCGCGATGGAGAGCCGCGAAATGCTCTCGCGATTTTTCGTCAACGATACTTCGGAGGCCTCGCAGGCTTGGCGCCTCAAAGGGCACGCCGCCTCGGCGTTCTGGGATTGGGTCTCATCATGGGCCCGGTGCGTGTCCAAGCCATCCGACCTCGGCTTTACGGACGATGGCTTTGCGCTCCCCGAGCTTATCGAAACGCTGCACGTCGTCGGATCCGATCTGACAGTCAACGCCGGCGCGGACAAAAGCGGACAGGCGCGCATGTTCCGCATCGCCGAGAACAGCGCCACGAGCATGCACCGCGAGAAGCGGCTGAGCATTGCCGATCGGGCAGACGTCATCGCCGCCACCGTCGCCGCAGAGCCAACCGAGCCATGGATCGTCTGGTGCGACACCAACGATGAGGCCGATGCGCTCATGAAGCGGATCGACGGCGCCATTGAGGTGCGCGGGTCGATGCCGCCCGAGAAGAAAGAGGAACGGCTGATTGCGTTCTCTACCGGCGAGCAGAGAATCCTCGTCACCAAGGCCAAGATCGCAGGTTATGGCCTCAACTGGCAGCACTGCGCCCGGCAAGCCCACGTCGGGACGAATTTCTCCTACGAGAGCTACTACCAGGCCGTGCGCCGCTCGTGGCGCTTCGGCCAGACGCGGCCGGTGCACGTTCACGTCGCGATGTCGGAGGCCGAGCGCCCGATCTTCGCCGCCGTCCAGCTCAAGGCAAAAGCACACGAGATGATGAAGACCGAGATGGTCGGTGCGATGAAGCGCGCGTGCCAGTCGGTCGGAACGAAGCTCCCCTATCAACCCATCAAGCGCCTGGAGGTTCCGCAATGGCTGGCGGCATGACCATTCTCGACCAGTGCACAGGCGATGGATTTACGGCTGTCCACGGCGAATGCGTGCACGCGCTGAGCGATATCCCCGATGAGAGCGTCGGCTTCTCGATCTACTCGCCTCCGTTCGGGGATCTGTTCGTCTACAGTGAGAGTGCGGCAGACCTCGGGAACGTCGGTAACGATGCCGAATTCTTTGATCAGTACCGCCACGTTATCGCGGAGAAGCTGCGCGTTCTCAAGCCCGGTCGGCTGACGGCGGTGCACTGCACCGACCTGCCGAGCCGTAAGATGCGGGACGGATACATAGGCATCAAGCCGTTCTCCGATGGCATCGTCGCGGAGCACATCGCGGCCGGTTTCATCTTTCACTGCCGGGTGACGATCTGGCGCGATCCGGTTGTCGAAATGACGCGCACCAAGGCGCTCGGGCTTCTGCACAAGCAGCTCAAGAAGGATAGCTGCATGTCGCGGACCGGGTTGCCGGACTATCTGCTGGTGTTCCGCAAGCCAGGAGAGAACGCCGAGCGCGTTGGGCACACCGACGAAACCTTCCCTGTTTCGCAATGGCAGCAGTGGGCCTCGCCCGTCTGGATGGACATCAAGCAGGGCAATGTCCTCAACGTGCGCCTAGCGCGCGAAGAATCCGATGAGCGCCACATGTGCCCGCTGCAACTCGATCTGATCGAACGTGCGATCGTCATGTGGTCGAACCCTGGCGACGTCGTGCTCTCTCCTTTCATGGGCATCGGATCAGAGGGTGTCGTCGCGCTCAAAACGGGTCGCCGCTATGTCGGTGTTGAGCTCAAGCGCTCCTACTATGAACAGGCCACGAAGTACCTCCTTGAGGCAGAGGCTGAGCGCTCCATGGGAAGCTTGTTTGACCACCCGATCACCGAGGGGGCCACGGCATGACCGCCGCTGCAATCCGCTACGAGCCGGAAGAGCGCGAGAACCCTCTCAACGGGATGCTCGATCTTTTCGAAGCGCAAGTGTCCCTCCTGTTGGAGCATGGCGCCGAAGCGCAGTTGCGCACCCGAATGGAGCGCCTTCTGCCGCCTACGCCGAAGCCGGTGCCGGTGCCAGAGAAGCGGCGCGATGCCGATCGAGAGATCGGCTTTGCCAACGTGCTGGCGGTGCTGCTCGCCTACTCACGGCGGAGAGATACCGAGCCGGTGCACTTCGCGAACGCAAGAGCGCGCCAGTTCATTGAAGCAGAGCTTCGCGCTGCGACGGGAGCCGTCTGATGGGAGACGTTGGCGACTACTGGAATGATGTCCGCAATGCGCGCCGTGCGAGACGTGCTCACTGGCACGAATGCCCAACGTGCGCTGTGCGCTATGGAACCGGCACGCTGGTCCCGCCAGGACAACAGTGCCGCAATTGCGATTGGATCGCTCCAGGGCGGCGGGGTGACGATGCGCGCGCAGCGGAACGCGACCTGGATTGGGAAGCGGTACAGGAACAGAAGCGCGTCGAGAAAAAAGCTCGCGCGCTAGCTGAGCGCACATGCCGCTTCTGCCAAAAGGTCTTTAATCACCCGCACGGGCGGAAGTGCCACGAGAAGACCGTGCACGCCAAGCGCATCGCGCTCACGCAAGAGGGCTTCTGATGCCATCCCTCGCCAACATCATCCGTAAGGCCGCTGGGAAGCTCGTGGGCGGGCAATCCGCTGCGGCGGCTGCGGTGGCCGGGGCAGTAGCCGCCACGCCTCAGAAGCCCACGCAGGTGGCGCAGCTGGGGAAGAAAGACGGAGGGCAAGCCGGTGCCTGAAATGTCCCTGATCCGCATTGGTCGCGCCCTTCTTCCTGCCGATGAGGATTCCGAAGTTCGGATGCTCAAGATCCCCGAGCGCGTCGCCCATAAGAGCAAGGTCACGGTGCCGCGCCTGAGCAAGACGCATTCAACGTTTTTCGGCGTGCTCTCGGACATCTGCGAGCACTGGCCCGAGAACGCCGAATTCGATCCCGAGGGCGATCCGGAATTCCTGCGGGCTTACTTGCTCTGTCGCGTGGGGCACCGCGAGAGCGTGACCGCGCCGTGGCCAGACGATCCGAAGGCGCAACAGCGCCTCATGGAGTTCATCGACGCCGCTATGACGCGCCTGCGCGCCAAGAAAGAATACCCGTTTCTGCGCCACCTCGTCGCCGGGGGCGAGCCGTGCATTGCACTGCACTTCGCCAAATCGATCTCGCACGAGGTCATGGACGAGACCGAGTTTCGACCGGTCGCAGACCGCGTTTACGCCGAGATCTACGCGCTTACCGGCATCGATGTCAGCGACCTCATCCTCGAGCACAAAACACGGAGGCCAGTAGCAGCATGACGAGGCAATTCGTGGCCTGCACGTTCACCGATGGCGGCAGACCTTACACCTACCACTTCGACCACGACGGCGAGGCACTTGTTGCAGGCGAGAGGGTCACCGTCGAAACGCAGCACGGCGAGAAGGCCGTCACCGTGGTGCAGATCATCGCCGATGCCCCACCGTACGCGACGAAACCCGTCAAGGGACGCGCCCCATCTGACGCTGACAGTTCCGAAGCCGCCTGAATGCACCCATCACCTAAGGGGGAATGAGCAGAATGAACCCACGTGAGAACGAACACCACAATGACAGCGGAGGCTTTTGGATGGTTTGGAACCCGCTGGGGCGCGCCCCTGTGGTCCGACATAAAAGCGAGCAGATGGCGCAGACTGAAGCGGCCCGCCTTGCGCGCCTAGTACCGGGTCAGACCTTCATCGTCCTCGAAGCAAAATACGCGATGCGTGTTTCAGAGCCACCAGTTCAGAGGGTGGAATTAAGCGAGCTTCAGAACGACGACGGCATCCCATTCTAACGAGCAGGGGAAGTGAAGATGTCCAAGATTGAAGATGGACCGGCGTTCGGACAGTGGCAGCCGATAGAGACTGCGCCGAAGGATGGGACCAAGATAGACCTGTTCTACCCATACCCTCGTGGCCGCACGATCAATTGCTACTGGATGGGTGAGCATGCAGCCGGGTGGGTATGGCGCAGGCCGACGTGGGGCGCTGGTGCGCTACTCCCGGAAAGTGAGTGGGACATCGGTAGCTATCCGAACCTGGAGCCCACCCACTGGATGCGTCTCCCCCCACCACCAGCAGACGCCATGATCGCAGCCCGTAAGGGAGGTAGCCATGGGGAGTGAGAGCAAGCACACGCCAGGGCCCTGGGAGGTCCACGACGACCATCCCGAAAGGGCGTGCATCTATATCCGCCAGACAGAGGCCCCATATTGGGCCGATATCGCCGCTCTCTACCATGCCCCCGGCGAGGAAGACGAAAAGGACATCACCGGAATTTGGCGCAACGATCCGGTGCGGGTTGCCAACGCCCGCCTGATCGCCGCCGCTCCCGATCTGCTCGAAGCACTTGAGCGGTGCGAAGAATACTTCGATGAGCGCGCCGATACCGATCAACCGGCAGCCTGCGATGGTCCGATCCCCAACGAAGAAATGTGCATGCAGATGATGGTGCGCGCCGCTCTCTCCAAAGCAACGGGAGGCAAGCCATGAAGGATGATGGTGGACCGGCGTTCGGACAGTGGCAGCCGATAGCATCGTTCGCGACTGATAAGGTCGTAAGCCGCAAGGTTCTCGTTTCGGTTCCGAACGGCAAAAATCACGTGCCTCACACAATGTGCGCTCGTCACTATGGGCGAGGCGGGCTGCCCGTCGCTGAGGGGTATGAAGGCGAGGATTGGGCAGTCGAGATCGACGGCGAATACTATATGCCGGAGGGCTGGTACGAGGAGTTTGACGGTGACGACGCGCCCGCCCACAACATCGCGCCCAGTCATTGGATGCCTCTCCCTCCACCACCAGCAGCGATGCTCTCTGCCCGCAAAGCAACGGGAGGGGATGGCGATGTCTGACACATCAGTACGCTGTGGCGACTGCAAGCACTTCGTCCGCGACGGGAAGTGCCGTTGGTACGAGACGCCCGAATCGAAGGCGAAGGATCGGCCATTTTCTCATGCGCCGTTCTGGGTCTGGTCTGACTGCTACAGCGACAAGGAGCAGGTGCGCCGGAATGTAACGAGTGCCTGTCCGACATTCCTCGCCACGACCGATGCCGCCCTCTCCCGAGCCACAGGAGGGGTAGATGCACAGGCTGACCCTGTGGCCGAATTTATTGCCAAGCGCAACGCCGCAATTGCCGCCGATGCCGACTACTGCACCACCTGCGGCTCTGTGCTTGCGTGGACGCACGATCATCGGCCCGACAACAGCGGCCTGGATGACGGACCGTGGCTGCCGGGGCGTGCACCGCGCAAAAAGTCTGCGCCTAAGACACCGGAGGAATTGGCCGCAATCCGCGCTGCTGCATGGTCAACGCGGCGGGCGAAATACGGCGAGCGAGGACATCGGTAATGCAGACTGACATCTCAACGCTCGAAGCACTGCTCGCACGGGCGGAGGCGGCTACGGGGCCGGATCGAGGTTTGGATGCGGCGATCCTAGAGATCATAGCCGGATACCGCAACCTAAGCACTGATGGCGAATGCCAGATATGGGACCGGGGCAACGATGGGTATTGGACCCTCGACGGTGACGATCGGAACGCACGTCTGCCATCGCCCACCGCATCCATCGATACAGCCCTAGCGCTGATGCAGGAGAAGCTGCCGGGTTGGTTTGTGAGCCTGGACAGCAACGGCAAGAACATCGGCAACTTCGCCCGCGTCTACAATGACGGGCTAGTGCACGAGCCCTCATTTACCTCGACGGGGAACAAGCCAATCCAGCTCTTGGCTTTAGCCGCCCTCCTGGAAGCACTCATCGCACAGTCCAAGGAGCAGGGACATGGATAAGCCATCAGCAGACAAGGGAGAGGCTCCAGAACCAGCCGCCGACCCCAATCACCCCGGCAACGATCCAAAATACCACACCGGCAAGCCGTGCTCAGTCAAAGGATGCACGGCTCCTGCGGGCACGCGATGGGGGGTCCACTGGTGTCAGAAGCACAACGCCGAGCGCTTGGCCCGGGTCGACGCGAACCTCAGTGACATGATCAAGCGCGCCGAACTACGCACCGCCGTCGAGAAGGAAACTGAGAGCCTGCGGTCACTGCTCTACAAGGCTTACGAGGACCAGCACGCGCTGCTCGCGGCAATCGGCGGCAAGATTACCGTCACTCCTGCGCATCGCAAGGCGAAGGCCGTCATCCAAAGTGCCCATTACGGTGAGGATGGGTCCGTCACCTACAATTACGTTTTCGAGGCCACCCCATGAGCACTCAGGGACAGGGCGGGGAGCGCACACCTTATGAGCGTGGCTTAGCTGATGGCTACGCCAGGAAGCCGGGGCCGCCGTTTCCGACCCCCTCCAGCTCATGGGCAGAACGCCTCTATCATCGCGGCTGGTGCGCAGGGATAGCGAGGCGCGAACTCGCCCCTCCCACCTCTAACGGAGGCGATCATGGCTGAAATGAAGATGTCCAAGATAGACGGGGGAACCATCCCCGATAACGTCATCCGTTTCGATGATGATGATGGTGGCTATTGGATCGACTGCTGGAAATGCGGCGGCGCCGGGTTCCACGAGGACGAATGCGTCTGTCAGGCTTTCGAGGATACGTGCTGCTGCTTAGAGCCCGAGCCGCCAGCGTGCGAGGAGTGCAAAGGCACGGGAGAACTGCACTGCGCAGCCTGTAAGGGAGGTAGCCATGGGGAGTGAGCACGCCGAATTGTTCAACGATGCAAACGTGCGCATCGAGAAAATGTTCTGGCTGCCTGCCGCGCTCGGCTGCGGCACACCATCCGAGGACTTTTGCGAGTTCATCGAAGAGGCCAGCGACGGCATGGCGCCTCTCGTGCTCAAAAGCCTTCCTGAGTTGGGCCGCGCAATCGAATGTGCCGCCGACGAGGGATATTCAGACCGCGAGACGGCCGAAGAGTCCGGCGGCATTTTGCTCCGTAATGGCCGACACGGGTTCCTGCTCAACGTCTCCACGCCAGTCACGAGCAATCACCGATCTAGTGGCTACACCTTCTCCTGGGGGCACACCTACAACGCCTGGCTCTATGCGGCCAGGTTCGAAGACATCGCGCCGATGTGCGCGGCGTGGGCTGCTGAACGCCTAGCAGGCGACAAGTCCGCCGCCCTCTCCCGAGCCACAGGAGAGACAGATGCAGGCTGACATCTCAACGCTCGAAGCACTTCTGAGGCGCGTGAAGAAGGCTGATGGGCCGGATAGGGAGCTGGATCTAGCTATAGCCGTAGCGCTCGTGCCTGACGTTCTTGTCAGCATCCACGACCGCGAGACCGGCACCAATAAGCCACACACGTACTGGCAGTACACCGCATCCATCGACGCAGCCATAGCACTGATGCAGCAGGTGCTGCCGGGTTGGAACTGGTCGGTCATGAGCCAGCGCCCCAGAGGCAAGCCGATGGCAATAGCCCGAATAGGCCGGATGATCGGTGACGATGTGGAGGGGTTTGACGCCGTGCACGATCAGGTGCCGCTCGCCATCCTCTCCGCTCTCCTCCGCACACTCATCGCACAGTCCAAGGAGCAGGCACATGGATGAGCCATCAGCGCCGGTCCGCGTGCAGCTGAAGCGCACCAAGGGCTGGAAGATGCCGCCTAACACCGTGAAGGTCGACCGCTCTACGAGGTGGGGGAACCCGTTCGTCGTTGGCGATACCTACCCGATCATTGAGGAAGGCGCTTACTCGCCGTGCGGCGAGGTGAAGTGCGCGACTGCAGCCGATGCAGTGGAGTTCTTTCGTTCCTGGGTCACAAGCGAGCATGGCCCCGACCGCGAAGAGATCGAGGAATTGACGGGCAAGAACCTCGCCTGCTGGTGCAGGCTCCCGGAGCCGGGTGAGCCGGATATCTGCCATGCGGCGGTCCTGTTGGAGATTGCCAATGCGTAGCTGCCGCTCATGCCTGAAACCGAAGGCCGCCGCCGAGTTTCGCGGACAGCGCCCAGATTGCCGTGAGTGCGAGCGCGAGGCTTGTCGCCGCTACGGGGCGGAGAATCGGCAGAAGCGGAATGCTCGATTGTCAAAGTGGCGCAGAGAGAACCCCGAGAAGGCTTCGGCCGCCGACAGACGCAAGGCGCTGAAAAGGAACTATGGCCTCACCGAGAACGACGTCGAAGCCATACGCGTCGCCCAGGGCGGACTGTGCGCAATATGTGGCGAAGCGAAGGCCCTCGTTATCGATCACTCGCACGAAAATGGCGATGTCAGAGGGCTGCTCTGCACGCGCTGCAACACCGGCATCGGCTGGATCGAGCAACGCCCAGACTTCATCAATCTGGTGTGCGCCTACTTGGGAGATCCCTGCCACGCTGACGTTCTGCTCGAAATCGCCAATGCGGAGGCAACCCATGGATAAGCAATCAGCAGAGGGGGCGACTGAGAATAGGCTGACCCTCGACACTGACCGCCAAGTGTTCTTCTACGAGCAGGACTTCTATGTCCTGTCGAACTTCTCGGCATTCACGCTGCTTAATCGCGTCGGCATCCGCTTCTATACGTCCGAAGCCGCCTACCAGTGGGAGAAGTTCGCTGGCGTCGCTCCACATATTGCCGATTTTATATCGGCTGCTCCATCAGCGCATGAGGCCTTCAAGCACGCGGAGCATTTCAAGCACCTTCGGCGTCCCGATTGGGATGACGTGAAGGTCGACATCATGCGCGGCATTCTCCGCGCCAAGGTTCGTCAGCACGAATATGTGCGCCGCAAGCTACTAGCCACGGGCGACCGCGAGCTGGTCGAGAACTCCTGGCGGGACGACTTCTGGGGCTGGGGACCACACCGCAACGGTCAGAACATGCTCGGCAAGCTCTGGATGGAAATCCGGGCCGAACTGCGTGTCGAGGCCACCCCATGACACAGGCAAAGAGCGCGGAGCGCTCTCCAAAACAGAAGCCGTATCACATGGCCAAGTGGATGGACGCAGATGGAAACGTCTCACCCCTGTGCGCCACTGCCTTTCGCCCGATCAATCTGACGCGTGGCCTATGGACAAACCGCGCTGAGGCCGTGACGTGCCCCAAGTGCAAGCGCCTGTTATCTGCCCCTCCCACCTCTAACGGAGGCGATCATGGCTTATGAGCGCGACTTGCAATCCATGACCGTTGAAGACTGGCGCGAACGAGTGGCTGCATTGCGCGCCCTCCTATGGGAGGCCGAACGGCAACTTGGACGCGCCGAGCGAGAGCGGATCAACGCCAGTCCGCTTGTGCAGGCGGTCCTGAAGACAAACAAGAGGCCCGTAGAATGATGGCTGAGGACATCGACAAGCTGATCGTTGATCTGAAGAACCCAAACCTTGACGTGCCAGGATCAATGCGCGCGCTGCGCCACGCGGCATCTCACGCCCTCCGCGCACAGCAGACACGCGTCTCAGAGCTAGAGGCGGAGCGGGACCGCATCGCGCGCAACCGCGACATGTGGAAGGGGCAGAGCGAGCGTCAGGCGGCAACGATCCGTGGACTGCGCAACAGCGTGCATACAGCCATCATAGAATTAGCAGCGCTCGTGCCGAATCCTCGATGCGTCGGGAACGATGACTGGCCTGAGTGCCTGCATGCAGCGGACCGGCAATGCCTCACCGACGCTTACGACGCCCTAGACGCAGTCCGCAGCAACACCGACACGGGGCCACAAGCACAGGTAAGAGCCGAGACGGGCGCTACGGTCGCCCCTGACAGTGTCGATCCCACCGGCCTGAATGACCATCTGCGGGCACTGCGGAATGCAAATGAGGGCTTTGCGCTCGTGGTGTGGCGGGCATCTGCGGACGGGGAAACCGGTTGGGACATCCTTTCGCCTAAGGCCGCGAAAGAGGCTGAGAGCACCCTAGGGTGGCTCATGTCGATCCCTGGCGACGTGTTGATGCAGTCCATTCCTTCAATCGGCACGAGCGGATGGCTACATGCGGGTGAAGAATTGCAGCGAGAGCGTGGGGCCGTCGCCGGTCAAGACGGCACGATGCAAGACTGCGCTCTTAAGGGAACCGGCCCCGCTGCAACCCTTTCAGAAAGTGAAATGGTTCACGAGCAGATCGCCGTCTCCGATCAAGGAAACCTGCAAACTTTGCAGGAAACCCCCACCGCTGCATCCACCGCAAGCGATGTGGTGAAGGAAGTGGCGAGGGTTATCGAGGCGGCAGAGCGTGAATACCGCCTCACGGCAGGGATAGATGATCATGACGAGTTCATCGCCCGTGCCGTCCTCTCCAGCCCACCGGTGCTGGAGATGACAGAGGCGCTGCAGATGCTCTCAGAAATCAGCGCCACCCATGAAGATCGAGCGTTCGCCCGCTCCATCCTCTCCCGCTTCCAGAGCGTAGGCGGTGATGATGTTGACGCCAGGGGAGGCAAGAATGCTGACCGCTGAGCGAGCGAGAGAGATGGTTGATTATGATCCTGAGACAGGGGTCTTTCGTAGGCGTATCGCCCTGAGAGGGAAGCGCGCTGGCGCCATCGTCGGTCATGTGGATGCCATAAAAGGCTATCGGCGCATGCAGGTTGATGGACACAACTGTAGAGCCCACCGGTTGGCGTGGCTAATCGCCTACGGAGAATGGCCTATGGGCGATATCGATCACATCGACGGAAACCGCGACAACAACGCAATAGCGAACCTTAGGCTGGCGAGCAGCATGCAAAACGCCGCCAATCGTCGGCGGTCAGCAAGGAATAAATCAGGCTTCAAGGGCGTTGTGGCGCGCGACGGAGGCTGGCGCGCACAAATCCGGCGCAACGGCCGCTTCATAAGTCTCGGAACACACCCCACCAAGGAGCAAGCGTCCGCGGCGTACATCGCAGCGGCAGCTGCGCATGATGGGCAGTTCTTGTGCACCAACCCAAACGGGGGTGCGTGATGCTCACCCGTGGCACCTACGTGATCATGAACGACTGCGACGCGCCAGAAGCGCGCTTGGTGGCTGTTCTGACGCGCTACGACGACCGGAAAGGAATATGGCATGCCCTCTATCTGGCGACATACACGAACATGGCGGCGCCGTACGGACCGCGTCCGACGCCGCTAAGCGCATTCGGCAAAGCCGTCGAGTGGCGCTGGAACGAGTACAGGGTGGTTGATACCGGCTCGTCAGTCACTGCCACCTATCGCGACGGTAGGCCAAGACGTTGGCAAGATTATCACGGGGACCGCTGGTGGCCAGCACGCAGCAAAGCGCTCAAGGCATGCGGTCAACATGCCAACGCCTCCCCATCTTCCGACAGTCCGTCTTCGGCCGTCAACGATGATGCAGGAGACGCGTGATGGGGAACACAGCAACCGCCGTCTTGCATTTCGATATGTGGGACCAGATTTGCGAGGCGCACCCACGTATGTGGGAGGCGATGAGTGACCACGCCAATAACGGCGAGCGAACGTCAAACTTCGGTTTCGGGCAGGTCATCTCCTGGGACCATTCCAGCGGCTATCAAGTTTGCGTCATCCACGGCAATACCGGGTGGCGTCTGGGCTTTGAATGCGAGGCGCCGAAGGACGTCCTAGAGGCAGCAGCAGCCGCTCTGCGGCATCATGGCTATGTCATCAAGGGCCCAGTCTCCAGCGCATCGAAGGCCGTCAACCTAGATCCTTCAGACGACAAGAGGGAGGGCTAGGGGATGCACCAGGGTGAAGCAGAAGCGATCTATGACACAGAGATCGCCCCCGCGCTTCTCGCGGTCGTGCGACGTTGCAAGGAGCTTGGGTTCCATGTTGTCGCGCACGTCGAGTGGTTCCCCGGAGAGACAGGCATAACGCAGTACGTCCCGGATGGCGCGAGCGTGCAGATGCGGATGACGCAGTTTGCTGCGAACGCCCATGGGAACTTCGACTCACTGGGGATGGCGATGCTGAAGACCTTTAACTGCGACGCCTCGATATTCTTGCATCGCTACGCTTCCGGCCCCTCTGAGACGGATGGGCACCAATGACCAAACCGACCCTCACAGAACAGAGAGAAGCCGTAGAGGCGCTGATCAACCTCGGCATCGACAACGATATACGCCCCGGCGTCATCGAGGCTGCGAAGCAAGCCGTGCTCACGCTGGCATGGCTGGAGCGCAAGGAAAACCTTGTCCGTGAGCTAGCTCGCATCGAGCGTGAAGCCCCAGAGCTAGCAG
>Ga0180222_1002611_pt1 | contig 14032 bp, 14 predicted proteins | sample eDN5th37CKraftOP_FD_151336 | JGI IMG/M metagenome (GOLD analysis project Ga0180222, IMG submission 151336) | Enriched Organic Plus compost microbial communities from Emeryville, California, USA - eDNA 5th pass 37_C Kraft OP (version 2) (version 2) ... | reverse complement strand
AACCATGATCGCGGTGATGCTAATCATTGCCGAAAGAAATGCCGGAACCATCGCGCCCGCTCCACCCATCGATTCAACCAGCTGCCGGGCACTTTCTGACTCACCATACACACTGTCCAGCTCCGGAATTAGTACACCGATTGTCGTGGCCATTGCCAGCGAACCCACTAACCAGCCAAAGAATATATTCCTTTGCAAACGCCACGTAAAACCAAGCGACGTGCGAAGTACTCTCGAAGCTCGTGCACGCCCTTTGCGCTGTGGCAGCACACCAGCACCAACATCACGCTTTCCTAATAACCAATATGCAACAGGTACAGCTACTGTAGCAAACACAACCGGGACAAGTAATGGCCACCATTCAGGAAATGTCAATGGTCGCGTGGCTTGCAACCAACCAAATGGACTCAACCAGCTCACCCAAGACGGTTGCAAGATGCCATCCGCACTCACTGCACCCGTGACGTTACCGACTCCGCGCAGCACAAATGTCATGCCGATTAGTCCGGCTAGCATACCGTTTGCAGTACGAGTACTTTGTACTAGCTGGACGACGATTGCTGCAATGACTGCCCACGCGAACCCAAAAAGACCCATCGAAAATCCATAGAGCCATGCGCCGGACCCCCAAGATCCTTCTAGAGATGATAGCCCTGCGCCAATACCAACAGCAACTAGCACATTTACGATAACAGCGGTAGTCAACGCAGTGGTAAGTGTCGCATGGCGATGCACTTGTCCCGATAGCATAAGCTCTTGCGCGCCCATTTCCTCATTGAGCCTCGTGTGTCGTACGATGAGCAGTGTATTCATAAATGCAACAGCTAATCCCCACCATATATATGTCTCGATAGTCATCAAGCCGCCAAATGATGGTTTATCCATCGGACCAGTAAGAAACAAAGATGCCGCATTGCGTGCGAATGACCCGTAGAGAGCATCAAGGTTTGATTGTTCAGCGTATGTATCTTTAAGTAGCGGCACCATCGATACGAGCGATGTCGTAATACCAAGGATCCAGAGGGGTAACTTGATACGGTCTCGCCTAAGGATGAGCCGAAAAAGCGCTAAAAATCCTTTGAACATCATTCTACCTCGTACTGGCTTAGGAAGTGTGCCTCGAGATTCGCATGTTCTTTCTTGAGTTCTGCGAGCGTATAATCGGATACTGCTTTTCCAGCACGAATGATCGTTACACGATCACAAAGCGCTTCGACTTCGCTGAGGATATGGCTGGAAAGAAGTACTGTCTTGCCTTCTTTTTTTAGGCTGCGGATTTCGTCCTGAAAGATTTTTTCCATCAGAGGATCCAGACCGCTTGTCGGTTCGTCTAGGATATAGAGCGGTACATCACTACTCAGCGCAGCAACAAGTGCAACTTTTTGCCGATTGCCTTTGGAATACGTTCGGAATTTTTTCGTTGGGTCAAGGTCAAACTTTTCCAACAAGCGCTTTCGACGATCTTCATCTAGTCCACCTCTCAGTTTGCCGAGCAAATCAATAATTTCACCTCCTGTCAGATTCGGCCAAAAATTCACGTCTCCTGGCACATAGGCGAGCTGACTGTGAAGCGTAACCGACTCTTTCCATGGATCGCGACCAAAAAGCATTACGTCTCCATTAGTTTTTTTGAGAAGCCCCAGAATTACTCGTATTGTTGTCGACTTGCCAGCACCGTTCGGACCCAAAAACCCGTGCACCTCGCCTTTTCGCACATTCATATCGAAACCATCGAGCGCAACGAAAGATCCGAATTTTTTCGTCAGTTTTTTTATCTGGATGACATATTCCTTGTCGGCCATGGTACCCCCCCAGTCTAGATTGTTAGATGCAGTCAAAAATCAGTATACACTTTTGTTATGCTTATAGCTAGGATGCCCGACTCATCAACGCATGCGTAATAGCGGCTGCCAAGGCATCGGCGCAATCGTCAGGTTTTGGAACCTCACTCAAACCAAGTTGTAATCGAACCATTTCCTGGACCTGTTTTTTATCGGCTTTACCATAGCCAGTAAGTGATTGCTTGATCTGCTGCGGTGTGTATTCCTCTATCGGCAATCCTGCCTTTCGTCCAGTCAGCATTGCGACACCTCGCGCCTGAGCCACACTGATTGCCGTCGTTATATTTCTCGAAAAGAACAGTTTCTCTATCGACATTACCGAGGGATTTGTATCTTTGATAATATCCGTCAGGCCATCAAAAATCTCTTCCAAACGCTCATCGATTGGTGTATTGGCCGGTGTCGTAATCACACCGGCAGTCACCATCTTTGACTTGTTTTTTTCGAAATCAATAACCCCAAAGCCCAGTATGCCTGTGCCCGGATCGATGCCAATAATTCTCATAGCACTAGTATACATGTCAGGAAGTGGGGATGTAGAAGATCCGCCACTATATTGGTATTAATAACCGCTGAAATGGTCGGTATGTATTTCAGACACACCTACTTCTTTTGCCATGCTCTTTACCGCCGTCACCATCATCGGCGGCCCCGATATATAAATGTGGTGTTTGTCGGTCGCATACTTCTTGATTAATTCAGTTGTCACTACACCTTTTTCTCGCATCCAGCCAGACACCGGCAACTCACCTTTGTCTGGAGTTATGACCACTACTTTGATATCGTATTTTGACAATTCTTTTACAAAAACAAGCTCACTCACAGAATTCACCGAGTACAGTATTGTGATGTCCCTGCCTGCAGCATTCATAGCAAATGAAACGAACGGCGTAATCCCTATGCCACCCGCGATGCACAGTAGCGGTATATTTGTGTCATTTGGCATGATAAAATCTCCCGCCACTCTGACACCCCACAATACCCGTCCTGGCTTCATATGAAGCAACGCATCCTTGAACGTGCTGTGATTACTCGGAAACCGCGTAGCGATACTCATCTGCTCGTCGCCAGGCTGTCCGATCATCGTGAAGACTCTGCGCGCACCACGAAAGTCAGGGTGTGCGTGAGGCAAAGACAACTCGATATATTGTCCTGGGCAATACACGAACTTTGGCACATCGAATGTGAATTCGTATGCATCCTTGCCTTCTTTCTTTTTTGAAACAAACCGCATCTTGACTGCTCGTCTTGATCCGACATAAAACGCCAGTAAGTTGCCGACGACCAGCGCAACCGCCGGAGTCGTGCTGACGCCACCGTAGTGTATTGGCAACGCTACCAGCACACCAACTACCATTGCAAATACCCACTGCTGCTTCTTAGTTGGTGGAAGTGTCAATGGCTCGGCGAGCATGATACCAGCAAAAAAGACAAGAGGCCATGATGTAAGCGATACCCAGAGAGTCTGTGCCGTCAAGTCGCCGTCGACCACCAGTCTCACGGAAATAATAGCGATTGCAGTCGCTAAGAAAACCAGCGCCATGGAGATCTTTTGTATTTTATAGAGAACCAAAAACGTAACCACGGCCGTGATAGGCAAAAGCGCAGGCGATGCAACCCACCAACCCGCATACGCAAAACCTGACAAACTGGCAATAACAATCGCAATTGCAGCCGGATTAAAGATATGCTTGCCGCGAATATTAATGACATACTTTGATGCCATAGCGATGGCTCCTATGACAACCAGTCGCATCCCGTCAATCAATGATTCAGGCGGAGAAAATAAAAGTGTCAAAATAAGCGCCGTAATAATAGCGGAATCGGCATGCGGCTTGACTCCAAAAAGCCACCCAAACAAGCGGTTACTGCCATATGTAGCAGCAACCAAAAATACGGTTCCAACGACAAATCCGGCAGGCGAATAGGGCAGATAGCCGTTCAACATCAATAAAAACGCTACTAGTGAGATTGCAAGCAAACCGATTATAACCAGCTTATACATCGTCACATAGCCGAGCAACGTATCGAATCGCTGACGAAAATCGATCATATATATAATTCTCCCACAAAATTTTTCGAATATTCAACTTTCCCGTTTCCGAAAAGCCGGACAAACTGAAAGTCGCCAGCAAATTCTAATTTGTTAGGATTCACAAAGAACAAAGCTGTCGCCAACCCATCTGCCATCATAGCTAACTCGGCCACAACCCACGTGGCAACGACGGTCGTCGTTGGCAAACTAGTACGTCCATCAAGCACGTGGTGCCAGCCGTCTGTCCATCGGCGTCGGTTTGTCGCCGATGCACATAGACTCGCATTCTGCAAAGGCACAACACCAATCACCCTGCTCGTATCATAAGGATTTTCCAAACCGACCATCTCCGTGTTGCGACCGCGATGCTTCATGTCTCCGCTCGCATCAATGACATACGACGAGAATCCTTCCTTCTCCATTATGTCAGCAACATTATCTATCAAGCACCCCTTGCCAGCTGCGCCGACATCCACTAAAACAGGTCGTTTTGTACGCATGCTCCGACCCTTCCAAACAAAATCATCATCCCATACCGGAGCCAAAGAGGGCATTGAAGGAGACAAAGAATAGTTTTTGTCATATCCTGCCGCCACCAATCCCTCACCAATCAGCGGCGTTACTGCTCCATCGGTCGCATCGTATAATTGCCGATACAAACGAGACAGTTGCGAGCTGTTGTCGTCTAAATGGTATTCACCTGGATTGTGATATATCTTTGAAACTTTCGAATCATCACGAAAACGCGAATATGTTCGGTCAAATGTATCGATACATGACATCACTTTTTGTTTCACTTCATTCGATAAAGACCGATCCGTTTCAATAGACCAGCGCGTGCCGATCGCATCAAAAAGCCACCTATATTCGTGCGTCTTTTTTGATTTCTTCGAGGGCATTATGAAATCCAATCGGAGTCAAAGAAGACCCGGCGACACGGCTCAGATTAATATCATCGATTTTCTTACCAAGTACTTTATCTTCAAATCCGGATGCAAATCGTGACTGGAATTGCTTTGCCTCATTGCTAAGAGCGTTTTGTACGATCGTCGCGCTCGTCACGACACCATCATCCAATGTCACCGTTACATCAATCGATTCATTGCCGCCCGGAGTAATATAATTTCCACGCGCCGAATAACTGCCGTCAGCATACTGATGATTTTTCGACGAATTCTGCGAGGAGCTATCAGCGGCCGTCCTTATTGTGCGCATCGTACTGGCATCATTTTGCTGATCGGTACTCGAAGCAATAAACACTGCCGCTGCTGCCGCAACCAGGAGTACGACAACGATCAATCCTACCAAAGCTTTGTTCGTACCGCTCGATGCTTCATCCATATAGCATTCCTCTTACTTTCAGTTCATTATACTAAATAAAGTATCTGGGGAAACGCCGAAACTACCGTTTCATACTACCTATTAAGCGCTTAAATAAGTCAGACATCTCTCTTCGCCATTCCCAAACGGCATAGATGCCAGCCAGTGCGACAACACCGCCCAAGACCGACCAGCCGACAAAGGTAACAGCGGGATCATCAACAGGCTGAACTTTATATCCAGCATCCGGCACCGATGAACTTTCTTTTTTGCGACAACGATTGGTTTCAGGATTACGATACTGACCTTCTTTGCACGGTTTGAGCGTATCGGATGTGCCGAGAACGCTCTTGCAACGATTGGTTTCAGGGTTTCTATATTGACCCTCTTTGCATGGTTTGAGTGTCGATGTTTCAATCTTTTTACAACGGTTCGTTTCAGGGTTACGATACTGATTTGGCGCACATGGTTTTAAATTGTTCTGGCCGGAAGTAATGTTTTTGCACCGATTCGTCTCGGGATTACGGAACTTGCCAGGCGGACACGGTTCAAGCCCACTACCGCTTGACCTGCTTTCCTTTTCGACAAACAATGAAGCAAGGTTTGCTTCGCCCGGCGTCGGTCGATTCGTGTACTCCCAATGTCCATCGATAAATGCCCAGCTTTCTCCTTCGCGCGCATTCGTGTATATGCCCGTATCGCCGAATACTTTGCCACCCAGAGCCACCATGATCACACGACCAGATGTATTTACTAATGTGAACTTCATCATACTGTCACTGAAAACTTTGTATTCGCCTGGACTGATCGTCGTACCGATAGGGAATGTATACACTTTGCCGCCAATTTCGAGATAGTAAAAGCTGAGATCAATTGTCTTGTCGCTTGGATTATAAATTTCGATAAATTCATTGCCCGAATCCACACCTACTGGATTTGGCATGATCTCATTCAAAACAAGAGGCGAGTCGTCAACGATACAGTCATTACCAATGCCGCGCACCATGTCGTCCGGTATATACTGCTGGATGCCAGGAATATTGCCACATGCATCGTACTCGGTACAGTCGCCGTTGTCATCGCTGACATATCCATCGGGCACGCTCACTTGTAGGCCCGACAAGTTCACGCAGCTATCAACCTGACAAGTGCTGTCTTCGTCCAGCAAAAATCCCGGTGGCAACTCTGTTTGAATACCTTCAATATTCGTACAGATATCGGTGACATTCTCTCGTTCATATACATCCGAAGCTTCTATCGCAGACCCATCATCAGAAATAAAATCTTCCGCATCGTTATCCGTATCCTGAAGCTTGGAACCGATTGATTTGCGCTTCAGGGCTTTACCGTCTTCGGGGGCCGAAGCGGCCGGATAAGATTCGTCGCTCAGCGTGCCCCAGCCCAACATATCAACGACATTTTTGTCACCGTCGACAAGACGAATATATCCAGCTCCCGAATTGATGGTTGCTTTGAAATATCCGTCGGCCTGCACGGACAACTCGTCCCTTAGTTCTTCCGACAAGAATACTGCCGTACCACCAACAGGCAGCCATAGCGTTGTGGCGGTATTTTTGGACACATCGAAACAACCGAGCCCTTTCGTCTGTTTGCCACTCGATGAAACATACTGCACGCACCAACCAGTGATGTCGATATCTACGTCCGAGTTATTGAAAATTTTGACGTATTCATACGTTGCGGTACCAGTTGCACCGGGATACATTTCCGATATCACGATACCGCCGATACTTGCGGACTGAACCGCTGGCGTAGGCAGGATCACTTGGCTGAATGCGACAACCAGGCAAATCAATACCTTCGCGATTCGCATATTTTAAAAAATATACGGTGTCGCTAAAACGATGCAAGCATGAGCTTAATCAAGATCTACTGTAATATCGGCATTAGTGTGGACGTTGACGACATCGTCCAGATCATCGAGCGCATCGAGTACTTTGAGAACCTTTTCAGCCGTTTCCTTATCCCCTACTTCAATTGTATTTTTTGCAACATATTGCAATTCCGCATCTTTGACCTCAAGACCCGCATCGACGATGGCCGATCGTACTTTTGCAAGATCCTTTTGATCAGTGTAAACGACCAACTCGCCATCTTCTTCGGCGGCATCCTCTGCTCCAGCATCAAGTACGGTAAGCAGTGTGTCTTCGCCCGTTGCGCCGACGCGTATCACACCTTTTCGATCAAACTGGAACATGACGCTGCCTGGATCGGCAACACGGCCACCGTTTTTGGTCAATGCGGTGCGCACTTCAGGGAATGTGCGGTTTTTGTTGTCAGTTGCGGTTTCGATGATAATCGCGACACCACCAGGACCCATTGCTTCATAGGTGATTTCTTCGAGTGCAGCCGCGTTTTTATCAGCAACACGGTCGATAGCACGTTGGATATTGGCCATCGGCATATTGGCTGCCTTTGCCTTCTCGATCGCCAGAGCCAGCGCCGGGTTCATATTTGGATCAGTACCGCCGCGCGCGGCAATTGCGATCTGGTTACCGATTTTCGTGAACAAAGCGCCGCGTTTTGCGTCATTCGCTGCTTTTTGGCGTTTGATCTGCGCCCATTTAGAATGTCCTGCCATGTGTGTCCTCGATAGATTAACTTTAATGGTTACTATAACACATTAACACCGGTAATACCACTTAATCCGTCATCACTTTACGATATTGCTGCCGCGCAAATCATACTTCGTGACGAGCCATAGATAGATGCACAGACCCACCAATGCCGCATACGCAGCCCATACCATCCATGACTGGATTTCAAGTGTGGTCAATGCCCATGGCAAGTTCGCACAATATTGCGCGACTGTTGTCATGTACGTGAGTAGAAGTTGAGCAGGCAAACCGATCAATGGTGCAATGCCAGGTAGCATTACCCCTCCTAGACCAGCAATAAATGTCAGCATCATTGCAAACGGCACCAAAGGCAAGATCAATGTGTTCGCAATAATCGCGACGTTGCTATACTGGCCGAACGCCAGTACGAGAATTGGCCAAGTGGCGATCGTTGCGCTCGCTGTTTCGCCTACGACCCGGCGAATTTCACCCGGCTCTTTTGCGCCGAAGAAGTACCGCTGCAGCAGTGGAGCAAGTATCATTACGCCCGCAAATGCGGCGAAGCTGAGTTGCCACCCCAAGTCATTCCAGGCGTATGACGGATCAATTAGAACTGTCACAGCCGCAGCAAACGGTAATAGCACGAGCGGATGGAATTTCCGTCCGTAATACCATGCAGCGAGACTAAGACCAGCCACCAGACCGGCTCGAGACATGCTCGGGCTTGCTCCGGTGATTGCTATAAACCCCGTAATCATGAGACCTGCCGACAACGTGGCAAGATATTTTGAAACCTTTGCAAATAATTTCCGCGCGAAACGTACCAAAATCGTGAGATTGTAACCACTTGCGACAACGATATGCGTAAGACCAGCTACTTTCAGTGCTTCGTCAAGTTCGGGAGGCAGCGCCCTCCGCTGCCCAACCAAATAGCCAAGACCAAGGCTCGCTTGCGGTTCATTGACCGCTCTTCGGACATGCTCGCCAAACCAATCCCTCACTTTGACCGCCACATCACCGGGTTCGGGACGTTCTATTTTTACAAGTTTTGCATCATAAATAGCAGCCGAAAAATTGCCAAAACCCCTGCTTACTTTGCCTGTGAGTGTCACTATATCAGACCGCTTGATGGCATCCATTCGACCGATACTGACCCATACCTTGCCCGCAACCTTTTCTCCATTAAACCTTAGGTCACCAAGTCTCAACAATGACTCGTTGTCTTTGCCAATATCTGGGTCATCAATAACCTTTCCAGCAAACTGTAACGTCTGTCCGACGAGCCGATCATAAACGACCAGCTGGGACTGCAATAGCGATCCTCGCCATAGGCCTATAACAATCCCCGCTGCAAAAACCAACGATACAAGGTATCGATACCTTTTCCATAAAGCAACCAGTAGCATTAGCAATCCAGACAGGCACCAGACGATCGAACCGAAATATGTTTGACTGAGCGACGGAACCAACGCCGTTCCGGATACAACTCCGGCGCTCGCCACCGCTATCAACCACGACGCATGGATCCGCTTCTTGAGCCACCATAATCGCATATATTTTTACATAGCATACTCCAGGTCTCTATGTCATACTGATACCCATGAATAACCTGCACGTGTATGACGACAAAACCGCATTGGCCGAAGCCATCGCTCAAAAGACCATCGATATATTAAGCCAAGTCATTAATGAACGCAGCAGCGCGGTCTGGGTACTTGCTGGAGGTTCTACACCCTTGCTCGCATACGACATTATTGCACAAAAATATGCAAACGCACTTGACTGGTCACGCGTGACTGTTGTTCTAGGCGATGAGCGCATGGGGCCTCTGGATGATTTCAACAACAATTGGCACGCGATTTTTCAAATCCTAAATAAACTTCCAGTCAAAAAAATACGACCCGACTCAACGCTGACCGCAGAGGAATCGGCCGAACAATATGCGCATGAGTTGCAAAAACTGCCCAAAAAACATGACGGCGTGCCCCGCTTAGATGTAATGTGGCTCGGTATTGGTCCTGATGGCCACACACTTTCACTTTTTCCGAATCATAACAGCATTATCCCCACGAGCAAACTAGTGATTCCGGTTCATGATTCACCAAAGCCACCGTCTGATCGCATTAGCCTCTCGCTTCGTGCCTTGCTCGGTGTCGAATCGGCCCTGGTTATCGCTAGCGGGAACGACAAACGCAACGCTATAGCCTCGGCGCTCTCTGGTAAACGCCTGCCGATCACTTTGGCAACCGATATTATTGCAACGCACGGACATCGCGTCGATTGGCTTGTCGACAGATTGGCCACACCAATGAATTGACAATACCTCTGTAAAATGCTAATCTTGCATAGTCAACTGAAAATATGGGTCCATAGCTCAGTTGGTTAGAGCACCTGCCTTTTAAGCAGGGTGTCGTGGGTTCAAGCCCCACTGGACCCTCCAAGAAAATAGACTCACCTATCGTGGGTCTATTTTCTTGGTGACACAATATAGATATTCAAGATCTCAAACTCGAAACACATCAAAAACGGGTCGGTTGATATTGTATACAAACCAACCAAAATGATACACTGGATCGGATTTTCATATAAACCAATAACAAATTTAAAGACACACAAAGGTAGTCGCTCAGCTTTTTCTCAGATAGCGTTGCTATAGTGTGTCACGCTACAGAAAAAGAATGAAAGAAATGAAAAACGAACTACCGCCACATATTCAGCATGTCAACGATATTTTCATGAACAAAGTACCAAGCGGAATCGAAACACTCGAAGAGATGGTAGAGAGCATCCGCAACGAAGCAATGTTCATGGAAATGGTCGAACAAATGGGACGCGAGTCACATCCTGAAGAAATTAGTTTCTATGGCGATGTTGCACGCTCCAATGAAAGACTGACACAAGTACGCGAGCAACTTGTATTTGTCATACGGCTGCTCGACCAGTATAAAGCCCAGACGCAAGCCGACTAATAATTATCGTTTCGGAGTACGTAATGTCAGTACATCATATAGTGCGTATATGATGCCGACTGTGATAATAAACGTTTTATTATCCGACAGGAATTTATATATCTGATATGCCGTGCTATCCGTATGCGGATCGAGGTTCAACGCAATGCCAAGGGGGCCGAGCAGAAACGCCGTTGCAAGCAAGGCAAAGACGCCAGCGCCTATCAAACGCTGTAATTTACGCGTATATGCCGGGCCACTGAATAGTAACAGTACTGCAGGAATAAGCACTAAACATGCAGCTACGACACTAGAAAGAGGTGGCGAAAGCAGATCGAATCCTGCTCCACGAATAAACGGCGTCACATGCACTGTCCACATATCACTAATCAAATAGCCAGCACAAAGTGCTAAACCCAGCACGCCAAAACGTCGCTTAGTGAGGTATGTCATGGCAAACAACACGGCGACAATCACTGCGAGTACGACTACGATGCTCATTTACACTCCTGACGGAAGCTTGATCCTATCATCAATCGTCAGTCCCGTCTTCTTTATTGTACCGCTTATGGCTTCAATCACATAACGACTCCGCTGATTCGGACGAAAAATCGTTGCGTCACTTTCATTTCGGTAACTCTCCGGCAAGGCATCTTCTACCAAATAAACAACTCGTCCATTTTTGTCGAGCCAGATAATATCGATTGCATAATTCATGTCTTTCATCCATATCCCATGAAAATCGTCATAGCCAAAGTCAAACAGTATCATTTGATTTTCTGGTAAACTCTGTGTACCTGATAGCCCGCGAATCACCTCTTTTTCTTCGCGCAAAATCGTAACTTCATATTCGGAACCATCAGCCAAATCGAGCGCATAGGCTTGCTTTTGCAGCCTCGATTCATGCGCCGGTTCATGTTTCAAAAGTAATAATCCTATAGCGACCGCAATAAACACAATCACCGCGACAGCAATCGTGGCAACCGTCCCCCACCCCCTCTTCGTCATGGTTCTATGCACCTACCTTGTCTTTTTTGTTGCGCCTCTTGGCGTTTAGCTCGACATACTCGATAATTTTTGTCGCAACATCACGACCCGTTACCAGCTCAGGAGTCTTGAGACTGGCAGACGAATTCACCTCCAATACCATCGGACCCCGTTCGCTGCGCATCATATCGACACCGCAAATCGGCAACCCCATTGCCTTCGCCGCCTTGACAGCCGTCTTTTTTTCTTCTTCGGTCAGTTTTACAGCAACACCTTTGCCGCCCTGATGCGTATTACTGCGAAAATCACCATCTAGGCTCTGACGTTTGATACTTGCTACAACTCGTCCACCGACGACAAGCGCACGAATATCTTCACCAGCAGACTCTTTGATAAATTCCTGGACAAGGAAATTCACTCCTTCGACATAAAATGCCTGCATTACAGCCTTCGCTGCTTTCGGTGTTTCTGCCAGCACGACACCGTTGCCGTGCGTGCCACGTGCCACCTTAATAATCAGTGGTGCGCCACCAGCCAATTCGATAACGTCCTCAAAGTTAGCTGTTTCGCGCGCAAACACTGTCTTTGGAATCGCAACGCCTGCTTTGGCTAACACCTGATATGCGCGGAGCTTATCGCGAGATCGATTGATCGCGAGAGACGATGCTGTTGTATAAATATTACGGCTTTCAAACTGGCGCACAATCGCAGTACCATACTTGGTGTAGCTTTGCGCTATGCGAGGAATGATAGCATCAAAATCATTTAACGATCGGCCTTTATAGCGAACAACTGGTTGGTTCTTTTCGATAGACACATAGCATTTGGCGTAGTTAATGACAGAAACCTCATGACCACGAGCCTGAGCAACTTCCTTGAGCCGTTTAGTCGAATAGTTTGCAGAACCTTTTGAAAGAATAGCGATTTTCATGACTGATATACCTCTTCTTCGTCACTAGGGAATTCAACACCATACTTCTCTTTGAGAACGCGTCGATCCAAGCTTGACTTCGAAGAGTCAACCAAAAAACGTCCGTTCAAAAGTTTGCGCCCCAACAAAATCGGGTAGATCTTCTTTGCACGGTTCGCAAGCGTAAAACGAGCAAAGAATACCTTTGGTCCGAGCTTTACCTTGAGTTTTACTTCGTAGCGATGCTCTTGATGGCCAAATGAATTTTCTACGACAACCTTGTCAAACTGAGTGGTCGACATAGGGATTGACATACCGCCACAGACAGGATGCCCGCCAAGAAGATCAAAATACAAAACTCCATCTTTTTCGTGAATATTCGAAGCATGGACAGCAGACCGGTAGGCACCGGTGTCGGTTTTTGCAGGTATATTAACCGCATCGGTCTCGACGAAAGACAATACTTCCGAACGACCGATTACGACTTTGTGAAAATCACTTCTGCTTGCCATAGTATTATTATAGTAATGTTTAAAATCCTTAACTAGACCTTGAATATATTAACATAATTTTGTATAATTTTCAATATGTCACATGTTCTCGTAGTCGGTAAAAAATTCTCGACGTTAACAGATTATCTGAAAACAAAAGGGCATACCTTTACAGTACTCAAAAACCGCGCCGAAACCAAATATCCCGACAAAAAATTCAAAAATCGGGTTTTGGCGGATTTTACCGACAAAGAGACGGTTCTCAAATCACTCGAAGACGTAAAGAAGCCTATCGATGCTGTCATGTGCGTCTACGAAAATTACGTCGTACCAACCGCATGGATCACTGAACACCTCGGACTCCCTGGCATGCCGATTGATAGCGCCCTCGCCTGCACCGATAAGGATCTGATGCGCCAAGCATTTGCTCAGGCTCCCGAAAAGATTAGCCCTGACTTCAGGGTCGTCACAAGCGAAGATGACGTACGAGAATTTGCTGCAACGCATCGTTTCCCATTGATACTTAAGCCGGCAAACCTCGCAAAAAGCCTGTTAGTCACAAAAAACCATTCTCTGGAAGAATTGATTGACAATTATAAAAAAACGGTTGATTTGCTCGATACGACATACAAAAAATATGCTTCTGGTCGCATACCGAAACTTCTGATTGAAGAATTTCTGGAGGGCAGCGTGCATTCCGTCGATGCATTTGTCGATAGCGAAGGCATACCGCACATTCTCGGCAACATCGTCGATTATCAAACAGGATATGACATTGGTTTTGACGATAACTTCCATTACAGCCGTCTACTACCGTCGCGTCTATCGGATACCGATCAACGTGCCCTGCTTCACTGCGCCGATGTCGCCGTTCGCGCGCTTGGCATGAAAAATTCACCAGCTCATATTGAAATCATTATG
>Ga0180222_1002609_pt1 | contig 14053 bp, 13 predicted proteins | sample eDN5th37CKraftOP_FD_151336 | JGI IMG/M metagenome (GOLD analysis project Ga0180222, IMG submission 151336) | Enriched Organic Plus compost microbial communities from Emeryville, California, USA - eDNA 5th pass 37_C Kraft OP (version 2) (version 2) ... | reverse complement strand
GGCGGGCACGTTTTCAGATGGCCAGCGAAGCCCAAACCGAGCGCCTTCAGATGCGTATACCCACATCCTTGCTGAAAGCCGTGGACGACTGGCGTCGAAAGCAGGACGATCTGCCTTCCCGAAGCGAGGCCATTCGCCGACTGGTCGAACTGGGCCTCACCGTAAAGCAGCGCCCAAAGCGGACCAGCGAAAGCTTGAAGGTTCGGGCGAAGGAGCTGGCGGGTCGCGCCATCGACAAAATGGCAAAGCCATCGGCCAGTCCAGTCGACAAGACACGTCGAAAGCGACGATTGCTCAAGGGCCCTGAGGAGTTTCTCGAGACCAGAGTGGACCGGTCAACGAAGAAGCGTTGACGGCGCAGCGCCCAATCATCATTAACAAACGATTGATTTTCATATCGTAAGATCGGCCTTCTACTGGAATGAGGCCGCGATGCCCCGCACCGCTATTGCAATCGTTATCCTTACCCTGATCGGCGGTTATCCGGCCCTTGGCCAATCGCCGCCACAAAAGGATAAGTCGGTGACGCCCGTGATGCAGTCGGGCAAAACAGAAGCCAGCGCCAGGCTGACGCGCGACCTTCCGGATACAGACGAGCCGACATTCGATCCTGGAACCGCCGATCGTCTCAAGATCGCAATCCAGCAATATGCTGCCATCGCCGCCGCCGGCGGATGGCCGACGCTGCCGAAGGATGCCAAATTCGCAATGGGAACATCTGGGCCAAGCGATGCCCTGCTTCGCCGTCGCCTGATTATCTCAGGCGACCTGGCGGCGGACCGATCAACCGGTGCTTTTGATGAAGCCGTTGCCGCCGGAGTAAAGCACTTTCAGGCACGCCATGGCATTCCTCAAACCGGGACGGTGGGTCCACGAACGCTTGCTGCACTCAATGTTCCTGTCGAGCAGCGGCGCAAGCAGCTAGAGGCTTCTCTGCTGCGCACGTCCGCAATCGGGTTCCAGTTCGGCCCTCGATTCGTCATGGTGAATATTCCGGCCGCTTATGTCGAAGCCGTGGAGAACGGCAAGGTTGCCCACCGCTACCGAGTGGTTGTCGGGAAAACGGACAAGCCTTCGCCAACCGTCTCCGCCGAAATCGTCGACATCAATCTTAACCCGCGATGGACCGTGCCGTCCTCGATCACGAAGAACGAGATCGCAGGCCATATGCGCACTGATCCGAGCTATCTCAGTCGGATGCACATGCAGTTATATGATGTGCACGACGCTCCCGTCGATCCCGCCAACATAGATTGGAGCGAGGGAAAGACGCCGAACGTGATCGTCCGGCAAGAACCAGGACCATGGAATGCGCTCGGGCAGCTGAAGATCAACATGCCGAATGCATATGCAGTCTACATGCACGATACCAACCAGAAAAACCTGCTTAGCAAGGACTATCGGTTCGATTCCCATGGATGCGTTCGCGTCGATCAGGTGCGTGACCTTGCCGCCTGGCTATTGCGGGACACACCGGACTGGGATCGCGCGAAGATCGATGCGGCGATTGCCGCCGGAGCGTCGCAAACTGTCACTCTTTCCCGAAAAGTGCCAGTGGCGTGGATCTATCTCACTGGCTGGATGACGGACGACCATGTCGTCCATTTTCGCGACGACATCTACGAGCAGGACGACCAACTGCTCGACGCCACAGCCGAGGAAAAAGCCTTCTTCGAACAGGCCCAGCGAAACTCCGATCAGAGCGGAAACTAGAGATCCGGATCGTCGGCATGGCGAGGCTGGACGGTCAAGGACTGCCGGCGACCTCCCCCCTCAGAACTTCGTGCGAAAGTTTGCGCGGACGCTATTGTCGGCGACGCCCGGGCCGAACTGGCCGCTGTAGGAAACGCCGAGCACAGTGTTCGGGCTCATCGCAAGGTCGAAGCCGGCGTCCGTGACGGCCGCGTCCTTCGCGATAGGAATGCCCGTGACGGTGAAAGCGCTGCCGCTCGCAAACGACAGGTTTGATTCCGGCATCATATCGCCGAAGGCGTGACGCCAACCAAGCGAGCCGGTGGCCTTGACGGCAAGGCCATCCGGGTCGAGGCTGGTCGATCCGCGCATGCCCGGCGTGGTAAAGGAGGTGTCGGTGTTGCCGCTCTTGCCTGTGAGTGCCGCAGCGCCACCTTGCTCGGCAAAGCCGTCCGTCTGCAGGTTCACATAGGCGAGGTTGGCGAAGGGTTCGAACGTGATGGCGCCAGCCGTCGCGCCGTAGGCGAATTCTCCAAACACCTGGTCGAAGGCGGCATCCCGTATGAAGCGGCTGCCCTCGATCAGCACCGCCTTCGCCGACGCGTGCAACTCCCCCGAAAGCTGGTCAAAGGCAATTGCGCGCTGCGATCGAAAGCGAGCGAACCGTTGTTGCTGATAGCGCCGGGGACCGAGCCGCGCGTGCCGCCATCGCCGAGTTGCAGCGTGCCCTCACTGTTCGTGGTGCCGCCGCTATAGGTGTTGGCGCCGGTCAGCGTGAGCGCTCCCGTACCGTTCTTGGTCAGCGCGCGGTGCCGCGGACTGCTCGACCTTCAGCGCGCTTGCCGAAAGACTCGAGCTGGTGATGATGCCGCCTGTGCCGGAAAGGGCGCCGACGATCTGTGTCGTGCCGCCAAGATCCAGCGTACCACCGCTGGCGGTGAGCATGTTCGTCGCAGCACCAAGCGTGCCGTTGCCGGAGAGAGCCAGCGTACCGCCGTCGATCGTCGTGCCGCCCGTGTAAGTGTTCATGCCGGTTAAGACCAGCGTGCCCCGCCCGCGCCTGCAAAGATCAGCATCCTGGTTGGATCGTAAATGCCATTGGCTGTGGCGCCGGCGGCAGCAGATCAATGGCATCCCGCCTCCGATCACGGTCATGGCGCAGGCGAGGCTTGACCTCTTCAAAAGTCGTATCCTTGCTCCAATTTCCTTTCTCCACAGCCTCATCGCGGTGATCGGGTGCACCGGGGGGCGCAGAAAGGGCTTCGAACTTCAGCCAGAGCTCGCGCGGAAACCCGCTTTCCTCATCGACCCTGTCGGCGATCGGTCCGGCCTGCTCCAGTCCAAGCGCGGGATGCCGCCTTGGCATCCCGCGCTTCCGAGGCATGGAATGCGCTATTTTGCCTTGGCGACGAGAGGGCACTTGCTTGCCGAGAGCGGCCAGTAAAGCTCGTCGGCCGGAATCCGGCGCAGGATTTCGTAGTAGTCCCACGGCTCCTTCGATTCCGAGGGCGCCTTGACCTTCGCAAGGAACATGTCATGGACCATGACATTGTCCTCGCGGATTCTGCCGTTGTCGGTGAAGATATCGTTGACGGGAATCTCGCGCATTTTGGCGATGACCGCGCGGGGCTCAGTCGTGCCGGCAGCCTGGACGGCCTTAAGATAGTGGGAGACGCTCGAATAGACACCAGCCTGAACCATGGTGGGCATGGCGCCGTGAATCTTGAAGAAGCGCATCGACCACGCACGCGTCTCCGGAGTCCGATTCCAGTAGAACGACGTCGTCAGCAGGAGTCCTTGAGCCTGCTTCAGGCCGATGGCGTGCACGTCGGTAATGAAGGTCAGCAGCGCGGCCATATTGATGCCGGACTCCTTGAGACCGAATTCGCCGCCCTGCTTGATCGCGTTGACCGTATCGCCGCCGGCATTTGCCAAACCGACGACATTGGCGCCTGTCGACGGAATTCGAACGAGGTAAGACGCGAAGTCCTGCGCGTTCAACGGATGCCGGACGGAGCCGACGACTTGACCGCCAGCGGCCTTGACGACCTCGGTGGCATCCCTCTCCAGAGCATGACCGAAGGCATAGTCTGCTGCCAGCATGAACCACTTGTTGTAGCCCTGCTTGACGGCGGCGCTCGCCGTGCCGGTGGCCATCGAATAAGTGTTCCAGACCCAATTGACTCCGACCGGGGAACAGGCCTCGTCACCGAGCGCGCGCGCGCCGGCCCCCGAGATCAGGACAACGGCTTTCTGACGCTCCTTCTCCAGCGCCTGGACCGCAAGAGCCGTCGACGACGTCGCAACGTCGGCAAATGCTGTGACGCCCATCTCATCGACCCAGCGTCGCGCCAGCGATGTCGCGACGTCGACTTTGTTCTGGTGATCCCCGGGAATGACATCTATGGGCTTGCCCAACACAGAGCCGCCAAAATCTTCGGCGGCAAGCTTCGCGGCGACAAATGAACCGGGCCCGCCGACGGCGGCATAGAGGCTTGAACTATCGCTCATGACCCCGATGCGCACGCCTCCGGCGGACTGGGCATGAACCACCGACGGCACGATCAGACAGATGCAGCCAAGAACAGCTTTTTGGAGAAGTTTCATGCATGTCCCTCCGGTCCTGCGCCGCTTCTGAGCTGACGGGCGCTTCAATGTAAATAACTAACGTACGTTATTATATGGCTTGCGCGAAGCTCTGCAACAGTTTTAAGTGACGCGACGGCGCGTCGCGGAGCAGAAAGCCCGTTGGGAGCACTCGAATGGGTGAGGAAGTTGGTCGAATCGTTCCAAGGGAGCAGGGCGCCGCGCTGGTTATCGGCGGTAGCGGCGCGCTGGGACGCGCGATCTGCCAGCGTCTGGCCCGCGAATTCGAGAGCGTCTTCTTCAGCTACCGAACCAACACAAACAGCGCGAATGAGCTGACGACAGAACTCCGCAAAGCCGTCCGCGCCGGATGCGCATCCCTCGATGTCCGAGACCGGACTGCCGTCGAGAATATCACCAGGCTCGTGGCGGCAGACTACGGACCGCTCAAGTCGGTGGTCTTTGCGACGGGTGTAAATATCGAGCAACCTTTCGTTGCAGAAATTTCCCCCGACCAGTGGCGTGAGGTCATCGAATCCGAATTACTGGGCTTCACCAACGTCGTGGCCGCCGCGCTTCCCATCTTCCGCGAACAGAAGGGCGGAGCTTTCGTCAACATCGGGACATTTGCAACCCGCTGGTATCCGCCGGGCGATGCCCTGTCGGCCGTACCGAAGGCCGGAACGGAAGTCTTATGCCGCGCCGTCGCTCGCGAGGAAGGCCGCCATGGTATCCGGGCCAACGTTGTGGCACCCGGCATTATCGAAGCGGGTATCGGAGCCAAACTGATGAAGGAAGCCTTCAGCCCCGAGATTTGGGAACAGCAGCGCAAACGTATTCCACTGCGCGAATTTGGTCAGGCAAGCGACATCGCGGAGGCCGTCGCCTTCCTTGCCTCACGCCGCGCGCGCTACATTACCGGAGTAACCTTGATCGTCGACGGTGGTATGCATCTGTAACAGTCAGTCGAGGTCGGCGGTGCCGCTGCGCAACATCGCCAGCACCATCTGCTGATGGATCTCGATCAGCCGTTTTTGACTCACCCGACCGCCAACGCGATACCAGTTTGAAATGCTCGTCAACATCGCAAGCAGCGATTGAGTGAAGATATGGACGTCGGGCACGGAAAAATCGCCGCTCTTGCAGCCAGCCGTGATGAGCCGCGCCACGAAACTTTCGTATCTTTTGCGAAGGGCGACATAGGTCTTGTAGCGCGCCGGGGACAAGCTGCGCATTTCCATGTGGCTGATGAACGTTTCCTCGCGTCGCGTCGTGTGCCAGCGAATGTGGAATTCGACGAAGGCCCTGATCCGCTCGACCTCACCCTGCACCGGGCCGACGTTCTGTTCGAGCTCCACCAGGATCTCCTCCATGATTTCGCTCATGATGCGAAACAGGAAATCCTCTTTGCTGCCGAAGTAATTGTATAGGGAGCCCGCCCCCTTGAGGCCCGCTTCCTGAGCCAGCTCCCGCAGATTCATGGCTTCGAATCCGTGCCGATAAAGCAGCTCGATTCCCGCTTGCCGGATCGCCGGCCACGTCACCTCTCGACTCGAGCCGACCGTCCGCATTCATTCCTCCATCTCGACGGCACCATCACACCACCGAACCGCCATTCCAACAAGCTCGTCGGAATCCGTTGGCGAAGCGGGCCAGACAGTCGCAACCTGCCTTACAGCGAACCCCACAAATGAACGTCGAATTCAAAACTCCACGAGAAGCTTGCCCTGACTGGGCCGTTTGACTCCGGCACTTGCGGGAGAACCCGCCGCGGCAGGATACAAATGCCGGAGCCAGGCCCCTAGTCGTTCCGCACGCGCAGCTCGGTCTTGAGGATTTTCCCGGAGGCGTTTCTCGGCAGAGCCGCGACGATTCGGATCTGCTTCGGGACCTTATAACCTCCGATTCGCTCTCTGCAAAAACGGACAATGTCCACCGGCTCCGCGGCCATACCCCCGCGCAAGACGATCGCCGCGACCAGCGCCTCGCCCCAGTGCTCGTCCGGCATTCCATAAACGGCGACTTCCGCGACGGCAGGATGAAGGGAAATGACATCCTCGATTTCCCGAGGATAGATGTTCACGCCCCCGCTGATTACCATGTCCTTCTTGCGATCAACGACATAGACGAAGCCGTTCTGATCGGCGCGGGCGAGATCGCCCGAATGCAGCCAGCCGCCGACCAGTGCTTCGGCGGTTGCGTCGGGCCGTCTCCAATAGCCCTTCATGACGTTAGGGCCGCGAATGACGATTTCGCCGACCTCGCCCGGCGCGCAGACCTGGCCATCGGAATTCATGATGCGGATTTCCGATTGCCCAAGCCCCTTGCCGATCGAACCAAGCGCGATCGCGTGATCCTCCGATCGCAGGAGGGAGGCATGCGACGTCGCCTCTGTCATCCCATAAGCATGGAGCAGTATCTGCCCGAACGCTCTTACAGCCTCTTCCAGCCTCCCTCTGGCGATACCCGCGGCGCCATACGAGACCATTTTGAGCGACGAGCGGTCCCGTCGCCCGAAATCCGGATGGTCCATCAGCTGATAGAGTGCGGTCGGCGCGGCAAAAAAATAGCTCGCACGCTGCTCTTCGATCAACCGTAAAATTTCGGCAGAATCGAACTTCTTGATCAGAACGGTGGCCGCACCGTGCGCAAGATGAAAGAGGGAGTGGACGCAGGCCGCATGATAGAGCGGGCTGATCTGAAGGTTGATACTTTCGCGATCTGGCTGAACCACGGATGCGACATTGGAAAAGTCAGTCAAATAATTCCCGTGCGTGAGTACGACGCCCTTCGGCCGCGACGTCGTCCCGCTCGTGTAGAGAATGGCCGCACTTGTATCGCGATCCAGCGTGGCATCAAGGGGCATGGCGCCGCCCGGCGCGATCCAGGCCTCATAGGAACCTGGCACCGTGCCGGAATCATCCACCACGATCATTTGCTGGAGCGTAGGAGCCCCCTGCTGCAACATATCGAAGGTCGATTCATAGTCACGCGCAGCGATCAACAATTTTGGTTCGGCGTCCGCCAGCAACGCGGCATGCTCGGCCGCATGCAAGCGCCAGTTCAGCGGGACAAAGATCGCACCGATCCCCGTCACGGCGAAGTAGCTTTCGATAAACTCGGGTCGATCGTGCAGCAGAACAGCGACCCGATCGCCGTAGCCGACGCCGGAGCGCAGCAGGGCGGAAGCCACCGCCCCCACCCGCCGTTGCAGATCGTCGAACGATCTCCAGGTCCCTTCGAACAGAATCGCGTTACGGTCACCCGCGATCATCGGATTCTCGAATAGCACGTCGCGCAGTGACCGCAGGCTATTCAATCCGCTTCCGGCCGGGTTCTTCATCCGCCAATATTCCGCATCTTCAGCGTTTCGCGCGAGATGATGATTTTCATGATCTCGGACGTGCCCGCGCCGATTTCGTGATGTTTGGCATCGCGATAGGGGCGCGCCACGGGATATTCCTCCATATAGCCGTATCCGCCGAAGATCTGGACCGCGTCGTTGGAGGCCTGCACCGCCATCTGCGAGGAGTACAGTTTGAGGATCGCAGCCTCGCGTGTCACCTTCTCCTCGCGTTCGACGGCGCGCAGCAATCTGTAGAGCAGGGTGCGCGACATTTCGATGCCGACCGCCATGGCCGCAATCTTTTCCTGAATGAGCTGATAGTCGGCGATCTTGCGCCCGAAAACCTGGCGCTCCTGCACATAGGCCGTCGCCGCATCGAGACATCCCTGAGCGATACCCACGGTGGACGCGCCTTCAAGCACGCGCTCGACATCGAGCGATTCCATGAGATAGTGAAACCCGCGATCGACCTCGCCGAGCACCTGCGAAGCGGGGACACGCACGTCGGTCATGAAGACTTCGCCGGTCGGCGAGCTTTTCATGCCCATCTTGTGGAACGGATTCCCGGTCTCCAATCCCGGCATACCTCGTTCGAGGATGAACCACGTGCCGCCATCTATCTTGCGTGCCTCTCCATTGGTCCGGGCGATGACGAGAATGAAATCGGCGACCGGCGCGTTGGTGATGAATGTTTTCGATCCGTTGAGCACGTAATCGCTGCCGTCCTTCCGGGCATTGGTGCGAGCGCTCAGGGCATCCGATCCACCTTTCGGCTCGGTAATGGCCATCGAGCCGATCTTCTCGCCTCGCAGCACGGGCACGAGATACTTCTGCTTCTGCTCCTCCGTTCCGTGCGTATTCAGAGCACGCGCAAACAGGACAATGTCGGCGAACACGGAGATGTCGAGTCCAGCATTGACCCGCGCCATCTCCTCGCTGATCACCGCGCGAGACGCCAAAGTTGCCCCAGCGCCACCATACGCCTCGGGGAAGAACGAGCCGAGCAAGCCGACATCGCCCATCGATCGAAACAGGCTGCGCGGAAACACTCCTTTCGCCTCCATTTCGGGAGTGAGCGGCGCGACCTCGGTTTCCATAAAACGACGCGCAGTTCGCCGCAACTCAAGTTCGTCGTCATTCAGAAGCGAAGCGATAGAGGATGTCATGGGGGTCTCCACGCAAATCTGCGGTCAATCCTGGATCAGGTCGTTGGCATACCGAACAGGGTGGTCAGCCGGTTGATATCCTTGTCGGAAAGCCGTTCGCTGTAGCCGACACGGCTCGTCTCTGGCAGGCCGAACTTTTTCACCAGGTCGACGCGCAATTCCGTCATTTTCAGGCCGACGGTGAGGCAGTCGAAGATCGGGGCGCCGGACGCCGCGGTGCGGGTCAGGCCCGCCGCCGAAGAGATCACGCTCAATCCGGCGCTGCCGATGACAATGGCGTCCGCGCCCTGCTCGACCAGTTCCTCCGCTGTTTCGGCGACTGCATTTGCAATAACCTCCGGCTTTTCGAAGCCGACAGTGAAGGCTTCCATCGAGGGAATCTTGATGCTTTTGACGCCGGCCAGCCGCGAGCCGAGACCATAGTTATTTGTCATCATGTCGCAGTACTCCGACCACGATCGGTCGGCCACTGTGACGATGCCAAGCTTATAACCGTACGTGCATGCGAGGTGGAGAGCCGCCTCCATCGGACCGACGACCGGGACGGACAGCAGCGTGCGCCCTTCCGCGATCCCGGGATCGCCGGAGCAGGCGACCAGCACGCCGTCCGCCCCGCCGCGTCCCGCCGCAAGGATCTGCTCGACGACGTCGACCTTGTTCAGCAGAATCGGAAAGGCAAAGACCGTATCCGATGCTCGCTTCAAGCGCCGAACATATCGGTGATCGAGGACGGTGTCGTCGCGTTTGGCGCGATTGAAGTTGGCCTCGATCAGCTTGGTATACGGGCCCGAAAGCGCCTCGCAGTTGACGTGTACAATCGAGATCTTCATGATGTCATATCCTTGTTCTGCGGCCCCGGACGGCAATGCCGGATCTAGCGCCCTTGAAAGTTCGGCCTGCGCTTGTTCAAAAAAGCCTGGACTCCCTCCCGAACGTCCGCGGTCTCGAACAACGCACCAAACAACGCCGCCTCCAGCTTCAACCCGTCCGCCAGCGACATCTGCAATCCCATCGTCGATGCGCGCTTCGCTGCTGCAACGGCACGCGGCGCATTTGCATTGATCTTCTCGGCGAGGCTCAGCGCGGCGTCCAGCGCATGTCCGGTCTCAACAGCTTCGTCGACGAGCCCGATACTCTGCGCGTCGCGCGCAGTGATGCGCTCGCCCGTGAACAGCAGGCGCTTCGCGACCCCCTGCGGCACGAGGCGCGGCAACATCTGGGTCCCGCCGGCGCCGGGAATGATTCCGAGCTGGACTTCGGGTTGCCCGATCAAGGCTTGTTCCTCAGCGATTCGAATATCGCAAGCCATCATCAGTTCGCAGCCGCCGCCGAGCGCTGTGCCATTGATGGCCGCGATGACGGGAATTGGTATTGTCTGAAGAACGCCCTGCATCTGCTGGATCCGCAGCGCGTACAGCTCAGCCGTGCGCGGGCTCAGAGTTTGAAAGAACGCAATATCGCCGCCAGCAACAAAGTGCTTTCCAGCACCGGTCAAGATCAGCGTGCGGATGGCCTCGTCCCGAGCAGCGTCCTCGACGGCAGCGAGAATTTCATCGGAGACATCCGGATGGAGTGCGTTGACCGGTTTGTTATCAATCGTGATAACGACCGTTGCCGCCTGCCTGGCTGTCGAAATGAAACGAAATGACACGCGCTGCTCCTGGCGACGGCCTTAAGAAAGGAACGTTTGTTATTTTCTTGACGAGGGCGGCAATGTCAAGAAGAATTCGCACGACGCTGGCGCACTTCATGGGGCCTGACGTTGGAAGAGCCAAAGGAGAATGTTGAATGAGCGACCAGAAGGTGGCGGTTCTGACGGGCGCCGCTGGCGGACTTGGTGTCGCGGCGAGCCGCGCTCTCGGCAGCGCGGGCATAAAGGTCGTGATGACCGACATGGTGCCAGATCGCGCGGATGCGGCTGCGGCGGGTCTAAGATCGGAAGGAATCGACGCGATTGGAGCAGGCCTTGATGTCACCCGCCGGGTTGATGTCGATCAGTTCATCGCCGATGTCGCGAAAAGCCATCAACGGCTGGATATTCTCGTCAATCTGGCTGGCGTTGTCCGCAACGACTACCTGACGAAGATCAAAGATGAAGATTTCGATCTGACTTTCGCAACACACGTCAAGGGAACGATGAACTGCATGCGCGCTGCGCTGCCTGTTATGCGCAAGCAGAAGTCTGGTCGCGTGATCAATATGAGCTCCGTCGCCGCCTTGGGATCGGTCGGCGGCGCAGCGTATGGGGCTGCGAAGGGAGCGATCGAGTCTATGTCGCGCGTTGCCGCGATCGAATCCGCCAAGGAGGGAATCACAGTCAATTGCGTGGCGCCGGGCATGATTGCCGCCGGCATGTTTCTCACGACGCCCGAGCATTATCAGGCCGTCAGCATCGAGCGTACCCCGATGAAGCGCGCCGGAACCCCCGAAGAGGTCGCTCATTGCATCGCGTTCTTTGCCTCACCGGAAGCGAGTTATATAACGGGCCAGACATTGTTCGTCTGCGGAGGACTGTCCGTCGGATTCTGATTCCATCGGCGTCTGGCATCGGCGAAACTGACGACGGTATGATCGCGCCCCAGTTCGTTTCCAGAGGGCGAAATCTGTGTTGCTTCCAACATTATTGGGCCGGGGAACGAGAATGCTTACTGCCACCACTGTTATCAATCGTCGCGATATGGATTTCCTCCTACAGGACTGGCTCGATCTTGGCGCCCTGCTGAAGCATCCGCGCTTTCTTGATCACGACATGGAGACCATCGCCACCACGCTCGATCTCGCGCAAAGGATCGCTGAAAACGAGATCGCGCCGCATCTGCGGGCCTCCGATACGAATGAACCGTTTCTCGATTCCGATGGACGCGTCGTGGTGCATCCCGAGGTCAAGCGCGCTGTCCGCCTGATCGCGGAAAGCGGCTTGTTCGGCTCGGTATTCGATGCCGAGCTGGGTGGGGCGCAACTGCCCAACCTCGTCCACTTCGCGGCCATGGGCCTGTTGATGAGTGGAGGATTGCCGACGGCATCCTTCATGCTGCTGACCGTTGCAAATGCGCGACTGATTGCGACTTACGGCAGCCGGGCTCAAATCGATAGCTTCGCTTTGTCGAGTATCGCCGGCGAGACGATGGGCACAATGTGCATGTCCGAGCCGGATGCGGGCTCCTCGCTCGGCGACATCAAGACGCGCGCGATCGCGGACGGAGATGACGACCTCGGTCGTCGCTTCCGCCTGCGCGGAGCCAAGATGTGGATTTCAGCCGCCGATCACGACATAACCGAAAACATCGTTCATCTGGTGCTCGCCAAGACCGTGGACCATGACGGCCGCCTTCCGGAAGGAACCAGGGGTATCTCATTGTTCATCGTGCCCCGCGTGTTGCCGAACGGCGAGCGTAACGACGTCGCAATCGCCGGGCTTAATCATAAATTGGGCTATCGCGGGATCCCCAACTGCGCCGTCAATTTTGGCGAGGGCGCACACCGGCCGCTTGGGAATGACGGCGCGATCGGCTGGCTGGTCGGCGAGATCGGTCAGGGGCTGCCGCAGATGTTCCAGATGATGAACGAGGCACGTATTTCGGTGGGGCTCGGCGCCGCAATGCTTGCCTATCGTGGGTATCTGCTCTCGGTGCTTTACGCGTCCGAGCGCAAGCAGGGTCGACGAGCAGGCGCCCGAGGCGGGCCGCCCGTGGCGATCATCGAGCACGCCGATGTCAAGCGCATGTTGCTGGCTCAAAAGGCATATGCGGAAGGCGGTCTTGCACTCGTTCTCTATTCGGCGCGCCTGCTCGATGACGAAGGGACGGCCGAAGATGAAGTGATCCGCAAATCCTCCGCGGCACTGCTGGCGCTTCTGACGCCGATAACCAAGAGCTGGCCGTCAGAGATGACGCAATCCTCGCTCGATCTGGCCATTCAGATCCACGGAGGCGCCGGATATACACGAGATTTTCTAGTCGAGCAGCTTTATCGGGATAACCGGCTCAATCCGATTCATGAAGGAACCACTGGCATTCAGGCCAACGACCTGGTCGGAAGAAAGATCCGTCGCGATGGTGGGGCGTCGTTTCGAATCTTGCGCCAGCGGGTGCAGTCGACGCTTGAACGGGCTGTTCATAATGAACGCCTTCAGGCCAGCGCTCGAAGCCTTGAATTGGCCTGGAGAAGCCTGGACCAGGCTGTTGAATTGCTGATCGAGGAGACCGAGGCGCTGGCGACGGCGAATGCCACCCCCTTTCTTTTCGCATTCGGACATGCGGTTGTCGGTTGGCTCTGGCTTGATGTAGCCTTGCTCTGCGACCAACGCCTGAGGACAAACCCAGGTAGCGGCGAGCTGGCATATTACAGTGGAAAGCTGCAAGCTTGCTGCTACTTCACCGAATATGAGCTGCCACGCGTCACGGTATGGCTTGCACCACTCTTCGCTCGCACCGCGATTCTCGATGAGACGACTGCCGCACAATTGGTCGCTACATGACGGAGCCTTACGGCCGAAGTCGAATCATTCGGCAAAACGTCCAATCCCCGATAAGCGGGACGCACCGTGGAAAATGAAACGGCAACTCAGCCAGTAATAACGAACGAGCTTGAACTCCGGCCACGTTCGAAATCTTGCGGCTTTCTCCGCCCGATCGTTTTATTTCCGCTGGGCTGATTGTTACGAGGTGTTCTAATGACGAACCGTTCGCCAGGCAAGCAAGCGGGCCTCGGCAAAGTTCATCGCCAGGCGCCGAGCGCGATGCCTGCAATTGAGGCTGCCAACCAACCATAGGCCATATGCTCGAGCGTGCCGACCACTTTTTCCCATAGATCGCCGACCGTAAACCCACGCACGAGCGAAGCCCATGCGCGCTCCGGCCCAGGCAGGAACACCTCGAGCATGGCGACACCGTCGAACTGGAGGTCGAGAAGATCGGCGTCCTCCGCAACAAGGTGGAACGGCAGGACGTGTGACGCCCATCATCCGAACCAACAGGAAAACATCCGATGGCCCGCAAACTGATCGACATTTCCGTTCCGCTGCAAAACGACGTCCCGGCCGATCCGCCGGGCAATCACCCGACCATCAACTATATCGACCACCAGCAGGGGCTGCCGCGTATGCTGCAGTTCTTCGAGGGTCTGAAGAAGGAAGACCTGCCGGACGGCCAGGGCTGGGCGGTGGAGACCGTTCAACTTTCGACCCACAACGGCACGCACCTCGATGCGCCCTATCACTTTCATCCCACGATGAATCGCGGCGAGAGGTCATGGACCATCGACG
>Ga0180222_1002605_pt1 | contig 14075 bp, 15 predicted proteins | sample eDN5th37CKraftOP_FD_151336 | JGI IMG/M metagenome (GOLD analysis project Ga0180222, IMG submission 151336) | Enriched Organic Plus compost microbial communities from Emeryville, California, USA - eDNA 5th pass 37_C Kraft OP (version 2) (version 2) ... | reverse complement strand
CCGCCCGATCCACGCTCACGGGCGAGCACCTGGCCGCGTACGTCGGCGCCTGACCCGACGCCGACCATGCGGTTGTGGCGCGTCCTGGAGGGCTGACGCGCCACAACCGCATGCTCGGCGGGGGGGGGTCTGGGATCTCAGACTGAACCTCTCGCCTCGGGCTCCCGTCATAGCGGAGCGCGGTGTGTCCTGGGGGCATGGCAGCGACGACGCACTCCCCGGCCGTCTCCCGCACGACGACGACCCTCGACCCCGACCCCGCCGCGCGCGTCGTCGTCGTGGGCGACGGCCCGCTGACGACCGACGACGTGGTCGACGTCGCGCGGCACGGTGCGCGCGTCCGGCTCGCCGACGAAGCGGTCGAGGCGATGGCGGCGAGCCGTGCCGTCGTCGAGGGCCTCGCGGACGACGACCGCCCGCACTACGGCGTCTCGACCGGGTTCGGTGCGCTCGCGCGGCGCCACATCCCGGTCGAGCGGCGCGCGCAGCTGCAGCTCAGCCTCGTGCGCTCGCACGCGGCGGGGTCGGGGCCGGAGGTCGAGCGGGAGGTCGTGCGCGCGCTGCAGCTCCTGCGGCTCGCGACCCTGGCGACCGGGCGGACCGGGGCGCGCCCCGTCGTCGCACAGACGTACGCGGCGATGCTCGACGCCGGGATCACCCCGGTGGTGCGCGAGTTCGGCTCGCTCGGCTGCTCGGGCGACCTCGCACCGCTCGCGCACGTGGCGCTCGCGGCGCTCGGCGAGGGCGAGGTCCGCGACGCGACGGGGGCCCTCGTGCCCGCCGCCGACGCGCTCCCCGCGGCCGGGATCGCGCCGCTCGCGCTGCGCGAGAAGGAGGGCCTCGCGCTCATCAACGGCACGGACGGCATGCTCGGCATGCTGTGCCTCGCGCTGCACGACCTGCGGTCCCTGCTCACGACGGCCGACGTCGCGGCCTCAGCGAGCGTCGAGGCGCTGCTCGGCTCGGACGCGCCGTTCGCGGCCGACCTCGTCGCGATGCGGCCGCACCCCGGGCAGGCGGCGTCGGCTGCGAACCTGCGCGCGCTGCTCGACGGCTCGCCCGTCGTCGCGAGCCATCGCACGCTCGACGCCGAGGGCCGCCCCGAGTGCACCCGGGTGCAGGACGCGTACTCGCTGCGGTGCGCGCCCCAGGTGCACGGCGCCGCGCGCGACACGCTCGACCACGCGGCCACCGTCGCGGGGCGCGAGCTCGCGTCGGCGATCGACAACCCGGTCGTCACGGCGGACGGTCGCGTCGAGTCGAACGGCAACTTCCACGGCGCCCCGGTCGCGTACGTGCTCGACTTCCTCGCGGTCGCGGCGGCCGACGTCGCGAGCATGAGCGAGCGCCGCACGGACCGGTTCCTCGACAAGGCCCGCAACGAGGGCCTGCCGCCGTTCCTCGCCGACGACCCGGGCGTCGACTCCGGGCTGATGATCGCGCAGTACACGGCAGCGGGGATCGTCTCGGAGCTCAAGCGGATCGCGACCCCGGCGAGCGTCGACTCGATCCCGTCGTCGGCGATGCAGGAGGACCACGTGTCGATGGGCTGGGCGGGAGCACGGAAGCTCCGCCGCGCCGTCGACGGCCTCGCCCGCGTCCTCGCGATCGAGCTCCTCACCGCGACGCGAGCCCTCGACCTGCGCTGCGACGGCGGGTCCCTGCACGCCGCGCGGGGGACGGGCGCCGTGCGCGACCTCGTGCGCACGGCCGCTGCGGGACCCGGACCGGACCGCCACCTCGCGCCCGAGATCGAGGCCGTGACCCACCTCGTCACGACGGGTGCCGTGACCGCGGCGGCGAGCGCCGCCGTCGGGCACCTGGCCTGACCTCCAGCCCGCCCGACCCCGAAGGAGCGAGACGACCATGGCCCACGACCCGACCCACCGCCTCGGCACGCCCGTCCCCGTCCGCGCCCCGCGCGGCACGACCCTCACCGCGCGGTCGTGGCAGATCGAGGCGCCGCTGCGGATGCTCATGAACAACCTCGACCCCGAGGTCGCGGAGCGGCCCGACGACCTCGTCGTCTACGGCGGCACGGGCCGGGCGGCGCGCGACTGGCCGAGCTACCACGCGATCATCCGGACGCTCACGACGCTCGCGGACGACGAGACGCTCCTCGTGCAGTCGGGCAAGCCGGTCGGGGTGCTGCGGACGCACGAGTGGGCGCCGCGCGTGCTGCTCGCGAACAGCAACCTCGTGGGGGACTGGGCGACGTGGCCCGAGTTCCGGCGGCTCGAGGCGATGGGCCTGACGATGTACGGGCAGATGACGGCCGGGTCGTGGATCTACATCGGCGCGCAGGGCATCCTGCAGGGCACGTACGAGACGCTCGCCGCGGTCGCCGCCAAGCGGTTCGGCGGGACGCTCGCCGGGACGCTCACCCTCACCGGCGGGTGCGGCGGCATGGGCGGTGCGCAGCCGCTCGCGGTGACGCTCAACGGGGGCGCGTGCCTCGTGGTCGACGTCGACCGGTCGCGCCTCGACCGGCGGGTGCGCGAGCGGTACCTCGACGTCGTCGCCGACGACCTCGGCGCCGCGGTCCGGCTCGTCGAGGACGCGCGGCGCGAGCGCCGGGCGCTGTCGGTGGGGGTCGAGGGGAACAGCGCGGTCGTGGTCCCCGAGCTGCTGCGGCGCGGGGTCGAGGTCGACGTCGTCACGGACCAGACGTCGGCGCACGACCCGTTGTCGTACCTGCCGGTCGGGGTGTCGGTCGACGAGTGGGCGGACTACGCCGCGGCCAAGCCCGACGAGCTCACCGACCGCGCGCGCGAGTCCATGGCCCGCCACGTCGAGGGCATGGTCGGGTTCCTCGACGCCGGTGCCGAGGTCTTCGACTACGGCAACTCGATCCGCGACGAGGCGCGCCGCGGCGGGTACGACCGGGCGTTCGCCTTCCCGGGGTTCGTGCCCGCGTACATCCGGCCCCTGTTCGCGCAGGGCAAGGGCCCGTTCCGGTGGGCCGCGCTGTCCGGCGACCCGCGCGACATCGCCGCGACCGACGCCGCCGTGCTCGACCTGTTCGACGACGACCACCTCCACCGCTGGATCCGCGCCGCCCAGGAGCGGGTCGCGTTCCAGGGCCTGCCTGCGCGCATCTGCTGGCTCGGGCACGGCGAGCGCGACCGCGCGGGCCTCGCCTTCAACGACCTCGTGGCGTCGGGCGCGGTGCGCGCGCCGGTCGTCATCGGTCGCGACCACCTCGACGCCGGGTCCGTCGCGTCCCCGTACCGCGAGACCGAGGCCATGGCCGACGGCTCCGACGCCATCGCCGACTGGCCGCTGCTCAACGCGCTCACGGCCGCGTCGTCGGGTGCGACGTGGGTCTCGATCCACCACGGCGGCGGCGTCGGCATGGGCCGCTCGATCCACGCGGGCCAGGTGTCCGTCGCGGACGGCACGCCCCTCGCCGCGGCGAAGCTCGCGCGCGTGCTCTCGAACGACCCGGGCCTCGGCGTGCTGCGCCACGTCGACGCCGGGTACGACGACGCCGTCGCGGCCGCCGCGCAGGGCGGGCTGCGCGTGCCCGTGCGGGAGAGCGACGCCGTCCCGGCGCGGGAGGTGTGACGTGCGCGAGGTGGAGCACCCGGGCGGCGCGCACCCGGCCACGCTGCTCCTGGGGATCGGCGAGCTGACGACCAACGCCCCCGCGGCGGTCGGTGTCGACCCCGTGGACGACCCGACGGGCGTCGTGCGCGACGCCGCGCTGCTGCTCGACGGCGGTCGGGTCGTCTGGGCCGGCCCGGAGCGCGCGTGCGCGGCCGGCGTGGAGGAGGTGCTCGGCCGCGCGCCCGACCGCGTCGTCGAGGTGGAGGGGCGCGCCGTCCTGCCCGGGTTCGTCGACGCGCACACCCATCTCGTGTTCGCGGGCGACCGCGCCGCCGAGTTCGAGGCGCGCATGGCCGGCCGCCCGTACGAGGCGGGCGGCATCCGCTCCACCGTCGCCGCGACGCGCGCGGCGTCCGACGACGTTCTGCGGGCCGAACTCGCGCGGCACCTCGACCAAGCGGCGCGGCAGGGCACCACGACGGTCGAGGTGAAGAGCGGGTACGGGCTGACCGTCGCGGACGAGGAGCGGTCGGTGCGGCTCGCGCGCGAGGTGACGCCCGAGGTGACGTTCCTCGGGGCGCACGTCGTGCCCGCCGAGTACGCGGGGCGCGCGGACGAGTACGTCGACCTCGTGTGCGGCGACATGCTCGCGGCGTGCGCGCCGCACGCCCGGTGGGTCGACGTGTTCTGCGAGACCGGCGCGTTCACACCCGAGCAGTCCCGCCGCGTCCTGGAGGCCGGTGTCGCCGCCGGTCTCGGCGTGCGTCTGCACGCCGGCCAGCTCGGTCCGGGGGAGGGCGTACGGCTCGCGGTCGAGCTCGGCGCCGCCGCGGTCGACCACTGCACCTACCTCACCGACGACGACGTCGCGGCGCTCGCGGGCTCGTGGACGGACGCCGGGGCGGCGACAGGAGGCACGTCGCCTGGCGCGACGTCGCGCGGCGGGACGCGGCCGGACGGCACGCGCCCGGACGGGACGGCGGGGACGGTCGCGACCCTGCTGCCCGGGGTCGAGTTCTCCACGCGCCAGCCGTACCCCGACGCGCGCCGCCTGCTCGACGCGGGGGCCGTCGTCGCGCTCGCGAGCGACTGCAACCCCGGGTCGAGCTACACGTCCTCGATGCCGCTGTGCGTCGCGCTCGCGGTGCGCGAGATGCGGATGACCGTCGCCGAGGCGGTCTGGGCCGCGACCGCGGGCGGCGCGCTCGCGCTGCGGCGGGACGACGTCGGGCACCTCGCTCCCGGCGCCCGGGCCGACGTCGTGCTGCTCGACGCCTCGAGCCGCACCCACCTCGCCTACCGCCCGGGCGTCCCGCTCGTCGCGGCGACCTGGAAGGACGGCACCCGCGCCCCCTGAGACACCCCTGACGCGCCGAACATGCGGTTCTGGCCCGTCCCGGGCGCCTGACTCTCCAGGACCGCATGTTCGGGACCTACGTGCGGAGGGCGAGGCCCGCGGCGAGCTCGAGGACGCAGAGCGCGGCGAGGCGGACCGTGCGGCCGTCAGGGGCGTCGGCGGTGGCGTCGACCTCGACGACGTCCGCGGAGCGCAGGCGGTCGTCGCGGGCCGCGGCGCGCACGAGCGCGCGCAGCTCCCACGCGGCGATGCCGCCCGGCACGCTCGCGGGGCAGCCGGGGGCGACGGAGCGGTCGCACACGTCCACGTCGACGTCGAGGTGCACCGGCCCGCCCCCCGCGCCCGCGACCTCCAGCGCCGCGCGCATCACGTCCTCGGGGCCGCGGCGGCGCAGCTCGTCGACGTGCACGACCGTGATCCCGAGGTCGAGCGCGCGCCGCGCGTACTCGGCGGAGTTCGCGAAGTCCGCGATGCCGACCTGCACGACCCGCCGCGGGTCGAGCCCGGCCTCGACGAGCCGACGCACGGGCGACCCGTTCGAGACGCCGTCGCGCAGGTCGTGGTGGGCGTCGAGCGTGACGAGACCCGCGGTCGCGAGGTCGTCGCCCCCCGCGCCGAGCGCGGTCGCGACGGTCACGGAGTTGTCTCCGCCGAGCGCGACGAGCAGCCGTGCCCGGTCCAGCGCCGCGCGGACCGCCGCGCGCGTCCGCGCCTCGCCCTCCTCGCCGTCCGGTTCCTCGACGTCGCCGAGGTCGGCGAGCCTGAGCCGGTCCAGGTCGACCGGCCCCCCACGACCCGACGGCGCCCCGCCCCGAAGACCCGCACCCGCGGGCACGGCGGGACCGGGCGCGGCGGGAGCAGGCGCAGCGGGACCAGGTGCACCGGGACCAGGTGCACCGGGACCGGGTGCACCAGGACCGGGAGCGACGGGGGGTCGTACGCGGGCGGAGGGGCCGGCGTCGGGCAGGGGGCGGTCCGGGACGAGGGCGGGGCTGAACCGGCGCAACGCGTCGCGCACGGCCGCGGGGGTCGCGTGCGCGCCGGTGGGGGACAGCGACGTGCGCCAGGCCGGGACGCCGAGGACGGCGAGGTCGACGCCGTCCGGTCCGGGCGCGGGCCAGTCGCCGGCCCGCGGCCAGGACGGGTCGTGGGGCAGGGGCTGCGCGGCGCTGCTCACGTCCCGACCGTAGCAACGGCCCGGGCGGCGGGAACGGTCAGGACGCGAGGGTCGCGAGGAGGGTCGCGAGCCCGAACCCGGACTGGCCGAGCGTCCCGGTCCAGAGCCGGTGGTCGGAGGTCCACAGGACGATGCCGCCGAGCGTCATGAACCCCGCGGTGTAGAGCACGAGGGTCCGGCCCTCGTCCACGAGGCCCCGCGCGACGAGCACGACGCCGAGGACCGTGCCCAGCCCGAGGAAGACGTTGTAGAACGCGACGTTGAACGCCCACAGGTCCACCTCGCGCGGCGACGAGCGCTTGCGCAGCAGGAACTGCTGGGCCCACGGGCGCTGGAAGAAGAAGGCCTCGACGACCCCGACGCCGACGTGCAGGACGCCGGCCGTGACGGCGAGGACCTGGGCGAGCGTGCTCATGGGAGCTCCTCCCGGTCGTGCGGCGCGAACGAGCGGGCGAGGACGTGCGCGCCGTCCCCGTCGAGGTGGGCGAGGGCCGCGGGTCGCCCGGTGAGCAGCAGGAGCAGGGCGGTCATAAAGCCCGTGACCTGCCGGCCGTCGCCGCGGTGCCAGGGCACGTCGTCGGCGACGAGGCGGAACCCGGCGAGGCGGCGCCGGGCGCGGAACGGGAAGGACACGGCCCACACGCGCTCGGCCGCCTCGCGCGCCGCGACGGGCGGGGCGGGGACGGGGACGCCGAGCGCGACGGCCACGTCCTGGGTGTGCACGAGCGCGTCGACGAGCGCGACGCGCGGCACCGTGCCGGGCGCGAGGTGCCGCGAGGTGACGGTCGTGCGCAGCGCCGCGACGACGTCCTCGCGCGGGCGCGTCCCCGCCTCGCGCGTGAGGAGGTCCATCGTCCGGTCGAAGCTCCCGCGACCGCGCACGAGGCCGCGCACGAGCGCGCCGTAGGTGGCGGTGGGGGCGAGGGTGAGGTGCGCCGCGACGTCGTGCACGCGCCACCCGGCGCACAGGCTCGGGCGCTCCTAGGCGGCCGGGTCGAGCCCGGCGACGAGGTCGACGAAGGTGGCCCGGGCACGGGCGACGGCCGCCCACACCTCGTCCTGGGTCATCCAGTAGTCGGGTGCACTCATGGGAGCGCCTCCAGAACTGATACGATGATCTGACGAGTTTAGTCAGTCCATCTGACCATGACAACCCCTGACAACCCCTGACGGCCCCGGGAGGCGACGCGCGTGAGCGAGCAGGACGACCTCAACACCGGGCTGCTCCTGTTCATCCCCTACCGCGCGCTCGAGCTGCGCGTGTACGCGGCGGTCCGCGAGGCCGGGTTCGACGACGCGACGCCCGCCCAGCTCCGCGTGTTCCAGCGCGTCGGGCCGCACGGCACACGGCTCACCGAGCTCGCCGAGGCGGCCGAGATCACCAAGCAGACGGCCGGGTTCCTCGTGGACCAGCTCGAGGCCGCGGGCTACGTCGAGCGCGTCCCCGACCCGGCCGACCGCCGCGCCCGGCTCGTGCGCGTCACCGCGCGCGGCGAGGAGGCCTCGCGCGTCGCGGCCGCGGAGGTCGCGCGCGTCGAGGCCGAGTGGACCGCGCACCTCGGGGCACGCGGGATGGCGTCGCTGCGACGCCAGCTCGCGCGCCTGCGCGAGATCACCGACCCCTGGGCCTGAGCGGCCTCAGGGCTTGCCGGCGTGCACGACGGCGACGGGGTGCGTCGCGTGGTGCAGCACCTGCTGGCTCACCGAGCCCAGCAGCATCCCGCGCAGCTCGCCCCGGCCGCGCGAGCCGACGACGGTCAGCGCCGCCCCCGCGGCCGCCTCGCGGATCGCGACGGACGGCTCGCGGTCGACGACGAACGTCTCGACGAGGACGTCGGCGTGCTCGGCGGACCGCACGCGCGCGAGCGCCGCCTCGACGGTGCGCGACGCCTCGGCCCGCGCGTCGCGCTCGACCGCCGTGTAGAACGCGGGGTTCTCCTCCCACAGGGGCCCCACGGGCAGGCGCCACGCGCACACCGCGACGACGCGACCACCCGTGCGGGCGGCCTCGTCGAGCGCGAACCGCAGCGCCGCGTCGCCGTGCACGGACCCGTCGACGCCGACCACGACGTCCGTCGTCCGCTCGCCGGCGTCCGCGACCGGCGGCACGACGACGACCGGCACCGGCGAGCGCGCGGCCAGACGCGCCCCGACCGAGCCGAAGAACATCGAGCCCACGGACCCCAGCCCGCGCGAGCCCACCACGACGAGGTCGGCGTCCTTCGCCTCGTCGAGCAGCGCCTCCGCGGGCGGCCCGGACCGCAGCGCGGTCCGCACGGGCACGGACGGGTCCACGCGCGCGGCGCGCTCGGCGGCCGCCGAGAGGATGGGCCCGGCGATCTCGCCGAGCTCCTCGACCGTCGGGTAGTACGCGCCGCCGACGAACGGCGTCGCGATCACGGGCACGTAGGCGACGTGCAGCACGCGCAGGTCCGCGTCGCGTCGCGCCGCCTCCTTCACGGCCCAGTCCAGGGCCTTGCCGCTCGTCGTGCTGCCGTCCACGCCGACCAGCACGACCTGCCTCGTCGAGTCGCTCACCGTGACCACCTCGGTCCCTCGTGCCCTCCGCGGCGGGAGACACCGCCGCCCGTACTCCTCCTGGATACGCCCCCGCCTGCGCGGCCCGCACCGAGCGTCGGCCCCCGGTCGTGGGGACCCACGGCTCCAGGTCGTGGGACGAAGGTCCCCACCTGCGGCGCGACGCCCTCCCGCGCGCGAGGAACGCGCGGCGACGGGCTACGTTGAGGGCATGGGCTCTCCCCACCCGATCCGCGTGTTCCTGCTCGACGACCACGAGGTGGTCCGCCGCGGCGTCGCCGCGCTGCTCGAGGCGGCCGGCGACATCACCGTCGTCGGCGAGGCCGGCACCGCCGCGTCCGCCCTCGCGCGCATCAAGGCGACGCGACCCGACGTCGCGATCCTCGACGTGCGCCTGCCCGACGGCTCGGGCGTCGAGGTGTGCCGCGAGGTGCGCTCCGAGCTGCCCGAGGTCGGCTGCCTCATGCTCACGTCGTTCGCCGACGACGAGGCGCTGTTCCAGGCCGTGCTCGCCGGCGCGTCGGGGTACGTGCTCAAGCAGATCCACGGGTCCGACCTCGTCGGCGCCGTGCGCACGGTCGCCGCGGGCGGTTCGCTGCTCGACCCGGCCAGCACCGCGCGCGTGCTCGAGCGTCTGCGCCACGCCGCGGACGAGACGCCCGACCGGCTCGAGGGCCTGTCCCAGCAGGAGCGCCAGATCGTCGCGCTCATCGGCGAGGGCCTGACCAACCGCGAGATCGGCAAGCGCCTCTACCTCGCGGAGAAGACCGTCAAGAACTACGTGTCGCACGTCCTCGCGACGCTCGGGCTCCAGCGCCGCACCCAGGTCGCGGTGCTCGCGACCGAGCTGCGCCAGGAGGAGGCGTCGCGCCAGGGCACGGCCGGCGCTGCCGGGGCGAACGGGCCGGTGGGGGACCGGCGGCACGGTGGCGAGCCGCGACGCGCCTGACGGCGCGCGGGGCGACCGGGCGTCGGGGTCCGAGGGCACGCCGTCGCACGGACCCGGGGCCGACGACGGCGGACCGGGCGGCCACGCGGCGTCGGGACCTTCGGCACTCCCGGATCTGACACCGCGGCGCGACGATGGCGGCATGGACACAGTCGAGCGGGCCGGCACCGGGGTACCGGCGGGGGGCGCGGCGGCAGCGACGGTCGAGCGCCCGCGCGCGTCGGCGGGGCTCGCCGAGCTCACGCCCGAGGAGAGCTACGCGCTCGTCGCGACCGTGCCGGTGGGCCGCATCGTCTACACCGACCACGCGCTGCCGGCGATCCAGCCCGTGAACTTCGTGCTCGACGGCCCGGACGTCGTGTTCCGCACCGCCGAGGGGTCGAAGCTCGCGGTCGCCGCGAGCCGGGCGGTCGTCGCGTTCGAGGTCGACCAGTTCGACGCCGACGCGCGCTCGGGATGGTCCGTCGTGCTCGTGGGCCGCACGTTCGAGGTGACCGACCCGGTCGAGCGGGAGCGGCTGCTCGCGCTGCCCCTCGAGACGTTCGTGCCGGGCGTGCGCGACCGCGTGATCAAGGTCGTGCCGCGCATCGTCACGGGGCGCCGCATCGTCCGCTGACGGCGCGGCGTCGCGTCAGACGAGCGGGACCCACCACTCCAGGCGCGTACCGCCCTCCGGGAGCGCGGTCGCCGTGCTCGACCCGCCCAGCGCCGCGGCGCGCGCCTGCATGTTCCGCAGGCCCGAACGGCGCCCGCCGGGCTGGATCCCCACGCCGTCGTCCGTGACCGTCAGGCGCGCCTCGTGCGCCGTGACGGCCAGGTGCACGACGACGGTGCTCGCCTGCGCGTGCCGGGCCACGTTCGTCAGGGACTCGCCGAGCACCACGACGAGCTGGTCCGCGACCTCCGCGGGCAGGCTCGGGCCGCCGTCGGACACGCCCGCGCCCGAGCCCTCCGACGAGACCTCGACGCTCACCTCCGGCGCGAACCCGAGGACCGTCGTCGCCGCCTCCGCCTGCGCGCGGAACCGGTCCTCGATCGACGGCGCGTCCGGGTCGGTCGCGGTGTGCAGCGCGAAGATCGTCGAGCGGATCTGCCGGATCGTCTCGTCGAGGTCCGAGACGGTCTCCTCGATCCGGGTCCGGGCGTTCGGGTCCGTGACGAGCGGCTGCACGCTCATGAGCGTCATGGCGGACGCGAACAGGCGTTGGATGACGACGTCGTGCAGGTCGCGGGCGATCCGGTCGCGGTCCTCCAGGACGCCGACCTGCTTCGCGCGCCCGTAGAGCCGCGCGTTCTCGATCGCGACGCCCGCCGCGGCCGCGAGCGCCACGACCGCCGCCTCGTCCTCCGCGGAGAACTCCTCGCGCGCGCCGCCCGGGCCCTGCTTGTCGGTGAGGTACAGGTTGCCGAACACCGTCTCGCGCACCCGCACCGGGACGCCGAGGAACGTGTGCATCGGCGGGTGCCCGTCGGGGAAGCCCGCCGAGCGCACGTCGTCCGCGATCTCCCGGACGCGGATCGGCGCCGGGTGGTCGATGAGCTCGCCGAGCAGACCCTCGCCGTGCGGCCAGTGGTCGATCGCGGCGACCTCGTCGTCCGACAGGCCCAGGGGGATGAACTGCGCGAGGCGCTCGCGCCCCGACGCGTCCAGCACGCCCAGCGCGCCGTACCGCGCGCCCGTGAGCTCCATCGCCGCCTCGACGATGCGCCGCAGGACCAGCGGGAGGTCGAGGTCGCTCGTCACCGCCACGACGGCGTCCAGCACACGCTGCCCGGCAGCGCTCGGCAGGTCGGTCGTTCCGCTCACCGCTGCAGTCTCCCAGACCCGGGGCGTCCCGCGGCAGCCGGGCACCACCGGGTGTGACGTGGACGACACCCCGTGCGCTATCGTGCGTCCACATCTCGGGACGTCCGTCGCCGTCCTGCCGTCGGTCGGCACACCGCACCGCCGGCCCGGCGCCCGGACCCCGGGCCGTCGACGCAGGGGCCGAAGGGACGCGGTGCCGCATGCCGACCACCGACCGCAGCACGGAACCCACCACCGGGGCCGGACCGGCCTGGAGCAGCCCGCCCGACGCCGGCCCCGCGCCGCACGAGAGCGACCCCGGGGCGCCCGGCCCGGCCGCTGCCGCGACCGCGCTCGCCGACCTGCGCGCCGCCGTCGGGCACCTGCACCCCGACGACCCGACCGAGCTCGTCGCCATCGCCGACGACCTGTGCGCCCTCGGCAGCCCCGCCGCCGCCGTCCCGTTCTACGAGTCGGCCGTCGAGCACGGCGTGCCCGGCGCGGTGTACCGGCTGGGCGTCGCGCACCACGAGGCGGGCGACTCCGCCGAGGCGTTCCGGTGCTTCGAGCTCGCCGGCCTCGCGGGCGACGCGCTGGGGGCGTTCATGGCCGCGCAGGTCGCGAGCGAGCGCGGCGACCTGCACGCCGCGCGCCGGTGGTTCGAGCAGGCCCAGGACGTCGAGGGCGCCCCCGTGCGGCTCGCGCAGGTCCTCGCCGAGCTCGGCGAGCAGGACGCCGCCGACGACGTCCTCGCCGCGTCGTCCGGGCAGAGCTGGGAGTCCGCCGTCGAGCTCGTGCGCAGCGGTGCGCTCACGACCGAGGACGCCGTGGCGCTCCTGGAGGGCTGGGCGAGCGCCGGCGAGGTCCGCGTCGCGGCCGCGCTCGCGGACGTCTACGTGCGCGCCGGGCGCGGTCTCGACGCCGAGGACCTGCTCGAGCAGGCCGCGCTCGCGGGCGAGCCGACGGCGCGCACGAGCCTCGGCGTCCTGCGCCTGCGGGCCGGGCGCGTCGCCGAGGCGATGACGCTGTGGCACGACGCCGCCGCGCAGGGCGACCCGCAGGCGGCGGAGCTCCTGGCGCGCTTCGGCTGAGCGGAAGCCGCTCGTCCTGCGCGCCCTCCACGCAGAAGGGCGCCCGGCGGGCGACCGGCTCCGTCGAGCCGTGGTCGCCCTGCCGGGCGCAGAGGGCGGGACGTGCGGGTGGTCTCCCCACCGCCCGCACGTCCCTCTTCCCCCGGGGAGCGACTCCCTGCTGCGACGGCCTCAGAATCGTCGCGCGGTACCGGTCGCTCCGGTGGGCCCGCCGCACACGGCGGGCGGTCCTGCGGTCAGACCAGCCAGGCGTTGTGCTGGACCAGCGGGAGCCGCTGCCAGGTCTTGCCCAGGCCGAGGACGCTGCCCGCACCGAGGAGGGTGAGGGCGATGATCGTCAGCGCCATCGTGATGTGGTCGTCGATGATCGGGTTGGTCACGAGCGGCAGCTCCGCGAGGTACATCAGCAGGAGCAGGGCGGTCGCGCTGACCGCCGCGACCCGCATGCCGATGCCGAGGATCAGCGCGAGCCCGATGCCGAGCAGGCCGACCATGAACAGCACGTCGACGAACGCGTTGCCGGCGAGGTTCGCGAAGACGCCCGAGAACGTGCCCTCGAGGTTCGACAGGAACCCGGTGGTCGGGCTTCCTCCGTTGACCCAGGCCCGCTCCGCGGGGGTCGCGAACCCGAGCCCGAACGTCTTGTCGAGGAAGGCCCAGAGGAAGTAGAACCCGATCAGGATGCGCAGGACCCCGAGCACCACCTGCGTGGGCCGCGTGGCACGCTCCGCGAGGTTGACGGTCTCCGGCTCGGTGCCCTCGACCGTGGGGAGCGGCGCGTTGGCGTTCCGCTCGATCGTCCCCTTCATCACTGTCCCCTCTCATCGACCCGGCCGGTGCGGCCGGGCTTCTTGAGACCAAGCAAACTCCTGTGGAGGAAGGGTGGACGTCGGGCGAAGGTCGCCGCCCGCGGGGACCTAGGTCCCCGGTGCGGTGGCGGTCAGGAGCCGGTGGAACCGTCGAGCTCGGCGCGCAGCTCGTCGACGCGGGTGCGCAGCCGCTCGAGCGCGTCGCGGACCGCGGCGTCGGCGCCGGTGAGCGAGTCCGCGACCTCGCCGAGGCGGTCCGACGCGTCGTCGAGGGCGGCCTCCGCGTCCGCGAGGCGCTGCTGCGCCTCGGCGCGGGTGTCCTCGGTCGCCGTCGCGGCGTCGTCGGCGGCCGCACGCGCCTCCTCGGCCGCGTCCTGCGCCGCCGCGACGGCCTCCTCGGCGCGGGGGCGCGCGTCCTCGGACAGCGAGCCGATCTCGTCGGCGAGGGACCGCACGTCGTCCCCGATCGTCTCGGCCTGGGAGCGCGCGTCGTCGAGGAACTGCTGGACCTGGTCGCCCGTGAGGGTGAATTCCGGCACGCTCACCGAGCCGTCCTCGGCGCAGCCCGCGAGCGCGACGACGGCGGCGAGGGTCGCGCCGAGCGCGAGCGTGCGGGACGGTGACCTGCGGCGACGCGTCGGGATGCTCATGCGGGGATTCTCCCGCGCGAACATGAGACAGGGGTGAGAGCCCGGTGGAGGCGGTGTACGGTAAGCGGACGAGGGCACTGTGGCGTGCGGCACACCAGGAGGTGTGGTGCACGCCCGTGACGTCGGTGCGCGACGACGCGCAGAACCGGCGCACGGGGGCCGCAGGCCC
>Ga0180222_1002601_pt1 | contig 14099 bp, 16 predicted proteins | sample eDN5th37CKraftOP_FD_151336 | JGI IMG/M metagenome (GOLD analysis project Ga0180222, IMG submission 151336) | Enriched Organic Plus compost microbial communities from Emeryville, California, USA - eDNA 5th pass 37_C Kraft OP (version 2) (version 2) ... | reverse complement strand
CGGCGTTGTCGTCGGTGGCGCAGCGCGCGCAGAACTCCGGTGTGCCAACCACTTTGGACGTGCATCTACCGCACCGGCTGCCCGACGAGGTGGAGTCCGTCGCGTACTTCGTGGCGGCCGAGGCGCTCACCAACGTGATCAGGCACGCCCAGGCCAACCAGGCCGTGGTGACCGTGCGTCTCGACGAACCGAGCGCGACGCTGCACGTCTCGGTGTTCGACGACGGCAAGGGCGGCGCGCGCATCGAATCGGACGCCAACGCGACCGGCCTGCGCGGGCTCGCCGAACGTGTGCGTGCGGCAGGCGGAACCTTCGACGTGTCCAGCCCGGCGACCGGGCCGACGATCGTGACGGCGGTGCTGCCATGCGGATCGTGATCGCAGAGGATTCGGCGCTGCTGCGCGCCGGTATCGAACGGATACTCGCCGACGCCGGTCACGACGTGATCGCGGGGGTGCCCGACGCGACGAACCTGCTGAACCTGGTCAACGAGCATCGGCCCGACCTGGCGATCCTCGACGTGCGCATGCCGCCGACGTTCACCGACGAGGGCATCCGGGCCGCCGCACTGTTGCGCAAACAGAATCCTGAATCCCCCGTGCTGGTGCTGTCGCATTACGTCGAAGAGCGTTATGCGTCCGACCTGATCGCCTCGGACACAAAGGGTTTCGGTTATCTGCTCAAAGACCGGGTGGCCGACGTGCCAGCGTTCCTCGACGCCGTCGAGGTGGTGGGGCGCGGCGGAACGGTGCTCGACCCAGAGGTGGTGAGTCAGATCTTGGTCCGTTCCCATCGACGTAGCGCGCTGGACCAACTGACCCCGCGCGAACACGACGTCCTGCAACTCATGGCCGAGGGCAAGACCAACTCGGCGATCGCCTCGGCCCTGCACATCTCGATCGGCTCCGCCGAGAAACACATCGCATCGATCTTCACCAAGCTCGACCTGGCCCCCGACGAGAGCGAGAACCGCCGCGTGCTGGCGGTCCTGCGCTTCCTCGAGACCTAGATCGGAAAGGATCCATCGTGACCGTCACCGCGCCCCCGATCGAACCCGGGATCGAACCGCCGCCCCGGCTGTCCCCCGGCGGCCGCACCACGTTCCGCTTCCTGCTGGTCGCCGCGGCCGCGGTGATCCTCACCGCGGCGCTGGTGGGCCTGGGCGTCGCCGCGTGGGGTGTCAACGCCGTACGCGTCGTCACCGACCACCAGGCCCTGCCCGCGACCATGCGATCGGTGGTGATCGACACCGCGCGGGTGCCGATCGCGATCCGCATCGTCGCCGACCGCGAGACCCGGGAGGCCACCGCGAACCTGCGACTGCTCAACACCACGCACAGCGGCGAGCACCGTCTCGGGGTGGTCAACGAGGGCCCCGACACCCGGATCACGATCGAGGGCAATCCGTCACCGGCGCTCGAATGGGCCCGCGGCGGGGAGATCACAATCTCGCTGCCACCCGAGCAGGCCCGCAGGCTCACGGTGCGCACCGAGCAGAAGATCGGCGCCGTCATCGCCTCGGCCGACATCGACCAGCTGATCGCGAACAACACCGAAGGTGCGATCGTGCTCGGCGGGGCGGCGCGCAACATCGAACTGAACACCGTCAACGGCGAGGTGATCTCGCGGGATCCCATCGCGGTCGCCGAACGGTTCAGTGCCACGACCTCCGACGGCGACATCGAGGTCGACTTCCGCGACAAGGCACCGCGCACCATCGACGCGGTCAGCCGCTCCGGTGACGTGATCCTCGGGGTGCCGGGACCCGGCCCCTACCTGGTGCACGCCGACTCGCGCGCGTCGACCAAGGTACGGGTGAACGAGACCGGAAGTCCCAGCGCCGCGGCCGGCGAGATCACGGCACGCTCGGTCACCGGCGAGGTGGTCGTCGAGGACATCGCCCTCGACGAGTGATCACGGGACCAGCCGGCCCATGATCTCGGCGACGGTTCCGGGCCCGATGGCCCGGAACCCGGTGCCCGCCCAGATGTTGGTGGCGTGCGGATCACCCGCCGCCACCGACGCCTTGCGCACCGGGCTGGTCAGGTAGTGGACCTCCGGGTAGCCGAACGGGGCCTGCGCCTCGTGGTCGACGACGAAGCGGTTGCGCAGCCCGCGGGCGTAGCGACCCGAAAACGCCCGTGTGACCACGGTTTCGGTGAATTCAGGGTTCTGCAGCGCGGCGCGGTGCACGTCGCTGCTACCGGCCTCCTCGGCCAGCAGGAACGCCGTACCCAGTTGCGCGGCAACGGCTCCCGCGGCCAGTACACCGGCCACATCGTCCGCGGTCACCAGACCGCCCGCGGCGATCACCGGCATGTCCATCGCCGCGACCACATCGTCGAGCAGTTCCTCCAGCGACTGGGTGGCCGGCGCCGCGGCGGGGTCGAACGTGCCGCGGTGCCCACCCGCGTTCGGCCCCTGCACGGCCAGCGCGTCGACGCCACGGCCATCGGCCTGCTCGGCCTCGTCGTAGCTGGTCACGGTGGCGACCGTGGTGATGCCGGCCTGGCGCAGGCGCTTGACCTCGTCGTCGTCGGGCAAGCCGAACGTGAACGACACGACCTCGGGCCGCAGATCTGCCACCACGTCGAGCTTGGCGGCCCAGGCGTCGTCGTCATAGCGCGGCTCACCGAGTGCGACGCCGTAGCGCTCGGCCTCACCCGCCAGTGCCTGCGCGTAGGCCGCGATCTGCTCGGGTGTACCCGCACTCGGTTGCGGTGCAAAAAGATTCACACCGATCGGCTCCGAGGTGAGTTCACGTGTGGCCTTGATGCGTTCGGCCAGCGCGTCGGCGGTCAGGTACCCCGCGGCGATGAACCCGAGGCCGCCGGCGTTGCTGCCCGCGGCCGCCAGCGCAGGCGTCGACGGGCCACCCGCCATCGGCGCGACGATCACCGGCCTCGTCAGCCCCCGCAGATCGAAATCACCCATCACCGCACCGCCTTTCCGAACATCAACACATCCTGGGGTTCATTGCCGAGGTTGGGGAACACGCTGTACCGCACGAGGCGGCCCTCCAGGGTCAGGCCGCAGTGCCGCAGCACGCCGGCAGAACCCGCGTTGTCCACATGGCAGTACGCCGAGATCCGATACACGCGCGGATCGCGCTCGGTGTCGTCGATCAGCACCGACATCGCCTCGGACATGAGTCCGCGCCGCCACCAGGGCCGCCCCAGACAGTAGCCCAGTTCGACCTCGTGTGCCTGCGGCCGGCGCCTGCCACACAACCCCACCACCTCACCATCGGCCTCGATCAGCCACGACTCCTCGGATCCGATGTTGAACAACGTCGTGATGACACGGCGCGTTTCCGCCACATCCGCATGAGGTTTCCAGGACAGGTACCGCGTGACCTCGGGATCCGACGCCACCCGCGTGTACAGGGCCTCGGCGTCATCGGGCACGGGTTCGCGCAGGCGCACACGCGGGCCGGTCAGCGTCGGGACGTGCAGCATGGTTCCCATCCTGCAGGGTTGCCGCGCTCGCGGGCCACGGGTTTACTCGATGACGATGGCCATAGCGTTCAACCACACCATCGTCGCCGCCAGGGATCGGCGGGAATCCGCCACGTTTCTCACCGAACTGTTCGGGCTTCCCGAACCGAAGGAGTTCGGCCATTTCCTGGCCGTCGCACTCGAACACGGCGTCACCCTCGACTACGCGCAGGTCGGCGAGAGTGAGGAGATCCGGCCGCAGCACTACGCATTTCTGGTGTCCGAGGACGACTTCGACGCGATCTACGGCAAGATCCGCGACCGGAACCTGCCGCACTGGGCCGATCCGCGCGGCAGCAGGCCCGGCGAGATCAACCACAACGACGGCGGACGCGGCGTGTACTTCCAGGACCCGTCCGGGCACTATCTGGAGATCATCACGCGCCCGTACGGCGGCTGATCAGCCGTGGCCGCGCTGCTCTTCCTGAGCGCGGTAGACGTCGGCCAGTTTCACGACGTGGGCAGGCAAAGCCCCAGCCGCCACGTCGGAAAGACTGGTCTCCTCCAGCACCGAGCGCAGGCGGGCGCGCGGGCCCCGCCACACATCCGTCAGCGCGGCCGTCGGCCCGGAATACGGCAGGTCGCCGAGCCCGATGTCGCGCACGCTGGCCAGCGGACCGTCGATGCAACGCAGCACGTCGGCGATGCTGATCGCGTCGGCAGGCCGCGCCAGCGCGTATCCGCCGTCGCGGCCGCGGTGGCTGCGCACCAGCCGATCGGTGCGCAGGTCGGACAGGATGTCGACGAGGAACTGTGCGGGGATGCCCTGGGCCCTGGCCAGATCGTCGGTTTTCAGCAGTTCGCCGTCGCTGACGGTGGCCAACTGAACCATGGCGCGGACGGCATACTCCGCCTTCGCCGACATCCGCATGCCCTGGATTCTGCCAGCCCACCGGTGCGGGCCGGCCTCCACCTACCGTGCGCGCGTGTTGCGCAGATCGCCGGTCATGCCGCGCACCGACGGCGGCAGCGGGGTTCCGGCAGGGACGTCCGGGGCGGTGAGCGGCGCACCGTACCGCGTCGTCAGCGGGACGACGCCGGCCCACCCGCCGGCCGCGATGTCGTCGTCGGCGTCGTCGGGCCACCCCTCGCTGAGCTTGAGCGACCAGTTGTCGTCGCCGATCGGGAGTGCCAACGCGAGCGTCGCCGCGAGTTCCTTGCGCGTGCTCGCGCGCAGTTCGGCGGTGCGGCCCGGGATGAAGCGGTCGGTCAGCGCGTCCAGATACCCGGGTTTGGCGTCCTCGGCGATCACCGCGAACGTGCCGAACAGCGTCGCGCTGCGGTAGCGGAACGACGATTCGAAACTGCTGCGCGCCACCACCACACCGTCGAGCGCGGTCACCGACACCGCGGCGGGCGCACCCTCGGCGAGTGCGCGCAGCCACGGTGATCCGGTGGAGCCGTGGATCACCAATTCGTCGCCGACCCTGCCGAATCCGATCGGGAACGCGACGGGATGACCGTCGCGCACCAGTGCGACGGTGGCCAGCGGGATGGTGTCGAGCAGATCGTCCAGCCGTTCGCGCGACGTGCTCTGCTTCTCATCGAGACGCGTGACGCGAGTGGATGGTTTCGAGACGTCGGTCAATCCGGGATGCTTCCCACGTCCGGGACGACGACGGCGAACAGATCGGCGATGGCCGCCAGGCTCGCCGACTGCATGGCCGAGGCGGGAACCAGATTGCCGTCGGGGCCGGGCAGCGAACGCGTCGCGGTCGCTGCGGCCACCACGGTCGGGGCGAACCCGAGGTTGAACGCGCCGCGCGCCGTGGAGTTGACGCACATATGCGTCATGAACCCGGCCAGCACCAGGTTCGAGGCGCTCACGGCCTGCAGGCGCTCCTGAAGATCGGTCTGCACGAACGAGTTCGGGAAGTTCTTGACCACCACGGGCTCGTCGCCGCGCGGCGCCACCGAGTCGACGATCGCGCCGATCTCCTCACGGACGTCGTACGGCGAACCCGGTCCTGAATCGTGCTGGATGTGGATGATCGGGATTCCCGCGGTGCGGGCGCGGTCGAGCAGTTCGGCCGTCGCGTCGAGCGCGGCCTGTACGCCCTCGAGCTCCATGACACCCCGGGTGTAGGTGTTCTGGCAGTCGATCAGCACCAACGCCGAGTCCGCGAGGCGCACCGGCTCGGCGGGCAGGCTGGAGATCTCACGCAGTGTGGGTCGGGTCACGGCGCCAGCCTACTGACCGGCGCCTCGCGGCAACAGAGGCGCACCGATCAGGACCGCGTGACCGCCAGTACCTGCTCGGCCAGTTCGGGGCGGCACACGATCAGATCGGGCAGCCTGGGATCGCGGGCGTTGTAGCGCAGCGGCGACCCGTCGATGCGCGAGGTGTGCATACCCGCCGCGCGGGCCACGGCGACGGGCGCCGCCGAATCCCACTCGTACTGGCCGCCCGCGTGCACGTACACGTCGGCGTGCCCGCGGATGACGGCGGCGACTTTGGCTCCCGCCGAACCCATTTCGACCAGCGTGCCGTCGAGCGCGTCACGCACCGCCAGCGCGATCGCCGGCGGCCTGGTACGTGACACCACGACGCGCGGCGGCCCTTCGAGCGGCAGCGGGCCGGCCACCTCGGGTGTGGACAGCGTCATGTTCTGCGCGGGCAGCGCGACCGCACCCGCGACCAACTCCCCCGCTTGCCACAGCGCCACGTGCACGGCCCAGTCCTCGCGGCCGAGTTCGGAGAACTCGCGTGTGCCGTCGAGCGGGTCGACGATCCACACCCGCTCGGCGTCCAGCCGCGCGGGATCGTCGACACCCTCCTCGGACAGCACCGCGTCACCGGGGCGCTGCCTGGCCAGCTCGGCCATCAGGAAATCGTGGGACTGCTTGTCGCCCGCGGCCTTACGGTCCTGTGCCGGCGCGTCGGCGAAATCGGCACGCACGTCGAGCAGCAGGTCCCCGGCGCGGGTCGCGAGCCGGGCGGCCAGCTCGTGGTCGTTCACCTACGGGTCTCCAGCATCTCGATCACCATATCGGCCAACTCGTCGAGCGAATGCTCAGGCGTGAGCCGCAGATCGGGATGCTTGGGCCGCTGGTACGGGCTGTCGATACCGGTGAAATGCGTGATCTCACCGGCGCGGGCCTTGGCGTACAGGCCCTTGGGATCGCGTGCCTCGCAGTCGGCCAGCGGCGTGTCGCAGAAGACCTCGAAGAACTCGACACCGCTCTCGGTGGACACCCGCCGCGCCAGTTCGCGGTGCTCCTCGAGCGGGCTGATGGCAGGCACCAGCACGATCTGCCCGGAATCGGCGAGCAGCGACGCGACGTGCGCCAGGCGGCGCAGGTTCTCGGCGCGGTCGGCCATCGAGAAGCCCAGGTCGGCGTTGAGGCCGTGGCGCAGGTTGTCGCCGTCCAGCACGTACGCCGGGACACCCTTGGCCAGCAGCTTCTGCTCGACGAGCATCGCGACCGACGACTTGCCCGAACCCGAAAGGCCGGTGAACCACACGGTGCGCCCGCGGGTCAGCCGGTCCTCGGCGGTGATCAGGTTCTCGTGGCGCACGGTGTTGGGGCTCGCGGATTCGTTGCGGGCGTCGCGCAGCACCATGCCCGCACCCACGGTGCCGTTGGTGTGCGGATCGATCAGGATGAACGAGCCCGTCGCGGGGTTGCGGCTGTACTCGTCGAGCAGCAGCGGTGTGCGCGTGCGCAGTGAGATCCGGCCCAGCTCATTGAGTTTGAGCGCGGTCGCGGACTTGTCGCGGTGCAGCGTGTTGACGTCGAGGCGGTAGTCCAGATCGACCACCTTCGCGCGCGTGGTGCGCGTGGTGTGCTTGATCAGGTACTCGCGGCCCGGTTCGAGCGACGCGTCGTCGGCCATCCAGCACACCGTGGCGTCGAAGTCCTGCGTGACGCGGGGCTGGTTGCCCGGCCGCGCGATCATGTCGCCACGGCTGATGTCGATGTCGTCGGCCAGGCTGACCGACACCGCCATCGGCGGGAACGCCTCGTCGACCGGCCCACTGGGACCGGCGATCTCGGTGATGCGGCTGGACTTGCCGCTGGGCAGCACCACGATCTCGTCACCCGGGCGCATGACGCCGCTGGCGACGGTGCCCGCGTAGCTGCGGTGGTCGGCGTGGTCGAGCGTCTGGGGCCGGATCACGTACTGCACGGGGAACCGCACGTCGACCAGGTTGCGGTCACCGGCGATGTAGACGTCTTCGAGGTGGGCCAGCAGGGCCGGGCCCTCGTACCACGGGGTCTTGTCACTCTTGGTGACGACGTTGTCGCCCTGCAGCGCCGACAGCGGGATGGCGGTGACGTCGTGGACGTCCAAACGCGCTGCGAATGTGTGGAATTCGTCGCGGATCGCCTCGAAGCGCTCCTGGTCCCAGCCGATGAGGTCCATCTTGTTGACGGCCAGCACGATGTGCCGGATGCCCAGCAGCGACGCCAGGAACGCGTGCCGGCGCGACTGTTCGAGCAGGCCGTTGCGGGCGTCGACCAGTACGATCGCCAGCTGTGCGGTGGACGTGCCGGTGACCATGTTGCGGGTGTACTGGATGTGGCCCGGGGTGTCGGCGATGATGAATTTCCGCTTGGCCGTGGCGAAGTAGCGGTAGGCGACGTCGATCGTGATGCCCTGCTCGCGCTCGGCGCGCAGACCGTCGGTGACCAGCGCCAGATCGGTGTAGTCGTGCCCGCGTTCCTTGGAGGTGCGCTCGACGGCCGCGAGCTGATCCTCCATGACGGCCTTCGAGTCGTACAGCAGCCGGCCGATCAGCGTGGACTTGCCGTCGTCGACCGAACCCGCCGTCGCAAGCCGCAGCAGAGTCGTGTTGGCGCTCATCAGAAATACCCCTCGCGCTTGCGGTCTTCCATGCCGGCCTCGGAGATGCGGTCGTCGGCGCGGGTCGCGCCGCGCTCGGTCAGCCGCGACACCGCGGTCTCGGCGATGACCTGTTCGACGGTGGCCGCGGTGGACTCGACGCAACCCGTGCAGGTGACGTCGCCGACGGTGCGGAACCGCACGGAGGTCTCGAACACCTCTTCACCGTCGCGGGGCTGCATGAACTCGTGGACGGCGAGCAGCATGCCGTCGCGTCCGAACACCTTGCGCTGGTGCGCGTAGTAGATGGACGGCAGCGTGATGTCCTCGGCGCCGATGTAGGCCCAGATGTCGTATTCGGTCCAGTTGGACAGCGGGAACACGCGGATGTGCTCACCCTTGCGGTGGCGGCCGTTGTAGATGTTCCACAGTTCGGGGCGCTGGGCCTTGGGGTCCCACTGGCCGAACTCGTCGCGGAAGCTGAACACGCGCTCCTTGGCGCGGGCCTTCTCCTCGTCGCGGCGCGCGCCGCCGAACGCGGCGTCGAACTTGTTCTCACGGATGCCGCGCAGCAGCGTCACGGTCTGCAGCGGGTTGCGCGACGGGCCGTTGTCCACCACGCGTCCGGCGTCGATGTCGTCCTGCACGCTCGCGACCACCAGGCGCAGGCCGTACTTCTCCACCAGCGCGTCGCGGGTGGCGATGACCTCTTCGAAGTTGTGGCCCGTGTCGACGTGCATGACCGGGAACGGCAGGCGCCCAGGCGCGAACGCCTTGATCGCCAGATGCAGCATCACGATCGAGTCCTTGCCGCCGGAGAACAGCAGCACGGGACGCTCGAACTCGGCGGCGACCTCGCGGATGATGTGGATGGCCTCGGCCTCCAGTGCCCGCAGATGGCTCAATTCGTACTGACCGGTGCGGGTCTGCGCGGGAGCGCTGTCGACTGCGGTCATCTACTTCCCCGTTAAGTTGGTAGAACTGGCCAGGATTGTAAGCATGACGTGGAATGTAACGGCGGGTCTGACGACTGTCAATAATTCCGCTCACGCACCTGCTCAGCGGTGGCCGCTGACGTGGCTGCCCGCGCTCTTGGGCAGCCGCACGGTCTCCACGAGCGTCAGCGCCAGCACCGCGCCGAGCACCAGGAACGTCAGCGAATACGAGGTCAGCTGGCTCAGCAGCAGGGCCGCGAACGCGATGCCGAGACCTGAGGCGAGTTCCTGCACCGACGCGTTGAGCGTGTTGCCGTGCGTGAGATCGTCACCCTCTACATCGGAGAACGCCAGGCTGTTGTAGGCCGTGAAACCGATCGAGCGCAGCGCGCCGCTGACATAGAGGATGACGGCCATCAGCACCACGGGCAGGCCGGGCCGCAGCACCGCCAGCAGGCCGAAACAGGCCACCGACGCCGCGCCGTTGACCAGCAGCACCGTCCGGATGCCGAAGCGGCGCATGAGCGGTGTGGTGATGGGTTTGATGGTGAGGTTGCCCGCGAACAGCGCGGCCACCATGGCGCCCGCGGCCAAGGGCGTCCACCCGAACTGCAACTGGAACTGCAGCGGCAGCAGGAACGGCACCGCGGTGATCACCATGCGGTACAGCGAGCCCGCCGACACCGTGATGCGCAGCGTCTGCACCCGCAGCACACGCAGTTGCACCAGCGGGTTGGGCACCGTCAGCAACCGGCGCAGCGCGACGGCCAGCAGCAACACCGCGGCCACCCCGAAGCTGCCGACCACCGACCAGTGCGTACCGGACACCCGGATGTTCTCCAGTGCCAGCAGCGTCGCGGCGATGCCCGAGCCCAGCGTCAGCAAACCGAACCAGTCCAGCGAGCGCGGCCGTGGCGCCGCCTGACCGTGGATGAGCTTGAGCGCGAACAGAATTCCGATCAGCCCGATCGGAATGTTCACCGCGAAGATCCACCGCCAGTTGCCCAGCGTCGCGATCGCCCCGCCCAGCACGGGCGCCACCACAGGTGCCGCGAGCGCGGGCCACGTCAGCAACGCGATGGCCCGCACCAGGTCGGCCTTGTCGCTTGAGCGCAGCACCGCCAGCCGCCCGACGGGGACCATCATGGCGCCGCCGACGCCCTGCGCGACGCGCATCGCGACCAGCATGGGCAGCGACACACTCAGCGCACACCCCACCGAGGCCAGCGTGAACACCGCGATCGCGCAGATGAACACGCGGCGCACGCCGAACCGGTCGGCCATCCACCCCGTGGCGGGGATCAGCACGGCCACGGTGACCAGGTAGGCCGATATCGCGACGTTGACGTCGACGGCCGCGACACCGAACGACGACGCGATCAGCGGGATCGCGGGCGCCAGGATCGTCGCGTCGAGGATCTCCATGAACAGGGCCCCGGCCACCAGCAGGGCCGTGCCGCGCGGGAACGACGGCTGCTGACGAGTGGGCACCCGTGAAATGTAGCCGCGTCTAACTGTCGAGGACGAACTCGATGCGCCGCGCGCACACGTCGGCGAGATCGACGCCGGGGATGTCGAATCTGCGGTTGAGCCGCACGAGCGCGACCGCCAGCAACAGCGGGGCGCTCACGTCGCCGAACGCGAGGTTGCCGACGCTTCTGCCCACCGCGCGCTCGTAGCGGGCGATGGTCTGCTCGCGGCTCGGTGTGCCCGGCGCGGGCGCGTTGCCGGGCAGCGGGCTGCTGATCCAGTCGGTCATGAACAGCCAGCTGAGGTCGGCGGCCTGATCGCCCAGATAGGCGATCTCCCAGTCGAGCGCGGCCACGGGCGTCAGGTCGGGCCGGTACAGGACGTTCGACATCCGGCTGTCGCCCCAGCACAGCCCCACGTGTTCGGGCTCGTAGAGATGGGCCCGCAGCCAGTGCAGCGCGCGCGTGAACGTGGGGTGGACCGGATTGTCGCCGTAGGCCCAGCCGATCGCGTGGCGCAGGAAGTCGACGAGCGCGCCCGGCGTGGACGCGCCCAAAAAGCCCAGGCGGTACTGCTGCGGGTCGAGCCGGTGCACCGCGGCGATCATGTCGACGCAGCCGTTCCACAGCGCGGCGCGGCCCGCGTCGTCGGTCTCGGCGAACAGGCCGTGCTGGTGATAGGGCGGGACGTCGCTGACGCCGACGACGTGGTCGATGCGGTCCATCACCAGGTACGGCGTGCCCAGATCGCTTCCGTCGGCGTCGATCCAGCGCACGCCCGGCACGGGCACGGGTGACGGCGCGAGCCGTTGCATCACCAGGTACTGCCTGCGCAGGTCATAGCCGGGCAGGATCTGGTACTCCGGCGGCCGGCGGAACACCAGCCCCAACGTGTCGCAGGCGTCGAGGCCCTCGACGTCGAACAGGTATGTCTCGGTGGAGAACCCGGCCGTACTGGCCGTCCAGTTCGCGACGCGCGCGTTCTCCGCACCCGGGAGGCGTTTGCGGACAACGGCTTCCACAGCGCCCGGCAGTTCGTCTGCGGCGATCCTCACCATCCGGTGTATCCGTATCGCGGGTAAGCGCCGACGAACACCATCTCGACCAGGCCGTGGCCGATCTTGGGCCCGGAACCGCTGTCCATGCTCACCTCGCACAGTGTCTCGGACAGGAAGCTGACGGGTTTGACGACGTCGATGTCGCCGATGTCGGCGGTGAACCCGTCGATGAAATCCCTTCCGCGCCAATGCCCTGACGCGTAGCCGTCGACCTCCATGTAGCCCGCGAGGCCGGGCCAGAAGTCGGTCATGGGGCGGACCTCGATGGTGCTGGTGGTGCGGTCACCGCGGTGCACGGTGAACGTGCCGCCGCTGATCACGCGCAGGTCGTCGCGGAACTTCAGATCGTGCTCGACGTCGATGATCGTTCCCGCGGGGCGGCCGGTTTCGATGGGGTACAGCACCTCACCCTCGAACTGCCACCGCTCCCCCGTGCTGGTCTCGCGCTGTGCGAAATGCACCAGCTCGTCGTCGAACTGGAAGATGCCCATGTAATAGAGCGTGCCGTCAGGAATCTCCTGCGGTTGCAGGTGCGCACCCTCGGACAGGCTACCGCCGCCAGGGCCGTTGCGGATACCCCACGAATGGTCCCTGCCGAACCACCAACTCCCCGGGTCGATCTCGATGCGTTCGCCGTCGATCTCGATCCAGCCCTCCACCTGACCGTTCTGGTAGAAGCGGCGGGCATCCTCGCTGACGCGGCCGCGGCTGCGGTGGAACGCAGGGGTCTGTTCGTAGGTGGGGAACTGTCCGCGCAGCCTCAGATCGAGGCTCACGCCCTGCTCGTTGGGCGCCAGTACGGCCCGCACGGTGCGCAAGGGTTCCTCGATGGTGTAGGTGTACGGCCCCACCGAATACGAACCGAGCGGGCCGGTTTCGGGGTTGAGTTCGGTGGACATGCGCACGACGCGGGCTGTCGCGTCGCGGCGTGTGATCATCGCGTAGGCGTCGGTCACGTTGCGGTTGGGGTAGCGCGCGAGGCCCGTCATCACGTTGATGTCGCCCGAGCGGTCGAATCCGTACATCACGATGCGCTCGGTCCACCGCAGATCGGACTGGTCGACGTGGTCGAACGTCGTCGGCAACTGATGGCAGAGCAGTTCGTCGTGCGGGGTGAGCATGCGCCGGTCCTTCCCCAGATACTTACGTTATGGGCCGTAACGTAACAGGAGGCCCGCACAGCCGGTAGCGTTTTCGCATGACCGGTGCCATGGGGCGGCCCCGCGATCCGTCGAAGGACGTCGCGGTGCTCACCGCGGTGCGTGAACTGCTGGTCGAAGAGGGCTATCAGGGCACCACCGTGCTGGCGGTCGCGCGGCGGGCCGGCGTCGGCGCGCCCACGATCTACCGGCGCTGGCCCACCAAGGAGGCCCTTGTCGAGGACGCGGCATTCGGGCATCCCAGCCCCGTGCCGATGCCCGCGCCCACCGGCGACCTGCGCGCCGACCTGCGGGAGTGGGTCGCGATGTTCCTCGACTGGCTCGCACAACCGGTCACGCGTGCCGCGCTGCCGGGCCTGATCACGGCCTACCACCACGACGAGACGCTCTACGAGCGGCTTGTGCTGCGGTCGGAGACCGACGTGCGCGCGGCGATGGTCGACCTGCTCGACGGGGACCGCAGGCGCGCCGACGCGGTGTTCGACTTCCTGGTCGCCACCACGGTGGTCCGTGCCATGACCCGGGGTCTCACCGACCGCGACGCGTTCTGCGACCGCACGGCCGATGCGCTGTTCGCGCTGGCGCGGTCGGATCACCTCTGATTACCTGCGAGGTAATTGAACCGGTCTTCCGGGGTGCGCAGACTCCTCGACATGACTCGTTCGATGACCGGTTCCGACGTGATGGCCCAGTTCCTGCCCACCTCACCGTTGGTGGCCAAGCTGGGCATCGTGGCCGAGAACCTCGCGGATGGCCAAGTGCGCCTGCGGATGCCGTGGGACCCGTCCAACGCCACCATCGCGGACATGGTGCACGGTGGCGCGATAGCCACGCTGGCCGACGTCACCGTCATGGCCACGGCCTGGGCCGGCGCCGAGGTCCCCGGCGAACTGCGCGGCGTGACCGTGTCGATGTCACTGCAGTACCTGGCGCCGGCCCGCGCGACCGATCTCATCGGCGTGGGACACGTGCTGCGCCGCGGACATTCGCTGGTGCACTGCGACGTCGACGTCCTCACCCCCCGACGACACACCCGTGGCGAAGGCCGTCGCGACCTACAAGCTCGGGTGATCACTCGCGAATGTGAAACGTCAGCGAGAAAACTGCCCAAAAATCGCTGAGGATTCACACTCGCGGAGGAGGTTTCGGCTCAGCGAGCTCAGAGCGTGACCTCGTCGAGCTTGCCCGTCG
>Ga0180222_1002589_pt1 | contig 14150 bp, 11 predicted proteins | sample eDN5th37CKraftOP_FD_151336 | JGI IMG/M metagenome (GOLD analysis project Ga0180222, IMG submission 151336) | Enriched Organic Plus compost microbial communities from Emeryville, California, USA - eDNA 5th pass 37_C Kraft OP (version 2) (version 2) ... | reverse complement strand
CAGCGCGACCTCGCGGCTCTGGCCCGGCTCGAAACGGATGGCGGTGCCGGGCGCTATGTCGAGGCGGCGCCCGCGCGCGGCGGCGCGGTCGAACAGCAGCGCGGGGTTGGCCTCCGCGAAATGATAGTGGCTGCCCACCTGGATCGGCCGGTCGCCGCTATTGGCGACGGTCAGGGTCGTCGCCTCCGCCCCGGCGTTCAGCACGATCTCGCCCGGCGCGGGGAGTATCTCTCCGGGGATCATGCAGCGCCTCCCTTCGCGCGGATGGGCAGGTGGACGGTGACGAGCTTGGTGCCGTCCGGGAAGGTCGCCTCCACCTGCACGTCGTGGATCATCTCCGGCACGCCCTCCATCACCTGATCGGCGGTCAGCACATGGCCGCCGCTCGCCATCAGATCGGCCACGCTGGCGCCGTCGCGCGCGCCTTCGACCACATGCTCGGTGATGAGGGCGATGGCTTCGGGATAGTTGAGCCTCACGCCCCGGCGCAGGCGATTGCGCGCGACCATCGCGGCCATGGCGATCAGCAGCTTGTCCTTTTCGCGGGGGGTCAGTTGCATCAGCAGGTCCACAGGGCTGGAAGGCGGGCGGGGGAGCCGAGCGCGGCGGCGCGCAGCGCCGTCACCGCGCGAACGGCGGCCGCGCGCAGGGCCATGCCGTCACGGTCGATCAGGCGCAGGATCAGCAGGTCGTGCATCGCCGTCGCGCCGCCCCATGGCGCCGGGGCAAGGGCGCGGGCAAGGTCGAGATGGCTGGCGGCGTCGGCCCCGGCATAGACCAGCGTCGCCATCGCCCGCGCCTCGCCCATGCCGAAGCGCGGGCCGGGGGAGGCAACCCCCGCCCGTTCCAGATGCAGCGCATCGGCCCAGACCAGCCGGCCGTCCCGCCATATCCGCCATGCATCGTGGACGAGGCCGGTCGCGAACCGCTCGCCCATCGCGTCGCGGCCCAGCATCGTCATCTCCATGCCCAGCAGGCGCGCATCGCCGTGCAGGCGGATGTCCAGCGACCGGCGCAGGCGGCTGCGGTCGAAGATTATCGCCTCCTGCGACAGCCATTCGACCACCGCGCCCCGCGCTATCTCGATCCGCGTGTCGATCCTGATATCCGCCTCGCCCGGCAGCACGCGATAGAGCTTTTCCGCCGCCTGCGTCGTCACCGTGCCCCGCGCCTCCGGTTCCGCCTCGATATCGAGGCGGACGCGGTCGCCGCCGGTCAGGCCGCCGCTGGTGGTGATGAGCACGGCGAGCGGCGCCTCGCCTTGCTCCCGGTCGGGGAACAGCATGCGGCAGGGCGCGCGCTGGTAGAGATCGCCGACGCCATGGCTGGAAAAGCGGATGCGGGCATGGCCGTCGACGCGCTGATGACGGGGAGGCAGGGAGGGGGCGGAAACCCTGTTCCTTTCCGGTAAAGACGCTGGCTGCTCCATGACGGCAAGGTGCGGTCGGGCCGCTTGCGGCGACATGGGGCGTTTGACGTATGGCCGCCGCGCGGGAAAGGATGATGGCGCCTCACGCCAACCGGGGAAATGGTGCGTGAGGCGCCTTTTATGACCCGAAAGGCCCCGGTTGTTCCGTAACTCTCCTGTCAGATGCGCGGGCGGGACCTGCGCAGGTCGCCATAATCGGGGTCGATCTTCTCCGCCTTGCCGTCCTTCGCACCCGTGCGGCCCGCGCCGGGCTGCCTATGGTCGGTCGTCAGCTCGGAAAGGAAGCCCGGCGCGCTGATGCCCTTCTTGCGCATCGCCACGCCCGTCAGGCAGGCGTGCAGGATGAAATTGGCGTTGAGCGCGCTGCGATAGCTGGTGTCGAGCTGCGGCGCGAGCTCGACGATCTCGAACCCGATCAGGTCGTTTTCCGCGCACAGCCGGCGCACGATCGGTATCGCCTCGCGCATGGTGAGGCCGCCCGGAACCGGGGTGCCGGTCGCCGGGATGAAGGCCGGGTCGAGAATGTCGACGTCGAACGAGATATAGAGCTTCTTGCCGTTTTCCTTCGCGTTCTTCAGCACGCGCTCCATCGTCGCGGCCCAGCCATATTTCTCGACCGTCGGCATGGTGTAGTAGCTCATGCCGTTGTCGCGCATCCATTCGAAGCCCTCGGCGCCCGGCCACGACCCGCGCAGCCCGACCTGGATATAATCCTGGCCCCGCACATGCCCTTCCTTGACGGCGCGATAGACCGGCGCGCCATGGGTGAGGAAATGAATGCCCTCGCGCCCGGCGTCGAAATGGGAATCGAAATGGATGACGCTGAAGCTGCCCTTGCCGTGGATGTCCGCCATCGCCGCGACGTTGGGATATTCGAGGCTGTGGTCGCCGCCGACGATGAACGGGACGGTGCCGGTGCGGGCGATCTCCGCCACGCGCTCGCGCACATGCTGCACGGTCAGCTCGGTGCTCATATTGTCGACGGCGATATCGCCATAATCGACGATGTTGAGCTCCTTCGACGGGTCAACCATCGTCGCCATGTCGACGCCGCCCATGCCATATTGATTGCGCATCGCCGCCGGACCGCCCTTCGCCCCGCGATAGCCCGACCCCATGTCCAGCGGCGCGCCGACGATCGCGACATCGACCTTGCCTGCCACCAGATCCTCCGGCCAGATCGCCACCGGCGCGCCCGCGAAGGTGGCGATGCCGCTGCCGTACATGCCCTGCGCGCCATGCTGGAACATATAGCGGCTGAGGCCGAACGGCCCCGGCTCCCGCTTCGGGTCCATCGTGCGCGGGCGCATCAGCTTCCACGAGTTGAAGAACGGGTCCTCGGTCCGCAGCGGGATGGAGGCGACATCGGTTTCCGGGTTGTATTTCAACGCCTCGGCGGCGCTCATCAGCCCGTCGATATAGGCCTCTATCTCGCCTGTGGTGCGGTTTTCGAGGCGCTGGAACATTTTGGCGAAGGATCCGGCCAGTCCCTCGGCGGCTTCCGAGGTCAGGAAATCGCGCTTCTCCTTCGGCAGCGATGCGACCTTCTGCGCCAGTTCGGGCGGCAGTTGCGGCTTCCCGCTTTCGGCGATGACCGCCGCCGATGTCAGCGCGGCGGCGGCCAGCGCCGCCCCCGTGATCCAGTCCCGCATCGCCATTCCCGCCTGCCCCCTTTAGGCCGTTGCTGTAGCTGAGGACGGCAGGCTAGGCCGGTCGAGCCCTCCGGGGCCATGGGGCGATTGACGTAGCCCGCCCTTGCGCTGGACCGGCGCGGGAAAAGGCCCGCCTCTACGTCAATTGCCCGATGGCGGAAAAGGGCGATCGCGGGCAGCCTGCCCGACGGACGCAGCCGGTTCGACGGCCCTTCCCCCTCCTTCAACGGAGAACACCATGCCGGAGAGACGATCATGATGCCCGCCCGCCTTTTCACCCGGCCGCGCCTCGCGCCGGGGCGCAGGAAGAGCGGCCGGGAAAGCGACCGGCCATGCTGATCGTTTCCAGCTTCCTGCTCTGGATCGTCGTGCTGCTCCAGACCGTGGCGCTCATCGCGATGGCGCGCCATATCCGGGCCGCGGGCTCCGGCATGGGCAATGTCTTCCGCGCCCGCCGGCAGGGCAATGGCGCGAGCCGGCAACAGCCCCTGCCCGCCGTCCCGCCCGAACGGCCCGATGGCGTCACCCTGCTGATCCATATGGCGGAAAACTGCATCCTCGGCCGCACTCTGGCCGAGGATGCGGAGCTGATGGCGCGGGCCGAGAATATGCGCCTCGTCCTCGCGCGCGACGGGCAGGACGGAAGCGCATGGATTCCGCCGCGCGGCGCCCGGCCGGGCGCGCGCGGACCGAAGGGGCCGCCGCTCCGCCGCAGGCCCGCCGCGCAAGGCGCGCCGCTGCCGCACGCGATGATCATCGACGGCGCCGGGATGATCGTGGCGCAAAGCGAGGTCAGCGGGCGGACGGACCTCGTCCACCTGCTCGCCAGCGTTGCCCCGAAGCGTTCCCCGCCCGCCGCCGGGCAAGGCGGCAGGCATGCCGGTCAGGACGGAGGCGGAGACGGGGCCGGAGCCGCCGCCTCCGTCACCTGACGATCAGCGCAGGAGCAGCTTCGAGCGGGTTTCCGCGATCACTTCCTGGCGGCATTGATAGGCCCTGGTCGTGGCGGACGCGCCCAGATGATGCACCGACTTGCCGCAGACCTCGGCCACCGCGCGCGCGATGCGGGCGTCCAGCGCCGCGCGGCCGCTGTCGGTGGCGAGGTCCAGCCCGGACGTGCTGACCGCCGCCCGTTCGCTGGCGAACGGGGTCGCCTGCGCGGTGCCGGCGGCCATGATGAAGGGGGAGAAGGCGAGCGCAGCCGCAGCTGCCCCATGGGTCAGGGAGAAAGGCATCCTGTTCACTCCTGCGTTGTTCCGTCGAGTCTTCGTTCGACTTTGCGCCTGAGGGTAATGCAAAGCCGACCCGGCCACAATCCGCATTATTTTCATGTAAAATCAATTGCTTGATAGGGTACCGCAGCGCCTACGTCAAACGCCCCATGGCTGGCCCGCCCCCCGGCGCATAGCGTCACCCCATCGGACAAGGATCCAGAGGACCGCAGGCGTCCTCGCCCCATGCGCCGCAAGAGCGCGAGCCTCAGGAGGGGCATGGTCTGAAAAGGCGTTGAACAAGATACCTGAAAAAGGGGGTAGCATGCAGTTTCACACTCTTACCCGTCTGGCATTGATGTCGGCGACCGCGCTGGCGGGCTTTTCCGCCGTCCCCGCGCAGGCGCAGGAAGCCGACGCCGCCAATGCCGAGTCCGGCGACGTGATCGTCGTCACCGCCACGCGCCGCGCCGTATCGTTGCAGGACGTGCCGATCAACATCGCGGCCATGTCGTCGGAGCAGATCCAGGAACAGGGCGTGCAGAACGTCCGCGATCTCGCCGCCTTCACGCCGGGCGTGACGATCCGCGACACCGGCCCCGGCAACACCGGCACCATCGTGATGCGCGGCCTCAGCGCCAACGACGCCAGCTCCACCGGCAGCAACAACAGCACGATGCTGACCACCTATATGGGCGAGGTGCCGCTCTATCTGGACGTCAAGTTCCTCGATATCGAGCGGGTGGAAACCCTGCTGGGGCCGCAGGGCACGCTTTACGGGTCCGCCACCATGGCGGGCGCGATGCGCTATATCCCCGCCCGGCCCGACCCGGACAAATGGTCCGGCAAGTTCCACGGCCGCCTCTACGACGTCGCCCATGCGTCCGATCCGGGTTTCAGCGTGGACGGCACGATCAACATCCCGATCATCCCCGGCAAGGTCGCGCTGCGCTCGACCGCAGGCTATTACAACGATCCCGGCTTCATCGATTACAACTATCTGGTGCAGACGCCGGGCGTCTCGCTCCCCCAGCCCGGCAGCCCGACGACATGGGACGGCTCCATCGGCACGCCGGACCAGATCGCGCAGAATCTCTGGTCCTACAAGGACGCGAATTCGGAACTGACCTATTCCACCCGCAACCAGCTGGGCCTGTTCCCGTTCGACGGGCTGAACGTCTACCTCACCTATCTCTATCAGCAGACCAGCACCAATGGCCGCCAGTCCAATGGCGGCGGGGTGCTCGGCACCGGCAAATATGAGGCGCCCTGGCGCTATCTGGAGCCGGTCAAGCGCAAGTCGCAGATGCTCAGCGCCGAAATCGAGCTGGATCTGGCGGGCATCGCGCAGCTGGTTTCCTCGACCGCATGGTCCGAACGCAAGATCCGGTCGAAGTCGGACGTGACCGACCTGCTGCTCGATCTCGACTATGGCTATGAGATGTTCCCGGCCTTTGCGGGCTATGCGACGGGCGACACCAGCTATCGCCAGTTCACGCAGGAAGTGCGCTTCGTTTCCACCCATGGCGGCCCGCTGAGCTGGGTGCTGGGCGGCTTCTACAACAAGCTGAAATACAGGAGCGACCGTCAGGAAATCCTGCCCGGCTATCCCGAATGGGCGGGCATATACCGTCCGGACGCGGTCGAATATGCGTCCTATGTGAAAAGCAAGGATACGGAAAAGGCGGTTTTCGGCGAAGCGACGCTGGAACCGGTCGAGGGGCTGACGCTGACCGCGGGCGCGCGCTATTTCAAATATGACTCCTACATCATCGGCGGCACCGCGCTGCCGCTGTTCCAGACCTATCCGCAGATCAACTTCCGCTCGCGCGAGGGCACGACGGCGGACGACGGCATGGTCTGGAAATTCAACGCCTCCTACAAGCTCTCGCCCGAATGGATGGTGTACGGCACCTACAGCAAGGGATACCGCATCGGCGGCGTGAACCGCGTCGCGCCCTGCGTGCTGCCGCTGCCGGCGGGCCAGAATCTGTGCGCCCTGCCCGACGAGCTGTTCTTCGCGCCCGATACGGTCAAGAATGCCGAGCTGGGCGTGCGCGCGACGCTGTTCGACAGGCGCCTGTCGGCCAGCCTGTCGGTCTATCACATCGACTGGGCGGGCATCCAGCTGGCCGGCCAGACGATCAACGGCGCGATCGGCATCACCACCAATGGCGGCGCGGCGGTGTCGAAGGGGGTCGAGTTCAACTTCAGCGCCCGGCCGATCGACGCGCTGCGCATCATGGGCACGTACAGCTATAACGACGCGCATCTGACCGAGGACGTGCCGCTGCTGATGGACGTCAATGGCGGGCCGAAGGTATCGGCGCTGTCGGGCGACCGCCTGCCCGGCTCCACCAAGAATTCGGGCAGCCTCGGCGTCACCTACACCGTTCCGGCGGGCGACGGGGATATCGACCTCAACTGGACCGCGACCTACACCGGCAATGTGCTGACCCGCGTGGGCGGCCGCGCCGGGGGCGAGAAGCTGCCCGCCTATACGCTGCACCGCGCATCGGTCGCCTATAAGCTGGATGGCATGGAAATCCGCCTCTATGCCGACAACATCTTCGACAAGTTCGCGGTGGCGAGCGTCGGCAACGACCTGACCCGGCGCATTCTCAATGACGGGGTGGTGTCCCGCTATTATGCGAACACGATCATCAGCCCGCGCAAGGTCGGGATAGAGTTCACCAAGAGCTTCTGATCCTGCCTCCCCCGGCCGGCGAAGGGCCGCTCCCCTGTGGAGCGGCCCTTTTGCATGGGAATTGCGGGGAGTTGGTGTTTCAAGTTGCAGATATAGAAAACCGTTCGGGCTGAGCTGTCGAAGCCCTGTCTTTTCTCTTGATGGAAGAAGAAGGAAGGACAGCCGTTGACCTTCGGTCGCCCTTCGGGTCGACAAGCTCAGGGCGAATGGGTGTGGGGATAATGCTATTTCCCCGTCATGCCAGCGCAGGCTGGCATCTCAGGAGGCAGCGCGCAACATCGCCTACGACCCCAGCCTGCGCTGGGGTGACGGTAAAGGCGCAGGTGCGCTAACCATCCCCAAACCGGTTTCAGTCGGTGGAGATGCCCTGCCGCTCCAGCCATTGCCGGGCGGGTTCCAGATGCCGGGCATAGGCGCGCCATCTGCCGATCGAGCGCGCATTCAGGGGGCTGCGGACCTGCTGCGCGCTCGGCGTGGCGACGGCCCCGTCGCTTTCGTGGAAGCGCAGGCAGCGGCCTGACCATTCCAGCCTAGCATGATCGAGCAGGCGCCGCGTTTCCCCTTCCTGATCGGCGATCAGCGCCTCATAGTTCAATTCGAAGATGCGGCCGGGGAAAAGCGCCTTCCAGAACGCCATGAGCCGGTCGAACAGCGCATAATATCCGGCGCAGTCCAGCAGGTCGTAGGACCAGCCATAATAAGGCGATTCAGGCGCGAACAGCATCTTGTAGGTCGCCCAGACCGTATCCATCGGATGCCGCCGCAGGCAGATGATCGGCGCATCGGGCAGCGCCCGCGCGATATGGCCGATGTTGAGGAAATTGAGCGGCAGCTTGTCGGTGAAGCGCCCGCTTCTCGCCCCTTCATGCTGGCGGGCACGGTCGAGATAGGCCTGCCCCAGTTGCGCGGGCGCGACATCCCGCATCGCGCGGATCGTTTCCGGGTCCAGCACATAGCGCGAGCCGGTGCCGGCGAGATGCTTGATCGCGAGCGGCATCGCCTGCAATTCCCCGGCGGCGCGGACGGCGGGATGGGAGGAGAGGATCCTGTCCGCCAGCGTCGTGCCGGTGCGCGGCAGGCCGGTGATGAAGATCGGATTGTCCCCCGCGCGGAAACCGGACGACCGGAAATAGCCGGGGTCGGAAAAGGCCTCGATCAACGCGGCGACGCGCGCTTCGTCCGCCGCCAGCGTGAAGCCCCGGCCCTGCTTCAGGCGGGCATTGGCGGCGGACAGCTGCGCGAAGCAGGCGTCATGCGCGCCGATATCCTCATATTCCTTGGCGAGCGCATGCCGGATGCGGAGCAGGTCCGCTTCGGGCGCGCCCTGCCGGATCGCGCGCTCCAGCCGCTCGATATGATTGGCGTCCTCCTTCTGCGTGCGCAGGCCCGCCAGCCCCAGATGGGCGCGGCCGTTTTGCGGCTCCCGCTCCAGCACCGCCTCATATTCCCGCTCCGCCGCCGCGACATTTCCGAAGAAGCCGAGGCTGATCGCATGGTTGAGCCGCCAGCGGGCGTCATGCGGCGACAGCGCGACGGCGCGCGCGAACAGGGGAAGGGCGGCGACATGATCGCCCAGCCGCGCATAGACGCAGCCGATGGTGTCCCAGGTCCGCGCGTCGCGATCCTTCCGCCGCTCGGCCAGGATATGCGCCCGGTCGGCGGTGTGGCGCGCCTCCCGCTCGCGCCGGGCGAGGGACAGCAGGCGGGCGAGCTGGGCCTGATAGTCGGCCCGGTCCGGCGCCCGCTCCACCGCCTGCTCCAGCGCCTGGAGCGCAAGGCCGACCCGTCCCATCTCCGCCAGCGCCAGCGCCAGCAGGAACAGCGCCTCGGCATTGCCCGCATCGGCGCGGATCATCTCGCCCGCCATACCGGCGCAGCGTTCGATCTCGCCCCGCGCGAGGGCGTCGCGCGCTTCGGCGAGACGGGCGGTCGCGGCCCCGCTCATGCCTGCAGGAAACCAGCGATGCGCTCGACCATCCAGAAGCAGCCGAGGCACCCCACGGCCGTCATGCTCGCGGCCTGCATCGGGCGGGCAAGCGCAACCACGCGCAAGGCGGCCAGCGCCGCCGTCATGGCCGCGACGAATACGAGCTGCCCGGCCTCGACGCCGAGGTTGAAGAAGATCAGCGCGGGCACGCGCTCGGCCTGCTGCACGCCCAGCTCCGACAGCGCGCTGGCAAAGCCCAGCCCGTGCAGCAGCCCGAAGGCCACGACCACCAGCATCTGTCGCCGGAAATGGGGCAGGGCGCCGTCGCCCTCCCCGTCCCGTCCCCCGTCCCGCCCCTCATCCCGCCTGTGCATCAGCAGCGCCTCGCGCGCCATGATCGCGATGGAAAGCGCGATGATCGCCTCCACCGGTGGCACCGGCAGCCGCACCAGCTCGAAAAAGGCCAGCGACAGGGACAGCGAGTGGCCGATGGTGAAAGCGGTGACGAGCGCGATCAGGCGCCGCCCCCGCGCGATCATGCACAGGCACAGCACGAAGGCGAGATGATCCCACCCCATCCAGATGTGCAGCACGCCCTGTATCAGATAATCCCAGCCGATCTCCACGATGCTGCGCGCGCCGGACAGCGCGCCGCCGATCGGGATGGCGATGCCGCTATCGCCGCCGCTGAGCGAGCGGCTGGCCTCCACCCCCATCACATTGGAGCGGAAGCTCGCGCCGTCCAGCTTCCACGGGGTGAGGATGGTGTCGCCTGCCCGCAGCACATGGTCGCAGCGAAAGCCGTAGCCATATTGCGTCCGCGTGCCGACGAGATGGCGGGTCGCGGAAATCTGCTCGCACCCTTCGGGCCAGACCGGCGCTTCGGTCGAATCCGCGAGGTCCGGCACCGAGGCGATGAAGGTGAAGCTGGTCGCGTCCTCGCCGTTCATCAGCGTGAATTCGCCCGCGCGGAACACGTCCGCCGATGCCGGAGCCGCCAGCAGCACGCCGCACAGCAGCAGCAGGAAACGGACAAGCCTAGCCGGTGATTTCGACATCATATTTCTCTTTCAGCTTCGCGACTTCCCGATCGAGCGCCTCGCGCGTGCTGCTCATCATGAAATCCTGCCGCACCTGCGGGCGGGCGGTGGCGTAGGGGATGCGGGCGGGCGCCTTCGTCCCGGTCTTGCGCACGAAATGCCAGCCCCGGCTGCTCTGCACCGGCCCCTGCCAGACCCCCGCCACGCCCTGTTCGAGCCGGTCGAGGAAGGGCTTGCCGAACATGCCGCGGATCATGCTGTGCCCATAATCGGGAAAGTCCCGGCCCAGCCAGAAATCGTCGCCCCTCACCGCCTCGCCCCGGTTGAGCGCGGCCAGTATCGCCGCCTCGTCCGCCGGGCGGCTGGCAAAAAAGACCTGGGAGAAGCTGATGCCCGGCTCGGTCCGGTAAAGATCCGGATGGGAGGCGTAATAATCGACCATCTGCTCCTCGGTCGGCTCGACCGGCGCGCCCGCGACGATGTAGCGCAACTGATCCACCAGCCGCTCGCGCGTTTCGGCGTCGCTCAGGTGCAGGCCGCGCTCCAGCGCCTCGCGGAACATCAGCTCGTCGCCGATATAGTCGTCGCGCAGCTTTTCCCGGTCGGCGGGCGTCGCCTTGCGGCCGGAAACCAGCTCGAAATTCTCGACCAGCTGTTTCTCGATCGCCGGGGTGTAGGTGACGGGGTCGGCGCGGCTCCGCTGCGTCAGATGCCAGGCGAGGAAGATCGCCCCGCCGACGATCAGGAACAGGAACAGCGGGTCGCGGACCAGACGCCCGGCCGATGCCGGGATGGTCCCTCCCCCCGCCGGACGGAAGCGTCGAACCAGAGCATTTGCCTGCATGGCGGGCCTTTTCCCTTCTGCGTCGCGATGCCCGGAACCCGGCGGATTTCCACGGGGCGCGGGCTGTGCATGGCGGCATGATATGCCTTTTGCCCGCGCCCGGCCTACGTCAAATGACGCATATCGGACCGGGGGCGGCCCTCACTAGCTTTCAAGGCAGGATCGGCGGCCTGTCGCGGCACCGTTCAAAGGTTTGTTCGGCCAAAGGTTCGTTCGGCCAGAATTTCGTTCGGAGGTGTTCATGATTTCAGTTCGTCGGCGCGTTCTTGCCCTTGCCTGCATGGCGAGCAGCCTTGCGCTCGGTGCCTGTTCCGGCGGGCAGTCGGCCGATAGCGGCAGCGGAGGGGACGGCATCGCCGTCGGCGTGCTGCAATCGCTGACCGGCACGATGGCGATCAGCGAGATCACGGTGAAGAACGCCGAGATGCTGGCGATCGAGGAGATCAACGCGGCGGGCGGCGTGCTGGGCCGGAAGATCACCGCGCTGGTCGAGGACGGCGCGTCCGACCCTTCCACCTTCGCGCAGAAAGCCTCGAAGCTGATCGAGGACAATGGCGTCGCCACCGTCTTCGGCGGCTGGACCTCCGCCAGCCGCAAGGCGATGCTGCCGGTGTTCGAGCGCACCGGCAACCTGCTCTGGTACCCGGTGCAATTCGAGGGCAATGAATGCTCGCCCAACATCATGTATTCGGGCGCGCAGCCCAACCAGCAGGCGCTGCCCGCGCTCCAGTGGGCGGTCGGGCAGGGCTATAAGAGCTATTTCCTGATCGGGTCCGATTATGTCTATCCCCGCACCGCCAATCTGATCCTGAAGAAGCATATCGAAAAGGACGGGCTGAAGGTCGCGGGCGAATCCTACGTGCCGCTGGGCGGCACCGACTTTTCCGGCGTGATCGCGAAGATCCAGCAGGCGAAGCCCGACATCATCATCAACACGCTGAACGGCGACAGCAACGTCGCCTTCTTCAAGCAGATGCAGGCGGCGGGCCTTTCGCCGACCAGGCTGCCGGTCATGTCCTTCTCCATCGGCGAGCAGGAAGCGCAGGCGATGGGCCCCCGGCTGGTCGAGGGCAGCTATGCGAGCTGGAATTATTTCCAGAGCCTGACGCTGGAGGACAATGCGAAGTTCATCGCCGCCTATCGCAAGAAATACGACGCCAACGCGGCGATCACCGACCCGATGGTGCACGGCTATCTCAACGTCTATGCGTGGAAGGCCGCCGTAGAGAAGGCGGGCGGCTTCGACCCTGAAAAGGTGCGCAAGGCCGCCGCGACGCTGGGATCGTTCGCGACGCCGATGGGGCCGGTATCCTTCGCCGCCAACCAGAGCCTCGTGCAGAAGGCCTATATCGGACGGCTGAAGGCGGACGGCCAGTTCGAGATCCTCTCCGACAGCGGAGAGGCGATCCAGCCGGAACCCTATGACCCGCTCGCCTTCCCCGGCAAGAGCTGCACGCTTTGACGCCGGGCCGCCGCCCGGTGTCGCCCCAGGGGACAGAGGCGATGGACAGAGACGATGGATAGCGTAGCGCTTTTCCTGCCCCAATTGTTCAACGGCCTGTCGGTCGCCTCGCTCTATCTGCTGGCGGCAGTGGGGCTGGCGCTCAGCTTCGGGCTGATGCGGGTCATCAACATGGCGCATGGCGAGATGCTGATGCTGGGCGGCTATCTCGCCTGGCTGACGCTGATGGTGGTGCCGGGCGCGTTCGGCATCCTGCTGGCGCTGCCGGTGGCGTTCCTCGGCACGGCGGCGATCGGCGCGCTGGTGCATATGGGGCTGATCCGGCGGCTGGCGGACCGGCCGCTCGACACGCTGCTCGCGACATGGGGGCTGAGCCTCATCCTCCAGCAGGCGGCGCGCGACCTGTTCGGCGCCATCGGCGTGGAAGTGCGCGCGCCGGACTGGCTGGCGGGCAGCATCAGCCTCGGCGATGTGGTCATTCCCTCGGCACGGCTGATGATCATCGTGATGACCCTGCTCGTGCTGGGCGGCATCGCGCTGATGCTGAACCGCAGCCGGATCGGCCTCGACATCCGCGCCGTCAATCAGGACCGGATGATGGCCAGCGCCACCGGCATCAACGTCCGCAAGGTGGAGCTGACCGTCTTCTGCGCCGGCGCCGGGGTGGCGGGGCTGGCGGGCGTGCTGCTCGCGCTGCTGGGGCCGGTGACGCCCAATGCGGGGCAGGTCTATATCGTCCCCGCCTTCCTCGTGGTGGTGATGGGCGGGCTGGGCAGCCTGACCGGAACCAGCATGGCCGCGCTGATCCTCGGCCTGTTTTCGGCGCTGGCCCAGATCTTCTTCGATGTGTCGATCGCCCAGATGCTGATGCTGGTGCTGGTCATCCTCTTCCTTCAGATCCGCCCGCAAGGGGTGGTCGCGGTGCGGAGTCGCGCGCTCGATGTCTGATCCTGATCCCCTGTTCCTTCCTTCCCCTCAGGCCGCCGCGCCAGCTACGGCGCTCGCCGCCCGGCTGGCGCCGGCGGGCAAGGCGCTGCCATGGCTGGCGCTGGCCCTCGCGGTGGCGGCGCCATGGCTGCTGTCAGCCTACGACCTCAACCTGCTGGCGCGGTTCATGGCGATGGCGATCCTCGCACTGGGCATCGTGCTGATCTGGGGCCATGGCGGCATATTGAGCCTCGGTCATGGCGTCTTCTTCGGCCTCGGCGGCTATGCGCTGGCCATCCACATGAAGCTGGCCGACCTGCCGCAGGGCGAAATTCCCGATTTCATGCAATGGAGCGGGCGCACCGCCCTGCCCTGGTGGTGGGAGCCTTTCTCCAGCCCCGTGTTCACCCTGTTGGCGGTGCTGGTGGTTCCCGCGCTGGTGGCGGGCATCTTCTGCTGGGCGGTGTTTCACCGCCGGGTCGGCGGCACCTATTTCGCGCTCATCAGCCAGGCGCTGGCGCTGGCCTTCGCGACGCTGCTCGTCAGCCAGCAGGACGTGACCGGCGGCTTCAACGGCCTCACCCAGTTTTCCAGCCTGTTCGGCTTCGGCCTGACGCGCCCCTCGGTGGTGCAGGGGCTGTACTGGGTGACGCTGGCGATAGTGGTGGCGGCGTATCTGGGGCTGAGGCTGTTGCTCGCCTCGCGCTTCGGCATGCTGCTGCGCGCGGCGCGGGACGGGGAGAACCGCCTGCGCTTCCTCGGCTACAGCCCGACGCCGGTGAAGGTCGCCGCCTTCGCCCTCTCCGCCCTGCTGGCGGGCATGGCGGGCGCGCTGTTCACGCTGCACGCCGGGGTGATCTCTCCGGCGCTGGTGGGTGTGATCCCGTCGATCGAGATGATCGTCTGGGTCGCGATCGGCGGGCGCTACAGCTTCGCGGGGGCGATACTCGG
>Ga0180222_1002583_pt1 | contig 14191 bp, 11 predicted proteins | sample eDN5th37CKraftOP_FD_151336 | JGI IMG/M metagenome (GOLD analysis project Ga0180222, IMG submission 151336) | Enriched Organic Plus compost microbial communities from Emeryville, California, USA - eDNA 5th pass 37_C Kraft OP (version 2) (version 2) ... | reverse complement strand
CTTCAGCGAGTCGGAATCGATTCAACTCGATACGTATTTTGTCTATCCGGAGGAGTTGAAGTCGGTGGCGCGCGTGCAGGCGTTCCGCGATTTTGTCGTCAGCAAGGCACAGCGCTGGCCGTCCTGACCCTCATGCCTTCAATCGCCGCATGACTGACATGCGACTTGTCTGCTTGTGAGACAGCACCGACGCGGCCCATACTGTTCGGATACTGAGCCCTCACGCTGTGCATCTGTCCCCCTCCTCTAGCAGTGTGGACGCTCAGTTATCCCTCTTGGAAGGTGATTGTGTCGGCCTCAACAGGCCAAAACCTAAGCCGGGCTCTTGGGCCCGGCTTTTTTTCGTTCACGGTATTTTCGACGGCAGACGGCCTATGTCGCGCACAGGCAGACAACGCTGTACCCGGCGGCGTCGCGATGCGCGACAGTCATGTGACGCCGTCACCTGCCTCCCGTTTATCCACGATGTGCTGCTGACAAAGGCGACAGCGTCACTCCTTTGCTGAAAGCATCTTTGCCGGAATCATCCCTCGTCATGCGCGGACTTGATCCGCGCATCCACCATCGTGGAAGAGGGATGAATTGCCGGGTCGCGCTCACAAGCAAGCGGAAGCGACGCCGTTCTTCGAACGGCTACGGGCAAGCGGAAGCGACGCCGTGGCACAAAAAGAAACGCGCGGCGTCCGCGCGTTTGCGACCCGTCTGCGCGTGTCGGTTACGCCGCCTGCTTGTGCATGACGCCGCTTGCCGAGGCATTGCCGCGAATGGCCTTGACCGAGCGATCGATCGCGGACCACAGCCGGCTGATCTCGGACGCCGCACGCCCTTCGGCATAATATTCCTGCGCGCCTTCGCCATGCGCCAGCGCCAGCAGCAAATCGGCCCGGTTGGTGATCTGGCCGTTCCACACCGGTGCGCGAAACTTCGCGAGCGCCTCGCGCGCAATGGTGACGATTCGGCTCTCGACCCCCTCGCGCAGCGCGGGCGCGCCGTTCAGCACCACGGCGTAAGGCTTGCGCGCCGAGCGGCAGGTCTGAATCGTTTCCTGCACCGCATTGACGTCGAACACGCCGGGGCGCGCGGGAATGATGACCATGGTGGCGTTGCGCACCGCGTCCTCGACAACGGCGGACATGTTCGGCGGCGTATCGATGAACACCCACTCGCAGCCGTTGCGCTTGGCCGCGGCGACGATCTCGCTCACCGAGCGCGATGCCGTCTTCAACGGCGGCTCGTTGGTGCCGCGCAGCTTGTGCCACAGCGTCAGCGAACCCTGCGGGTCAGCATCGACCAGAAGACACGGGCGTGACGGTTTATGGACGTGAGCCGCAAGATGGGCGGCCAGGGTACTCTTTCCCGACCCGCCTTTGCGTGACGCAAAAACAATGACGTTCATATCTTGGCCTCCAGATTGACCCAGGAGGCGAAGGTGAATCAGCTCAGTGATTCGTTAAAGTGAAATCTACCATATATGGAGATCTCACTCCTATATTTAGTCTCGAAGTGGGCCTTTCGAGTCACATCATGCGGTGCACGCGCGGCGAACTCCGGCTTTTTCAGTTCACATCGCGGCCGCGCCGACGCTGATAGTCGATCCATTTGCGCTCCATCCAGCCCAGCAGACGCACGATCGGCCCCTGCAGGAACGGCAGATCCTGCGCGATCAGCATCAGGCCGAGGGGCAGCATCCAGATTCCGAGCACCGGCAGGAAGCTGAAGATGCCGCCGAGGATCAGCACCAGGCCGAGCGGTATCCGCACCAGCCGCGACGACGGCCTGCGCACCCACGCCACGAATCGCGCGGCCCTTCCCGGCAGCTTGCGTTCGAACCACGCAAAATGCCGGTCGAGCTCGTTCCGGTCGGTGCTCACGCTGCTACTCATCCGGACGATGCCAGACCATCTCGGCCCATGCGAGCGGCGCCGGGGGTGAACCACATTTTCGCCACGTTAAGCCCGCGGCGGCCCGTGTGCGGCCTGCCGTGGCACGTGCCTTCGCCATTATGCAACCGCCGAGCCGCGTGGCCCGGCGCTGCGCCGCCGCACACCGCGTCCTGCATTTTCTTCTCATCGGCTGACGCCTGTGCTGCGGGCATTGATCGACGATGTCCTTTCGAGCCTGTCCTCAAGTGTCTGAGCGGAAAATCGATCGCGTGAGCATAGCACGGGAGCGCCACCCTGACTGAGGTGCGAACGGCGAATGCCGCGAGCCGCAACGCTGTTCGGCGACGATGTCATATTTTCCAGTCGGGCCTAACGGCCGGAGCGCATCCCGGTTCCTCGACTTCCTCGACGCGATGGCACCGGCCACGGCGTCACGCCCGCGTGATCAACGGAACGCGCCTATTTCCGCGACGTTGTCAGGCACCGAAGACCCGGAATATTCAAAGGAGATTGCACATGAAAACGACGTTCCTCGCCGCGGCTGCGGCCACCGCCATGCTGGTCGCCGCACCGGCCCTCGCTGCGCCGCCGGACACGGCGAACGACACCCAACAGCAGCAGCAGTCGAACACCACGTCGAAGCAATCCGCGGGCAAGACCACGCGTGCCAAGCGCACCAAGCAGATCCATCGCAGGCACAGCAGCCAGTTCTCGCCGCGCCGTCAGGCCTACCGTCAGCAGGCTTATCGTGACCAGCCCGCCTGGCAGCAGCAACGGCCGATGAACACCGGCTTTGCTCCGTTCGATTTTGCCGGTGATGTGGTCGGCGGCGCCATCGGCACCGCGGGCGCGATCGCCGGTACCGCAGTCGGCACAGCCGGTGCCGTGGCCGCCGCACCGTTCGGTGCGGGTCCCTACGGTTACCGCGAGAGCTATGCTTACAACATGCGCGGCGACGACGACTTCATGCCGGGCTATACCGAGCCGGCCTACAACTACAACGGCACGGCGCTGCAGTACTCGCAGAGCTATGCTGCCCGCAACGGCTTCGTCTGTCAGCCCGGCACCATCTTCAGGGATGCCAACGGCCAGCGGCGCATCTGCCAGTAAGGCCTGACGACCCGCCGGTCAGCAACATGCGCCCTCCGTCACGGAGGGCGCATGTGTTTTTGGCTGGATGGTGCCGCGCGCCGCGACGCCTTTCGACGACGATGCGATATTGTTTTCCGGTCAGACACGCAGCACCCGAAGCGGCGCCCGGCCCGTTCAGGATGCATCGTCCTCGCCGGGATCGCTCGCCAGCACGCCGCGCACGGCTGCGGCCCATCCCTTCAGCTTGCGCTGCCGCACCGCTTCGCTCATCGCCGGCCGGAACCGGCGCTCGAGCCGCCAGGTATCGGCAAAGCGCGCCGGCTCGGGATAAAGCCCGGCATCGAAGCCGGCGAGATAGGCGGCGCCGAGCGCGGTGGTCTCCTGAATCACCGGGCGGTCCACCGGCGTATCGAGCAGATCGGCCAGCCGCTGCATCGCCCAGTCCGAGGCGGCCATGCCGCCATCGACGCGCAGCACCGTGCTGGCGGCATCCGCGTCCGGCCAGTCGGCCCGCATCGCCGCCCAGAGGTCGTAGGTCTGGTAGCAGACGCTCTCCAGCGCCGCATAAGCCAGCTCCGCCGGGCCGGTGTTGCGCGTCAGCCCGAACAGGCCGCCGCGCACCCGCGGATTCCAGTATGGCGCGCCGAGGCCGACGAAGGCCGGCACCAGATAGACCGACTGCGCCGGATCGGCGCGATCCGCCAGCGGCCCGCTCTCGGCGGCTTGGCGGATGATCTTCAGTCCGTCGCGCAGCCATTGCACCGCCGAGCCGGCCACGAAGATCGATCCCTCCAGCGCATAGGTGCGCCGGCCGCCGAGCTGATAGGCGATCGTGGTCAGCAGCTTGTTGCGGGAGGCGACCGGTGTCGCGCCGGTGTTGAGCAGCGCGAAGCAGCCGGTGCCGTAAGTCGATTTCATCATGCCCGGCGTGAAACACGCCTGTCCGATGGTCGCCGCCTGCTGATCGCCGGCGATGCCGCGGATCGCGATGGTGCCGCCGAGCAGGTCCGGCGCGGTATCGCCGAAATGGGCGGCGGAATCCCGCACCTCCGGCAGCATCGCGCGCGGCACGCGCAGCAGCCGCAGCAGCTCGTCGTCCCATGCGCCGTCATGGATGTTGTACAATAACGTGCGCGAGGCATTGGTGGCATCGGTGGCATGAACCCGGCCGCCGGTGAGCCGCCACAGCAGATAGCAGTCCACGGTGCCGAACAGCAGCTCGCCGCGTTCGGCACGGGCCCGCGCGCCCGGCACCTGATCGAGAATCCAGGCCACCTTGGTGCCGGAGAAATACGGATCGATGATCAGGCCGGTACGGGACATGATCTCGCGCTCGAGCCCTTCCGCCTGCAGCCGCGTGCAAATCTCGGCGGTGCGCCGGTCCTGCCAGACGATGGCGCGGTGCACCGCCCGGCCGGTCGAGCGGTCCCATATCACGGTCGTCTCGCGCTGGTTGGTGATGCCGATGGCGGCGATGTCCCGCGCGGTCAGGCCGGCCTTCTGCAGCGCCTCGCGGCAGGTCGCCAGCGTCGACGACCAGATGTCGTCCGGCTCATGCTCGACCCAGCCGGAGGCGGGAAAATGCTGCGGAAACTCCTGCTGCGCGACGGCGGCGATCGAGCTGTCGGCGCGAAACACGATGGCGCGCGAGGATGTGGTGCCCTGATCGATGGCGAGGATGTGCGATGCCATGAGGTTTCCTCATCCGGCACTCGGTTTGAACTGGAGCGCCAACAAAGCGAGTGCGCCAGCGCGCGTCAAGGCGAGCGCAGAGGCAGGCGCTGCCTAGACCGACGCGGTGGTGACGCCGCCGTCGATGACGATCGTCTGTCCGGTCATGAAGGTCGAGGCATCGGAGCCGAGATAGGCCACCGCGCCGGCGATCTCGTGCGGCTCGCCGATCCGGCGCAGCGGCGTACCCGCCGTGCGGCGCTTGAGCAGGGCCTCGTCCTCCCACAGCGCGCGGGCGAAATCGGTTTTCACCAGCCCGGGCGCGATGCAGTTCACCCGCACGCCCTTCGGTCCCCATTCTCCGGCGAGGCTGCGGCACAGCGCGAAATCGGCCGCCTTGGAGATCCCGTAGGCGCCGATCACGGTGGAGCCGCGCAGCCCGCCGATCGAGGAGATGATGACCACCGAGCCATCCCCCCGCGCCGCCATATGCGGGATCGCCCTGGCGCAGAGCCAGATGTTGCTCTTGACGTTGGAGCTCATGATCTTGTCGAAGGCCTCGTCGCTGATGTCGAGCAGCGGGCCGTAATAGGGATTGACGGCGGCATTGCAGACCAGGATGTCGAGGCGGCCGTAATGCGCGATCGATCCGTCAACCAGCGCATCCACCTCCTCGCGCCGCGAGATGTTGCAGGGGATGACGTGCGCATCGCCGCCCGCCTTGCGGATGCCCTCCGCCACGCTCTCGCAGGCCTCCGCCTTGCGGCTCGACACCACGACCCTGGCGCCGAGCTGCGCCAGCAGCTCCGCCGAGGCGCGGCCGATGCCGCGGCTCGAGCCGGTGATCACGGCGACCTTGCCTGAGAGATCGAAGGGCGTGTTCTTCATGGCGGGCTCCGAGATGTGCTTGACCGGATATGCTGTTGTCATGGCCGGACTTATTTTCCGGCCCTGGCGATCGAGAGACGCTAAAACGCGCGGCTCGACCTCTACCTCCACCGTGTTCCGGGCGCGACGCGGGTGCAACGCTGCATCGCAGAACCGGGACCGTCGCAGGCCTGCGGTTGGAACGGCCCCGGCACTGCGGAGCGTCCGGGGCACGGACCGGTTTTCAGCAGCCTGCTAGATCAGTCCGCCGCCCTCGCCGACGCGGCGCAGGTGATAGTCGGTGTCGCCGAAGGTGGTCTCGATGATCGCGAGGCGCTTGAAGTAGTGGCCGATCGAGGCCTCCATGGTCATGCCGATGCCGCCGTGCAACTGGATCGACTGCTGGCCGATGAAGCGCGACGACTTGCCGATCTGGACCTTGGCCGCGGCAACCGAGGCGGCGCGCTCCCTGGCATCCTCGAAATCCGTCGCCATGGTCGCGAGCATCGCCATGCTGCGCGCCTGCTCCAGATTGACGAACATATCCGCGGCGCGGTGCTGCAGCGCCTGGAAGCTGCCGATCGGCACGCCGAACTGCTTGCGCGTCTTGATGTATTCGACGGTGATCTTGAGCGACTCCTCCATCGCCCCGACCGCCTCCGAGCACAGCGCGATCCGCGCATCGTCGACCACCCGCTCGATCAGCGGCAGCGCATTCTCTGGATCGCCGATCGCCGCATCGGCGCCGACCTCGACGCCGGTGAACACGATGTCGGCCGCGCGCATGCCGTCCTGGGTCGGATAGCCCTTCACCGTCACGCCCTTGGCGCTGCGCGGCACCAGGAAGACGCCGATGCCGCTGCGATCGGCCTCAGCACCCTTGGTGCGCGCGGTGACGATCAGGGTGTCGGCCGCCTCCCCGTTCTGCACGACGAATTTCTCGCCGTCGATCACCCAGCCGTCGCCCTTCTTCTTCGCGGTGGTGACGACGTTGTCGAGATCGTAGCGCGAATCCTTCTCGAGCTGCGCGAAGGCGAACGTCTTGCTGCCGTCGATGATGCCGGGAATGTGCGCGGCCTTCTGCGCATCGGAGCCGCCGCGGCGCAGGAAGCCGCCGGCGATCACTACGGTCGGCAGATAGGGCTCGAGCACCAGCGCGCGGCCGAGCGATTCCATTACGATCATGGTCTCGACCGCGCCGGCACCGAAGCCGCCCTCGCTCTCGGCGAACGGCAGGCCGAGCAGGCCCTGCTCGGCGAACTTGCCCCAGATCGCCCGGCTCCAGCCGTCTTTCTCGGCGCCGTATTTCTTGCGCTGGTCGAAATCGTAGGACGTCTTGAGCAGACCGTCGATACTTTCCTTGAGGAGCCGTTGCTCCTCGGACAAATCAAAATCCATTTCAATGCTCCACTGCGCGCCGCATGCGGCAAACTCGAAATCAGATCGTCATGCCCGCCCCTGTCGCCGGCCTCCACGTCCCCGCCTTGAGGAAAGACATGGATCGCCGGGGTCACGGGCGAGCGAAGCAACGCCGTTGCTTGAACGGCTGGGCCCGGCCATGACATGTGCTGGCGCGGCGGTGACGGACATCGCACCGGCGCGCCATGGCAACGCTCAAAGCCCCAGCACCGCCTTGCAGATGATGTTGCGCTGGATCTCGTTGGAGCCGCCGTAGATCGACACCTTGCGGTAGTTGAAATAGGTCGGCGCGATCTGCGCGGTCCAGTCCATCGCCTCGTTGCTGCCGTCGTCGCCATGAATGTCGTAAGGCGCCGCGAACGGGCCGATGACATCCAGCAGCAGCTCCGTGGTGGCCTGCTGAATCTCCGATCCCTTGATCTTGAGGATCGAGGACGCCGGATCGGGCTTGCCCTTGCCGTGCTTGCCCTCGTTGGCGACGACGCGCATCTGGGTCAATTCCAGCGCCTTCAGCTCGACCTCGAGCGAAGCCAGCTTCTCGCGGAATCTGGCGTCCTCCAGGATCGGCTTGCCGCCGGACTGCACGCTGCCGGCCAATTCCTTGAGCCGGCGGATGCGCTCCTTCGACATGCCGACACGGGCGATGTTGGTGCGTTCGTTGCCGAGCAGGAACTTGGCGTAATCCCAACCCTTGTTCTCCTCGCCGACAAGATTCTCGGCCGGCACCTCGACATCGTCGAAGAACACCTCGTTGACCTCGCGGCCGCCGTCGATGGTGACGATCGGGCGGACGGTGATGCCCTTGGTCTTCATGTCGATCAGCAGGAACGAGATGCCCTGCTGCTTCTTGGCGGCGGGATCGGTCCGCACCAGGCAGAAGATCCAGTCGGCATACTGGGCCAGCGTGGTCCAGGTCTTCTGGCCGTTGACGATGTATTTGTCGCCCTTACGCTCGGCCTTGGTCTTGAGCGAGGCGAGGTCGGAGCCGGAGCCCGGCTCGGAGAAGCCCTGGCACCACCAGTCGTCGAGATTGGCGATGCGCGGCAGGAAGCGCTTCTTCTGCGCCTCGTTGCCGAAGGTATAGATCACCGGGCCGACCATGTTGACGCCGAACGGCAGCGGCGGCGGCGCCGGCGTCGCCTGCAGCTCTTCATTGAAGATATACTGCTGCACCGGCGTCCAGCCGGTGCCGCCCCATTCCACCGGCCAGTGCGGTACCGCCCAGCCCTTCTTGTTGAGGATTCGGGTCCATTCGACCATTTCCTCCTTGGTGGTGTGACGGCCTTCCTGCAGCTTCTTCTTGATCGCGGACGGAAGATTGTCGCGGAAGAAGGCGCGCACGTCCTCGCGGAACGCCTGCTCTTCCTTGGTGAGGCTGAGATCCATCGGATGCTCCTGGTTGATGTGGCTCCTCCCTTTTTCCGGGGAGGTCGGCGGGCGAAGCAGACCGGGAGGGGATCGATGCCTCCCCTCCCCACCCCTCTCCCTCGCAGGGAGAGGACATCTCTTAGTGCACGATCTCGAACAGGCCGGCGGCGCCCATGCCGCCGCCGACGCACATCGTCACCACGGCATACTTGGCCTTGCGGCGACGCCCCTCGATCAGCGCATGGCCGGTGAGGCGCGCGCCCGACATGCCGTAAGGATGCCCGACCGAGATCGCGCCGCCGTTGACGTTCAGCTTCTCCGGATCGATGCCGAGCTTGTCGCGGCAGTACAGCACCTGCACCGCGAAGGCTTCGTTCAGCTCCCACAAATCGATGTCGTCGACCGTGAGGCCGTGGCGCTTCAGCAGCCGCGGCACCGCGAACACCGGGCCGATGCCCATCTCGTCCGGTTCGCAGCCGGCGGAGACGAAGCCGCGGAAGATGCCGAGCGGCTTCAGCCCCTTCTGCGCCGCCAGCTTGTCGGACATGATGACCGTGGCGCTGGCGCCGTCGGAGAGCTGGCTGGCATTGCCCGCGGTGATGGTGTGGCCCTCGCCGCGCACCGGCTTCAGCGAGGCAAGGCCCTCCGCCGTGGTGTCCGGACGCGGACCCTCGTCCTGCGACAGCGTCACGTCCTTGAACGAGACCTCCTTGGTCTCCTTGTTGACGACCGCCATCTTGGTGGCGATCGGCGCCAGCTCGTCATTGAACTTGCCGCCCTGCTGCGCGGCCGCGGTGCGGCGCTGGCTTTCCAGCGCGTATTCGTCCTGACGCTCACGCGAGATGCCGTAGCGCTTGGCGACCACTTCCGCGGTGTCGATCATCGGCATGTAGACGTCGCCCTTGATCTTCTCCAACGCCGGATCGACCGCATGGAAGCTGTTGGCATGCTCGTTCTGCACCAGGCTGATCGACTCGCCGCCGCCGCCGACCGCGATCTCGACGCCGTCGAAGATCACCGAGCGCGCCGCCAGCGCGATCGCCTGCAGCCCGGAGGCGCATTGCCGGTCGATGGTGGTGCCGGCCACGGTGACCGGCAGGCCGGCGCGCAGCAGCGCCTTGCGCGCGATGTTGCCGCCGGTGGCGCCCTGCTGCAGGGCGGCGCCCATCACCACGTCCTCGATCTCCTTCGGGTCGATCTTGGCGCGCTTGACGGCGTGTTCGATGGCGTGGCCCAGCAGGGTCGCGCCCTCGGTGTTGTTGAGGGCGCCGCGATAGGCCTTGCCGATCGGGGTGCGGGCGGTGGAGACGATAACGGCTTCGGTCATGAGCGACCTCCTGTTGCGGGTTGAGACGTTTCCGATGTCTTATCGGGTTGATTGTTGCGCAGCTCGTGGCGGGACAGCTTGCCCACCGCGGTCCGCGGCAGTTCCTTGACGAATTCCAGCGCCGCCGGCAATTCGTGCTTGCCGAGCTTGCCGGTGAGGAAGCTGCGGAGCTGGTCCAGCGTAAACGGCGACGCGCCCGGCTTCAACGTGACGAAAGCCTTGGCCGCTTCCCCACGGTATTGGTCGGGAATGCCGATCACCAGCACCTCGTGCACGGCCGGATGCGTGTAGATCGCCTGCTCGATCATCTGCGGATAGACGTTGAAGCCGCCGGAGATGATCATGTCCTTCTTGCGGTCGACCAGGTAGAAATAGCCGTCCTCATCCCTGTAGCCGATATCGCCGGTGAGAAAGCGGCCATCGATGAAGGCTTCCGCGGTCTCCTGCGGCCGGTTCCAGTAGCCGCGGGTGACGTTCGGCCCCTTGATGCGGATTTCGCCGGTCTGGTTCGGCGGCAGCACCCGCGACGGATCATCCAGCGCCACCACGTCGAGCTCGATGCCGGGCAGCATCAGGCCGATCGAGCCCGGCTTGTCCGGCCCCGCGGGCGGATGCCCGGTGCCGGGCGAGCAGGTCTCGGTCATACCCCAGCCGCTCTTCAGCGACAGCCCGGTCTTGCGCTCGAACACCCGCGCCACCTCGACCGGTAGCGGCGCACCGCCCGATCCCGCCGAGGCCAGCGACGACAGATCGCGGCTCTCCAGCGTCGGATCGTTGGCCAGCGCGATCCACATCGTCGGCACGCCGGGGAAGACGGTCGCGCGCTTCACCTCGATGTCGCGCAGCACCGCCGCGACGTCGAAGCGCTGATGCAGCGAGATCAGATCGCCATTGCTGATGCAGCGCAGCAGGATCACGGTGAGCGCGTAGATGTGGAACAGCGGCAGCACGCAGATCACCCGCTCGATGGTGTTCCGCTCGGCGCGGATGCCGGCGCCCCAGACGTTGTAGATCGAGACCGCCGCGGTGAGATTGCCGTGGGTCAGCATCGCGCCTTTCGGCAGGCCGGTGGTGCCGCCGGTATATTGCAGCAGGGCGACATCCTCGACATCGACCTGCGGCCACTGCGCGGGCGGCGCGGCCCCCGCGACGAAATCCCTGAACGTGATCACCCGCGGATCATCCGGCAGCGGCGCCTGCGCCGTCCCCACCGCGCCCCAGTCGTCGTCCTCGCAAACGATCAGCCGGTCCAGCAATCCCTTGGCCAGCAGCTTCAGCGCCATCGGCAACAGCGCGGCGAGATTGCTGGTGACGAGGACGCGCGCGCCGCTGTCCGACAGCTTGTGCGACAGCGCGATCTCGCCGTCGAGCGGCGACAGGTGCGCGAGCCTTGCCCCCGCCTTCAGCACGCCGAAGAAGTTGACCGGATGATCCGGCGAATTGCCGAGGAACAGGCCGACCGTCGCGCCCCTGCCGATCCCTGCCCGCAGGAACGCCGCCGCTGTCTCGGTGACACGACGGTCCAGCTCGATGAAGCTGATCGGCCGGTCGCGGAATTCGATCGCAGCACGCGTGCCGTAGTCGGCGACGGCCGTGGCGAGCAGATCGGTCAGCGTGCTGCGCGCGATCGGCGCGTCCCAGCGCACGCCGGGTGGATAAAACTGCTCGCCGGGATGGGTCATTTCGGTTGAGCCTGATTCTTCGACGCGAGCGCCGGACTTGCTTTCCTCCCCTTGCGGGGAGGCGTCGGGGTGGGGTTACCGCGCGCACGGCGTCCTTAGCTTGATCCTCTCCCTATCCCTCCCCACGAGGGGGAAGGAACGGAGCGGCGGGCGCGAAGCCCTGTCTCACGATCACGCCGCCGCCTTGTTCGGCGCGGCCAGCGACGCAAACGTCTTGCCCTCGTCGGCGAGCTTCTTCAGCAGCGGCGCCGGCTCCAGCGACGGATCGCTGGTCGCCTTGGCGTAATAGGACAGCCGGTCGGCGATGTGCTTGAGACCGATCTGGTCGGCGTAATACATCGGGCCGCCGCGATAGACCGGCCAGCCGTAACCGTAGATCCAGACCACATCGATATCGCTCGGCCGCGCCGCGATCTTCTCCTCGAGAATGCGGGCGCCCTCGTTGATCATCGGATAGACCATGCGCTCGAGAATCTCGTCGTCGCTGATCTCGCGCCGCTTCAGTCCGAGGCGGGCGCAGGTATCGATGATCAGCTTCTCCACCTCGGGATCGGGCAGCGGTGCGCGCGAGCCGGCCTCGTACTTGTAATAGCCTTTGCCGGTCTTCTGGCCGAACCTCCCCGCCTCGCACAGCGCATCGGCGATCTCCGACTTGATGCCGCGGTCCTTGCGCGAACGCCAGCCGATATCGAGGCCGGCGAGATCGCCCATGGCGAACGGCCCCATCGGCAGCCCGAACTTGGTCACCACCGCATCGACCTGCTGCGGCAGCGCGCCTTCGAACAGCAGCTTCTCGGACTGCTTGCTGCGGGCGGCGAGCATGCGGTTGCCGACGAAGCCGTCGCAGACGCCGACCACGACCGGCACCTTGGCGATCCGCTTGGCGATCGCCACCGCGGTCATCAGCGCGTCGGGCGCGGTCTTCTCGCCGCGCACGATCTCGCACAGCTTCATCACGTTGGCCGGCGAGAAGAAGTGCATGCCGAGCACGTCCTGCGGACGCTTGGTCACGGCGGCGATCTCGTTGACGTTGAGATAGGAGGTGTTGGTGGCGAGCACCGCGCCGGGCTTGGCATGCTTGTCCAGCGCCGTGAACACCTCTTTCTTGACCGCCATGGTCTCGAACACCGCCTCGATGACCAGATCGGCGTCCTTGACGTGCTCGAGCCCGACCACGCCGGTGATCAGCCCCATGCGCTTGGCCGGCGCGTCAGCGGGAATGCCGCCGCGCTTGGCGGTGGCTTCGTAGTTCTTCTGCATCACGCCCATGCCGCGCTTGAGCTGCTCATCGCCGGTCTCGATCAGCGTGACAGGGATGCCGGCATTGGCGAAGGACATCGCGATGCCGCCGCCCATGGTGCCGGCGCCGATGATGGCGACCCGCTCGACCTTGCGCGGCTTGGTGCCCTCCGGCACGCCCGCGACCTTGGCGGCCTCACGCTCGGCGAAGAACGCATAGCGCTGCGCCTTCGACTGATCGCCGGTGACGAGCTTCATGAAGCCCTCGCGCTCCTTCTTGAGTCCTTCGTCGAACGGCAGATCGAGCGCTGCGCCGACGGCATCGGCCGCCGCAAACGGCGCCTCGAGCCCGCGTGCGCGCTTGGTCAGCGCCGCCACCGCGCCGGTGAAGATCGAGCGGTCGGCGCGCGCCGCCGCAAGCTTGCCGTCCTCATCGCGCAGACGCCGCAGCGGCCGCTTCTCGGCGATCACCTTGCGCGCGAATGCTTCCGCGCCGGCCGTCGGCCCTTCGACGATCTCGTCGATCAGCCCGGCCTTGAGCGCCTCGGCGGCGCCGATCGGATCGCCGGTGACGATCATCTTCACCGCCAGTTCCGGACCGACTGCGCGCGGCAGCCGCTGCGTGCCGCCAGCGCCTGGCAGCAGCCCTAGCTTCACTTCCGGCAGACCGAGTTTCGCTTCCTTGACGGCAACGCGATAGTGGCAGCCCAGCGCAGTCTCGAGACCGCCGCCAAGCGCGGTGCCATGAATCGCAGCGATCACCGGCTTCTTGCTGTTCTCGATCCCGGCGATCATCTCGCTGAGCGCCGGCGGCTGCGGCGGCTTGCCGAATTCGGTGATGTCCGCGCCGGCGATGAAGGTGCGCCCGGCGCAGGTGAGCACGATCGCCTGGACCTGCGGATCGGCGTCGGCAGCCTGGATCTTTTCCAGAATTCCGCGGCGAACTGCCGCACTCAGCGCATTGACCGGCGGATTGTTGACGGTGACGACAGCGACGACGTCGTGACGCTCCAACTGAACAACTTCACTCACATCCATCTCCTTCAACACGCTGATTGATGCGGCGACCGCAATCCGCTATTGCGGTCGATTTCCGCATTGCGAAATTCAATTCCACATCTTGACAAGGAGGGTTATTTTGAAGAGCGTCCGATGTCAACGAGGTCGAGCACTGCAACATCGACCCGACACGCGAGGGGGAGACGCAGCAACAGGCAGATCGCACGCGGCCGGCGCCGCGATGATCGAACGCAGCGCAGCCGTGTGCGTGGCGAGCGATCATCGGCAGGCGGGTCGAATGCCCTGCAGTGCGCGCCAACAGAGGTCGTTTGAGAGACCATGAAGCGTCCGGCCAAGAAAGTGGCGACCGACCGCAATTTCGTCGTCGCCCTCGCACGCGGTCTCGAAGTCCTGCGCGCTTTCCATCCGAAGGATGGCCTGCTCGGCAATCAGGAGATTGCCGCACGCACCAAATTGCCGAAGCCAACGGTTTCACGGCTGACCTATACGCTGACAAAGCTCGGCTATCTTACACAGGTCCCGCGGTTCCAGAAGTATCAACTTGCGCCGGCAGCCATGTCGCTCGGCTATGCTGCGCTCGCCAATCTCGGCGTGCAGCATCTGTCGGAATCATTTCGCGAAGA
>Ga0180222_1002582_pt1 | contig 14192 bp, 12 predicted proteins | sample eDN5th37CKraftOP_FD_151336 | JGI IMG/M metagenome (GOLD analysis project Ga0180222, IMG submission 151336) | Enriched Organic Plus compost microbial communities from Emeryville, California, USA - eDNA 5th pass 37_C Kraft OP (version 2) (version 2) ... | reverse complement strand
ACCTTGACCGGACTGCCGACCAGCCAGGACAGCATGACCGCCCCCACGATCATGATGTCGCGCGACACTACCAGGATGACCAGCCAGCGCGGGATCAGGTCATTGACCCCGAGGGTCACATAGATCGACACGATCAGCGCCTTGTCGGCGAGCGGATCGAGATAGGCCCCGAGCACGGTGGTCATGCGGAACCTCTTGGCCAGGAACCCGTCGACGGCATCACTCACCCCGGCGACCAGGAACAGCAGGAAGGCGAGCCACAGCAGCCCGGACGCGATCGCCCAGACCACCACTGGCACCAGCAGGATACGCCCCAGCGTGATGAGATTCGGAATACTCAAGTCAGTCCCGGCCTACAGGGGCGTCCGCCGGTGAAGGCCGGAAACGCGCCAAATCCATCGGCAGAATATAACGGCGGGCGGGCCATTGCACGACTTGCAATTTCAACGTAGGACCCCCGTCGCGAGCGAGGACGTTATGGCAGAAAACGAGCGCGGACTCACATACGCGCAGGCGGGCGTGGATATCGACGCCGGCAACCGCATGGTCGACCTGATCAAGCCGCTGGTGCGCGCCACGGCGCGTGCCGGGGCCGACGCGGAAATCGGCGGCTTCGGCGGCCTGTTCGACCTCAAACGCGCCGGTTTCACCGATCCGGTGCTGGTGGCGGCCACCGACGGCGTCGGTACCAAGGTCAAGATCGCCATCGAAACCGGCCGCCACGACACCATCGGCATCGACCTGGTTGCCATGTCGGTCAACGACCTGGTGGTGCAAGGGGCCGAGCCCCTGTTCTTCCTCGACTATTACGCCTGTGGAAAGCTCGAGCCGGAAGTCGGCGCCGCCGTGGTCGCCGGCATCAGCATCGGCTGCCGGGAGGCCGGCTGCGCGCTGATCGGCGGCGAGACCGCCGAGATGCCCGGCGTCTACCAGGGCGACGACTACGATCTGGCCGGCTTCGCGGTCGGCGCGGCCGAGCGCGGCGCCCTGCTGCCGCGCGCCGACATCGCGGCCGGCGATGTGATCATCGGGCTGGCGTCCTCCGGCGTGCACTCGAACGGTTATTCGTTGGTGCGCAAAGTGGTGGAAAAAACCGGGCTTGCCTGGACCGCCCCCGCGCCCTTCGCGCCCGAGCAGAGCCTGGGCGAAGCCATCATCACGCCCACCCGCATCTACGTGAAATCCTGCCTCGCGGCGATCCGCTCAACCGGCGCGGTCAAGGGTCTCGCCCATATCACCGGCGGCGGCTTTCCCGACAATATTCCGCGCGTGCTGCCGAAGGGCCTGGGCGCGCGCATCGACCTTGCGCGCGTACCGGTGCTGCCGGTATTCAAGTGGCTGGCGGACGAAGGCCGCATCGCGCCGGCCGAGATGCTGCGCACCTTCAACTGCGGCGTCGGCATGATCGCGGTCGCCGCGCCCCGGGATGCCGATGCGGTGACCGCCGCCTTCGCCAAGGCGGGCGAGCGCGCCTTCGTCATCGGCGAAGTGATCGCGGCGCCGCAAGAGCCGCGCGTCGTCTATGACGGCGTCCTCGATCTCGATCTCGGCGGATGACGAGGATGAGCCGCAAGCGCGTCGCCGTTCTCATTTCCGGCCGCGGCTCCAACATGGCGGCGCTGATCGAGGCGGCCAAGGCCGCGGACTACCCGGCCGAGATCGCGCTGGTGGTGTCGAACCGGCCGGACGCCGGCGGGCTTTCGACCGCGCACGCGGCCGGGATCGCGACCGAGGTCGTCGACCACACGGCGTTCGGCAAGGACCGCGCCGCGTTCGAGCGCGCGCTGCAGGCGGTGCTCGAGAAGCACCACATCGACCTCGTTTGCCTCGCCGGCTTCATGCGCATTCTCGGCGCCGATTTCGTCCGCCGATGGCAGGAGCGCATGCTCAACATCCACCCGGCCCTGCTGCCCGCTTTCAAGGGCCTCGACACGCACGCCCGCGCGCTCGCGGCGGGCGTGAAGCTGCACGGCGCGACCGTGCATTTCGTGGTGCCGGAAATGGATTCCGGCCCGATCATCGCGCAGGGCGCGGTCGCCGTGCACGACGACGACACCGAAGATCGGCTGGCGGCGCGCGTGCTCGCCGTCGAGCACCGCATCTACCCGCTGGCGCTCAGACTGGTCGCCGAAGGCCGGGTGCGGGTCGCCGATGGCCGCTGCCGCATAGCCGGCGCCTCGACGGCCGACGCCCCCCTCGTGGTCCCCACCGCCACCTGATTGTCCCTACACTTCTGCGTGAATTTCGGTCGCGCGAATTTTCCGCGCCAGCGCGGTGTTGTAGGCGTCGTGCACCGCCGATCAGAGCGGGGACAATATTTCGGGGAGTCACTCTTATGTCGGGACAGGCTAGCAGCGATACCAAGCTCATATTTCCGGGGTTGGCCGGATTTTACGCCGCGGTTTCGGACCTATGGTATCCGATGCTCCGCATCACCGCCGGTGCGACGCTGTTCATGCATGGCTGGGCCAAGCTGCATTCCGGCGTCACGCCGGTCGTCGGCAGCATGGTCAAGGCCGGGCTCGCGCCGCCGACCGCCTTCGCCTATTTCACGATCTTCCTGGAAACGGTCGGCGCGATCTGCATCGTGCTCGGTCTTTTCACGCGGCTGTTCGCGGCGATCATCGCGATCGAAATGGCGATCATTTGTTTCGTCATCATGATGCCCGCCGGCTATTTCCGGATGGAGCCGACGCTGATCTGGGGCATCCTCTATTTCGCCATCGCGCTGCGCGGCGGCGGCCCCTATTCGCTCGACCGCGTGATCGGCAAGGAGCTCTAAGCCTCCCGGGGCAGCAGGAACGCGGCGAACGGCCGCCGGTCCTGCTGCATCGCAGCGCCCCCACTTAAAGCGGTCGTTTCGCCGCATTGCAATTTATAGTAGCGTCCTGGTCATCGTTGCGGGGGACGATGACCATGACGCGCCTCTTCAAGACGGTGGCGGGGCTGCTGGCGCTGGCCGGCCCCGCCCTGATGACGGCACCGGCCCGCGCCCTGCTCAATCCACCGACGCCGATCACGACCGACACGCGGACGGCCGGTCCCGACTGCAACAGTCCGATTGCGCCGCTGCGCGCCGACAACGGCTTCATGCTTCGGGCGGCCAACAGCAACCTGCAGCGCAAGGTTTGGCAACCGCGCGGCGCGGACATGCCGTTCACCGTCCATGTGGCAAACGGCTTCGATACCAGCGCGGTGGTGCAGGTCTGCATGCGCTGGCACGTCAGCAAGGGCCCCGCTCAGAAATTCACCGAGGCGAGCGCCCGCATCGACTCGATTTCGGCCGCGCGTGATCCGACCATCGTCGCCACCATTCCGGATAATCTGCCGCTCGCGCCGGCCCGCTCGGCATGGACCGCGCAATTGTTCGGCGGCGACGCCAACGTCATCGGCTCTTACGTCGGCCTGGGGCTGGTACCGCTTGCCGATGTGCGCATCATGGTCATCAAGGGCGGCACCATCCAGGCCGATATCATCGGCGCCCTCGGGGTCACCTCGCGCTGGTGGGCCATCCTGCTGGCGCTGGTCTCGACCGTCGCGGTCCTGTTCGTCGTCGCGCGCTTTTGCAAAGCGCAGGATACGCCGGCGGACAACAAATTTGGCGCGCTGCTCCGCATCATCAGCACGCGCAAAGGCTATGCCAGCCTGTCGCAGTTCCAGATCGTGCTGTGGACTTTCGTCGTCGGCGCTTCCGCCATCTACGTCATGGCATTGTCGGGCGAACTGATCACGATCACGACCGGAAGCCTGGTGCTGCTTGGCATATCCGCGACAGCCACGATCGGATCCCAGATCCACAGCAACCGCGAGGAGGCTCGCAACGCCGCCGCGCCGGCGGCGGCGCCCGCCGACGGACAACCGAGCCCGCCTTTGCCCGCCGATGCCGGGACCAAGAACGGTCACGACGACGGACCTCCGCGCAAACCCAGGCTCTGCGATCTCATCACCGACAGAGGGGAAATCGACGTCGCACGGCTGCAGATGCTCTATTTCACGCTCGTCATCGCCGCCTTCGTCCTCATGACGGTCGTTGCGCAGTCGGAGATTCCCGAAATCCCGACCAACTTCCTCGCGCTGATGGGCATCAGCAACGGCGTCTACATGGTGGCGAAGTTCAATAAATGAGTGATCGCCCGCAATGCGTCAGGCCGCCTTGCGCACCCACACCTTGTTGTCGTGGAAAGCGGCGCCGCCATAGGGCGCAATCGGGTCGGCGCCGGTGAGCGTATTGATGCCGCAGCCGTCGGCGTAAGCCGAATTCGGCCAGATCGATTCGGCGATCAGGACGCCGCGGCAGACTCCATCGAACAGGCGCGCGTGCAGGCGCACCTCGCCGCGCCTGTTGCCGAGCACGACATAGTCACCGTCCGCGATGCTCAATCCGGCCGCATCCGCGGGATGGATCATCACCGTCGGCCGCTTCTCGCTGGCGATCGAGGTCGGGGTTTCGGTGAAGGTCGAATTGAGGAAGCCGCGCGCGGGCGAGGTCGCGAGCCGAAACGGGTGCTCGGCATCCGCTTCCTCGACCGCGGCCCAATAATCCGGCAGCGGCGGCATCGCCTCCACCGGCCCCGACTGGTAGGGACTGCGGAACGGCACCGTCTTCCAGTCCGGCTTGAAGCGGAACTTGCCGTCCGGCCAGGCGAAGCCGTCGAGATAATGCGCCTGCCGGAACGGCGGCTGACAATCGAGCCAGCGGTTCGCTTCCAATTCCGCCAGCGTGCCGCGCTTCGAGGCGCGCAACATCTGGTCGATCAGTTCGCGCGGGCTCATGGCAAAGCCGGGATGCTCGGCGCCGAGCCGTTTCGCCAGGCCGGCGATCACCTCGTGGTTGTTGCGGCATTCGCCCGGCGGGTCGACCAGCCTGGGGCCGAAGATGAGATATTGGTGCCCGCCGCCGCGATAGATGTCGTCGTGCTCGAGAAAGGAGGTCGCCGGCAGCACAATGTCGGCCATCATGGCCGTCTCGGTCATGAACTGCTCGTGCACGCAGGTGAACAGGTCGGCGCGCGCGAAGCCGCGTTTGACCAGCGTCTGGTCGGGCGCGACCGACATCGGATTGGTGTTCTGCACGATCAGCGCGCCGACCGGCGGGCCGCCGCACAGGGCCTCGGCGTCGCCGGTCAGGATCGCGCCGATGCGCGACTGGTCGAGCATGCGTACCGAGCGATCCCAGGCATCGAGCCCTTCGATCAGCGTCTTGTCGAGCTGATAGATGTCGGCATTGATGTGGAAGGCGCCGCCGCCTTCGAGCTGCCAGGCGCCGGTCACCGCCGGAATGCAGCTTGCCGCGTGCATGGAGGCCGCGCCGTTGCGCGAGCGCGAGAACCCATAGCCGAGCCGGAAGAAGGCGCGCTTGCGCTCCCCGATCAGCCTGGCGAATTCTTCGATCGTTTCCACCGGCGTGCCGGTGATGCGCGACGCCCATACCGGATCGCGGCTCGCCACATGCGCTTCCAGCTCGCGCGGCGCGTCGGTGTACTTGTCGAGATAATCCCAATCGGCCTTGCCGTCGCGAAACAGGCAATGCATGACCGCGCAGGCGAGCGCGGCATCGGTTCCGGGCTTCACCAGGACCGGCAGGTCGGCCTGCTCCATGGTCCCGTTCATGTAGATGTCGACGGCCGCGATCTTGGCGCCGCGTTCCTTGCGCGCGCGCGTGGCATGCGTCATCACATTGACCTGGGTGTTCACCGGATTGGTGCCCCAGATCACCACCAGATCGGACTTCGCCATTTCGCGCGGATCGGGGCCGGCGATACGGCCAACGCCGGCTGCGAAGCCCGAGTAAGCGGGATTGACGCAGATGGTGGAGTGGAAGCCGGAATATTTCTTGACGTGGCGCAGCCGGTGGATGCCGTCGCGCATCACCAGGCCCATGGTGCCGGCATAGTAATAGGGCCACACGCTTTCCGCGCCGTGACGCTGCTCGGCTTTGAGAAAGTTTTCGGCGACAAGATCGAGCGCGTCGTCCCAGGAGATGCGCTCGAACGCACCGGCGCCTTTTTCTCCGATTCGGCGCAGCGGGTGCAGGAGCCGCCCGGCATGGTGCTCGCGCTCGGCATAGCGCGCGACCTTGGCGCAGATCACGCCGTCGGTGTAGTCGTTGTCCTTGGCGCCGCGCACGCGCCCGATGGTGCGCTCGTCGAGGAGTTCGACCTCGAGCGCGCAAGTCGACGGGCAATCGTGCGGACAGGCCGAAAAGCCGATCCGCTTGGGCTGGGGCAGCCGGACGGTTTGATTCATAAAACCAGTCTAGCCCGCCGTCACCGGGCTTGTCCCGGTAACCCTGCTCAGGCTGGCACCATGCTCGCCTCGCGGGATGGATGGCCGGGCCAAGCCCGGCCATGACCGCCTGCGATGCTAGACCTCGCTCTCGGTCGGGAATTTGGCGCGCCGCCACAGCCCGCCGACCACCAGCACGAGCACCGCGCCGGTGGCCGCCGCGGCATATTCCACCTTGTGAGCGACGGAAGCACCATAGGCGCTGTTGAGGTAGCCGGCGATCACCGGATCGGTCGCGATCACCTCACCGACGATCCAGCCGAGCAAGGCGGCGCCCGCCCAGATCAGGATCGGGAAACGGTCGAGCAGCGCCATGATCATCGCCGCGCCCGCCACGATCAGCGGAATGGAAATCGCCAGTCCCAGCACCAGCAGGGCGACATTGCCGCCCGCCGCCGCCGCGATGGCGATGACGTTGTCGAGGCTCATGATGATGTCGGCAACGGCGACGATACGGACCGCGCGCCAGAGGTGGTCGGCCGCATCGGTGTTGTCGTGACCGGGTTCGTCCGGCACCAGCAATTTGGCGGCAATATAGAACAGCGCCAGACCGCCCACGATCTTCAGGTAGGGCAGCAGCATCAACGAGGCGACGACGGCGGTAAAGACGATACGCAGCAGCACGGCGACGCCGGCGCCGAGGATCATGCCCCAGACCCGCTGTCTGGGCGGCAGCCCACGGCAGGCCATGGCGATCACGACGGCATTGTCGCCCGACAGCAGGATGTTGATCCAGATGATCTTGGCGACCGCCACCCAGAAATCCGCGTGGCTCATGTCGCCCCAGCCGCTACCCAACAACGAGCCCCACGTGGCTGGGTTCAGCATGTCCGCGATATTCACCTTAGCCTCTCCTCCCGAATTCCGCCTTTTTGCGCGGCGGATTGTCCGTCCCGTCGGCTACGGGCTGGTATTATGTCGACCAGCCTATAGCCTAGATCGCGCCCCCAGGCCAGAAAGGGAAGCGGTCATTCGGCCGCATCCCCCCGGGGGACGTCAGCCCACGATTTCGTTCTCTGAAAAGAACTGCGCGATTTCACGCGCGGCCGTCTCGGGCGCATCCGAGCCGTGCACGGAATTCTCGCCGATCGAGCGGGCATGCACCTTGCGGATGGTGCCTTCGGCGGCCTTGGCCGGGTCGGTGGCGCCCATGACCTCGCGGTACTTGGCGATGGCGTTCTCGCCTTCCAGCACCTGCACCACCACCGGGCCCGAAATCATGAAGTCGACCAGTTCGCCGAAGAACGGACGGTCCTTGTGCACCGCATAGAAGCGTTCCGCCTGCTCGCGGGTGATGCGCACGCGCTTCTGCGCCACGATGCGCAGCCCCGCCTGCTCGATCATGGCATTGATGGCGCCGGTCAGGTTGCGCTCGGTGGCATCGGGTTTGAGGATCGAAAAAGTACGCTCGCGCGCCATCGGATCATCCTTCAGTGAGATTGATCGGTAGGTTTACCGACATTTATTGGAGTGGCTCGGTCGCGGCGGCTTATACCGGGGGCGCGGAATTGCGGCAAGCGCGGCCGACGGCCGCCCCGGGGCGAAAGCCCCTTTGGCCGCGTTTTCCACGCCGTTCCAGGAGGTCCCGATGAAGTCCCGCTACCAGATGTTCGCCCGCTACAATGCCTGGTGCAACGAGCGGCTTTATGACGCCGCCGCGACAATCCCGGATCCCGACTACCGCGCCGACCGCGGCGCCTTCTTCAAGTCCCTGCACGGCACCCTCAATCATCTCCTGGTCGGCGACCGCATCTGGATGCGGCGGTTTACCGGGGCGGGCGCGCAACCGCCCGCGCTCGACGCCATTCTCTATGACGACTTCGCGGCCTTGCGGGCCGCGCGGCGCTCGCAGGACACGCTGATCGTCCGCTATGTCGACGGTTTGAGCGAAGAGGCGCTGGCCGGGACGATCCGCTACCGCACCCTGGTCGACCCGCGCACCATCGAGCAGGCGCTCAGCCCGGCCCTCGACCATTTCTTCAACCACCAGACCCACCACCGCGGCCAGGCGCATGCCCTGCTGACGGCCATGATCGGCAACGACCGCACGCCCTCGTTCGATCTCATCCTCTTTCAGCGGGAGACGGGGGTGGGGTTGCGCAACGTCGGCTAGCCCGCTCCTCCGCGCGCCCCCGCGCAGGCGGCGCCCCAGCGCGGCGCGGCGGCGCCGGATTCCCGCTTGCGCCGCAAGGAGCGGAGTGCTTGGAAGGCGGCCGAAAATCACGCCCCCGCCACGAGGAAACGACCCCATGACCACCAACTGCGTCTATCGCATCGCCGTCATTCCGGGCGACGGCATCGGCAAGGAGGTCGTGCCCGAAGGCGTGCGCGCGCTGGAGGCGGCGGCCAAGAAATTCGGCTTCAAGCTGCAGCTCGACGATTTCGATTTCGCGAGCTGCGACTATTACGAAAAGCACGGCCGCATGATGCCGGAGGACTGGAAGGAGCGGATCGGCAAGCACGACGCCATCTATTTCGGCGCCGTCGGCATGCCGGACAAGGTGCCGGACCACATTTCGCTCTGGGGCTCGCTCATCCTGTTCCGGCGCGAGTTCGACCAATATGTCAACTTGCGCCCGGTGCGCCTGATGCCGGGCGTGCCCTCCCCGCTCGCCGGCCGCAAGCCCGGCGACATCGACTTCTGGGTCGTGCGCGAGAACACCGAGGGCGAATACTCGGCCATCGGCGGCAAGATGTTCGCCGGCACCGAGCGCGAAGTGGTGGTGCAGGAGACGGTGATGAGCCGGCACGGCGTCGACCGCGTGCTCAAATTCGCCTTCGAGCTCGCGCGCTCGACCCCGAAAAAACACCTCACCTCGGCCACCAAGTCGAACGGCATCGCCATCACCATGCCGTACTGGGACGAGCGCGTGAAGGAGATGGCGAAGAACTATCCGGATGTGAGGTGGAACCAGTTCCACATCGACATTCTCACCGCGCGCTTCGTGATGAACCCGGACTGGTTCAACGTGGTGGTGGCCTCCAACCTGTTCGGCGACATCCTGTCCGACCTCGGCCCCGCCTGCACCGGCACCATCGGCATCGCGCCGTCCGGCAACATCAATCCCGAGCGCAAATATCCCTCGGTGTTCGAGCCGGTGCACGGCTCGGCCCCCGACATCTACGGCCAGGGCATCGCCAATCCGATCGGGCAGATCTGGTCGGGCGCCATGATGCTCGATCACCTCGGCGAGCACGAGGCGGCCACGGCGATCGTCGCCGCGATCGAGAAGGTGCTGGCGGAACCGAAACTGCGCACGCGCGATCTCAAGGGCACGGCAAACACCATCGAGTGCGGCAAGGCGGTCGCGGAGGCGCTGGCCTGATTTCTCCGTCATCGTAAGGCGCTCGCGCTCGCGCGCGCGAGCACGCGAGCCGCGACGGATCCCTGGCTCACAGCCCGTTCGAGGCGCGCGCAGCCTGTCATCGGGCCGTGCCTCGCGCGGACCCGTTGGCGCGCAGCTCAGGGTGACGGGAGAGCTTGGAAGCTTGCATCCGCGCATCCGCTCGGCCAAAACCCTCGCCGCATGCTCATCATCGACGACCTCACCGTCCGCATCGCCGGCCGCACGCTGATCGAGAACGCCTCCGCGCGCGTGCCGGACGGCGCGCGCGTCGGGCTCGTCGGCCGCAACGGCACCGGCAAGTCCACGCTGTTCAACGTCATCACCGGCGAGCATCCGGCCGAACAGGGCCATGTCGAAGTCCCCTCGCGCTGGCGCATCGGGCGGCTGGCGCAGGAGGCGCCGAACGGGCCGGAAAGCCTGATCGACGTCGTGCTCAACGCACCGAGCGAGCGCACGCGCCTTCTCAAGGAAGCCGAAACCGCCAGCGACCCGCACCGCATCGCCGAGATCCAGACCCGGCTTGCCGATATCGGCGCGCATGCCGCCCCGGCCCGCGCCGCCGCAATCCTGGCGGGCCTCGGCTTCTCGGCCGCCGACCAGGCACGCGCCTGCGCCGAATTCTCCGGCGGCTGGCGCATGCGCGTCGCGCTCGCGGCCACGTTGTTCTCGGAGCCCGACCTGCTCCTGCTCGACGAGCCGACCAACTATCTCGACCTCGAAGGCACGCTCTGGCTGCAGGATCACCTCGCGCGCTATCCGGCGACCCTGATCGTCATCAGCCACGACCGCGACCTGCTCGACAATTCGGTCGACCAGATCCTGTCGCTGGAGGCGAAAAAGCTCACGCTTTATCGCGGCGGCTATTCCGATTTCGAGCAGCAGCGGCGTGAGCGGCAATTGCTCGACCAGAAGCTGGTCAAGAAGCAGGAAGCGCAGCGCAAGCATTTGCAGGCCTTCGTCGACCACTTCCGCGCCAAGGCGACGAAAGCCCGGCAGGCGCAGTCGCGCCTGAAAATGCTGGCGAAGCTGGAACCGATCGTCTCGCTGGTCAGCGAGGACGTGCGGCCGATCCATATTCCGGCGCCCGAGAAACTGTTGTCGCCGCCGATCGTCGCCACCGACAAGGTCTGTGTCGGTTACGACGGCCGTGTCGTGCTGTCCGGCCTCTCGCTGCGCATCGACAATGACGACCGCATCGCGCTTTTGGGTGCCAACGGCAACGGCAAGTCGACGCTGGTGAAGCTGATCGCCGGCCGGCTCGCGCCCATGCAGGGCACGGTCACGCGCGCCGCCGCGCTGAAGGTCGGCTACTTCGCCCAGCACCAGCTCGACGAACTCGATCCGCGCGAAAGCCCTTACGATCACGTGCGCCGGCTGATGCCGGACCAGCCGGAGGCGCGCGTGCGCGCGCGCGTCGGATCAATCGGCTTTTCCGGCGAGGCCGCCGACACCAAGGTCGCCAACCTGTCCGGCGGCGAGAAGGCGCGGCTCCTGATGGGCATTGCGACCTTCGCCGCGCCGCATCTCGTCATTCTCGACGAGCCGACCAACCATCTCGACATCGACAGCCGCGGCGCGCTGATCGAGGCGATCAACGACTATCCCGGCGCCGTCATCCTGGTCTCGCACGACCGTTATCTGTTGGAAGCCTGCGCCGACCGGCTGTGGCTGGTCGCGGGTGGCAAGGTCGCGCCGTTCGACGGCGATCTCGACGACTACCGGCGGCTGGTGCTGTCCGGTTCGGCCGACAAGCCGGCGGCCAAGGCCGCGCCGCAAACCGATCGCGCCGAGGCGCGCCGCGCCGCCGCCGACCGGCGCGCGGAACTCGCGCCCTTGCGCAAGCGCGTGCAGCAGGCGGAAGCGACGATCGCGAAGCTGACCCGGCAACTGGCCGAGCTCGACGGCGTGCTCGCCGACGGCTCGCTGTTTGCGAGCGACCCCGCGCGCGCGGCCGCGCTGTCGAAGACACGCGCCGACCTGGTCAAGACGTTGGCCGCGGCGGAAGACGATTGGCTCGCCGCCAGTTCGGCGCTCGAGTCGACGTGAGCCTGGATTGCGCCCGGAAAACTACTGCACGTAGACGCGTTCGGCCGGCTGATGCGCGGCGCTCTTGGCGCGCTTGGGCGCCTTTTTCTTCGGGCTGCGCTTCGGCTTTTCGGGCTCGGGCGCGCGGGCGATCTCCTTGAGCCGGCCGGAATAGAACGTGTAGATGCCCGGCCACTCGCCCCCAAGATAGGTGATGACCACCTTGCGCTCGCCGGTATTGCTTGCGCCGATCGCGACGCTGCTCGGGTGTCCGGCGCGGCGCACCGCTTCGCATTCGCTCATGCCGAGCGCGATGCCGCCCAGCACCGGCGCGCCGATCGGCCCTGCCCCCACGCCCGTCTGCAGGCCGCCCAGCGGATCGGCGGAAGCGGTCGCAACCGGCGCCGGCGCGGCCGGCGCGGGCGCGGCGGCGGCTGCCGGCGGCGTTTCGGCCGGCGCACAGGTTCCATCGGCATTGACCATATCGTTCGGCGAAACCGGCCCCTTCGGCCCGAGTTCCGCCGTGTTGGCGTCGGCCGGCTTTGCCCAGTCGGGCTTGGCAAAAATTTCCACCGGCTGGGCGAACCAGTTGCTCCGGTCGAAAACGCTCTCGTTCGTGCAGCCACCAAGGCTCGCGGCGACCACGACAACCAGCGCAAGCCCCGAACCGATCCGATAACGCGACAAGACGAACTCCCCCGGCGAACCTATCTGCCTGTGTCTAAGATGAATTTTGCGTCACAACCGTGGCGGCCGGCAAGCCTCCGCATCGCGCAGGGTTACCGGGGCCCGGCCCCTTCAAGCCTTTTTCACCCAGCGCCCGCTGTCGTCGGGCTGCCAATAGGTGGCCTCGAAGCCCTTGGCCTTGGCGTCGCGCCAGTGCTCCCGCGCGGCGCTGACCGCCTCCTCGTCATCGCCGTCGAACAGGAGCACGATGCGCTGATAGGCCTCGGCATCGGCCGGCATGGCGGCGCCGTCGATCAGGAAGCGCACATTGGCGGCGTTCGGATTGCTTTCGGCGAGCGTCAGCAGCACCGGTTGCTCGGCCGCCTCCGGCTCGCGCCAGGTTCCATGCGGCAGGAAGCCGTCGTCGCGGTAGGTCCACAAATGCGCGTCGAGCGCCTCGATGCGCTCCTCCGACGAACCTTGCACGACCACGCGCCAGCCGCGCTCGAGCGACTTCTCGAGCAGCGTCGGCAGCACGTTTTCCAGCCGCTGGCCTTGCAGGTGGTAGAACAGGACTTCGGTCATGCGCCCGCGGTCCGCGCCGCAGCTTGCTATTTCTCGTAATAATCCGCCACCAGCCGGTCCAACAGCCGCACGCCCCAGCCCGAACCCCAGCTCTTGTTGATGTCGGTCTGGCGTGAATCGAACGCCGTTCCGGCCACGTCGAGATGCGCCCAGGGCGTCTTGTCGTCGACGAAGCGCTTGATGAATTGCGCGGCGGTGATGGCGCCCGCCCAGCGCGAGCCGCCGGTGTTCTTCATGTCGGCGAATTTGGAATCGATCATCTTGTCGTATTCGGGCGCGAGCGGCATGCGCCACACTTTCTCGCCCGTCTCCGCGCCCGCCTTCGTGAGCTGATCGGCGAGCTTGTCGTCGTTCGTGAACATGCCGGCATATTCCTGCCCGAGCGCGACGATGATGGCGCCGGTCAGCGTCGCCAGATCGATCATGAATTTCGGCTTGAAGCGCCGCGCCGCGTACCAGATGCAATCGGCGAGCACGAGACGGCCTTCGGCGTCGGTATTGATGATTTCGATGGTTTGACCGGACATCGACTTCACGATGTCGCCGGGGCGCTGCGCCTTGCCGTCCGGCATGTTCTCGACCAGGCCGATGACGCCGACCGCGTTGACCTTGGCTTTGCGCGCGGCCAGCGCCTGCATCAATCCGGTGACGCAGGCCGCGCCGCCCATGTCGCCCTTCATGTCCTCCATGCCGGCGGCCGGCTTGATCGAGATTCCGCCGGTGTCGAAGCACACGCCCTTGCCGATGAAGGCGACCGGCGCCTCGCCCCGCTTGCCGCCGTTCCAGCGCATGACGACGACGCGCGCATCGTGCCCGGAGCCCTGCCCGACCCCGAGCAAGGCATTCATGCCGAGCTTTTTCATCGCCGCCACGTTGAGCACTTCGACGGCGACGCCGACCTTTTTCAGCGCGCGCGCGCGGCGGGCGAATTCCTCGGGGTAGAGCACATTGGGCGGCTCGTTGACGAGATCGCGCGCCATCAGCACGCCGCCGGTGATCGCCTCGCGCAAGGCATAGGCCTTGCGCGTCGCGGCCACGTCGCCGACGGCGATCGTCACGCTGCGCTTTTCCGGCGGCTTCTCGTCCTCCTTGCGTTTGGTCTTGTAGCGGTCGAAGGCATAGGCGCGCAGCCGCACGCCCTGCGCCAGGTCGGCGGCCTGCTCCGGGCTCATCGCGCCCCCCGGCAGTTCGGCGAAGACGGTGCCCTCGCTGGCCTTGACCGGCAGCTTGCCCATGGCGGCGCCACCGAGCTTGAGCAGGTCCTTCTGCGCGAGTTCGGCGGTC
>Ga0180222_1002581_pt1 | contig 14202 bp, 12 predicted proteins | sample eDN5th37CKraftOP_FD_151336 | JGI IMG/M metagenome (GOLD analysis project Ga0180222, IMG submission 151336) | Enriched Organic Plus compost microbial communities from Emeryville, California, USA - eDNA 5th pass 37_C Kraft OP (version 2) (version 2) ... | reverse complement strand
CTGTTGCCGTCGACGCGCATCTTCCTCATGTACGGGCTCACAGAGGCCTTCCGCTCCACTTATTTGCCCCCTGAAGAGCTGGATCGCAGGCCCAATTCAATCGGTCGCGCCATTCCGGAAACGCAAATCTTCGCCCTTCGCGACGATGGCCAGCGGGCAAGGCCGGGCGAGCCAGGGATCCTGGTGCATCGTGGTCCGACCGTCTCGCTCGGCTACTGGAAGCGTCCGGACGCAACGGCCAAGGTCTTTCGCCCCAATCCGCTAGTTCCCGCGAACGCAGGGGGTGACACCGTATGTTATTCCGGCGACCTCGTCGTCGAGGATGAGGAAGGCTTCTTCTACTTCGTCGGCAGACGCGACGCGATGATCAAGTCGTCGGGCTACCGCATCAGCTCCACGGAAGTGGAAGAGGCACTCATGGCAACCGGTTCCTTCCGTCAGGTTGCGGTGATCGGAAAACCTGACCCTCTGGCGGGGCAAGTAGTGCATGCAGTCGCAGTGCCGATGCGCGACGAGACGAACATTTCCGAGGCACTTTCGGCGGCCGCGCAACGCCTCGCGCCCTACATGATGCCGCGCGAGATCGAACTGGTACAAGCCTTGCCGATAACGCCGAACGGGAAGGTCGACTACCTTACTTTGACCAGGGAGAGATCGGGTGGCTGAACCGTCCCGGGCGCTTGCTTGCGAACTGATCTCGGAAAACTTCTCGATCGTCTCAGAAACATTGCACATCGGCGGCCTGAGCGTGCCGGACTTGGCTCGCAGCTTCGGGACCCCCCTGTTCATCTACGATCTGGGCATCGCGCGCTCGAAGCTTGCCCAGCTCCGATCTGCACTACAGGGCTTTGCCGACGTCTTCTACTCCGTGAAGGCCAATCCGAACCAGGAGGTCATTCGCTTCTTTGCCAATGAAGGTGCAGGGCTCGAAATCGCGTCGGGTGCTGAGTACTTGCGCGCCCGCGCAGCAGGCTGCCCTCCCGGCCGCATCTTCTTTGCAGGACCTGGAAAATCCGACGAGGAACTTCGGCTCGTTCTTCGCGAGGGGATAGGCGAGATCCACCTAGAAAGCTTCGAGGAGATCGACCGGCTGGATGTTCTCGCTCGAGCGGAAGGAGTGCGGCCGCACGTCGGACTGCGGATCAATCCTGAAATGTCCGCCCAGGGCGGCGCGATGCGGATGGGCGGGCGGGCGGCACCCTTCGGGTTTGATGAGGAACTCCTCCCCGAAGTCGTCGCCGAGATGGAGAAACGGCCGTCCCTACAGCTCCAGGGCGTCCATCTCTACTCCGGCACTCAGATCCTTGACGCGGACACGCTTGCCCGGCAGTGGCGCCATGGGCTCCACGTCGCACGAAAGATGGCAGGACTTCTCGGGCGGCCGCTAACCACGCTCGATCTGGGTGGCGGGCTTGGCATTCCCTATTTCGCTGGCGACCGCTCGCTTTGCCTTGAATCTCTGCAAGGCCACGTGAACGAGCTGCGCGCCGAGGTGGCGGCCGCTAAGGAGTTACAAGGTACGTCTATTGTGATTGAGCCCGGCAGGTATCTGATCGGCCCGGCCGGCATCTATGTTTGCGGCGTGCAGTCCTGGAAGGTTTCGCGCGGCAGCACCTTTGTCGTGACGGACGGCGGCATGCACCATCATCTGGCTGCGAGCGGAAATCTCGGGCAATTCGTAAAGCGCGACTATCCGATTGTTCCGGCAACCAATCTCGCTGCGAACGAGCTTGTCCGGTGCAGCGTCGTCGGGCCATTGTGCACGCCTCTCGATGCGATCGGGCGCGACGTTGCCCTGCCTCGCATGGATCGCGGCGATCTTGTCGTCGTGCTGCAGTCGGGAGCTTATGCCCTGTCGGCCAGCCCGAACGGCTTCCTAAGTCATCCGACGCCGGCTGAGGTAATCGTCGAGGGCGCCGCCGCGCGAGAGGTTCGCCCGCGAGGCTCCTTTAGCGCACCGCTGAGCCAGCTTCCGCTTGCATAGGTATCGGCTCGCTTTGCTAAGCAACGAACCCACAATGGAGCCACGCAATCCTCCGGAATGGGTAGGTACAGTCAATTGCGTGCGCGAGCGCGCGCTGTAAGAAATGCCGTAGACAGGAGACGTTGCGGACCGCGCCATGCACCAGCAAATCGAGAAGATCCCGAGCTCTGCCCGGAGCGCGAGCCGCGTGAGCTTCCGCGAAATCGGGTTCGCCGACCTCGAGGCGATCCTCGAATTGCTGTGCGAGGGATTCCCGCGGCGCACGCCCCAATACTGGCAAGAGGCGCTCGCCAGGCTGACGGAACGCCCGCTGGTCGCGGGCTTCCCGCGCTACGGGTATCTGCTGGAGGCTGAGGGCCAACCACAGGGGGTGCTGTTGCTGCTGACAGCGGTCGTCGACTCGGCCGTTCGCAGCAATTTGTCCAGCTGGTACGTACGCCAGCCCTATCGCGGTTTCGCGACGCAGCTCGTTCAACTCGCCACGCGTACTCGCGGCGCCACATTTCTCGACCTGACGCCCGCGCCGAAGGTCCTGCCTATCGTCAAGACGCTCGGCTTTAAGCCATACTCAAACGGTACGCTCCTCTTCACGCCACGCCTTCTTCTGTCGGGCAGCGCCGGGGCGCGCATAGTCGACCCCTGCAACGAGGATGACTGTGACGGCTTCATCCTGGAAGACGGAGAGGGCCGAATGCAGGCCTTGTACCGGATCAAGACGCTGAAAAAATTCGTTCCCGCAGCGCGATTTGTTTTTGGAGATCCGAAGAGACTGTCCGCCGCCGGCGGTGTCGTCGCACGGTCGTTGCTCAAGCGCGGTATACCCCTTGCGATGGTCGACGCGCCGATCGGTTTCGAGCCTCCCCCCGGCGTTGTGCTGATGCCGCAGAGGGAAATCCGCTACAGCAAGCATGGCGAGCCGCCTGCAGTCGGCGATCTCCGCGAGAGCGAAATCGCGCTGTTCGGTCCGTGACCCTAGAGGCGCTTCTTGATCTCAGCCTTGATGCGGCGCTTGAGGCGCACGAACAGCGGCTCCGGGTCAAACAGCGCGCGCATGCGCGCCGGGGACATATCGCGGCGCAGTGAGGTTCTGCCGGCTGGCCAGTCACCATTGCGGGCAATGCCACCATCACTGCTGTAGAGGTGCTTGAAGCCCGCATGGCGCGCCTCTGCCAGAACCTTGCGATTGTATCCGCCAAAGGGCAGGCCCGCAGCGTCAATCGTCTGGCCGGTCGCGTCCTGCAGCCGCTTCCTCGGCGTGTGGATCTCATCCACCAGTTCCCCTTCGTCGAGCGTCTTCCAGTCACGGTGCGCATTCCCATGCGACCCGATCGTGTGACCCATGTCGATAAGGTCGCGTAGGGCGATCTGATCAAGCGATCCCTTCTGTCCAATGCGGCCCGTGAGGACGAAAATCTGCGCGGAAAAACCCATCCTTGCCAGGAACGGTCCGGCAATTGTCGCATCGGAAAGATTGCTGTCGTCGATGGTGAACTCGCACTTGATCTTCTCGCGCATTGATGCGGCGAAGCGGACGATATCCTGAAACTGTTCGACCGAGAGCCAATACGGCTCTTCGCCGGGCTCAAGCACCCGGTCGGGGGTACCGATACCGTGTAGGTTCAAGATGATCTGGGCTTCCTGCATCGCAACGCCCCGGTACGCCTAGCAACGATAGCTACCTTCCGGTCCGCGGCATTGCAATTCCGCCAAAAGTTTAGAAGTTGCCTCGCCCTGCTGCCAATGATCGACTAGTCTCAGGACCTATGAATTTCGTTTGAGTTGTGATTCACGAGTCCCGAGAAGGAGGCCGTGATGGGTGATTTGTTTCTGCTGAGCGAGCGTCAGATGGCGCGGATATCACCGTTCTTTCCGCTGTCGCCCGGCGTTCCGCGCGTTGATGACCGGCGGGTGGTGAGCGGCATCATCTACGTGATCCGCAACGGTCTACAGTGGAAGGACGCGCCGGCTGGCTACGGCCCGCACAAGACGCTCTACAATCGCTTCATCCGCTGGAGCCTGATGGGGGTGTTCGACCGCATTTTCGCCGGTCTGGCTGGCGAAGGACCGAAACCCGAGCGCATCATGATCGAGGCGACACATCTGAAGGCCCATCGCACGGCGGCGAGCCTGCTTCAAAAGGGGATGTTCCCCGCCGTATCGGGCATTCATTATCGATCATATGGCGCAAGGACGAGCCATGCGTTTAAACGGGTGACTCTTGGAGAAAACCGCCCCCGCCGGCTTGGCTGACCAGCATGGATTTGGTTCGCCTCACGCCCGCCCCCCGCGTCGGGCGCCACCTTCCCGTCTGGGCGCTGGCGCGGGGCCGTGCGGCCAGCGAGCTAGCGGCCGCCGTTCGCCGCCTGCATCGCCCTGAATCGCTCGACGCTTCGTGGCCGCGCCGGCGCACCAGGGGCGCCAGCGCCGTCACCGCGAACTGCAGGCTGCGGATGCCCTGCCGACTGCCGCGCCGGGGATAAATCTGTTGCGCTGGTCCGCGAGCCGCCTGTTCGAGCCGCTGAAAGGGTTCGGCGCGGTGCGGGAACTTACGAGTCGCGCCTCGTTCCGGATTTACGGGATGCGACCACGACCGGATCGCCCGCCACAGGCCTTTCGCAGCGACGGCAAAGTTTGAAGAGGACGTTCTGTTCGATCGCGCGCTGAACGACCTGCCACCTGAGTTACACTGGCGCGAATAGATGTTGCGGGCCGAGGCCGTTTTCTTCGCCGCCACCGAGCCGTCACGCGCGAGACACTAACCCGCGTGGTCTGCAGCGACTGCAGGACCGACCTCCTGATCGAGAAACTCCGGCAAGAGCTGCGCGACCGGCCCTGCGCAGTTTACGGTCGCGCCGAGACTCGCAGCACCGCCTCCGCATCGCCGGCATATCCGCGCCGCTTGGCTGCCACCCGCTCGGCCGCCGCCGCGCTGTCGGTGTTCGAGGCGATCGAGGATGCGGAGCAGAAAACTCGAACAGGAAGTGTCGCCCGGGCATGACGACTGATGCTTATGTGCGGCGGCCGTAGCTGCACTTTGTATGCTGCACTTGCAGCCATCCTCTCTGCCGATCAGCTTTCCAGCGCGGCAAGACAAGCATGGGCCAGGTCCGCTGCTAATCCGGTCGGATCCTGCTGGAAATCAACAGTGACAGGGATTGAAGGAGCCCCCACAGGCGGCTATCCCTGTTGCCGCCGCTATCGCATTTTAACGGCGGATTTTTTGGTAGTGCTTTGGACGGAGATTGTGGATCATCGTCGATGATTGTCTTTGTACGTTCCTATCTTTGCGACTATGATGCGAGGATCAACAAGTTCTTCAGCAGCCTTGAGGCAAAGGGGCATCGTTACGCCTTCATAGGTTGGGCAAGGGGCGGTGCTATCTACGAGCCGCACGCACGCAAGATCATCCACCGTTCCGACGCGCCGCTCGGCGCGCGCTGGAGGAACCTTTTTGCGATACTTATGTGGCAGATCTTCATCTTCCGCAAGCTCCTAGCGCTGCGCAGGCGGACGCGGATCGTCCAATGCGTCGATCTCGACACCGCGCTCGTCGGTTATTTCTTCTGCCTCCTGTTCGGCAAGAAGTTCGTCTTCGACATCTACGACCAGTATTCTTCCTCGCGCGGCGTTACGGGGTTAGCCGGGTGTGTGATGAATCGCCTTGAAACCGCGCTGGCAAGAAGGGCTGCGTTATGTATCGTTGCTGCACCTGAAAGGCTTGAACAACATGGCCTCGATCCTGTCCGGGACACTCCGCTCGTGTTGGAGAACGTGCCGCCGTTTGATCTGCCGCCGGTGCCGCTGCCGGTGTTCGAGGGCGTTGTCGATATCGGTTTCTTCGGCGTTCTGGAACGCCAACATCGCGGCATCGAAACTCTGCTCGCGCTGTGCGATAGGCATCCAGGTAAGGTCCGCCTGCACGTCGCGGGCTACGGCGCATTGCAAGAAATGGTTGCCCTGCACGCGCAGAGCAACCCCAGTGTCATGTTCTACGGCCCACTCTCATCTCGCGCGGGGCTGCAACTCATGCAGCGCATGCATGTGATGGCGGGCCTCTACCACCTCAGCAATCCGAACCACAAGTATGCGGCGCCCAACAAGTATTACGAACATCTGATGCTTGGACGGGGGCTGCTTACCACTCGGGACACCCCTCCGGGAAAGCGTGTGACCCGACTCGGGACCGGATGGGCGTTGGACGAAGGCCTGATACCCCTAGAAAGGTGGCTCAAGGATATAAATGTGGATGAACTTCGTGATCGTGCGGGAAGAGCGCGTATGATCTGGAATATTCAATACGCAAATTATTTACAGGAGCACTATATGGCCCACTACGGGAAACGAATCGCGGAACTCGTGAGGGAAGTGTAGTTGTACGTTCGTAATTCCCCGCGTGTCTGCATAGTCATGCCCGCCTTCAACGCGTCCGCTGTGATTAGCGATGCGGTGCATTCGGTGCGCGATCAGACATTCACGGACTGGGATCTGATCATCGTGGAGGATAGCTCCCGCGACGACACGCCGGACGTGATCGCGCGCCTGGCCGCAAGCGACCGGCGCATCCGCATCCTGTCGAACCAGACCAACCTAGGCGCGGCCGCCTCGCGCAACCGCGCGCTCGAGGCGGCCGACGGCTCCCATGTCGCCTTTCTCGACAGCGATGATCTCTGGCATCCGCGCAAGCTTGAGAAACAGCTAGATTTCATGGCGCAGACCCACAGCGCAATAACCTTCGGAGACTATCTTCGAATCGATTGGAAAGGTGCGGTACTGAACCGTGTGTGCGCTCCCCGCTCGACCGATTACAAAGCCATGTTGCTGTCCAACTTCATCGGCAATCTCACCGCGATCTACGATCGGCAGCGATTAGGAGCGCTGCGCTTTCAATGCGTCGGCAACGAGGATCACCTGTTCTGGCTGGATGCGTTGAAGCAGTTAGACGAGCCGGTGTTTGCTACGCCGAGTGATGTACCGCTTGCTAGTTACCGGGTCAATAAAGACTCGCTTTCAGGCAACAAGCTACGCTCAGCCATGTGGCAATGGCAACTCCACCGCCGTCTTCTTGGGCACGGCCGCCTGAAAAGCAGCTACTACATGGCCGCTTACGTCTTTCATGGGGTACGTAAGCGCCTGCCTTGTGCGGTCTGACAGCCCCCCCCCCTGAGGAGGTGCTGCCAGCCCCGCCGTCACATCCTCATCAGCACATCGACGATACGGCGTGCGGCAAGCCCATCGCCATAGGGTGAGACACCCCTGGCCATGGTCTCATAGACTGCCTTGTCGTCGAGCAGGAGCTGCGTCTCGTCCACGATCCTCTGTTGCTGGGTACCCACTAGCTTAACCACGCCCTCGCTTACAGCCTCGGGGCGCTCCGTTTCTTCGCGCAACACCAGAACTGGCTTGCCAAGCGCAGGCGCCTCTTCCTGTACGCCGCCTGAATCGCTGAGGACGAGATGGGCGCGCCGCATCACGGAGACGAAGGGCGCATAGTCTAGGGGCGCGCACAGCTGAACGTTCTCAAGCCCCGCCAAAGTCGCGTACGCGACATCCTTCACGTTGGGATTGGGGTGGACCGGATAGACGATATGAACGTCACGGTTGCGCTGCGCGATCTCCTTGACCGCGCTGCAGATCCGCTGGATCGGCGCGCCAAAGTTCTCGCGCCGATGCGAGGTGACGAGGATGAGGCGTCGGTCGCTCGGTAGGTCGAGACCGGGATCGACGTCGCGTTCGGCCGTGGCAAGAAGCGCGTCGATCACGGTGTTACCGGTTACCGTGATGGCTTCATCGGCGATGTTCTCGCGCAATAGGTTCTGGCGCGCGCTTTGCGTCGGGGCGAAATGCCAGCGGGCCAAGCGCCCCGCAATGGCGCGGTTGGCCTCTTCGGGAAAGGGATTGGAAAGATCGTGTGTGCGCAACCCAGCCTCGACATGGCCGACGTCTATGCGTCTGTAGAAAGCGGCAAGGGCAACGGTCATCACGGTCGTCGTGTCGCCCTGGACTAACACGACGTGGGGGCGAACACGCTGCAATACCTCGTCGGCGCCCATTAGCAGGCGTGCAGTGAGTTCAGGCAGCGTTTGGTTCGAGCGCATGACGTCGAGGTCGCTATCAGCTGCAATGCCGAAGAAATTGAGTACCTGATCCAGCATTTGCCGATGCTGCGCCGTAGCCAGAACATGAACCTCCGCCCCCGGCTCGCGCTGAAGCGCAAGAATAACCGGCGCCATCTTGACAGCCTCGGGGCGTGTACCCACGACGCACATGATTGTTCTTTTCATTTAAGTCCCTGCGTGTCTTCTAGGCGACTGAAGAATTCCGGTCTGTTTTTCCACTTGGATTTGAAGTAGGCTGCATTCCGTTCAAATAATTGTATGTAAGACTTGTTACTGGTTGAAGCCCCGGTGGTCTGATGTGGCTGGTGACGCACTCCGGAGAGATCCCGGTAAGCAATTCTCAGGCCAAGGTCTTTTACTTGAAACGCCATATCCGTATCCTCGAAACAAGTAGGATCATAATATGTGTCGAACCCGCTAGTCTTTGAGAACACTATCTTGGGGATGAACATCCCCGAAGTTGCCAGATAGGCGATGTCCGTACGATAGCTTATGTAAGAACCCGAACCATCAGTCATCGCTCGATCAGGTATATAATCCACTATGGGGCCGCCCAACTCAGTTTCTGGATCCCTAAACCATCCGGCCCCCCAACTCACAGCACCGACCGAGGCATCTTTCTCCAGAATTGAAATAGCTTCAGCGAACGGCGCGCTGCTTGTCAGCCATTGATCCGAGTCGAAGAAAGCTAAAATATCGCCGGAAGCAGCTGATGCACCAAGATTGCGGCCCGACGAACAGCCGTTCTGCGGATTGGAAAGCAGTTTGACCGAAGGGAACTTTGTGCGGACTATCTCCGGGCCACCATCCGAGCTGGCATTATCAACGACGATGATTTCCGTGACGAAGTCCGCAGTGTGGAGCACAAACGATTCGAGACATCTCTCTATGATGCTCGCGTTGTTGTGGATCAGGATGATCACGCTAACCTTTTTCGCTGAAGGGCGGTTCCCGCAAATCGTGTCTAGGCGCGTCAACCATGAGTTTCTCATGATGAAGCGGTCGTTTTCCAAAGTCGTAATCGTGGTTTTAACATCTTGGCCGCAAAAAGTTGCAAACTCATCACGACTTGTTGCGATAAATACGTTCGGATAACCCGCGATTTCAGGAAGTTGCGTAGCTACCACCGGTTTGTTGAGAAAAAGGTACTCGAAAACCTTAATCGGCGAGACGGCATCAGAGATTTTTCCCGGCACGAATGGGAGGAGCGCGATGTCGCAGAAGTTGAGATAGGCGGGGAGTTCATCGATCTCCTTAGCGCCAAGAAAATAAACATTATCCGGCAGGCTAGGTTTTTTGGCCAAATCGCCAATCAGCACGAAGGCCATATCAGGGTTACGATGGGCGGCAGCTTCGATGTGGTCCCAGGCAAACCACTCTCCATAAAGCGAACCGAAATAAAGCGCGCAGCGTCTGTTCTTCGGCAAGTCGTGTGGCCGGTTGTAATTTTTATACTTGTCGAAAATGTATTCATTGGCCGCGTTGGGTGCATAAATCGCGTCGAGGCGACCCATTTGCCTAAGCTTTTCGACCAGTACATGTGCGGAGCCGACTGGTATGTCGCACTCCTCTACGAACCTTTCAAAGACATCTGGCTTGAACCAGTCGCCGCCAAGGCTGGTGTCCCAATCGTCGATGAGGTCGAAGACGACGCGTAGGCCTCTCGCCTTCGCTAGTTTCATGAAGGGCAACGCCTTTGGATGCGGATGTTCAATTAAGATCGTTGCGTCGGCAGATACCCCGGCAAGTACGTCGGCTGGTGTGACGTCATCTATGAACTCGTGCCGCAGCCTATCGCGCTTGACCTGCGAGCGGACGGGGACCCCGCGTTCGAAATCGAACTTCTGATAAACGTGGACGTAAGTGACCTTGCGCCCCGTCTGAAGTGCGACACGGGCAAGCTGTGCAGCTCTCTGGCCGCCGCCGATATCATCGAACGGCACACCAGAGATCACGACGAGGTCGTCATGGAGAAGCGGCATGACGGTTGAGCGAGTCTCCTCAACCGCTGAAACTATTGCCTCTCTAGCGGTTATCTCGCTACTGTTGGCAACTGCACGTCGTCCGGTGAGCAACGTATAATCAATTCGTCCATGCCGCAGTTTCGAGTGGACGGCACACATTACGCCCCCAAGTCCATAATGTCGTGCAATGCTGACCGTCCGGCGAGCACACCAATTAAATCGACTGATCACTTTTGCGCCCCCCTAATCCTACCCCAAGTCCAATGCAGAAAATGATCCTCGCAAAATCTGGAAACATCGATGGCTACTCCAGAAATCCTGCGGCTCATCGCCTGCGTAGTTCAATATCTCCAGAAAAATTTCAATCCGCTTATCGCAGAAAGGGTCAAGATTTGCGAGAATTTGAGTGTAATCGAGCCAGATGTGGCGAGCATTACGATCACGTTGCACCCAATCGTAGATCAGGTATTTGTCTTGATTGGCTCGAACTGCTTCCACCTCGCCTACAAGCTCGCTAATTCCGAGGTTTCGCAGGCCCCGTCCTGACAAGTTCCAGAAGCTTGCACGCCTTGCCCTTTCTTCGGTCAGGAACCCCTTGACCCCATCATAGCCAACGAGAAGACAGGCGCGGTTGGCGAGAGCACCTTCAAGTATTACTCGGCCCATGCCGGCAATAACGCCATATTCGATCATGAGCGACGGCAGATCGTCATGCCACTCTTTGAGCGCGATCATTTGCTGTGAGGCGCCTAGCTCGGCGATTTGTTGCTCGACCGTAGACCGGGCCGGCCCGGCCCCGAAGATATCAAGCTGAATTCGGCCGCTCGACGCAACGAATTCGATCAAATGCCTCAGTCCGACAACCTTGTCGTTATCCATCCGCCCCGCCCACATCCAAGGCAAGTTCAAACCCGCTGGCGGCGCCTTTTCTGGCCCGCGAGTGACCGAATTCGGCAACACGAGGACGTCACGAGCGGTTACCGTGCGGCACAGTAGCCTCGTCTCTTCCGAAACGGCAATAACTGCACTTGCATTCGGCAGGATGCTGCTGGACATCATCAGGCCGGCGATCGTGTCTGGTTGGAAATAGGCAATCGAGGCGGGTCCGTGCAGTGTCAGCACGAGCGGAAGACGCTCCACTTTCGCCACGCAGCCGGCGATGATCATTGACAGGAAGGGATGCGCGTGTACGACGTCGATACGCTCGGCATTGACAATGGCGCGAAGCTGCTCGACCGCCGAAAAGATCTCGCGCGCGCTGCGATTGCGGCCCATCGGAACGTCGAATGTGCAGCTGGCAAATGCGCCTTGTGCGACAGTACTTGCCGATGACGACGTGGCCAGGTGAAGCCTGAAGCCCATTTCGCTGAGCACTTCGACCTGCCCCAGCAGGTGTGTTTCAAGTCCGCCTTCCGCGAAGAACTCGGACACGACCAGGATATTTCTCATGGATGCCGCTTCTCAGAAATCCTCGGCACCATGTAAGCGATGCCCGATGCCGTAACGCGCGGCTCCGTGACTTTGATCAGCAGCGCGTCGGTTCGCTTGTCGACATAGCGCATCCCTGAAGCGATCATCGGCTCGGCAAGCGCGAACGACACAAAATAGACCCCCGGTGAAAGGTTCAGGTTGAAGCTGAAGTCGATGCTGACGGTGGATCCGGCTGCGATGGCGCGAAGGTTCTTGTTGAAATAAAGCGTGCTGGTTCCAAAGGCGTGCACCCCCTCGACGGTGCGGATGCTGATGCCGGCCTGCAGTTCCTCAATCGCGGCGTGGGCCGCGAACGTCACGCGGAAGGTTGCACGCTGCGAGGGGGTGAAGATCTCGCTCGGTTCGCCGTCCTGGTTGTGTGCCTCTATATGCGTGATCAGCGCCCGCGTCGCGCCGTTGTTTTCTTCCTGCCCATTCTTGGTTGGGACGGCAACAGCTTGTGTCTCGCTTTCGGTCGCGCCGACGACCGGCTCCTGCTCCTTCTCCCTGCCGAAGGAGTTAAGATATTTCAGGTAAGCCATATCGTCCGCGTAGAGAAGAGCGTGGTACTGGTCCACGATGGTGTTACTAGCGCCGATGCCATGAACGATGCCCTTGTGCAGCAGGATGGCCCGTTGGCAGAATCGCTCGATTGCCGTCGTCGAATGCGTCACGAGCAGGATCGACGTTCCATTTTCCCGCAAGCGCTCCAGCCGATCATAGCACTTGCGCTGGAACTTCTCGTCACCGACTGCCAGCGCCTCGTCCACTACGAGGATGTCGGGCTCGACGCAGGCCTGCACTGCGAAGGCCACGCGCACATACATGCCACTCGAATAGGTCTTAACAGGCTGGTCGAAGAAGGTGCCAATTTCGGCGAACTCCTCGATTTCTCCCAGAATCTCGTCAATTTCCTTCGGCGAAAGGCCAAGGATCTGCGCGTTAAGGATGGCGTTCTCGCGGCCGGTGAATTCGGGGTTGAAGCCGGCGCCAAGTTCAAGGAGCGCGGCGACGCGTCCGCGCGTCTCGACCCTGCCGCTCGTCGGCCGCAGAGTGCCGCAGATCATTTGAAGCAATGTGGATTTGCCCGAACCGTTGCGCCCGATGATCCCAACCGTTTCCCCTCGGTTGACCGTGAAGGAGACGTCGCGCAGCGCCCAAAAGTCGCGGTAATATTGGCGCCTCCCCCTTGCCAGCATCTGTAGCAGGCGATCACGCGGGTTCTGGTAGATCTGATAGCACTTGCTCAGGCCCTCCACCTTAATGGCGGGCTCAAACGACATCGGCAAAGCCTCCGCGAGTCTTTTGGAACCAGGCGAAGCCAAGGGATGCAACGACCATCGCCACACCCGTAACGAAGGCAAGCGGGCCCCAGTCGGGCATCTGTCCCCACATCAGGATGCCTCGCGACTGTTCAATGATGAAGGTGAGCGGATTGAGATGAAGCGCTGCCTGGAAGCCAAGCGGCAGGATCGAGATCGGGTAGAAGATCGGCGACAGAAAAAGCAGCACCGTGGTCAGAACGCCGATGAACTGGCTCGTATCGCGTAGATAAACGCCGAGCGAGGCCAAGAACCAGGAAAAGCCGAGTGCGAAGAGGATTAGCGGAAACAGCATCAGCGGAAACAGAAACGCGGTTGACGAGGGAATCCCGAAGAAAACCAGATAGGCAAGCAGCCACACAACGAAACTGATTGCCATGTGAAAAAGAGTTGACAGCATCGTTATGACCGGAAGGATTTCGAGGGGGAAAACAACTTTCTTGACGAAGTTCACATTGCCTAGGATCAGGGATGGCGACCGGTTCAGCACCTCGGCGACGAGATTGTAGATTATGAGGCCGAGGAAGAGAACGACCGCAAATTCCGTCTGCGAACCGATCCCCACGTCCCAACGCGCCTGGAAGACGACACCGAACACGAAGGTGTAGACGGTCAGCATGAGCAGCGGAATGATGAAAGACCACAACAGGCCAAGCACAGAACCGTTGTAGCGCCCGAGAATGTCGCGCCGCACCATTGCGGCGACAAGATTGCGGTGGCGCCATATGGACTTGGCCGCAAAGGTTGGGGAAAGCAGAGTTAACATCCTGTCGTACAATCTTTCACTGGCTGATCCTGCCGGCCGGCAGCCCACAGGCATCATTATCGCCCAGTTCCATACCTGAAATGGTTTTCCGGTTAAAGACCTGATCTGAACGATAATATCTCACCTTAGGTCGGCTCATTCACAGCATCGAGTTGCGGACGAAATGCTGTGGCGGAATTACAAGATTGAACAGCAGCAGCGGCTCATTGGGTCCGAGATCGTCAACATATACCCGGTCGCTTTCCCAACCAGCAATCTGCTGGTTCTTGACGCTAGGGGTTCGCGCTCTCGTTCGCCCCTTATCGAGCCGCAATTCAGCGGGGAATTTGGCCGCCTGAGAAACCTCACTGGTTGGCAGGCTCATCCTTCGACCCACCGCTCAGCGGTGCTGCGCACCAGTTCGCGCACGCGCCGTGTGCAGCCTACGAATTAATGGCGCTCGGGCGCAGCTAGTCTCAGGACCTGTGAATTTCGTTTGAGTTGTGATTCACGAGTCCCGAGAAGGAGGCCGTGATGGGTGATTTGTTTCTGCTGAGCGAGCGTCAGATGGCGCGGATATCACCGTTCTTTCCGCTGTCGC
>Ga0180222_1002576_pt1 | contig 14220 bp, 11 predicted proteins | sample eDN5th37CKraftOP_FD_151336 | JGI IMG/M metagenome (GOLD analysis project Ga0180222, IMG submission 151336) | Enriched Organic Plus compost microbial communities from Emeryville, California, USA - eDNA 5th pass 37_C Kraft OP (version 2) (version 2) ... | reverse complement strand
CGTATCCTCGAACCCGCGCGTCGTTATCACCGCCACACGCGGACCGTCGCGCTGGATCAGCTTGTTCATGGCGACGGTGGACGAATAGCGGATGATGCTGGTCTCGGCGAGCAGCTCCTCGACCGACAGATCGAGCTTGCCGGCGCCCTCCTCGATCGCCTGCATGGTGCAGACCGAGAGGTCGTAGCCGGTGGTCCTCGCCTTGCACCAGACGTTCACGCCGCCGCGCGCGATGTAGCAGTCGGTGAAGGTGCCGCCGATGTCGATGTCGATGGCGGTCTGGCTCATGCTGGCCTCCGGGATAACGGACGCGTCGGGTGACAGGGTCAGGCGCGATGCTTGGCCTTCAGGGCATCGATATCGAGTTCGATGTCGTGCGTGATGGGATGGCCCGGCGGCAGATATTCGACCTCGAGCAAGGTCGCGCAGTTGGGGCAATAGAACTCGACGATCCGGCACCATTCCGGATCGGGCGAGAAGGTGTACTCGCCTTGCACCACCGGCCGATGCACCTCGTGGGGATCGCGGTCGGCGACCAGGCAACCTTCCTTGTAATTGCTGCGCGCCGGGCCGAGGTCGTGATTGCACCGCCGGCAGGTCCAACGCTCATGCTCGAGCTCGATCGACAGATATTCGGTGATGTCCACGGACTTGGTCATGAGCGCAACTCCACAACGCCGCCGCCATAGGCGTCGATCCGCAGCACCCGCCCGTCCGGCACCAGGATGGACGTGTGTTCGGTTTCGGCGATACACGGACCGGCGATTTCGCTGCCGATCGGCAGGCGGTCGAAGCGATAGAGCGGCACCGGGACGGTGCCCGCCGAAGTCACGATCGGGCGGCTTCCGCTGCGAGCCGCCACGCGATCGCGCTCGCCGGCCGCCGCAAGCGGCGCATGCGGAATGGCGCAGCTCGCGGTGAGCCGAAGCTCGAGATAGCGCGTTCCCGCGGGCGGCGCGCCGACCAGTTCGGCGGTTGCCGCAACCGCCGCCGCCGAGAGCAGCTGCGGCGCGATCCGCGTGCCACCCTCGCGGCCGGCGTAGGATGCGGTTTCAAGCGTGAAGCCGATCTCTTGGTCGCCCAAGCCTTCGCCGCGCATGTCCCGCTTGGCCTTGACCACCATCTCGTCCACCACGGCCTGCACTTCCCCGGGCGGACGGCCGGGCAAGAGGATGGCTTCGTAATGGTGCACAACGTCGAGCGTGCTGGAGCCGAAGGCGGAAAACACCGCCGCCAAGGGCGGAAAATAGGCGGCCCCGGCGCCGAGCTTCTCGGCGACACCGACGGTCAGCAACCCGGCGCCGCCGCCGACGGCATAGAGCGTCACCGTCGAAGGATCAGTGCCGGCGGCGAGGAAGCCGCCGTCACGAACATGCTGAGCCAGCGTTTCTTCTACCGCTTCCTTCGCCTTCAACGCAGCCTGCTCGATCGAAATCTGCATGGGCTTGGCGATTTGGCGTTCGATCACGGCCTGGGCGCGGTCGATCTTCAGCTTCTTGCGGCCACCCAGGTAGGCATCGGCGTCGATCAGCCCCAAGGCCAGCCAGACATCGGTGGGCGTCACCATGGTGCCGCCCAACCCGAACGAAGCCGGCCCGGGCACCGCGCCCTGGCTGTCCGGCCCGACCGTGAGCCCGCCATTCTTGATACGGATCTTGGAGCCGCCGCCGACACCATAGGAGATGATGTCGGGGATCCGTTGCAGGACATCGACGCCGCCAATCGGGCGGAATGCGGCTTCGCTCGGCTGTCCCTTGACGATGTAGGAGACGTCGGAGGTCGTGCCGCCGACGTCGACGACAAGCACCTTGTCGTGGCCGAGCGTCGTCGCCAATACGCCGGCGCCGCGCACGCAGGAGGCCGGGCCGGATTGATAGGTGTTGATCGCCTGCGTCTTGGCCACGCGCGCGCAGCCGAAGTCGGCGGTCACGATCATCAACGGATGACGATAGCGTCGCCGCCGCACGATATCTTCCGCCTTGTACAGCGCCTGCGCCAGGCTGCGATGGAAATAGGCGTTGATGACGGCGGTATTGGTCCGCAACGCGTCGTCCGGCACGACTGACACTTGATGCGAGGCCAGCATCGGCACGGCGCCCAGGTAGTGACGCGGATAGGATTCTTCGAGCACCTCCCGCACGCGCCGCTCGTTCGCCGGATTGCGATGGGCATTGCGCAGGCAAATGACCAGCGTCCGCGCGCCCTGCTCCAGGATGCCGCGCGCCTTCTCCTCGATTTCCTGCGTGGACACCGGAACCACCACTCGGCCCTCGTCGTCCACCTGCTCGTTCAGGCCGACGACCAGCCGCGCGGGCAGGAAGGCGAACAGCGGATTGTCCTTGCCCTCGCCGTAAAGCGTTTCTTCCGCGCCCGCGGTCACGATCAGGCCGAGCTTCGGCCCCGACAGCTGGACCGCCGCATTGGTGGCGATGGTGGACGAAAAGCGCACCACGCGGGTGTCGGCGAGCAGCGCCTCGACCGGCACGTCCACGGCGCGCGCGCCGCTTTCGATGCAGTTCCAGAAACACAATGTGAGATCGTGCGGCGTCGTATCGACCTTCACGCCGACCTTGGTATTCGGCCCGGTGATGTAGCCGTCGGTGAACGTGCCGCCGGTGTCGATGTCGATCGTGTACACCCAGAAGCCCCGCCTGCTTGTCCGCGTCGCCTGCCTGTTCGGGACTTTCCGCGGTCCCGAAATGTCTATACAGGTAAACATAAATGTGGCCACTGCGGAAGATCAAGGCAGGCTGAAAGTTTGGGCATCCGTGACCGGCCGTTGCCGTTTGTTTGCTCAACCGGCCCCATCCCGCGGCGAAGAAGGGAAACGGACGATGACGGCCGATCGACACGAAGATCATGTTTCGTTGCTGATTTCCGGCCGCGTCGCGCACGTAACGCTGGAGCGGCGCGCGCATCGCAATGCGCTCAATCAACGGATGCGCGCGCTTCTGGCCGCGCGCATCGCCGAAGCCGCCGCAACGCCGGAAATCGCCGTGATCGTGCTCGCGGGCGGCGGCGATGCCGCCTTCGCCGCCGGCGCCGACATCGAGGAACTGTCCGGTCTTAGCCCGGACGAGTCGATGGCGCTGTCGGCGTCAATCGCCGCCCTGCATGCGCAAATCGAGGCCGTGCCGCAGCCTGTCATCGCCGCCGTGCGCGGCTGGTGTCTCGGCGGCGGGCTGGAATTGGCGCTCGCCGCCGACATCCGCATCGCCGGCGCCAGCGCGCGGTTCGGCCTGCCGGAAATCACACTCGGCATCCTGCCCGGCGGCGGCGGCATGGCGCGGCTGACCCGCACGATTGGCGCGGCCGCGGCGCGCCACCTCTGCTTCACGGGGACGATCATCGACGCCCCACGCGCGTTCGCGTTGAACCTGGTATCCGAAGTGCATGCCGACGACGTATTTGATACGCGCGTGCAGGAACTGGCGGCCATGCTCGCCGGCTTCAGCCGGCCGGCCCTCGCCGCGTTGAAAGAAGCATTCCGGCGCGACGACGGCGCCGCCCTGCCACAAGCCATCGCGGAAGAGGCTCGTATCGGCGCCGCGCTCTATGGCAGCGCGGAGCAGCGGGCGGCAATGACGGCCTTTCTCACCCGCCGGGCCCGCCGCCCGGACAAATGACGCCGGCCGCGCGCAGGGCCTCGCGTCGTGCGGCCGGCATCCCGAGCAGGTCGCCGAGGATTTCGTTGCTGTGCTGACCCAATAACGGCGGCGGCGCGACGGCCCCGCGCGGGACACCGGACATGTGAACCGGTTGCTCGAGCAGGCGCAGCCGGCCCGCGGTCGGATGCTCGACATCGGCGAACAATCGACGGAATGCCACATAGGCGCTGTTCGCCGCCTGTTCCACCGACCAGATCGGCGACGCCGGCACGCCGGCCTCATCGAGTTGCCGCACCACCTCCTCGACCGGCCGCGCGGCCGTCCAATCCTCGATCAATGCGCGCAGGACGCCGGCGTTTTCGGTGCGGCGGCTGTCGCTATCGAAACGCGGGTCATTCGCCAGATCGAGACGGTTCATGGCCCGCGCGAGCCGCTCGAACAGCGCGTTGTTGGCGACCGCGATGATCACGTCGCCGTCGGCGGCGCGAAAACTGCCGAATGGCGTGGAAATCGGGTGATGGTTGCCGCTGCGCCTAGGGCTGGCCCCGGCAAACAGCATCAGACTGAGCGGCGTCGGCAGAAACGAAAAGACGGTATCGAACATGGCGACGTCGAGCCGGCGTCCATGCCCGTCGCGCGTGCGGCCGAGCAGCGCGACGGCGATGGCCCAGGCGCCGTAGAGTCCGGCGCTGAGATCGCCGAGCGCGTCCCCCACCCGCATCGGCGGGCCGTCCGGATCGCCGGTCATGCTCATCATACCGGTCATCGCCTGCGCGATCAGATCGTAGGACGGGCGCGCCGACAGCGGGCCGTCCTGCCCGAAGCCGGAAATGCTGAGATAGACGATCCCGGGGTTGATGGCCTTGGCCGCGTCGTAGCCGATGCCGAGCCGGTCGGCGACGCCGGGGCGAAAATTCTCGACCAGGACGTCCGACTTCGCGATGAGTTCATGGGCAATGGCGAGCCCCTCGGCCCTCTTGAGATCGAGGGCGAGGCTGCGCTTGCCCCGGTTCATCAGCAGGAACAGACCGCCCTCGCCGTGCACGAACGGTCCGATGTGACGGTAGTCGTCGCCCTGAGGAGGCTCGACCTTGATCACGTCGGCGCCCACATCGGCGAGCAAGGCCGTGCAGAACGGCCCGGCCAGCACGCGGGAAAAATCGAGAACACGGATTCCGCCGAGCGGTAACGAACCGGACACCGCGCGCTCCAGATCGAGAACGGGAGCGTCACGATAGCGAAGGGCGCTTGTCTATACAATACTAGACTGGCCGGGCCCCATTTATTGCTGCCCGCCCGAGCGGGTGCGGCCGGACAGGCTGTAGCGCGAGCCCGGATGAACGAACGTCATGTAACTGGTGATCGTGTCGCCGACCCAGGTGCGCCGCGTCACCACCAGACAGGGTTCGCCTACCTCGATGGCGAGGTGCCGGCACCACACTTTCTTGGCGCCGATCGCCTCGATGAGATGGTCGGATTCGGTCGGCGGCGCGATCGAAAACAGGTAGGCGGTGGGCGTTATCTTGGAGAAATCCTGCGCCAGAAAGCTGGGCGCAAACGAAGGCAGGACGTAGCGATCCTCGAGCTGCACCGGAACGTTGTTGGCCAAGTGAACGATCAGCACCCGGTACAGCTTCGCCTTGCGCGGCCGCCCCATGCCGACACTCACCTCCTGCGACGGCACCATCGAGCACAGGTCGATCACCCGCATCGAGTGCACCTCGCCGCGCGAGCGGATGTGGTCGGCAATGTTCTGAATTTCGACCACGGCCGACGCCGGCTTGGCAGCCGCCACAAAGGTGCCGACGCCGGGAATACGGTCGATCATGTTGCGGCGCGCCAGCTCGCGCATGGCGCGATTGATCGTCATGCGCGAAATGCCGAGCATGCGCGAGAGTTCCGGCTCGCTCGGCAACCGGTGGCCCGTCCCCCACTCCCCGGACTGGATCTTGCCGAGGATGTACCGTTCCACCCGGTCGTACAGCGGCGCCGGGTCTTGCGGAAATTGATCGACGGAGGGGCTCACTTTGGCATTCCCGTTTTCTCGACCGCGCGTCCGCGCATGCGTGCAACCATGCGCGCGGCGAATCGCCTGTCACTTGCGCGCCCATCATGCCACCGCGGCACCGGACCTTGGAAGCGAGGTTGACATATCTCTGTGGCTGTATAGACATGTCTTATAGTTGCGCCTAGCCGGTGGGCGCGGTGGTAAAGGGCGGACAGTGGCGCCGATCGCATTTCTGGGCACCGGTTTGATGGGAAGGCCGATGGCCGAACGCCTCCTGGCGGCGGGCTTCGGCGTTTCGGCCTGGAACCGAACATCGGCGAAGGCGGCACCGCTCGCCGAGCTGGGCGCGACCGTCGCCCCGACACCGGCCGAAGCGGTGACCGGCGCCGAGATCGTTTGCATCATCATGGAGAACGCGGCGTCGGTCGAAGCCGTGCTTTTCCAGCCAAACGTCGTGAAGGCGCTCGCGCCCGGCGCGGTGATCGTCGACCTCACCTCCCTGCACCCGGACGCCGCACGCGCCAACGCAGCGCGGCTGGCCGCGCTCGGCCACCACTATCTCGATGCGCCGGTCTCGGGCGGCCCGAACGGCGCCGCCCAGGGCACCCTCGCGGTCATGGTCGGCGGTGAATCCGGCGCCTTCGCGCGCGCCGAGCCGGTGTTGCGATGCTTCGGCCGCCCCGTTCATGTCGGACCGTCGGGATCCGGGCAGATCACCAAGCTCGGCAGCCAAATCATCTCGGGCACCGCGCTGGCGGCGGTGGCGGAAGCGCTGCTGCTGTTTACGGAAACAGGCGTGTCGGTCGACCGCGCTCGCGAAGCCTTGTTCGGCGGATTCGCCGACAGCACCATCCTGCGCCTTCATGGAAAGCGCATGATCACTCGTGATTTCGATCCGGGCGGCCACATCCGCACTTTTCTCAAGGATCTCGACGCCGCCGCCGACATGGCCAAGGTCGTCGGCCTCGATCTCGTTATCGCTGAGACATCGCGTTCCCTATTTCGCCGCGCCTCCGACGCCGGCCACGGCGAAAACGACATCGCGGCCATGGCATTGGAAATCGAACGGCGCAATGGCGGACGCCGCATCGCCGCCGGGTGGAACGATGCCAAGACTGAATAGCATACGGCATAACGTGGGCGGCGCCGTCCAAGCGCGGCGGCCAGCGAGTACCCCGTGACCGTTTCGGTGCCCGATTATTTCCGCACCGGCAGGGCGCCGCGCCCGCCGCTGGTGACGACCCTATTCGATTACGCCGCCACGCTGAACGGAATATCACCTGATGATCTGATCGCCGACCCGGCCGGCATCACGCGCGCGATGCTGGAGATGCACCGCCTGTTTCAAACCGATGTCGTAACCGTCAAACTGTCGCGACCGATCAAAATGGCGGCCGGCATTGACCCCGATGCCGACACGACGAAGGTCCCGCTTCCTGACGTTCCCGCGCCGGAAACGGTGATGCCCGCCGTCGCGCCGCTGATTGACGCCGTCACACGGCTCGCGTCCGAACTGAAGCGGAAAACCCCGATTCTTGCCGTCATTCCCGGACCAGCCTCTTTGTTCGGCGACTTGCAGCATGTGGACCTGCCGGCGGTGGCGACCCTGTTGCGCGCACTGGGCAGCGCCGCCTGCGAGGCCGGCGCGAGCCTGCTGCTGATCGACGAGGTCGATGGCCAGGCAAGTACCCTGCGCTTTGCACAAGCGGCCGCGCAAGCCGTGAACACCGCACGCTATTACACCGCGAAGGTTATCGTCGCCGGTGACAGTGCCGCGCCGAAAGCGCTCGCCGACGGCCTGCTGCTGCCAGCGGGCCTATCGCCTCCCGCCGCCGCCGGCCAGCGCATCGGATTTCGTCTTACGCTGGAACAATGCGAGAAGGCCGAGATGCATCTGGCGGCCTCGAGCGGCCGCGCCGGTTTTATTTCCATCGACGATGCCGCGGTCGCGGCGGAACCGGTCGAAACCGTGCTCGCACTGTTCGAGCAGTTGCGCGCACTGTCGGCCTGACGTGCCCATTCAGCCATCCAATAGTCGCTTGATCGTCGCAACATAGCGCCGCGTGATCGCATCATGCGCATGGTGACGGCCGTCAGAAACGACGGTCGTTCCGCCAACCATGACTTCCTTCACGGCGGCGCGTCCGGCGACGAAGATCCAGGCATCGAGCCAGCCGTCTCCCGCCGCGACGGCCAAATCGGGATGCGCCTCGCCCAACAGAACAATGTCGGCACGGCAGCCTTCAACAAGAGCGCCAATCGGACGGCCGCACGCCTGCGCGCCGCCGGCGAGCGCCATCGTCAGAATATGGCGGCCCACGGATTGACCCTCGTCGCGGGCCATCACGTTGCGGACGCGACGCACCAGCCGCTGGCCGTATTCAAGCTGGCGCAACTCGGCCGCGGCGTCGATCTGGATATTGGAATCGCTCCCGATGCCGAAACGGCCCCCGCACGCCAGGTAATCGGCGCCGTTGAAAAATCCATCGCCGAGCGATGCCTCGGTCAATGGACACAGGCCCGCCACCGCTCCGCTGCGCGCCAGACCGTCCGTCTCGTCGGCGCTCATGTGGGTGGCATGAATGACGCAAAAGCGTTCGCCGATGTCCGTATTGGCGAGCAGCCATTGCACCGGCCGCGCTCCCAAAGCGGCCAGGCTGTCGTCAACCTCCTTCACCTGCTCGGCGGCATGAATGTGAACCGGGCCCTGCGGTGAGGCGGCGAGCACCGTGCTCAGCGCATCCGGCGGCACCGCGCGCAACGAATGCGGCGCGATACCGATTGCCGCATCCGGCAAGCCGGCTGCGAGCGACCGGGAACGGGACACCAGACGAAGAAATCGGTCAGGATCGTTGAGAAAGCGCTTTTGTCCCGGCGTCGCCGGGGCGTTCGCAAAACCGCCGGTCATGTAGAGCGAAGGCAACAGCGTCAGGCCGATGCCTGTGTCGCCCGCGGCCGAGACAATCCGTCCGGCGAGTTCTCCGAGATCGGCGTAAGGGCGGCCGTCGCAATCATGGTGGAGATAATGGAATTCGGCGACCGACGTGTAGCCGCCTTCCAGCATCTCGGCATAGGCCCATGCGGCGATGGCTTCGACGTCGTCCGGCGTCAGTCGCGCCAGGAAGCGATACATCAGTTCGCGCCAAGTCCAGAAACTGTCGGTGACCGGGCCCCGCCGCTCGGTCAGGCCCGCCATGCCACGCTGAAACGCGTGGCTGTGCAAATTCGGCAATCCCGGAACGGCGATGCCGGACCGGCGCTCGGCGCCGTCGGCCGATGCATTGCTGGCCACGCTTTCGATGAGACCGTCGGCGACATCGACGCGCACGGCTCGGGCCCACCCGGCCGGCAGCAACGCCTGATCGAAAAACAGCCGTCGCCTCATGCCGCGCCGATCGCCCCCTTTGCAGGACGACAGAATAGACAAGCATGATAGGATTGTATAGACAGCATGACATGAACTTCGACACGGTCTGGTTCAACGCGCGGCTTGCAACCCTGGCACCGTCCCAGCCGGGCATTGGCGCGGTCGAGCGCGGCGCCGTGGCGGCCCGCGACGGACGCATCGTTTTTGCCGGTCCGCAAGCCGACCTGCCCACGGGCTGGCAGGCGCGCGATCGGGTCGATACCGAGGGCCGCTGGATCACGCCCGGACTGATCGATTGCCACACCCACCTCGTGCACGGTGGCAATCGCGCGCAGGAATTCGAGCAAGGGCTCGCCGGCGTGTCCTATGAAGAAATCGCGCGCGCCGGTGGCGGCATCCTGTCGACCGTGCGCGCAACGCGCGCGGCGAGCGAAGCCGAACTCGTCGCCTCCGCCCTCCCCCGCCTCGATCGCCTGCTGGGCGAAGGCGTCACCACCGTCGAGATCAAGTCCGGCTACGGGCTCGACCCGCCGAGCGAACGCAAGATGCTGCGGGCCGCGCGCAGCCTGGCGCAGGTGCGGCGCGTCGGCATCGCCACTTCTTTTCTGGGTGCGCACGCAGTGCCGCCCGAAGCCGTCGGCGACCGCGCCGGTTATGTCGAGGCGGTCTGCGCCATGATCCCGGCGCTGGCGCAAGAGGGATTGGCCGACGCCGTCGATGCCTTCTGCGAGGGCATCGCCTTTTCACCGGAAGAGACCGCCAAGGTGTTTGCCGCCGCCAAGGCGGCGCGCCTGCCCGTCAAATTGCACGCCGACCAGCTGTCCAACCTGCACGGTGCCAGACTTGCCGCGTCGTGGGGCGCATTGTCGGCCGACCATCTCGAACATACCGACGAGGAAAGCGTCGCCGCCATGGCGAATGCCGGCACGGTGGCGGTTTTATTGCCCGGTGCCTACTACGTCCTGCGCCAGGATCAGCCGCCGCCGGTTGCCGCCTTTCGCCGTCATGGCGTGGCGATGGCCCTCGCCAGCGATTGTAATCCGGGCACTTCGCCGGTCACGTCGCTGCTGCTGATCATGAACATGGCCGCAACGCTGTTCCGTCTCACCGTCGAGGAAATTCTCGCCGGCGTGACGCGCGAAGCCGCGCGGGCGCTTGGCCGGCTCGACGATATCGGCACGCTGTCGCCGGGGACGTGGTGCGATCTCGCCATTTGGGAGATCGAGCGACCGGCGGAACTGGTCTATCGCCTCGGCTTCAACCCCCTGCACGCGCGGGTCTGGCACGGGGTCCGCGATTGAAAGGACAGTCATGAGCCTTCGCCTCGACAACAGCCGCTCGATCCGCGCGCCGCGCGGCACCATGCTCAGCGCGAAAAGCTGGCTGACCGAGGCGCCGCTGCGCATGCTCATGAACAATCTCGACGCCGAAGTCGCCGAAAAGCCGCACGAGCTCGTGGTGTATGGCGGTATCGGGCGGGCCGCGCGCGATTGGGAAAGCTTCGACCGCATCGTCGCCGCGCTCAAAACGCTCGAAGGCGACGAGACGCTGCTGGTGCAGTCGGGCAAGCCGGTCGGCATCTTCCGTACCCACACCGACGCGCCGCGCGTCCTGATCGCCAACTCGAACCTGGTGCCGCACTGGGGCACCTGGGCGAAGTTTCACGAGCTCGACCGCAAGGGATTGATGATGTACGGCCAGATGACGGCCGGATCCTGGATCTACATCGGATCGCAGGGCATCGTGCAGGGCACTTACGAGACCTTCGCCGAGCTTGGACGCCGTCATTACGGGGGCAGCCTCGCCGGCCGCTGGATCCTCACCGCCGGCCTCGGCGGCATGGGAGGCGCGCAGCCGCTGGCGGCCACCATGGCCGGCGCCTCGCTGCTCGCCATCGAATGCCAGCCGAGCCGCATCGAGATGCGGTTGAAGACCGGCTATCTCGATCTGCAGGCAAATTCGCTCGACGAAGCGCTCACGGTGATCGAACGCGCCGGCTGCGACAAGAAACCCGTTTCGGTCGGCGTGCTCGGCAACGCCGCCGAGCTGGTTCCGGAACTGGCGCGGCGCGGCATCAAGCCGGATGCCGTCACCGACCAGACCTCGGCGCACGATCCGCTCAACGGCTATCTGCCCGCCGGCTGGACCCTGGCCGAGTGGGAAGAACGGCGCGCGCGCGATCCGAAGGGAGTCGAACAGGCGGCCAAGCAATCGATGGCCGAGCATGTGCGCGCCATGCTCGACTTCTGGCGGCGCGGCGTACCGACGCTCGACTACGGCAACAACATCCGCCAGATGGCGATGGAGGCTGGCGTCGCCGACGCCTTCGACTTCCCCGGCTTCGTGCCGGCCTATATCCGCCCGCTGTTTTGCCGCGGCATCGGACCGTTCCGTTGGGCGGCGCTTTCCGGCGACCCGGACGATATTTATAGGACCGACGCCAAGGTCAAGGAACTGATGCCGGACGATCCGCAGCTGCACAATTGGCTCGACATGGCCAAATCGCGCATCCGCTTCCAGGGCCTGCCGGCGCGCATTTGCTGGATCGGACTCGGAGACCGCCACCGCATCGGCATGGCGTTCAACGAAATGGTCGCGCGCGGCGAACTGAAGGCGCCGATCGTGATCGGCCGCGATCATCTCGATTCAGGATCGGTGGCCAGCCCCAACCGGGAGACGGAAGCCATGCGCGACGGCTCGGACGCGGTGTCCGATTGGCCGCTGCTCAACGCCCTGCTCAATTGCGCCTCGGGCGCAACCTGGGTTTCGCTCCATCACGGCGGCGGCGTCGGCATAGGCTTTTCGCAGCATGCCGGCATGGTCATCGTCGCCGATGGCACGCGCGAGGCGAGTGAACGGCTCCAGCGCGTGCTGTGGAACGATCCGGCGAGCGGCGTGATGCGCCACGCCGACGCCGGCTACGAGGATGCGATCGCCTGCGCGCAACACCACCGCCTCAAGCTGCCCGGCCTCGCCACCCGAGACCCGCACTAACGCCCGCGCGACAGCGACGCGTCGAGCGCCTTCACCGCCTCGAGAATGACCGCCGCGCCGGCAGCGATCTCCTCGCGCTCGGTCCATTCCTCGGGCGCGTGGCTCTTGCCGCCGCGGCTCGGTACGAACACCATTGCCGAAGGGCAGATACGGCTCATAAACGCCGCATCGTGACCGGCGCCGCTGACCAGATCGGTGGCCGGGATGTCCAGTCTTTGCGCAGCTTGGCGTAATATCTCGCACAGGTCCGGATCACAGGCGACCTGCGGTCCGTCCGACAGTTTCTTGAACGCCGAACGGACCGCCCGCGCCGACTCCGCATGCGCCTTGCTCGCGGCGTCGATCGCGGCGACAAATTCCTCCGTGAGTTCGGGAACGCTGCTGCGGATGTCCACGATCAGACGGCAATGTCCCGGCACGATGTTGGAAGCCCCCGGCTTGGCCGTCAGGACGCCCACGGTGGCGACAAAGTAGCCGTGTCCCCGCGCCGCCATCTGCTCCGACACCCGCCGCACACAGACCACCGTTTCCGCCGCCGCCACCAATGCATCGCGCCGCAGCTCCATCGGCGTCGTCCCGGCATGATCGGCCTCGCCCTCGAACACGATCTCGATGCGCCGGATGCCGACAATGGCCGTAACGATGCCGGCGGCGAGCGAGCGCGACTCCAGCCGCACGCCCTGCTCGATATGCAACTCGATGAATGCCTTGATGTCGGTGCGACGGGCATCCGCGAGCCGCTCGGGATCGCCGCCCACCCGGCGTAATGCGTTGCCCAAGGCCTCGCCGCCCGGTTCGGTCAGCGCCAGCATGTCCGGATCGAGCACGCCGGCCATGCCGCGGCTTCCCACACAAGACAGGCCATACTCGCTCGGCTCCTCGGCCAGGAAGTCGATAACCTCGATATGATGGTCGAGCTGAATGCCGGCGTCCCGAAGCGCGCGCACCACCTCCAGTCCGGTGGCGACGCCCGCGATGCCGTCGAAACGGCCACCCGACGGCACGGTGTCGCTGTGCGATCCGACCGCAATCGTGCCGCGCGCGGGATCGCGGCCGTCGAGCCGGCCGATCAGATTCCCGGCGGTGTCGATATGGACCGCCAGCCCCGCTTCGGCGAAACGCTTGGCGAGCCAGGCACGGCCCTCCAAAAACAACGGCGTGAACGATCGGCGGGTATAGGGGCGCGCCGGATCGGTGATCGCGGCAAGCGCCATGATGTCGGACCAAAGCCGGTCCGCATCCACCGGGAGATTGCGCACGGCCACTCCGAAATACTCCCCGTTTGACCCGTTGACCGAGAGCAACGCGGCCGTGACGCTTGTCGGGCAGCGATCTATCAGACGGAATCAGCCCTTACAAACGACCCAATTCCAAAGCCGTCACCGGAAACAGGCCTCAAAAATATTCGCCCTGTGAGCCCTACTTGTCTACCCGCGCGGGCGCTACTTGCGATGAAGCATCCTTCCAAGGCAATTCAGAAGGATCTGTGCCGCCAGAATCGCTGTCGACCCCGAATGATCGTATTCCGGCGCCACCTCGACCAGATCGAGACCGACGACAGTCCCCCGCGCGACAATGCCCTCCAGAAGCTCCAGCACCTCGTAATAAGTGAAGCCCCCGTGGCTCGGCGTCCCCGTGCCGGCGGCGATCGACGGATCGAAGCCATCGATGTCGATCGTGATGTAATAACGCGCCCCGGCCGGTATCCGCGCGAGCACCGCCTCGTTACCGAGCCTGCGGATCTGGCGCACGCTCAGGATTTCGGAACCCATGCGCCGGGCGTCTTCGTAACCTTCGCGCGCCGTCGAAGAAACGTTGCGGATGCCGAGTTGCGTCAGGCCGGTGACATAGGGCTTCTCCGCCGCCCGCCGCATCGGATTGCCATGCCCATAACGGACGCCATGCCGCTCGTCGACAAAGTCGAGATGGGCATCGAACTGAATGATATGGATCGGCTCCTCGCCATCAAATGCATTGATACATGGAATATTGATCGAATGGTCGCCGCCCAGCACAACGGGAATCGCCTTCGCCGCCAAGATTTTGCGCACGCCATATTCGATATTGGCATGACTTTTCAGGGTATCGGTGTGCACGATATCCGCATCGCCGATATCGACAATTCGGGTCGTTTCGGCCGGCAGGTAGGTCACGTCGTTTTCGTGGTCATAGGCGCCCGAATGGCCGAAGGCGAACAAAGTCGACGCCTCGCGGATCGCCCGCGGCCCGAACCGCGCGCCCGA